>Ga0209463_1000009_pt1 | contig 172388 bp, 273 predicted proteins | sample AgamicMgSfrz_FD_187169 | JGI IMG/M metagenome (GOLD analysis project Ga0209463, IMG submission 187169) | Agave microbial communities from Guanajuato, Mexico - Mg.Sf.rz (SPAdes) (version 2) | ecosystem: Host-associated > Plants > Phyllosphere > Phylloplane/Leaf | place: Guanajuato, Mexico... | reverse complement strand
TTTCATATGTACTTACTTGATGAAAGAGCTAATCGTGACAAGCTTATGAAACAAGTAGGAAAAGATATGTTTGACAAACTAGAGTTACTGCGTGAAGCAGATACTCTAGCACACTAAGGAGGAATTAGGATGATTGAGACATTTAAAAAGTGGTTTGGTAAAAAGGAAGAGGTAAAAGAGCCAGACAACTTCACCTATAAAGCGATTATAAGCTTTTTGGATGGCAGTACACTTGAAGTGCTAACTTACTATTGGGAGAATCCTAATCAAGCTAGTCGTAGATTTGCAGATGCATTAGAGTGTAATGAGTGGTTTTTTGTGAAAGCCGTTTCTGGTGAGAGAGTTATTCTCCAATCAAAAGATGTAGAAAGAGTTACTATCAATCCAGAACCAGTTAAAGAAGACTAATACCATACTAAACTATATGAAAAAGGGGAATGTAATATGACAAACAATACAAATAACGAGACTAAAAACCAAGAGACAAAGGCATCAACATCTACGATTAAACGTGATTTCATCTTGAATGAAAATGTTACTGAATCCTCTGTTAAAGATATCGTTACTGGTATTCTAGCAGTTAACCGCCATGATGATAAAAAACAGAAAGAAGACCCAAATTATGTACGTGAGCCAATCCATTTAGTTGTTAGCTCATATGGTGGCAGTGCATATGACGGATTTGGATTAGTAGCAGTTATTGATTCATCTGAAACACCAGTTTATACATACTGCTACAGTAAAGCAATGAGTGCAGGATTAGTAATCTTTTCAGCAGGTCACAAGCGATTTGCACACCCATTAGCACGCTTTATGTATCATGAAGTTGCAACAGGTCTTCATGGGAAACTAACTAGCTTAAAGCACGACATGGAAGAGATTCAGAGTCTTCAAGATACATATGATGGATATCTTTTAGCTACAACTAATCTTCCAAAACACATCATGGAAGAGAAATGCAAGTATGTTAAAGATTGGTACTTATCTGCACAAGAAGCATTTAATTATGGTTTAGTAGATGAGCTTTTAGTATCAAAACGAAATAAATAATAAAGGGGTAATTGAATTTTGGATATCAATAAAATCTATGGTGTATTTTCACAGCTACAAGAAACGTCTGCAAAGACAGGTAAGGAAGAAATCTTAAAACGACATAAGGGTGATGAGGATATTCTCAAAGCCCTCAACTTCCTTCTTAATTCATTCATCACAACAGGTATCTCAACTAAGAAGATGAATAAAGAGATTGTGTTGAAAGGCGATGCGAACTATCAACCAATTCAAAACTTTGACCACTTACTTACATACGTAGAAGAAAACAATAGTGGTCGTGATTTTACTGTACATATGATTCAAGAGTTTGCAAATAAGCATGAAGAACATATTGCAGAGTTTATCAAGAAGTTTGTAACGAAGGATTTAAAACTTGGAATCTCTGAAAAGACTGTAAATAAGATTTACGGTAAAGGTACGATTCCTGCATTCGCTGTAATGTTAGCAGAGTCATTTGCTAAGAAAGAAGCGAAAGTAACTGGTAAATTCTTCATCACTCTTAAACTAGATGGAAACAGATGTGTTGCGATTCGTGAAGGCAGTACAATCAAATTCTTCACACGTCAAGGTCAACCAATCTTTGACATGGTTGATTTGGAAGAACAATTTATGAATCTGCCAGAAGGATATGTATATGATGGAGAGCTATTACTTATCAATACAGAGAACTTACCATCTGATAAGCTATTCAGAGCTACACAAAAGGTTGTACGTAAAGATGGTGAAAAAAAAGATTTAGAGTTTCACATCTTTGATATGCTACCAGTAGCAGAGTTTTATGATGGAAAATCTAAACTTACATATGAGAAGCGTAGAAATCAACTAGGCGTGCTAGAACAACATGTAGCAGGTCAAGCTAACATCCATATTCTACCAGTATTATATGAAGGAACAAACAAAGAAATGATTGCACACTTCATGAAGTGGGTGGAAGAGAACGGTCATGAAGGATTAATGGTTAACACTGCTGATGGTTTATACCTCAACAAACGTACTGACGGTCTATTAAAAGTCAAGAAGTTTAAGACAGCAGACCTTCTATGTATGAGTGTAGAGAAATCTATTGACGGTCAATTTGAAGGATTGCTAGGTCGTATTAATGTTGAGTATAAAGGCAATTTAGTAGGTTGTGGTAGTGGATTTACAATTGATGAACGTCAAAAATTCATCAACAATCCAGATGAGATTGTAGGAAAAATCATCGAAGTACAATTCTTCGAGGAATCAACAGATGAGAAAACTGGTCAACTGTCACTTCGTTTCCCTGTATTCAAAGGTATTCGACATGATAAAGGCATTGAAGACATTAACTATGGAGAGTGATAGTATGAAGTTAGTATATCGTATTGAAGGTATGTATGATAGATTAGGCAACGAGATTAAGAATGAAAGACGACAAGCACGTAGATATTACATTGAATCAATGCTGATTGGTAGCACTGCAAAACTAGTAAATGTTGATGATGCAATTATGGTTGTAGAAACATCCACTATAGAGGATATTTTCATTCATAGAAATGTAGTTAAACTAGTTACGAAGAACACTGAATATCTATTAGTCCCATCTATTGAGGTTGTGGAATAATGAACTTCTTCAAACGACTATTTGGCAAAAAGGAAGTCGATGGAGATTTAGAAATGGTGCGTTATGCTATTAAGCATAACGTTGCCATTATCGTTGGCAGTCAGATACCTTATAACAAGATGAGAGGTATTGACCAGAGGATTACAGTTTTACGTATCAACCAGAACTTCACATTTGAAGTTAAAGGGTCTAAAGTTGAGAAAGCTGTACTGCATGATACAGTTAGTGATGAGTCTAGAGAATGGATTCTCAATAACACTCGAATTGAGATTGTAGAAATGGAGAAATAATATGAGAGAAAGTATTTTAGTTTTATATTCTGTGAATGACCTTGCAAGCTTCACTGCAAAAGAAAAAATGGTCAATGCATTAAAAACAACTATCTTAGAAAAAGGAACGAGTTTGAAATATGAAAAGCAGACACGTAACATTTATGAGTTTGCATTTGAGAATTGGGATAGAATTGTGATTATGCCAGTGGGAACACCAATACATGGTATGCGTATGACACATTTATTCCTTTCAGAAGAGGTATTTGAATTAGGTAATATCGACAGATATATTGAAGATTGGTGTCTGCCAAATATTGTAACTAGTGATATGTATGGTGGAAGCAATCCGAGTGATAGAACTTATGTGTTTGGTTTGAAAGATGGAGAATTAAATGTAGATTTTTATCAAAAAGATGTTGACGAAAGCAAATAATAATTATATAATAAAGACATCAAATGAAAGGGAGAGATAATATGATTAAAGTAAATGATAAGTTAGTAGAGTTTGAAACATTCCCCAATGGTGAAGCGTTGTTGGTGAAAGAGAGTTTACAAGGTAGTTTAAAAGACGGAAGAGATAATGTTGTGCACTTCAAGTATGAAAATGATGCAGACTTAATCAAACTTATGTTTGTTAAGCAACATATCGACAGTCTTACAGGAATGTTTGATATGAAGATTGCCTTATACATATACTACATGCCTTATAGCAGAATGGATAGAAGCGAAAACTTATCTCCATTCACATTGAAACATGTTGCAAAACTTATCAATGACTTAAAATTTAATCAAGTGTTTGTCATTGAACCTCACTCTGATGTTACTCCTGCTGTGCTAGATAGAGCAGAATCAGTATTTGTCAACTTTGACTTAATCGAAAAGGTTAAAGAGGAAGTTGGGTTTGATGAGAACGAAGATTACATAATGTTTCCAGATGCAGGAGCATCCAAGCGTTATAGCAAGATGAAAGCTAAGAACGTTGCAATTGGTCACAAAGAACGAGATTTTGAAACTGGTAAAATCATAGGTTTCAATCTCATCTTGAATAACGGTCTGGCAACAGGAAATAAAGTTATCATCGTAGATGATATGACATCTTATGGTGGCACATTCGTACATAGTGCAAAAGCTCTTGCTGAAAAAGGGTTTGATGAGATTTACTTACTAGTTGCTCATGCAGAGAACAGCGTATTACATGGTAATCCAAAAACAGGAATCAACCTGTTTGACCATATCGACAAACTATTCACTACAGACAGTATTTTAACAGAGCACAACAATTGGGAGTTTAAGAAATTTGAACCACAATTGAAAATCTATAGTTTGGAGGATTATGTGAATGGGAAACTATGAAATCGGTGAGAAAGTACGAATAGTCAGAGAGGTTTATGGTCATGGGTTTGAAATTGGCGAAACAGTAATTATCAAATCAATAGAGATAGAACCTTTCGATGGCAGTCTAAGCATCTTAGCCGTTACAGAAACAGATGATATCGGTTGGTGTTTAGGAGAAGAAGAGATTGAAAAAATAAATGATAGTTGGATTTTAGACCCATTAAAGGAGGAAGAATAATATGTGGGAAGTTGGAGAAGTTGTGGAGATTATTGACGACTTAAATGGTCACATGTTTTATATTGGTCAACGTGTAAGAATTAGAGCGTTACATGAAAATGGTGACGTTGCTTCGGCAGAAAGCCTTGACGATAGTGAAGATTATTGGTTTCTCAACCAAGATGACATTAAGAAAATAGAAGAACAGGAGGAAGAATAGTATGAGATTCAAAGAGGGAGATATTGTGAAGGTAGTTGCGAATACTACTGCACACGAATTTAGAATTGGAGAACATGTGCGTATCACAGTTACAGATGAGGATTTGGGAGAGTACACAGCAGAACACCTTGACGGAAGCGATTTCTGGTATCTTGACGAAGAAGAAGTAGAATCTATTAACTAATATAAAACTAGGAGAGTGTTATTATGGTAAAAACAAAATTTATTAAACCTGCATCTTTATTATGTGATTTCTACAAAGTGAGTCATAGAGTACAGTATCCTTTTGCAACGGAATTTATTTACAGTACGTTTACCCCACGCTCTAACAAGTATTTCAAAATTGCAGACAAGGTTGTAATGTTTGGATTGCAAGCATTCATTAAGAAATACTTGATTGAATACTTTAATACATATTTCTTCCAACGTAGAAAAGAAGATGTTATTGCAGAGTATGAGCGTTATATCCGATTCACTTTAGGTGATGAGAATCCAGACTCTAGTCATATTAAAGAGTTATGGGAACTTGGATATTTACCAGTTGAGATTAAAGCGTTAAAAGAGGGAACTTTAGCACCAATCAAAACTCCAATGTTAACGGTAGTAAATACAGATAAGAAATTTTTCTGGGTTACTAACTACTTAGAAACTATCATTTCAAATGAGATTTGGTTACCGATGACATCTGCAACAATTGCTTATCAGTATCGTAAAGTTTTAGATGAGTATGCATTAAAAACTACTGGTAGCACTGACGGTGTAATCTTCCAAGGTCATGATTTCTCAATGCGTGGAATGGCTTCATTAGAATCTGCAATGGCTAGTGGTGCAGGTCACTTACTATCATTCGTAGGAACTGATACAATTCCTGCAATCATGTATCATGAAGAGTTTTACAATGCAGATATCGAAAAAGAATTAGTTGGAACATCTATTCCTGCTACAGAGCATTCAGTAATGTGTGCTAATGCAGATGAGACTTTAGATGAGACAGAGACATTCAGACGATTCATGACAGAGGTCTACCCAACTGGTATCTTCTCAATCGTATCTGATACATATGACTTCTGGGATAACGTAGGTCGAGTGCTTCCTGCACTTAAAGATACTATCATGAGTCGTGATGGTAAAGTTGTTATCCGACCAGATAGTGGCGACCCTGTAGATATCTTATGTGGCACGCACTTCGAAGACTTAACTAATCAGAGATGGTGTGAAACATTAGAAGATGCGAAAGATTTATTCTATGATATGATGATGGAAGACCTTAGAGAAAGAACACCTCATGGAGAGTATGGAGAGTCAGAAATCTATGGTGCATTCAAATATGAAGATAAATATTATGAGATGGAGATTGACGTTGAATATAATCGCTATGACAAACAGTATTACTTCATTGAAGAACATAAATTAAGTAGATTTGAAGAGTTTGAGCCAAGCCTTCAAGACTTAGGTCTAGTAGAAGTGCTTTGGAATATCTTTGGTGGAACTGTCACAGAACAAGGATATAAATTATTAGACCCTCATATCGGTGCAATCTATGGCGACAGCATCACAGTTGAGCGTGCAACAACGATTGTTAAACGATTAGCAGAGAAAGGATTCGCATCTACTAACGTAGTATTTGGCATTGGTAGCTTCACTTACCAATATAATACACGTGATACATTTGGATTTGCGATGAAGGCTACTTGGGCACAGATTGATGGTGTCGAGAAGCAAATCTTCAAAGACCCAAAAACAGATAGCGGTCTAAAGAAATCACAAAAAGGACGTGTAGTTGTAATTGATTCCCCAGAAGGAATTACATACAAAGACGGTCTATATAAAAAGGATGCAGATGCATTGGATTACATCGACTTACTACAACCAGTATTCCGTAATGGACAGTTGTTAGTTGACCAATCGTTATCTGAAATTCGTGAGCGTTTACAAAATCAGTAAACAATAGAGGGTAGTCGAAAGACTGCCCTTAAATTTTATCTAAAAATATTTCAAAAAACTATTTACAAAAACCAAAGATAATGGTATATTATTATCAGAGGTGATAAACATGACAAGAGAGGAAAGAGAAGCAAAGCGTAATAGAAGAATTGAGCTTTCCTTCAAAACAATCATCTTTAGTCTATGTGTGTTATTGGCATATATGATAGGATATACAAATGGTCAAAGTGATACATACGATAAGATTAACGATGAGATTAAAGCCCCACAACTATATGAGAAAGGGATGAAGATGTATGGATAAGATTGTTGATATTAAAGTGGTTGAAAATGAATATGAATCAAGATTTCAAATGGAGACTTTAAAAGTAGTGCAAGCAATGCAGGAAAAAGGATTCAAGGTGGAAATAAAATATTCAACTACTCATGTAGGGACTTTTAACTCTATGAGACATTCTGCAATGATTATCGGAAAAGTTTAAAAAATGTTTGACAAGCATAAAAGATAATGATATAATACTAGTATACCAAACAAAAGGAGAATGATATTATGATTAAAATTATTAAAGCAGACTTAGTAAAGGCAATGAAAGAGAAAGATGAGTTTAAGAAATCTGTATTGCGTATGTTGTTAGCTAAGTTAGAGCAGGAAAAAGTTAAATTAAAATTAGGAACTGTAGAAGATTTAACAGAAGCACAAGTAGTTGAAACTGTTGTGAAAGCAGGCAAGGAGTTAGATAAAGAGATTGAAGAGTATCAAAAAGTTGGTCGTGAAGTAGATAAGCAGTTAAACGAAAAAGAAATTTTAACAGCTTACTTGCCAAAGCAATTAACAGAAGCAGAAATTCAAGACGAAGTAAATCATGCTTTAGAATTAGTAGAACGTGGTGAATTAACTGATGTAAACAAGGCAAAAGGCTATTTATCTCAAAAATTAAAAGGTAAAGCCGATATTAAGGTAGTTATGCAGATTTTAGCAAAAAGCCAAAAATAAAATCCTCTCTATAGAGAGCATTTTTAACACCTAAAATTCTTAATAAAATGGAGATTTTATCAAAGGAGTGACGTTATGAGTTATAGTAAATTAAAGAATGAGATTGAAATGCTAGAGTTAAAGCATAAGCATGATATGCAATTGCTTAAAATGCAACATGAACAGGACTTAAAAGAACTAAAAAGCAAATGCACTCATACATATGATGATGGAACATCTGCAAAAACTTGGCAAGGTGTACAGTGGGATTATTATTACAATTGTGCAATCTGCAATAAAACAATAAGTTAAAGGGGCGAACGCAAATGAAAAAACGTTTATCAGTATTGCTTACTATGATGATGGCTTTTGGTATGGTTGGTTGTGGAGGTGTGCAACCAACTGATGATGCAGATACTTCTATTCAACAACAAGAAGAAGAGGATGAAGAGGATTGTGATGCAGAGGACTTCCGAAACAAAGAAGAAGATTGTGGATTCAAAAAGAAAAAGAAACCTACTACTGCTACTACAGATACAAATATTACTGATTCAAATGGAGTGATATCTTCTGCTCCAAAAACAAACCAACCGACACCAAAGACAGATTCAAAGAAAGTCAATACTAGTAAACCTAGCACTAGCAAACCGTCTACTAGTAAACCATCAACATCTTCAACACCTAAAGTAAACATTAGCAAACCATCAACAAGCGTGTCTAGACCGTCTTCACCACCTGCACGCACAAAATAGGAGGAAAATATATGAACACAAAATGCCAAGTTGTACTATGGGGAGAAACAATTAGTGAGCACGATTCATATGTGGAAGCTGTGCTTGAAGCAGAAAAATGGCACAGAGAAACTGGATGCCCATACAAAGTGAGAGGGAATAACGAAATGACATTAAAATATAAACACATCGCTATTGATTGGGATGGCACTATCGTAGAAGATGGAGCGTACCCAGAAGCAGGAGAATTTAAACCACATGTAGTAGAAGTGCTTAAACGAATCTGGGATGAATGTGGTGAGATTGTGATTTGGACTTGCCGTAACGGTGATGAGCAGATTGCAACAATTGAAAAGAAACTTGCTTCGGTAGGAATCTATGAATATAAGATTAATCAACCATTTGACCACTTTACAAATATCTATGGTGGCGATAATGCAAGAAAAATCTTTGCAGACGTATATATTGATGACAGAGCAATCGGTGCGGTAATTGATTGGTATGAAATCGAAAAACAACTATTTGGGGAAATTTAACAGGAGGAATTAGTATGGAGGAAAAAGTATTAGGAGCATATGCAGATGGGAGTGAGATTAGATACATTGCAAAATGTTTTGAAATTACAGAAGAAGAAGTTTTAGAAGTCTTACATAACTTTAGAGATAAGAGCAGATTCAAACGGTCTTTCACAGATGATTTTAAGAAACTAGTTGCAGAGCGAGATTTGAAGTTTTCTAGACGACAGATTGCTGTAGAGCTAGGAATCAATGTTGCAACAGTTAAGAAATCGTGTGAGCAGTTTGGGAACGCATTGAAAGACAAAGCAATCAGTGACAATATGTATTCACTTGTTAAAGGAGTGGGCAATTTAGATGTCTGCCCAACATGTGATAGTCATAAAGTAAATGCAATTGAATCTATCACAGATAATATTAACACCAAAGGAATCTACTGCATGAGCTGTGGAGATGAGCATTTTACAATGAACGACCTTGTTTACAAAGTGAATTTCGAATACTTAGAAGAATAGGAGAGTATAAACATGAACTTAATGAGTATTATTCCGAATCTAAAAATCCGTAAGGTGAAAGAAACGCCAAAGAAGAAGGTTGAAAAGAAGCAGAGCAAACAGTTGAGCTTTAACTTTGAACAAGAACCTCATGAGAAGGTAATGGAAAATCTTACAGAGCGACAAAAGATGGTGTATCAATATTTAAAATCAACTTATGTTGATGGGGCGACTGCAAAAGAATTATCTGTAGCATTATTCAAAGAAGGATTAACTCCTTCACCAGAGCGTAATAGTACGCATCCACGATTAAATGAATTAGTAGACTTAGGTCTTGTTAAAGTAATTGGCAAAAAAGACTGTCAATTTACAGGACGAAAAGTTACTATTTACAAAAGCAAATTATAATGATATAATAAAGGGGGAGCAATACATAATGACGAAAGCTGATTTAATTTACAAAGACAATCTTCGAGAGATACTTATCAATGGTAGTTGGGATGAGAACCCAAGACCTAAGTATGAAGATGGGACACCTGCTCATTCAAAATTCATTACACAAGTGTTTGAGAAGTATGACCTATCAAAAGGAGAATTGCCAATCACAACTCTAAGACCAATATACATCAAGAAAGCAATTGATGAGATTTGTTGGATTTATCAAGACCAGACAAGTGACTTGGCAGTCTTAGAAGAAAAGTATGGTATCTACTGGTGGAGAGATTGGGGGTTAGAAGATGGCACAATCGGTCAACGATATGGAGCTACAGTAAAGAAATACGATTTACTAAACAACTTCTTGGAAGGGATTAGAAAAGACCCATTCGGAAGACGACACATTCTTAGCTTGTGGCAAGTATTAGATTTCCAATCAACAGAAGGACTTCTACCTTGTGCATTTCAAATCATCGGAAGTTGCAGAAAGATAGAAGATGACATGTACTTTGACTTAACTCTAGTACAACGTAGCAGTGATTATGCTGTTGCAGGTCATATCAATATGATTCAATATGTTGCATTGCAAATGATGATTGCTCATCACTTAGGAATGAAGGTTGGTACTTTTGCTAGATTTACACAAAATCTACATATCTATGACCGTCATCTTGACCAAGCATATGAGATGTTAAAGCGTGAACCTGCTAAAGAGCAACCGCAATTAGTATTAAATGCAGAAGGTAAATCATTCTATGAAATTACTTCTGACGATTTTGAATTAGTAAATTACAATCCAGTCAAACCACAATTAAAGTTTGACTTAGGAATCTAGGAGGAAGAAAGATGAAAGTAGTAGTAACAGAATTAGTAAGTGATGATTTTGAATATGAGATGCTAGAGATTGTCATTGACGATACAACTAAATTTAAAGTTGATTGTGCAACAGATTCTATGGAAGACAATTTCTTATCTCGAAACTTTTCAGACTGCTATGACATTCCTGCTTTACTAGAGAAAGCATGGTTAGCAGGTAAGAATGGCGAAGACTTTAAACTACATTATGTAAAAGGAGACAATTAATAATATGGGTATTACATTAATCGCATGTACAGAAATCAATGGTGGAATTGGAGATAACGAGAATAATTTGTTATTCGACCTTCCACGTGACAGAAAACACTTTATGTCAGCAACTAGCGGAAAGGTAGTAGTGATGGGTAGAAAGACTTGGGATTCATTACCAGATGACAAACGTCCTCTACCTAAACGAAAGAATTACGTGTTAACACGTGATTTAGATTGGTCGGCAAAGGGAGCTAAAACGGTACACTCTGTACGAGAGGTTTTAGAATTAGCAAAAACACGTGATGTATTTATCATCGGTGGTGGAGAGATTTATGAACAATTTATGCCACATGCAGACCGATTGATTATGACTCATGTACATACTGTGCATTTTGATGCACGTGTATTCTTCCCAGAAATTGATGTGCGACAATGGCATCTAGTCCATGCACAGAAAAATGAAGAAGATGAGAAACATCCACATGAGTTTACATTTGCTACGTACACAAGACGTACAGATGATAAGCCAGAGCTTGGAAAAATGATTGAAGTAGAAATGGTAAAAGAAAACCAAGAAAACAACTAAGGAGTGTTGTGCATGTACGGAATGCAAGAACCAAGTCGAAAAATTTTAATCTCTAGAGGGATTGATGAAGCATTAGCAGAAAGCGTTATCGCACAGATTGTTGAGATTAACGACCTTGATGCACAAAGAGCAGAAGCTTTAAAAGAGTACCGACCAGAACCAATTGAGATTTTCATTAACTCTGGTGGAGGAAGTGTTACCGATGGTTTTGCAATCATCGGTGCAATGGAGATGTCTGATACTCCAATCATTACATATGCATTAGGATTAGTAGCATCTATGGCTCTAGCAATCTTTGTTGCAGGAGATGTACGAATTGCTCACCGTTATGCACGATTAATGTATCACTCAATCTCTTACGGAATGTTAGGTCACATCACAGAGCACGAACAACAAATGAAAGAATGTGACCTGCTTCAACGTCAATACAACAGCTTAATGTATGACCGTACTAAACTTACGAAAGAGAAATTAGATAGCATTCGTGCTATGAAACATGATTACTACTTCGGTGCAAGAGAAGCTGTGAAGCTTGGTGTTGCTCATGACTACATGAAAAAACCAGAACAGCTTGAAGTAATGTTGCAAGAAGAAGCAGAGGTGCAAGAAGCTATGAAAGTAATTGAAGAAAGAGTAGCTAGTGCAGAGCAAAAGATTACACCAGATTCAATTATCAATAAAAAAGCATAAGTGGTAGATTTTCTACCACTTTTCTCTTTACAAAAACAAAAGATAATGATAAGATATTAAACATAAGGAGGGGAGAACGGTGTCAAGTTTTAACATGTGGAAACACACGATACAAGTAACAGACCCAACAAAAACAGGACTAGTTAAGAAAGTACAGAACAAAGAAGCTTGCGGTTGGGAATGTGTAAAGCCGTTACATACAGTACAGATTAAAGATGGATATATGGGTGGAAGAAATAAAGACCATCCTTGCTACTTTAGTCGAACAGAATTTGCAGTAGTTATGAAAAAGATTGGGAGAGTGGTTTAATGTTAGTAACATACACAGGAAAGATTTTCGATTATAAAAATATTAAAAAGGATGATATCTGCATTGACGATGTGATTCATAGTATCTCGAACCTCAATAGATTTGTAGGACATTCTTCACGACCATATAGTGTGGGAGAACATACTTTATGGTGTGCACTAATGGCTCACAAATTAGGATATACAACACGTCAAATCCTTTTAACACTGATTCATGATTTTGAGGAAGCCTATACTGGTGATTGCCCAACACCTCTGAAAGAACTGCTACCAGAATTTAAAGAGATTGCCAAGAAAGTTGAACATGCAATCTATGAACATCTTGAAATTGAACCTCCAACAGAGGAAGAACATGCGTTAGTGAAACGTGTTGATGTAACTATGCTTGTAGTTGAAATGAGAGATTTAACACTTCATGACTTTGAAGAGTTTATTGATGAGCATACATATGAAGATATTATCTTTGACCCAGAGTTTGATTTAAAGAAAGTAACACCTAATGTCAAACCTACTTTAAATATGATGTTTAATATTATGATTGACAAATACAGAGAGGAACTTGCCAATGAAGAAGTTTAATTTCTATGCAGGTTTGAAGCAGGAGCATTATCATCTAGAAGCTTTAACAGATGTAATGCTTCCATCTTTATTTGATGCGTTTGAGTTTGCTAGAGACTATGCAACATGCAGATACTATCAAAATCCAGAACGTGATATCTTAGAAATCATGGAGAAGGAGGATGTCAAAGAGGATAAAGCTCATATGATATTCTTGAAAGAAATGTACGATTCCATTATCTTCCACTTTGAAGAAGTGGTTGAGATTAATGGGGAAATAATTGAAGTGATTGAATATCGCTAGGAGGAACTTATGAGAAAGAAAGAACTGATACTTGGGACAATGAGTGCATCCAAGTCTGCACAATTAATGATGCAGGCTTTTAACTTAGAACGACAAGGGAAGAAAGTCTTAGTATTCAAACCAGAAACAGACACAAGAGATGGAGCTTTTGTTGCATCTAGAGCCATGCAAGAAAAACGTCCTGCAATCGTAATCAAGAAGTCAGATATTGACAAAATGAAACGATTGATTAAGATTGAGAAACCAGATGTTATCATGTTAGATGAATTACAATTCTTTACAGTTGAACAGATTGATGAATTATCATTTATATCTACACTGGAAATAGTTGACATTTACGCATATGGTTTACTAATCTCATATACTGGTAAAATGTTTGAACCAACTAAGCGTGCAATCGAATGTGGATTCCGTATTTCGCCAATCACAATGCAATGTGATAGATGCACAAATGATGCAACGAATCACTTATTGTATATGGAAGGCGTTCTGCAAATTGATGGTGATGGTATTACTGTTGAGGACTTTGAGAAGAAAGAACAGGAATATCTGTCAGTCTGCTACTCATGCTATCATGATGCAGTTGAAGTACATCTTCTTGAAACAGAAGAAAACAAAAGTAAAAAATAATCATATAATTGTTGACTAACAACTACGAACCTGCTATAATAGATACATAGCAGGTTATTTTAATATAATAGGAGGGGTTTAGATGAGCTACAATGTTGGGGATATTGTTAAAAAGGTAAATTCTTATGGGATGGAATATCATATTGTCATTGATTTAGAGAGAGTTGATAAGACATACTTTTACGAAATCATGCAAATGTATCCAGTCGCAACTACATCCAGAAGACAGTTTATGGAGCAAAGTGAACTAGCTATGGTTGCAGAGGTTGGCGATATCAACTACTCAACTATCATTGGAATCATTGAGGACAAGCGGAAGGATAGAGGGATGGATGAAAGGGCTGATTATTGGGATTACATCGAAGTCACAAAGTCTCTTGAAAAGTACAGAAAGTATGATGTACAGCCAGAACTTAATCTGCCAGTAAAGGATGATATCATTCAATATCATAAGCTTGAAGACAAGGATAAGTGCTTAGATGCACTGAATGACCTTGACACATTACATAAGATGTTTGGCGATGAAGCATATCTGCAACTCAAAGAAGTTGTGATTAAAAGATTGAAAGAATTAAAATAGGAGTGTTGCATTAATGGAAAACTACGTAGTATATCATCTACACAGTCATATTAGTAATTTAACAGCAGGACAAGGTGCTGACAGCGTAACAAAATATGAAGCATATATTAAGAGAGCGAAAGAATTAGGAATGAACGCTATGGCTTTCTCTGAACATGGCAGTGTCATGAACTGGATTAAGAAGAAGCAGTTGATGGAGAAAAGCGATGGCGATTTACAAGGAATGAAATACATACATGCAAACGAGGTATACTTAACTCGAAAGATTGAACAGGAAATGGTTGAGGATAAGGAAACAGGATTGTTAATCCCATCTGGAAAACTCAATCTTGAACGTGACAACTATCACTACATGTTGCTTGCAAAGAACTTTGATGGTGTCCAAGAATTGAATCAATTAACATCTGATTCATTCAGTAAAGAAGATGGGCATTTCTACTACAACCCACGTATCACATTTGATGAGTTAAAGAATACCTCTGACAATATCTTAATGACATCTGCATGTCTTGCATCTCCATTATGGAAGATGTATAAGAAGTCACAGAATGAATTTGGTCAAACAATCAATCAAGAGCTTAAAGTTGAACTTGAAGAGATGTTGCACTGGATGGGTCAAAATAGACATCGTATGTTTTTAGAAATCCAATACCATTCTCATCCAGAGCAAGTTGAGTTTAACCGTATGTTACTGCAACTGTCGAAAGACTTAAAAATCCCATTAATAGCAGGTACGGATACTCACTCTCTTGACCAAGAACATGCAGAGCTTCGTAAAATCTTCTTAGATTCTAAGGATGCAAGTTATGGTAACGAAGACGACTTTGACTTGACATTCAAAGATTATGCAGGTGTTGTTGAGATGTTTGAACAACAAGGAGCACTTCCACGTAATGTGTACCTTGAAGCAATACATAATACAAATGTCATGGCAGATATGGTTGAGGAATTTACGTTAGACAAAACTCCAAAATATCCAAAGATGTATGACAATCCAATTGAGGTATTCCAGAAACAAATCAATGAAGGTGTAGTGAAGCGTGGAATCAATAAATTCCCTGCTGAAAAGAAAAAAGAATACTTTGCACGCATTAAAGAAGAGTTTGATACATATGTTAAATTAGATGCGGTTGATTATATGCTATTGCAGAAGAACATCATTGATTGGTGTCATAAGAATGACATATATCAAGGATATGGTCGTGGGTCTGTAAACGGTAGTTTAATAGCATATATTCTAGGGATTACAGAAATGGACTCTATAAAGCATAATCTGAACTTCTTCCGATTCTTAAATCCAGACCGCATCTCTTTACCAGATATTGACATTGACTTTCCGCCATCACGAAGACAAGAAGTAATTGACTACGTGGCAAGTTTGGAAGGCGTAGACTTTGCAGAGATTATCACTTTCAATACGAAAGCATTGAAGGGGTCAATTCGTATCGTTGGTAAAGGATTGGGAATGCCTTTAGATGTCGTAGATACTATAGCCAAAGCTGTAGAAGAATTTGAGAATAAGCAAAGAATAGATGAGAAATGGAAGAAGATGTATCCAGAACTGTTTAAGTATGTTGATTTGATGTGCGGTGTAATCGAATCAATGGGCAGTCATCCCTCTGGATATGTTGTGTCACCAATTGACCTGTCAACTAATGTTTCAACAGTGTATACGAAAGAAAGTAAATATCGTGTAACTGCTGTAAACATGAAAGAGCTTGACGGTGAAAACTATGTAAAACTTGATATCCTTGGTTTGGCGAACATTGAGCTTATCAATGACACATGCAAATTAGCAGGCATTGAGCGTTTAACGCCAGACAACATTGATATCAAAGATATGGATGTGTGGAAATCTCTTCGTGAATCAACTCTTGGTGTCTTCCAGTTTGAATCCGATTCTGCTTATGCATATCTTAAACAGCTATTCAGCGATGAGACTCTTGACTACATCAAGACCAACATTGGTGACGTTGACTACATCGACCTACTATCAATGGCAAATGGAGCAATCCGACCATCTGGTAACTCATATCGTTATGAACTAGCACAAGGTATAGCCAAGGATAATGGTCACCCTGCTTTGAATGAAGCACTTAAACCAACATTAGGCTACCTTATCTTCCAAGAGCAAATCATGAAATTCTTAACAGACTTCTGTGACCATACAGGTGCAGAATCCGATACAGTAAGACGTGGACTTGCGAAGAAGGAAGGTACAGAGCAATACTTGCCTAAAATCCATGACGGTTTCATTTCTTATATGGGTGAAAAATATGGTGAATCAGCAGAGCATTCAGAAGAGATTCTGCAATCATTCCTGCAAGTAATCAATGATGCATCTCGTTACGGTTTCTCTACGAATCACTCACAACCATATTCTTACATTGGCTATATTGGAGCTTATCTAAGATATCATTATCCATTAGAGTTTATGACGACAATCTTAAACATCCAAGATGATGACAAAGATAAAACGACAAAGATTGTCAACTACGCTAAGAAGAAGGATATCGAAATAAAGTCAATTGAGTTTGGTAAGTCAAGAGCTTCTTACACGTTGAATCGTGAAGAACAAAACGTCTACAAAGGCATTGCTTCAATCAAATTCCTTAACCGTAAAGTTGCTGATGAGCTGTATGAATTGGCACATGCCAAGGATTATGACCGTAATGATTGGGTGGGATTGTTAGTCGATATCTTTAAGACATCTGCCGACACTCGACAAATGGAGATTCTAATCCGATTAGACTTCTTCAAAGAGTTTGGAGACAAAGAGGTACTGCTTGAAATTTATCTTGCTATGGCAGATAAAAAGAAAGCCAATACTGAATTATATCCAGAGTTTGCAGATAAAGAGATTGTCGAAACAAAAGTCAATAAGAAAACTGGTGAGACAACGTATAAGCCTAAGACAATCAAACGTCCTCTTAAATTCACAAATGATTTAAAAGAGAACACACAGCTTATACGTCTGGAAAACCTTCGTGCCTACGAGAAAGCTGTACGTGAGAACCCACCTGCTAAGATTGAACTTTACGAACAGATTGCATTTGAGAAAGACAATTTAGGTTATGCAGTTTCCACATGGCATAATGTAAATGGTGCGTTTGCTTTAGTCATTGACATCAACAAGAAGTACACACCTAAAGTGACACTTTATCAAATCAAGACAGGTAAAGAGATAGTAGTTAAAGTATCTAAGAAGAAATTCTTCTCTGAATACGATGACTTGCTGTATGTGGGAGATATCATCAAGGTGGTAGAGACAGAAGAGAAAAACGGATGGAGAAATGTGGACGGTAAATGGGTCGAAGACACATCTAAGCAGGAGCTATGGCTAGAACTAGCAGAGCTAATCCGTAAGAGCAATAAACGTAGTGCATAATTTGACAGAAGCAACAAGTTATAGTATAATGAGGATAGGCAGTCGAAAGACTGTCTATTTTTGTATAGGGATTAAAGGAGATGGCTACAATGACACGATATACGTTTGAACAAAAGGAAAGTATAGGCAAATGCCCTTGCTGTGAAACTAATGTATTTGATAACCAATTATATGTAGAAGAAGATGGGAATGTTTACCATTTGTCCTGCTACAATGATAAGAAAAAAGAAGCAGGGGAGTCTTAAAAAAAGACTTCCTTTTGCTATTTACAAGAGTAAAAAATAATGATATAATGAAAACAAGTTAAAGGAATGAAAGATTTTGAGTAACAAGAAATACCTATGGGGCTTAGACATTAGCCTTCGTAATACAGGATTAGCGATTTATGATTTAGAAGAAGAGAAGTTTGTGCATGTGGATAGCTTCTTAACAGAGAAGATTTATGCAACAAAGCAATATAAGGGCTACAACCTACACGCATTGAAGCTTAAAAAGATTACTGAATGGATTAAAGAGATGTATCTTAAATATCCACCAGAGATTGTAGCAATGGAACAAATCATTAGTAAGAAGAAAAAGACTGCAAGTGGATTCGCATTTGCACAGCACAATGATATCATTGCACTTTCTAAGGTGCATGGAGTAATTCAATGTATGTTATGGAAAATTCCACAGGAGATTTATTCTCCAACAGAAATCAAGAAATATGTTGTCAAAGGTAACGCAACAAAAGACTTAGTACAAGATGTCTTGAAATTGCGATTCCCATACATAAAGTTCTTAGATGATGACCAATCAGATGCAGTTGCAGTAGCGGTCACTTATCTAGTTAAGAATGGTCTTCTTGAATGGAAGAAGCCATTGATTAAAGATGTGATGAAAAATAAGAGGGGAGAATGATGAATGGGATTTTGGGATAAGTTAAAAGACTTAGTGTTGGAGAAAGAGCCAGAGGTGGAAGAGGATTTAGTTGAAGAGGTCTATGAGAAGACTGTGTTTGAAAACAGTAGCTTTGTAAACCTTAAAAAGAAACCAGAGCCAGAACCATTTAACTATCCAGAAAAGGTTGCAGTGCAAATAAATGGGTCTTATGAGTTTAGGTTTGAAGAGAATCAATTTGTTGAAAGATATAGGGCACATGGAATAGAGATGGATTTGTTTGACATATTCATCATATTCCATGCAAGTATCAACTGCACAGTAGATGAGTTTAATATCACTATACCTGCTCACTACAAAATACATGTTGCAAGTGGAACGTCAGAAGAACAAGCATACATAAAACTTGCTAAAAAAACAGAAGAAGAAGAGAGGGAGTTTATAATGGACGAATTAAAACCGAGAGTTATTAATGACATTAAAGAAAAGATTTCCGAAGAACGATATAAACAAATCAAGAAGCAAGTGGAAGAAAAAGGCAAAATCCGATTCGATGTCGTGATGGAAATCGAAAAAGATAAATTGACAAAATAAAACATATAAAGGGGAGAACGTAAATGATAAATTTTTTCAAAAAGCTATTTACAAATCATGAAGAGAAAACTATTGATGTTAGTATTGTAGGCGATTATTGGTATAGGTTGGATAAAAACTTTAGTATGAGTGCAAAAGATTATTCAGTTGTTGCACTGATTGATATCACTGTAGAATGCGAAATTAGAGGTATTCAATTTTTTGATGAATTTATTGCTACGGCAGACATTGTAGAAGGTCATGATAGAAAAGATGCATATGAGAATTTTGTGAAAATGCCAGAAGAAAAAAGGAGAAAAGCTATGTTGAGATATTTAAAGGAAAGAGTCATTAGAAGAATAGAAAATAGATTCGAAGACATTAGTAATGAAGATATTGATAAAGCTTTAAAGGATATGGGCAAGTCTCCACTTAATTTCACTATGAAAATCGAAGAGTCCAAAATAGCCAAAAAATAAATCCCCTCTATTGAGGGGATTTTTGATATGTGTTTTGCTTGATAAAACTGCTCTTTTATACAGACTTATATTGGTAATAACCTTTTGTTCTCGCACGCTCTACTTGACCAGTAGATTTCATAATGCGTGGTAATAAATTATTTTGGAAGTTCTTTTGACCAATCTTGCCATTGAACTTTTTATTTACTTTCTTATATAACTCTTGCAGATGCATTGGAGTCTTTTCAGTTCTTAAAACAGAAATGATTGTGCTTGCAACTAAATCTCTATCTAATGTATCTCTGTTACGTAATCCACTGATTGGATACTTAGCTTTAAGCTGTACTGACTTCTCTTCTTTTACTACTGGTTTTGGTTCAACTGCTTCAATGATTTTTTCTGCTTCAACTGTTGCAGAGATTTCGTTTGCACGAAGAGCTACATATTCACTTAATGTAATTTCAGTGATTCCACGATTTTCAAGTGCCACTAACTCATCTGCACAATCTTTAAGACCTTTGTGCAAATCTGCAAGTCTAGCTTGCTCTTTTTCTATCTCTTGCATCTTTGTGTTAATATACAATTTCTCTTGATTAATATTCATTTATTAATCTCTCCTTCGTGTTCAAATGTCTTACAGTTTTGATTGTATTATATGATATTGATACTTGTCAACAATTATTATTTACTTTGTACTCCATGTTCCATCTGTACCTTGACCATAGATAGTGACACGATTTAAACCTTCTATTGAAAGTTCTGAATAATCAATCTCTGCTACGATATCTGTATTGGCACTCTTCGCACCACCAGAATCCGCTAGGAATCCAGTTTGATAATCAGAGCCACCAACCATCACCTTATACGCTTGAACATCTTTATCGAACTTAAAAGTAATATATGTTTTGTCCTGCCCAGATATTCTACTTATTTTTGATTTTGTTGCTGATACTACAGATGCGATAGGAGCAGAGCTTCCCATACCAATATCTAATCCATTGTTATAGTTTTGCAGAACCTCTGCATCTGTCAAGGCTTTAGTATATCCTCTTACAGCATATATGCTACCTTTAAAGAATGTATTCTTTGCATTATAATAATTACATCCTATATAGAGATTATAATTTGTTCTAGTAAATGGAAGTGTAGTTCTAACATCTGTTGCAACTAATTGACCATTCACATACATCTTCTTTGTTGTTGATGTAAATGTAAATACAATATGAAGGATGTTTGTGCCTAATGTCATCTCTGGACTATTTAGTGTTGCACCTCCACCACGTTCATAATACATACCTACACTTTCTCTACCTGCTTGAAACGCACCAGTAGTAGACATAGTTACACGTTCTGTCGTTCCATACCACTTTGTAATATGTGTGAACTGATTTGCATCTCCTGCAACCCTTTGGACTATACAGTCAATTGTAAACTCACTGTTTTGACTAGCCAAGGTAAATCCTGTTATATCAACTGTACTATTTGTTCCATTGAATGTAGGAACACCATTAGTGAAAGTGATGTTATTCATCGTTCCTATTGGCACACCAGATGGTGATGATGGTGAAATGTTCTCCCATCCAAGTGCAGAACACTTGCTTTGATAATGCCAGTAATGGGTTAATTTGTCTGTAACTATTGCCATATGTAAAACCCCTTAAATAAACTTAGTCATGAATGAACCTCTACGAAGTGATGGTGTTCCATCAATTTCTCCATACCATTCATAGTAAAGTTTCTGCTCTTTTGGTTGTGTAGTATAATCATAAAAGTATTCCCCAATAGTTTTTTTATTCACAGAAGTTAGCACTTCCGTTTTCAGCACTCTATACTTTTGGTCATAAATAACTACCTTAATTAATTGTGGGTCTACTTTTTCACCTTCAAAATTATAGAACACACATTCGAATCTGATTGTATCGCCATATTGGTATATATTCATTTCATTCACTCCTTAGTTCGACTCTTACCACTAGTAATAGTAAGAGGTCTATTCTTTTCAATTATTTCTGCTTTCCGTTCAATATCGTTATTCTGTATATTTGACTTTTTGGAATCAGATATATCTAGTTTCAATATAGTTAACGAATCTCTAATTGTGATAACCTTCTCATATAGTTCAGAAACGTTATCAACTTCATCTCTAACACGAACAAATAGTCTTGCTAGTCCTAAAGGGAAACCATTAAAATCTATAACTCCTACCATCTGATTACCATAGATGTCAAAAGTATAGTCGTGCCTAGCTCCACTTTCATCAATTATATAAATTTCATTATTTGACCTTCCTAGTGTTTCATTTGCATTGACCGTAATCTCAACACTTGCTTCTCTTGTTGTATATGCAGGTGCATAGATTTCAATAGTCGGTGCTGTTGTATCTAATTCTACAATGATGCAATCCATTTTAATCCCCCTTTAATCTAAAAAGAGAGGTTGCTTCTGCAACCCCTAAATTATACAGACCATGTTCCTGCTTGGTTTTTAATGAACACTTTGATAATCTTGCTACCATCACCACTAGATGCTAATTCTAAGTCTTGACCAGAAATAGTAACTGTGATTGGATTTGTGTAAGCCCCTGCATTTCCTGCAACGTTTTGACTTCCATTTGCAGTAGTGATAGTTACGCCAGAACTTTCAACTGCTCCTGTTGAAGTAACAACTTTAACTTTGTATTCCTCAAACTGTGCAGGAGATGAGAATGTGAATGAAAAGATGTTTTTACCGTCTTTCTTAGACACTTTGAATACATCTGGTGCTCCAACATTTACAGTAGGAATTGCAGTATTTAAACTGATGTTATCCGTTGCAATGCTAGATTCATTGTATACTTCATCTCGAATCTTCACCGAAATCTGTTTATTTCCGTCACCACTAGCAAGCTTAATCTGTTTGGAATCAGTGAATGAAATCCATTGTGATGTAGCTTCTGTAGTCTGGATGTTAGTGTCATATGCCACATCTACATTTCCCCAAATCTTCATTTGGTATCCTGTAGTGTCGATGTCTGTTGTTCCTAAACTAACACTAACTAATTGGCTATTAGAATATGTAGCACCTCCATTTATATTTACATATGGATTGCTTGGTGCAGTCGTATCTAATATTATATTAATATAGTTTGCCATTAAGATTCACCTCTTAATCTCTTTCTGGAATATAATTTCTGATAGGAGTGCAATATTTCATGTCCATTACGATTTGTCCATTGTCATTTAAAAGTAACAATAGTTTATTTGCTTCTGTATAGATTTTTAAAACTCTTCCCATGAATGTAATACCGCCTTGATTTACATTGACGTATTGGTTAACTGTGAACATAAAATTCACCCTTTTCTGATTATTTATTTTGTAGCTCTGATTTAGCCGTATCGTTCATTTCTTTAACGATTGCTTCAATCATTAAATCAAGCTCTTTTTCAGACATCTTGATTTTCTTTTGTTGCATAAGTTTCATAACTTCTACTTTTGCAAGATTTAGTTTCTCATCGCCTTTAAGCTCTTTGTACATCTGCTCAACTGCATGGACAACAATTTTAACTAGCTCTTTGTTGTTTTCAATCTGTGCAATTAATCCTTTTTTCTTTAAGAAACTAACTAGATATTTAGTAGCCACCCCTGCAAATGCAGTTAAAATCGCAACAACTAAATTTACTAATTCAACTTGGATTTGTTCCATTTGTCATTCTCCTTATTTAAAAATATCCATGCCCACATTTAGTAGGCATGGTGTGATTATTACTTATCGAATCTGCTATCTAGCTTATCATTCAATTCAGTAATTCTCGCTTGAAGTTGTTTGTTCTCAACTGTCAAGTTAACGTTTACAGCTTGTAACTGTCTCATTTCTTCACGCAAATTCTCAATCTCTTCTCTTTGCTCCTGTAACATTTGTCGTAGCTCTGCGATTAGTTGATATTGGTCTTTAGAGAGTTGCTGTCTGTCGTTAATTTCAATTTCTTTTTTGTTTGTATTCTTTGTTAAGAAATATGTAACGACAGAGCCTAGAAGGGTTGAGACAGCAGTCAGTAATCCTGCATCTGTGAATAATTTTAAGAAATCCATTGCGATTTCCTCCCCTACTTTCTTTTTGGCAACCCCTTTCCAATCAAGCCCTTTTACCCTTTAGAGATTATTAGTCTCTTACGAATCGTAAGAATGAAGAGTCATTCTTAACCCATTGGTCGCCACCAAGGTTTAACCATCCGTCTTTTTCAGCCCATACTTTGTATGATTCTGGTGCGTTTAATTGGCGAATAACTCTGTATCCTGTACCTGCCCCAGAACGCATGTTAACGTTATATCCTGTAATATACGCAATGCCTGTTACTGGTTTTGGTGCTACTGGTGGTGCTACAGTTCCTCCACTGATAACTTGTAAGTAATTACCATTATCGCCATAAGCCCATTGGTCGCCACCTAAGTTGTACCATCCGTTAGAGATAGCCCAGAACTCGTATGTTTCGCCATAACCTAATTGACGGATAATTGGAGCACTTGCACTTGGTTGTGTACGTAGATTCAAACCTGTTGTAACTACTTTTACAACGCCTGTTGTGCTAGTTGGTGGTGTTGTAGTACCTCCACCGTTTAGTTCTGCTTGAATAGCATTAAGAACTGATTGCCAACGTCCTTCGTCTAGGATACGGTGTGGGCAGTATTTACCGCTCCAATCTTGGTGCTTCTTAACTCTGCTAATGCCCCATCCACGTTCTCTTAATAGTTGAGCAACGAATTTGATTGCAAGAGCTTCTGCTTTGCGATATCTGTCTCCACCGTTTAGTGAGTAACAGATTTCAACACCGATTGATTTACGGTTACCGTCACCATTACCATCTCCACAATGCCAAGCATTACGGTTTGTTGGAATACCTTGAACGACTTCAAAATCATCAACTGCGAAGTGGAATGAAGTAGCGTTACCGTTTGTAATCATGTATTGCACCTCATTGTTTGCACTTGCATCATTGTAAGTGTTGTGAATTGTAATGTACTCTGCTGTCATTGCATTAGGGCATTTCAAGCCGTACTTACTAGAATCCACCAATTTTTGTCTTACTGTAATAGCCATTTAAATTCCTCCTATATTTTGATACCTGCTAGGTTAGACTCTCGCCTAGCAGGTATTTATACCATTATCTTTTGCTTTTATTTTTCTTGTTTATCAGCGTTAGCTTTCGCTTCTGCTTCATCTAAAATCTGCTTTTCTAGTTGCTTGATGTAAGCAGATTTCATAATTAACTCATTCGTTAATTCCGACACCTTTTCTTGGTATTCTTTGATTACGATATTAATATCTAATTGTCCTTGCATTTCCTTGTCCTCCAATGTATAATTAAATTACTGCCACTTAACAGCAACGATTGTTGCATGGTCTGTAGCATTTTTTACAATCTTAGTTTTCTCGTTGTACATCATAAGTTGTGTGAACTTATGGTCAAACGCTTCATCGTACAGCTTAAACCATTCTGCTCTTGGCATTTCAGAGTAATCATCTAAATCCTCTGCTCTCCACGCAACTGTTGCCGTATCTAAGTTCCTCTGCAATCTGTCTGCCATACCTAAGAAGTTGATTTGGTCTGCATCATTCAAGCGGTAGCGATGACCGTTTGAAGATACGAAGCCGTTTTTAATACCTAAGTCACAAGCTTCATCTAGTATTCTAAATTTAATATCTTTGTGATATTTAAGAATTTGAGCAGGTGACACTTGCCACACCGCACAATTCAATTTAGATGCTATTGCATTAACTAATGCGTTCTGATTTGTTAGCGTCATATTCTCTAACCCAACCAGAATCAATTCCTTCTCATAAACTGCTAAATTATCAAATACCATAATTACATTTCTCCTTTATTTAATTTCAAAATTTGTATTTCTTTTTTTAGTTCTGCGATTTCTTGACGGAAATATTTAATGTCTACATCATGTTCTTGTAGTCCTAGCCATGCCAGAGTAGACATACCATATGAGTCAACTGTGTCTCCACCTGCACCAACAATAATCTTAGGGGCATCCTCTGCGATAAGACCAATCTTCGTTGTTTGACTTAAATCATCTTTATATGTATAAGTGTTACCAACTGCTGAATTGATAATTTCCATTGCATTACCTTCGAACACTTGGATATTCTCCTTATATTCTCTTGACGATGCGTTGTTTAAATTACCTGCAAGTTCACACCAGTTTGTATTATTTGAGTTTCTTGCTTCCAGTCTACCTTGATAATTGTTATAATTAGTGTACCATTTAAGGATACCACCATCATTACCAAACTGGATACATCTTCCACTGTAGCTCTCATGCGTAAAGAATGAAAGGAACTTATTACCATCATGATAAAAATCATGACCATTAGTATAAGAACGATATTCATTCGGCTGTGTTGAACCACTTCCAACACCAACAATCAACCTAACTTTATCACCTGCATCTTTTACTGACCAAGTGCTAATATTACTTGTGCCAGACTGTCCTTTTACGTTACCATATACATCCAAGTAAATTCCACCGCCACTTGAAGCATATAACTCTCCACCCAATCTTAAATCTGACGTTCCTATAAATTGGTAGAAAATAGCTTTGTCATTCATCTTCATTGAATAATCTAAGATACCAAAGGTACTATAGTCAGCAGGGTTTGTAGAATTTGCAGTTCTGTTTGGTCTTATGAAGTTTAGACCTTGACCTGTGGAGTTGACTGGACTGCTAAAGTACATAGAGTTGACAGACATAATATCTGACCCACCTGCGTGCATTCCCCATTTTCCTTGTGCTATCCATTGACTTCCTTTAAGTTTAACAACACCATCAACATCTAAATCCCCTGCAATCTCTAATGCATTGTTTGCCGATGTTGGGAACTTGTTGATACCAAGTGTTTTCTTCTCCCAATCTATGAAGAAGATTGGAGAACCTGCTGTAACTGTTCTAGTAATCGTTGTTGTTGCTAGTTTGTCAGTTACCTTAATTTCTATAGTCCAAGCTTTAGTGTTGTCTAAGTTTTCTGTTACTGTGGTTGCACTATATGTAGGAGCTGTACTTGCAAATACAAAGTTCTTCCATGCTGTAAATGTTCCACCAATTGTCTCCTTGTATCTGTATTGGACTGATGACACAACATTCTTTTTAGTTCCTGCTACGTTTAAATCTGACATTGTACCGCTACAAGGAATTGTAGTAGGAGTTTCGAAGTTGTTCCTACGTGCAACGTCCGATGTAACTGTTGGATTCTGATATGGAATAATGGTCACAGTTTTTGTTGTAGCTGTCATATTACCACGACTATCAACTGCTTTTACAGTTAAAGTAGAGTTTGCACCTGCACTAACTGCTCCAAAGTTAAATGTCATTGTTGCTGTGTCTGAATGTGGGACTCTTACTTCCACACCGTTTAATGTTGCGATGTATTCTTTCATTGTTGCATAATCTAGTGCTGTAGCTCTATTAGCTATTAGCAATTCTACTGAAACAGTAGATTTATTCTGAATCACATACTGGTTATTTCCTGTGATTGCTGTTGTCGTTGCATTTGTGTCCTTATATGTAAAGCCACCACCAAAAGATGGTGGACGTGCCTTAGAGCCTGCGTAAGCCGTATATCCAGAAGCAATAGTGTCCCATACTTGGATTCTATTACTACCACTCACCCAATAAGATGTAACAACTGCTTCACCATATCCATATGTTGTAGTCGGAATTTTTGCAAGCATAGCATTGACTTCTGCTGTAGTCCATGTTACAGTTGAACCGCCAGTCGGTGTATTATCAACTGATTTAATCAACGTTCCACCAAAGTAGAAATCTACTTTATGCTTCATTGAATTATGACCAGAAACATTGATTGGTAAATTGTCACCAAAGGTGAAACTATTAAAGGTGACGACACCACCGCCCCAATTGTAACATGTCCCATTGAAATTCTTTTCTCCAATATATTGACCATATTTAAACGTCTGCAAATTAATCCTACATGGTTTTGATGCTGTTTTATTTAATTGCTGATACATAGTGTAGACATCTGCATCGCTAAATTCAAATGTTCCACCAGTTGTTTGACCGTTCAATTCTTTAATCAGAACTTCATTTACATAAAGTCTAACTTTATGGTCGAACTCTGACGATGCTCTTGAAATTGAAAATGAATGATTTCGTCCTGCTGTAATATCTGGTGCAGTTGTCAATGATGATGCACGTGGAATCGTATCTAAATAGATTGTTCCACCTGTATTACAACTGTTATAGTAAGTTCCATTCAATGTTACTTGGATATCAAATACACCAAGCACGTCAGTAGACATTGTTCCATCGCTATTATGATAAACATCTACCTCATGCCAGAATACGAATTTCTTTTCGTTACCGCTTAATCCTGCTAAACCGCCTTGTGCACTATAGGATTTATTCCCATTAATTGTAAGTGAAATACCTTTTGTCGCACTAGAGTTAATAGTGTAAGATGAACCTAGACTGACTAGGTATAGGTTACATCTCACTCTACTTTTATTGTTGGCGATATCTTGTGTAGCATACCACTCTAGTTGAAGTCTGTAACCTCTACTAAAGTCGTTATAAAAAGTACCGCTTAACGCCATATTTATCTTCTCCTTTTTCTCTATTAGTCAAGGCTTTGAACAAACGCCCAACCCTTGCTTGATGTAGATTCAATCTTAATAATCTTGATTCCACCCATTGTAAATTCATCTTTCGCTCTGAATTTCTTAGATACTGTTTCGTCTTCTTTTAGATAGAATACTTTTTCATAAACACCATTTCCGCTAGTATCATAATACCCTGCAAACTCATCTGGTGTAATTTGAGTGTAACCCCTATCTTTTCCATCTACAATCTGTGAAACTCTGATACCGTTCATATCCATACGAATATTAGTATTATAGATTTCACCAGTAGCCATAGACCATTGAAGAGGAACGTCACCGATATTCATCATGATTCCAGAGATAGTAAAGTCTGCCAATTTGTTAACGGAAATTCTAACAGTGATAATATTTGATTTAGGAATCCATGTTCTAGAATTTTTCTCAAATCCTTTTGTTGTAAATTCACTCTTATACTTCTCACTCATCACAGTAGTTACGCCTTCTATGAACTCTACCCATACTGCACCATCATCGTTAGTCGATGGAGATGCATTTGTCTTATTTGCATACCATGATAATGTGTATGGCTGTCCTGCTGTTACATAAACATCCTGTGTGATTCTAGCGTTACTTCCAGAAGCATTTGATGGGAAGTAGAATCCTTTACCGAATCCTAAGGCATCTAACGCATTATTTGAAACCGTTGACATCTGTGTTGGAGCTGTCTGTGTCCAGAAGCTAAAGTCTGCATATCCAACAGAGTTGCGAAGTAAGTTAACTCCACCTCCTGCTTGGAATTTAGCAGTGATATCAGTTACAGTCTGATTTAATTCAGACTTGATTACATATGGTGTAAAGTCAATGCCCTTAATTTTATCATCTGCATATTTGTTCGCATCTTTTTTAGCTTGGTCTAACTCGCCAGTTGTTGCATATCCTTTTAAGTCATCTGCATTTGCTTTTGTTCCTAAATCGTTCTTGTAAGAAGTAGACTGTGTTACTGTATTGATGATTGCACTATCTGTAATCTTTTCTTCTGCTGATGAAACTCTATCTGCTAGATTATACATGAATGAATCTGTATCTTCTGGTGCAGGAGTCCAATCAGTATAACGTGTACCTTCTTCAATCTGGATGTTACGAACCCACATTGAACCTTCTACTGTGCTGAAATATCCGTAAACATACAATGCTAAAGCCTTTGTCAAATCCCATTTGTTATTAATTGTGAATGTCTTGTATTTTCTTTCCCAGACATTTGCAATCTTACAATCATCCAAGTTCCATTGGAAACCAAAGAATCCTTGTGTCGCATTTCCAGTTTCATAGTGATGGAATCCTACGTTGACTCTCATACCAACTGTATCAGACATTACATCCATACTAATTGTATAAGTCTTCCCAACAGCTAAACTCTGACAGAATGGGTCTGTTGTTAAAATGCTATTAGACATCCCTAACCATCTATGTAATCCTGTCGTTGGAGGTGTAGTTGAGTTGTCAACTAAATTACTGTTTTTATCAATAAGCTCTAATACAGGATATCCAAATTTATCAACGTTTAAGTGAGCGTGATAACCCTGTGTTGGGAATGGTTTAACCCCTGCGTTATAACCATTACTCCACCAACCATCGGCAACGATGTTTCCATTTAGATTCTTATCCCATGCCATACTATCATTTACTTTGTTTTTAGCAAAGTTTGAGTTTCTTAGTAGATTTCTTCCACCGAATTGAACTGCATTTAAGATTGCTCTCTCTAGAATTGCTTTTTTATCATTATAGTCTTTAAAGAGTGTTCTGATTGCAGTGCCATTCACACCTGTTGCAGTCGTATTTAAGTTTGATAGATGAGGACTTAATGCACTGTAAAGGTCATTGTAAGCCTTCACATAATCGTCTTTTTCAGTCGTTACCGCATATTGATTAGCCTTCGCTTCAAATGTAGGTTTCTCTGCAACAATCATATCTAATTCATTTTTCAATGTATGCTTTTCAAGAGGTGTAATCTTGTCATCTGCCATCATATCTGCAACTGAAATATTTGCTTCATAAGCTTTAATTTCTTCTGATGATGCAGGTCTTGAAATTACAGAATCAATATAGATTGTCTTTGCAGGTTTAGTTGAATCAAACCCACCGTAACTACCCATAGCATAAAGTCTGTATCCACCAAAGTCTGTTGGCATAGGGACTTTAAACACTGTAGAAACCGTATACCATTTATTTAATGTTGGGCTTGGTGTTACATCCGAGAATTTAAATCTACCTTCAAATGCACTAGTACTACCATCTGCTCTTAAATATCTGAATAGAATACCTGCACCATTGATAGAACCACTTTCCAATTTAAATGTTGACTCAACATATACATATTGATAATATGGTTTATTTGGATATACAACGCCACTCAAATAACTTTCTACTCCAAGTGCATTCGTATACTTAGCTGATTTACCATTGCCGTTTTCTGATGCTACTTTTGTAACTGCTGTACCAACGTTACCTTCGAAACCGACTGGATATGTTCCTGTCCAATCAGCAAAGTTATAGTTCTTATTGATATAAGAAGATTCACTAGAAGTAGCTTTATCAATACTTTCTCCTACCTTAGAAACAAACGTTTGATGGCTTACTACTGTAGATGTGATATTGTCTGGTTGTACTGCAAATTCAGTTTTATAGATACGTTGTTCTAAGTCGAATGGTGATTGCGACCAGTCAGTTGCCTTATTGCCAAGTTCTATTTTTAAACCTGTTGTCCAAAACTCACCTGTAGAACCTTCTATACCATGCTTAAAAGATACTCTTGTAAGCTTGACAGCATTTGTAGGAAGTGTTAATTTAATAGTAGCAGTATACTTCTTCCAAGTCATATTCGTCCCAACGATATATGCACTCTCTGTAGGACTACTATCAGAATGGATTCTTACATATCTGTTAAACTTAGCACCACTAGCATTTTCGCCTTCGATGATTAACTCACCGAATCGACCTGCTTGCCATGAGTTTGCACCAAGAACAATGTTCTGATACTTCATCCAATATTGAATAGTAACATCTCTATTTACCAATCCTTCCGAAGCCTTTCCGCTCCATAAAGTAGGGCTAAAAATACCACCGTTCGCTCCTACTGGTGTATTGTTTTTTACGTGATAAGCAAATTTAAATGGAGGGTCTTCTGTTGATATATCAACAATCTCCCTAACACTTCCTGCACTAGTATTAGAAGTATAAGAATCTTTCCATAAACCTTCTGTTAATGGAATCTCAAAACTACCATTACTAGCATAGTTAGTTCCACCCACATCAACGTTGTCAACGTTCTCTTTTGCTACTTGAATTGTGTATGTTGCAAGGTCATCTACTGCTAGATAGAACTGCAACCATTTATCTCTAAACGTGTTCTTAACTACAGAGATAACTTTCTTTTGGTTTGCAGTTGAAACATCCCAAGGCTTAACTGGTGTCATCGCATCAAGATAGTCTTTTAAATATGTATAATTAGTTTCAACAGCTTTGTATTTTGCATGTTGAGTTGAAATACCAATTTGTTGAGCTTGTTTACGAACCGTATAGAACGTACCCTTACCTCCACTATCCAATGAACCGAAAGCAGGTAAAAGTGCTTGTGCATCTGGAATGATAAAACCAGTAATATCAGTTAATTTATCTTTGATTACCTGTCGTTCGTTGTAATCTAAAACACCATCATTAGCCATATTTCCTAGAGTTTCAGTAATGTCAACGATAACCTCATCTGTTTCCTCTGGGGCTTTTGACCAATCCATAGGCAGATTACCTCTATATAATGCAACCCAATCAACTGTAGCCAATGTTGTATTGCTAGGGTAGTTATATAAACTTAATTTTTTTTCATTCCCTGCTGTTGTAGCAATGGCTTTAAATGTAACGTAATAAACTCCATCATAAAATTTTGTTCTCACTTCGCCAACTTTATCAGCCGAACCATTCATCCAAAGTGCAAACACTTGTGGGTCTGGAACTGTACCTTTAATTACAAATGTATATTCTTGACCTGTTACAAAGTTCTCTGTTAATTCATATTGATTAATAAGATAATTTGTAGTATTATAATCCGTATGAGATAATCTAAGTAAATTTTTACCACCTACGATAATATTACTAGATTTTCTCCAATCGCCATTTTGGTATACATAAAGCTGTGACTCTGTTGTATTCCACCACATCGCACCCTCTATTGGATTGGATGGTTTAGTTGGTGATACAATCACATCATTTAAATCTGTCAAAGTTAATTGACCTGTACCGATTAATTTTGCCACTTTCTTTCACTCCTATTTTCCTTTTATCCAATCATAAGAAAGAGCCTTATTAACAAATAAGACTCTCTTTTCTCACAATTTAATTATATCATTACTATTGACTTTTGTCAAAAAATGCGTTATGATAATACTAATTATTTAGATACTTCACAAATAACATTACCACGAACGTTCACATCATCGCCACTGACAGTGATTGTTTTCCCTGTCTTGCTACCAGTAGTATTCCAGTTTGTGATTTTGTTATTGTTATTGTCATATAAGTACCAAGTATATGTATAGCCTTGATTTCCTGCTGAATCAATTTCTGCTCCTGCTTGATAAATCTTCGCTGTTAAAGTTGTCGTTCCTGTACCATTCTTGAATGTGTTGATACCAACGATTGTTACCATGAATGGGTCTGATACGTCAATTACTGTACATACATCTGAATACTTAACAGATAAGTATGTCGCCACACATTTGAATGACTCAACGTTTACAATCGCTGATGCAGGGATTGTAATTGTATCAGTTGTGTAACCTGTTACACCATTAGCTGATGCAGTGTCTTTCATTAATCTCCAACCGTTTCCTCCATCTGCATCTCCACCAGAAGCAGTAGTAGCAGTAGGGTCTTGGTAGTACCATTTATATGTAACGCCAGACGTTTGTACTGTAGAACCTTTATATAAGTCACAATGAGCAGTTAGCGTACCGTTGGCATTCTTGATTGTATTCCCATCTGGTGTCCAAACTGTTGCACGAAGAGCATCTTGACCGTTAGTACCATTTGTACCATCTGCAACAACAGGCACGATTTGTTCATCTAGCAATACTGTAACTCCACCTGCTTGATACAATCTTACTCTTACAGCTTTGATTCCTGCTGTTGGTGTATGAGTTTTAGATGCTTCGTTTGCAGAAGATGTATATTTGTCTGTATAAGCTGTTCCATCTGTTGTTTCTGCAATGACAAATCTTCCTGCATAATCCGCTACTGCACTAGTTCCAGTTTGAGACTTAGCAGTAAACGTTACTGTAGCAGGAGTATATGCACCACTAGAGTTTTTAGAAATTGCTACGTTTGAAGACATTAGCCAGTATGCTGTTGCACTTGCACCAGATTTATTCTTAGTTAATGTAAATCTTTTTACTATATTTGCATATCCAGATTTAGATGCAGTAAATTCTACATAACCTGTATCAGCAGACATTGCAGTAACAGTTGCAACAGCACTTGATGTAGCTTCTGTTACAGTTACATTGCTTCTTGTTTGTACGATAGTCCAACCTGTAGCAACACTAGCTCCTTCATAGATTGTTAGAGTAGATGATGCACCTGTAAAGTTACCATTAGCACCTGCACTATCAGTTGGCACGCTATGAGAATCATTACTTAAAACACCCATGATAGCGTTCGTACCGTTAGCACCATTCGTACCGTTAGTTACTTTTACAATCTCGTATTCTGCTTTAGCTGTTACTGTAAAGTTAGTATCAGTATCTAAGTATTGCATCTCACAGATATACGTCATAGAGTTATTGGAAGCCAATACGTTATTCTTAATTGTAAGAGTAACAGGCTTTCCCGTCCCTAAAGTATAGTTCGTATCACTTGCTGTAATCTCTGTTAATGCACCAGTTGAATTTGTTTGCACATACCATTTAGTAGATGTTGCTTGACCTGCCACATCTGTTGGCGTACCTGCTACGAATAACTGTGGTGTTAACACGTTATTTGCAGTTGAATAGTTTGGGACGTATGCACTCGCCCCACTTCCATTTGGATTATAAATTACTTGTCTTTGTTGCGTAGACCCAATAAACATGATTAGCTGTTTACTATCATTTAAGTCCACAAGAGTTAATTGACCCTGTGCTACAATTGCCATTTCTTACCATTCCTTTTCCTCATAAATGTTTATTACATGTCGATATCGCATGTGAAAATTGCTCTCTGGTATACTTCCAGATTTGTTACATGGATTTTATTTCCAACACCAACATTAGCATTTGTCCATGCAGTATCAAGCACTCCATCCTTATTATACTTCTTCCAAATAAAACCTGCTTTTGGAACTGTGTCAGTGATTTCTTTTTGTCCACGCCATACTCTAGCTGTGATATCTGTATCAATGTCACCGTTTCTAAAAGTGAAACCTTTTGTCGAATGGAACTCAATCTTATACACAACATCGTTCTTAACTTCATTAATCTCATCTTGAACGCTTTCTGCTGTATCCTTGGCATCTTGTGCAATTTGTTTAGCTCTTAATGATAATTGTTTCTCAACTTCTGTTTCAGCATTATCATAGTTTTTCCATCTAGCATCAAAGATATTTCTGTCGATTCTTGTTGTATACGCCATATTGTTAGGGTCTAACAAAGGTTTATCTCCATGCAACTGTACGAATAAATAATCATATAGTTCTGCATATCTTGTATGATATTCTGTTACGAAAGCCAAATCGCTTCCATTATTCTCATAATAGTTATTTATTTTAAATGTATTAGCATTGTACGAGTTAAGAATCTTATCCCATTCAAGCTTCAACATCTTCTTCTCATAAGCTGTAATCATATTATCAGCTTTGAAATCATCTACGAAGTTAGATGAATCTGTAAATCTGTCAATTAAGTTTCCACCACTGCTTGACTCTAAAATAAATGCACTAGCATCAATTCTTACACCGTTCTTATCAAACGTGAATGAGCCAGAACTATTTGTTAGAATCAAGTTTTCACCTGCGATGATTTGACCGATTAGACGTTCTGCAACGATACCATCTGGTTTGATTGCAGTCTTCCATGTTTCTCCTTTATCTTGCGATAAAGCAATTACCCCAGATTGGATAATAACTACTTCATTTGGATTGTCTGGGCTTGTAACAATCATTCCACGATTACCGATTTCAATAGAGTTGTTAACCCCTGCGATAATCTTGTTCTTTGTTGCATCCCATTCACTCGTTACGATATTGCTTACAGTGTCTTCAATTTTATTTACTTTATCCCACTTGTACTTATTGGCTTCTACTAGAGATGAAGCACTAGAGTTACTGTATAGTAATTGAACTAGCTTCTCTGTATCACTTAGCAAGTCCTTTGTGTTTGCAACTGTAATACTAGCTTCGTTATTTTCTAAATCGTATTTAATCTCAATAATCTTAGCTGTATACTCAATATTCATTTGAGGATATTTAACCTTGATTAAATCTCCCAGAACGAGTTTATCCCAATAATATTGTTCTTCAATAATGTTTAATAGATTATCAATCGTTACATCTAGCACGACTTTTGGTTGTCGAATTTCTTCAAACTTCTTCAAACCATCTTGATATAACTCTTTTGCATCTATGTATTTATCATCTGCCCACTTACTCTCAATAATGAATAGATTTAACTCATCTAATAGTTGAGGTGTAAATCCGCTACCAGTAGCAATTTCATCTTGCAATTTATCAATTTGTGTGTCATAATTTTTAATAGCATTAGTGATGATATCATTCTTCTGTCTCTGTGCAGTGATTTGAGCAGTTTTGTTAGTTAACTCTTGTTGACGTTGAGCAATTAACGTTTGATTCTCTGTAGCCTTTGCAGTATCTAGCAGACCCTCAATCGTCTTTAACTCTCCTTCTAATTGAGTTAACTTAACTTCTTCTGTTAATAATTCATTTTCTTTAGCTGTCTTATCATCCATGTAACTCTTGATAATAGGTGCTTTTGCCTTGATTAGCTCTTGCTGATTCAAGATTGCATGACATAATTCGTCAGACATAAAGAATGAACTCTTGATAGTGTTTTTGTTTATATCACGTTCAAACGGATACATAAAGAATGAGAAGTCTTCGATATATGCTTGACCTGTTGGGTTTACCGCATGAATCCCTAGACCTTCATTACCAGAAATATACAATCTAGTAACCATCTCATCTGTTGTTCTCGTTTTCTTAATTGAACGTAAGAAGCGACCATAGTTTACAGTCATACCTCTAAATTGACCATTCTTAGACATATCCTTGAATGATACTTTTCTGTTTTCTGTATCCCAAACAATCAGAGCACCATAAGTCTCTCCTGCTTGTGTAATACAATCTAGAACGTTTGAATCTGTCCCAGAATCGAATGAGCGAAACATCGCATCAAACATTGGGTCAACCGTCCCTATTTTCCAAATAGTGGAACTTAAAAGATTCTTCAATAAATCAGTAGCGTTAATAGAATCTTCTGTGTATTCACTTACCCTTTTCCCTTTTAACTCATAACCTAAAGAAAAAGCAGTAACGTTGAAGATATCGGAATCATCACCGTCTTCTTCAATTCCGTCAACTACATACCATTCCTTGTATGCTCCCATTGTAACTCTGATTAACATTTTCTCTTTAATCAATTCTACGTGAGGATTGCTTTCTTCGTCTTCAATGAAATGAGGAATAGAGAAGCTTAGTTCGTTGATGTTGCCTAACTTAATAGACATCTCTCCACGCATCTTTTCATGAATGTGAGAGATAATCGTCTTGTTAGGTTTAGCTAAATGAAATTTAGCTTCTTGCAACCGTTTATTATAATCAATATCAATAAACAAGCTCTATACCCCTTTCCTACACTTGATGTAAATCGTACACTTCAAATAACTCTTGCGGTGTAACGTCACCTATGTTTTCATAATTGTTTCTTTTTATTCCTGCTTTATAATAAGCTAAGTCGATTAATTCAGAACAAATCATCTTATTAGCACTATTAAAATAAGCATCTCTTTTTCTCTTAAATACCAAAGATAAGAATATGCCAATCAGTTGCAGATAATCATATCCCATACCTAACTGTTGATGAGCGTACCTTACAATCTTATCTGTAACTTCTTTCGGCTGATAGCCTGTAGTATAAACAACGTGTTCATCACTTAGTTGTATCCTTGCAAGCTTAGTTTTACTGAATCTATCCGACTCAATAATAGTTGCAACTCCTGTCATCTTGTCATATCCAACGATAATGGCAACATGTGTAAACTCGCTTTTTGTAACTTTGGCAATCATCTTAGATATTAAAGAATTGGTTTTCTTGAAAAATACTAAATTTCCAATCATAATACCACACCTTAATAATGTAATTATACCATAAACTTTTGCTTTTGTCTATTTATGTGTTGTTAAAATCTGTATTTATTTTTAAATCTAAATTGGATTTCACAAGCACCTGTGACTTTAAAGCGATTCTGACCATATACTAATCTTGGGAAATTGCCCACGATTTTGTCATATCTGTACACACCAATTATATCAGTTTCGATAATCTCTTTTTCACAGTTGATATAAATATCTTCTGCATTTGTCAAATCTCTAACTTCAAATATATTACCTTTATCATCTAGACTTTCGATGGTTACTGTACCTGCACCAGACTTCTTAATAGAAATCTCTGGGTACACATCAAAATGACTGTCGCTTGGTACTGTGATAGTTACAGGCGTTGTTGATACAGTTTGCTTTGTTGTAATAACATCTGGTGAATAAACTCTAGAAGAATCACATCTCATTTTGATTTTAAAATAGCCTTCGCTAAATCCTGTATGTACGATACTAGAATCATCAATTGGCATACAATAGAATACTCTATTTTCTTTACCTCTAAAGTATAAAGGCTTATAGTAATCTACCCATAACCATCTAATGATAGAATCAATTTTCGCATCATCGAATTTACCTTCAAATGCGATTGTCATCTCAAATTCCAGAGGTGAGTTTTCGATACCATGTAGCATCGGTTTATCATTACCTCTGACTTTTGTCTCATTAATTTCTCTTGTGGCAACGAATGTTTCTTCAAACATTCCGCTATCTGTAACAACATTTACTAATTGAAATGTATCAGACCAGACACCATTGAAATTAAAATACAATTTATCCTTAATTGTTGGCATCCCTTTTCCTCCTTTAAATTAAAAAGAAAGGTGAAGGGAAGAGCCTAACGACCCTTCTTCTTCATACCTTTCATGATTTCGCCTGCGATAGCATCCGCTTTCTTCTTATCTCCACCTTCAACTGTTACATTGATGTCTCCATAAGATACGTTCACAATACTACCTGCTGTTGCAAGTTTACTGCTGATAGAGTTTCCGCTTAATGCAGGGATAACGTCTTTAACTTTTTCCATAATTTTAACTGCATCTAAAATATCTGATGTTTGGTTTTTGTTTAAGACAAGTTCTTTCTTATGTAGTAAAGCTAGTGCTCCTTCATTTGGCACATTATCACCAGTGTAACCACCAGTATCAAATGCCTTAATGTATTTCTTGTTTGCGTAACCTGTAGTTGTTCCTCTGTTATTAGAGAACTTAACTTTCCACCAATCTCCATCTTCACCTAAGATTTGTACGTTTGCACCATTTAAGATACGTCTTACTACTCCACCCTGTAAGTTTGGAGCGTTACGGATGTTTAAGTAGCTATCTGCTGTTACACCAGTTACGTTACCCTTAGTAGGCATTTGTGGTTGTGGTGTAGGTGGTTGTGGTTTTGTTGGTGGTGGTGGCTCTGGTGCAGGCTTCATTGGTCTTGCAGGGTCATCTGGGCGAAGAACCTCATTCTCAAATGTTTGATAGCCTTTTGCTTTAAGAAGCTCATCCACGTTGTTCATTGGCTCTTTAGAGTTAAAGTCCATGTTGTCAACAACTAAGCCATTTGCTTCCGCAACTTGTTTCTTAGTTTCGTCAGAGAATCCACCGAATCCAGATGATAAACCATCAAAGATTCCTTTATTCATGTTGTCGATGTTTTGCTTCATTTTCGCTAACTCATCGGCAAGCTTTTTAAAGCTACCTTCGATAAATTGATTACGCATGTCTGCCCAATATTTATCGTTGTTTAATAAGTCATCGTATTGTTTAGTTACGTCTTCTTTTTGTTTGTCAAGGTCACCGATTTTACCATCTAGTTCTTCTTGCTCTGTTTTCTTTTTGTTTTCGATTTCGTCTAGCTGTGCTTGTTTTTGGTCTTCAAGAGCTTGCTTCATTAATTCACGTTGACGTTCTTTTTGATATTCCGCTAGTTCTTTATCGACATCTGCTAGTTCCTTTTTAAGTTCCGCAAGTTTTTTCTTACCTTCAAGTGAATTATCTCTTGATAAAATGCTGATTTTATTTTGTAGTTCTGAACGTTTTGCATTCTTTTCGTCTAATCCTTTTTGGTAATCTTCGTTTTCCTTCTCTTTGTCCATTTCTTTAAACTTAGCATCGTACACCTTGTTAATCTTGTCGATTTCCTTGTCGTACAGCTTCATCTTTTCGTCATGAGCTTTTTGAAGGTTGTTTTGTTCTTTTTCGATTGCATCTAATGCCATGTCCTTCATCTTACCGTAGTAATCTTTCAATTGACCAATACCATCATCTGCCACGCTTGCACGTGTATCTTTAATCTCTTTTTCAGCTTGCAGAACTGCTAGAGTTGAATCCTCCCAAGCTTCTTTAACCTTGTCTACTTCCGCTCTGATATCTTTGGCAACTTGGCTATCCTTACCGAATCTATCTTCTGCTTCATATAGTTTCAACATTAAATCTCTTTGTTGGTTCTCTAACTTAGCTCTTTCTTGTTTTAATTGATTTGCTTTATCAATATAAAGGTTCATCATTTTTGTCATGTTATCTGGGTCTACTAATTTAGCAACCTCAATCGCAAAGTCGATGTCATCTACTTTAGCTTTAATCTCTTCTAATCCTTTAGTATACTGTTCAACAATAGCTTCTACGTGAGCTTTTAAGATTTCCGCATAACGGTTTTCCCAATTGTCTAAGAAGTCTTGCCATTCAGCTCTCATACTTTGGATTGAGCTTAGATTGCTTTCGTATTCTTGCATTAACTTATTGTATTGGTCACGTTGCTCTTTTGTATGAGCGTTGATGTTTTTCAGACCTTCTAGTTCACGTTTGATTTGTTCGTTTCTACGTTCTTTATCCCATAGGTCGTGATTTAATAGTTCCCAACGTTTAATTTCAACTTGGTATACATCGTTCATCATCTTGCGATATTCTGCTGTATACTTGTTCATGTTTTTCATTTTTGTTTCCATCCACTTGATTGTTACATCAAGCTCACTCATGCTACGTTGCCATGAGTTCCAAGGCATTGCATCCGCTAACTTATCGCTATCATCTGCACTAGATTTGACTTTAGTATCTGAATAGAATGATTCTTTTACCCAACTTCCATCTTCTGTTTGGACGTATCCTTTTTTTCTTCTGTTAGGGTCAGTTCTATCATTTTCTGCAAAACTATCATCATAGCTACCTAAAGCAGTGAATACTCCCATTCTACCGTAAGAATCTAATCCACTGTAGATTGAAGGGATAAGTCTACCAGACGTACCGCTACCTCCACCTGCTGTTCCAGAATCACCAGAACTTGCACTGAAAGCACCTGCCGCACTTGCTACTGCACTTGCTACCTCTCCACCTTGTAGTCCTGTAATGTTATTGATTGTAGACATATTCCAAGATGCACCTGTTGGTAATGCAGGTAATGTTGGAGCTTTAACTTGAACGCTAGAAGCCTGTTGTGCTTTTGCGATATAGTTGTTTAGACTTGACATCGCACCTGCGATTGTGCTATTTAAACCTTGTACAGCAGATTTAGCTTGGTTAGCTGAATCCTTAACTTTGTTTAAAGCACTAGCTTGCGAATTGTGAGCACTGTTCATAGCACCTGTAGAACTTGCAACTGCTCCTGCCATAGCACTGAATGCACCTCTAACAACATTCGCAATTGCCATTGTTCCTGTACCAAGAGATAATACTGCTTGTAAGTAAGTTTGGATTGCTTGAATGATTGATGAGATTGAGCTAATTGCAGATTGTGCCATTGAGCCATAAGCTTGTGACATTTGTTGCGTTGCATTGATAGCTTGCATAATTGCATTAGCTTCTGCTTGTTTAGCGTTCGCATTAGCACTACTTGCTTGTGCCGAAGTGTTAGAAGCGTTAGCTTCATTTGATTTAGCATTAGCATTAGCACTTGATGCATCTGCTGATGCTCTAGAAGCATCTGATGCTTGGTTCATACCGACAGCAGATAAACTTGCTGAATTACCAAGTTGTTGCATCGCTTGACTAGCTGTTCCAGAAGCATTAGATATAGTGAATAATGCAACGCCAAATGACTCTGCTCCACTTACACCGCTTCCGAAGTTGTTGCTTAATGTTGAAATAGCATTACCTACTTCTCCTGCTTTGCCAACTGTGTTACCCATAGCGTTTTGCAGTTCGCCTTGTTTAGCAATAAATGAATCAAATCCACTTACTGTGTTTGCAATAGCTGTACCTGCATTTTGCATCGCTGTAGCTGTTTCTTGTGCTTTACCACCCATGCTACCCATTGACTGTACAACAGCATCCTGTGCTAGTTTGTATTGGTCTAATGCGTTTTTAGCGTTACCGATTGATGTAACATCTTGACCAATCTTTTGAGCACTTTGACCAGATTGAGTAGCCATACCTGCTACTTGCTCTTGGAATAATTGTGCCTGTGTTTTAAATGGACTCATGAAGCCAGTCTGCATACCTTGACCTAATTGACCAAATGCAGTATTGATTCCACCAACCTGTGTTTCAACTTGCGTTTTAGTTTCACCCATTGTAGTACCAACTTGGTTAAGGTTCTCTTTTAATGGTGCTAGGTTGTTTCCTGCGTTACCGATTGTAGATGTTGCTTGGCTGATTCCACCTGCTGATTCATTTGCCTTGCCTTTAGCTTCGTCAAATTTTTGTCCAACTTGGTCAGCTTGGTCTTTTACAGGACTCATGTTTCCACCTGCGTTACCGATTCTGCCTGCACTCTGTTCAATGCTACCTGCTGATTCGCCTACTTTTTGAGCTGTTTCACCTGTCTTCTGACTAACTTCTCCAATCTTCAATCCGAATGGGTCGGCTAACGAACCTGCTAAACCGATTCTCATACCGCCTTGTTCGTATTGACCTGCCGTTAACGACATGTTATCTCCACTTAGTTTTGCACTTTGTTGAAGTTGATTGAATGTTGTCATCAATGGATTCATGTATGTTCCAGAGTTACCAATTCTCATACCGTTAGTTTCGATACCTTGTGCACCCTTGATAGACTCTTCGGTAGTTTTTGCAAAGCCTTCTTTAATCTTGTTTAAGTTTTCGATTGTTGGAGACATGTTTATTTCTTTACCTAAAGAATTTTGAACTTTGTCAATAAATGTTTTAGCTTTGTTTCCTGTGTCATCTAACTTGTTACCAAATTCATCAAACTTGAATTTATTAGAATCAACTTTACCACTGAAAATATCAGTAGCTTCTCCACTCTCACGCATCTTACCTACCCATGCTTCGAATGTTGCGATTTGGTCTTTCGTCATGCTACCGTAGTCCACAACTACTTTACCGTTTTCGTCAATTTTTGTTTTTACTTGACCCATTGTGTCAGCTAGTTTATAATACTTATCAATGTTTTGTTCGATTTCGCCACGTGATACACCGAATCTATTAGATAATTCTGTAACAGATTTACCCCATTGTTCTGTCTTTGTAGCGTTTTCACCGTACATCAATTGAGACATTTTCAAGCTTTCAAGATGACCCTTGATTGCTGAAACTTCTTCGTTCTTATATCCATATAATGTTTTCTGTAAGTCGATAGCTTCAACCATTTTTTGGTTAGCTTTACCCTGTGCATCTGCCTGTTTGTTGATAGCATCCGCACTCTTACCTGTAGCATCTGCTCCTTCACCTACAGCATCCGCATAACCTGCGTTAGCTTCTTCACCTGCACGTGCTTTTAGAGCTTGGTTTTCACTAGCCATAGCTAATTGTTGAACGAAGTCTTTAGCTTCATTTGCAGACATACCTAGCTTTTCAGCGTAAGCAACATATCCATCCCAACCTTGACTACCGTTTTGTTGAATTTCCATTCCTAGTGCCAATAACTCTTTTAACTTGCTTTGCATCTTATCAATGCTACCGCCAAAGTTTTCAATGTTCATGAATCTTTCTGGGACTGTGCTACCAATTTTACCAATAGCTTGTTTAAGTTCTTCTACTTTTTGTTTACCTTTGTTTGTGCTAGTGTCGATTCCTGCTGTCATTCTGTCGAACTCTTTAGCGAATAGCTCACCAACACCTGCTCCACCCTTTACGATGTTATCCATAGCTTTCTTAATGTTGTCTGCACCCTTGATTGCACCAGATGCGATTTTCTCATTTAAAGAGTTTGTATTAACTTTCATGAAGTTATCCACTGCTTTTTGAGCACCGTCACCTAGTTTAGCCATAGCACCGCTTGCTTCTAAAGTTGCTCTAGCTTGCTCTGTTAATGTATGGTTAATCTTCTGGAATGCTTCTTGTCGTTTTGATGCGTTTTGAAGTTCTTTAACATCTAAGTCTAGAATCTTCTTCTTATAAGCTTCTTCACGTTCTTCTCTTGATTGAGATGCAGTAGGTCTATTACGGAACTCTTCTGCTTCTTTTCGTTTTTGAAGTAGTTTTTCTTCTGCTTCAATTAGTTTACCGATGTCTTCTGTTGCTTTGTCTAAGTTTTGGTCTTTCATTGCAACTTGCTCTCTAGCTTTAGCTTCTGAAAGTTCTTTAGACATTTGTAGAGCTTTCTTAACTTCGTCTGTGTTCTTCAACCATGCTTGACCGTTAGCATCAATGAATTTTACAGAAGTTGGTAAGATTTCAGCTAGTTTAGATTGTACGATTAAGAATTGGTCATATTCCTGCGTTCCCTTTTGGATTGCTCCACTTGCAAAGGCTTTACTCATTGCATCGTATTTCTCAACTAGACCTCCAACTGTATCCATGTTTTTACGGTATCCGTCTACCATTTTTTGCGTAGCTCTATCTACCGCTTCTTGTTCTGCTTTTAACTTAGAGAAATGACCGATTACAGCTTCAATAGCCCAACCGATTGCACCGATAGCAAGACCGAATGCACCCATTGATAATACAGCTTTACCAAAGCTTAAACCGAATGATAGAACTGATTTACCTGCATTCATGAATGCTCCACCAACAGTTGTTGTTGCAGTACCAGTATTCTGCATACCGCTACGCATTCTATCCATTACTGTGATAGTAGCATTACCATCTCTTTGTACGCTTGTGAAACCTTCTTTAAACTTGCTAAAGAACCCACCGACAGCAGTTTGAATACCACCGAATTTACCCATTTGGGTCATGATTGCACCGATAGCAACACCAACTAGAGCTAGACCTCCACCTGCATTAGCAATCTGTGTGATAACGTTTAATACCGCACCTAAACCTTGTGCTACAGCAATGATACCGTCAGACACGAATGCCTTACCGAATGCTACAGACATAGTTGTGAATGAGTTTTTCGTTTGATTGATTTTAGCTTCCATAGACTGCATATACTTCTCGTTCTCACGCATTGCACTACCTTGTGAGTTATATGCTGTTACAGTTGCTTTAATCGCTGTTGGGTAGTTATTCATTAGGGCTAAGAAACGTGTTAAGTGGTTTCGTCCTGCTAATGTAACTGCTGTGTTCTGTCTTTGTTGAGCTGTTAAGCCACCCCAATTTGCACCTAAGTCATTTAGGATATCGCCAACAGGTCTTAGCTCTTTACCATTTTCACCCATGTCATACATTGCAACACCAACACTTTTCAGTGTTCCTTCCGATGCTTGTAAACCTGTGATACGTGAGTAAATAGCCTTTAATGAGTTACCGATAATGTTACCAGATTCCATTGTTACCGCACCGATTGCAGTTGTATGTCCAATAGTTTCTTCCAAGCTAACTCCATATGTTTTTGCAGTAGATGCAGATTTTTGTAAACTTGTTGCTAACTGTTGCGTACTGATAGCGTAATCATTATCTACTTGGTTTAATTTATCTACGATACCGATAGAATCTTCTGCTTCAATATTGAATGCGTTCATTGTACCTACTAGAGATGCTTGTGCATCTTGTACTTTTAGGTCTGATACGTTTGACATTACTGTAGCTGTCTTAGTGATAGCTGTTAACTGTCTTTCATTGAAGTCACCGAATGTACGTGAGAACTCTTCCATACCGTTTAGGATATCATGAATATTGTTACCTAATTCTTTTGACAATCCTACTGCGTTTCCAAACATGATATCTGTGTTAAGACTTGCATCTGCAACTCTTCGAATGTTTGTCATAGCTTTGTCTACTTCTAGAATCTCTCTAGTCATAGCTTGTAAGCCTTGAATTGGAGCAGTCATCATAGCTTGACTTAGCATCCACATTGGAGCTGATGACATCATGCTACGTAGTTTTTCCCATGCACCTAAGTTACGGTTAACGTTACGAACCATTTCGTCAGAAGCCTGTCTAACAACGTTAGTTCCTTGTGTAAATGATAGATTCATACGTCTTACGTGTTCACCTGTACCTGCAAATGTAACTTGAACGTTTTTCATTCTGTTACCCATTGCATCTACGCCATCTCTAGCGAATGATACAGAAGCTACTTTAGCACCTTCTACAGCACTAACATAACTTTTAATACTTGCAATCGTATTTGCATCTGGTGCTCCACCGCTAAATAACTTTTGGTTCATTTGTTTAATCTTGTCTGCACCACCGTATTTGTCAGAAATATCTTCACCTAAACGAAGGTTTCTTTCTGCATTACGGATTTGTTGTTTCTTGTCTGTTAGCATTCTTTGGTATTGAGCTAACGCACGTTCTACCTCTACAGCACTAGTATTTACATTTTTAGCGTAATTCTTTAGTGATGCATCAATGCCAGTAACATCCATTCCTCTGTCTTTCATTTGACGTTGAACGGCTTTTAAACTCTCAATTAATCTTTGAGACTTAGCTTGCTCTGCATCCATCCAAGCATTAGTTTTCGCTTCACCAATTCTATTTCTAACAATAGCTAATTGAGAATAAGCTTTATTCATATCATTGATTGTTGCAATGTTACGAACCATTGCCATTGTCTCATCAACGAATGCCTTTTTCGCTTGACCGTTTGGATTATTTGCAGGAGTTTGTTGTTGAAGTTTTCTTAACTCACGCTCTAATTGTAAACGTTGTTTAGTAACTTCTTGCGATGCTTTCATATCAGCATTGCCTTTTCTAACGTTTTCATTATATACTTGAACTTCTCTAGCAAGTTGTCTATAATGATTTGCCAAATCTGCAACAGCCTTACCATCTCTATCTGTGCCGTTTTTCGCCATAGATTCAAGACCTTTAAGTTGAGCATTGTTAACATCTTTAGCTCTAGCTTTACCGATGTCATTTAACAACTTAGCTTGTTGAGCTGTTAACTTGTTTGTTTGAGAGATTTGTTGTTGTAATTGTTGTTCTGCTCTTACAGCTTCTTGAAGACCTTTAACCATGTCTCTAGTTAAGCTATCTCCTTTGCCTTTTAACGCATCGAATTGAGAAAGCAGTCCAATCTTGCCATCTGTGTTTTTAAGTTGGTTAATAGAGCCTTTAAGCTTGTTTAAAGAAGCTTCTGCTTGTGCCAGACTCTTTTGAGTGTCTGTAATAGTTTGTCTATCAATGATTTGAAACTTCTTGCTACCTGCATTCCAGTCATATCTAAGTTTCTCAACAACACCATTTGCACGTTGTAGTTCTGCAACGAAACCTTTTAGATTTCCTTGTGCATCTTTAAATTGAGTTGTTTTAAAGATACCGCCACCATCGTTAAATTTAGAACGAAGGACTCTCTCTGCATCTTCCATTTGCTTCAAATATTGTTTGATATTATTGAAGTTGCCTACAGGTGCAGAAGTAGGAACGCTCTGCTTCTGTGCAGAAGATGCAATCTTACTTGCTTGTTGCTGTGCTTGCTTAGTTTGTTGCACATATTTTTTATTCATATCGTTGAAAGCTTTATACATATCCTGTATTTGCTTTGTAGTGCCTTTTGTATCAAGCTCTACTTTCAACTTCATTGGTTTGTTTTTTACTAAATTATTGATACTAGTAATCTGCTTGTTGATATCTTTTGTATCTAGTTTAACTTTAAGTTTTACTGGATTACCTGCTAACATCTTGCTAATAGCATTTACCTGTGAAGGCAACTTACTACCTTTTGCATCAAGCTCTACCTTTAACTTCACCACTTGGGCTTTCAGTATCATATTTAAATCGTTACTACCTGCCAAATTGTTTCACCCCTTGTTATTCTAGAGGATGCTGTAACATCCTAATCAGAAGATTAAGATGTTACTCTTAATCTTCCTAATATAAATCGTCATCATCGTCATCGTCATCACGAACGACATATATCTCTGTTGTTGAAACATCGTTGTGTCCCAACATTTCTTGTACCTTTTTGATATCTATACCTTCCTCAACAACTGCTATAGTTGCTCTACTTGAACGTAATAAGTGAGGATGGATTTTCTTGCCGATGATTTCACCGAACTCTTCACACCATAGATTGAAAGCGTTTCCGCTAATCTGTCTATATCCATCTTTTGTTTTACTAACAAATAGATATGGACAATCATCTTCGCCACGTACTTCTATCCACTTTCTAAGTGCATCCATTACTTCTTGACTAAATTTGAATTTACGAACTTTTCCTTCTATGCCTTTACCTTTTGCTCTAATAGCATGAGTTTGGTAATATTCTTTCTGGATGCCTTTCTTATTAACAAATTTATCGTAAGTTACAACTTCTTTTAATAATTGTCTTGACTCTTCCCTACGACATCCTGTACCATATGTATATAAGAGATAAGCTAGTTTCTGCCATTCCTCTTTTTTCTTCAAAGTCTTGATGAGCTTTTCAAGCTCAATCTTCGTAATTGGATTCTTCTCTTTTTTCTTCACATTTGCCACGTTAGGAACTGCCTTATTGAAAATGTTTTTTAATTTTGGATATTCTTCACCATAATATAATTCTATGAAATTGTATAAAGAACTAACAGATGAACGCTTGAATTTAATAGCAGAACTACTCAACCCTAATTTTATTAGGTCGTTCTGATAATCTAATCCATCACGTATCTTTAAATCTGTGATTCTCTTTCTACCTCTATATTTATCATGTGCCCATTTGCAAAAGATACGTAGAGATGATTTGTATTGTTTTAGAGTTGCAGGACTTAGATGACCCTGTTTAAGAAAGCTTTCAACTATCTCTCTATCATCTATGTCAAATTCATTATCCCAAAACTCATCTGTAACTTCTTGTATTTTTTTGTATGCCATATATTTCACCTACTTCTATTTATAAGCTTGACCGCTCCATTGGATATCTAAGAATACTTTTTTATTTCTAACGTTGTTGTACTCTGATTGAACTTGACCTAGATAGTCGAATCCACCTTTGTATGTAAAATTTGGAACTACTCCAATTCTGTTTTCCAATTTCTTAGAGTGCCAACCGCTACTAATAAGCATGATTGAGTGACCTTTTGGCTGTCCTTTGCCAAATACTGAATCATGATACATTAGACCGTTTTCGAATGTAAGTTCGATTGTATAAGTATTCACACCAACTTTTCTTACTGGTTTAAGCTTTATACCCTTTTCTGAACGTCCAGTACGAACGTACATTTGAGGTTGATAGCTACCCAAGTATCTTCTCCATACTTTGAGTGCTATCGCTTTTAATTTTTTTCCCTCTGCATTTAAGACTCTAATAGCTTCCGCTTCTGTCTCAAAGTAAAAACCATTACTCTTGCTCTGTGATTGCTTCTTCGCCATCTATAAACATCTTCTTAACTACTTCGTTCTCTAGCTGTTCTGCAACTAGGTCTGCTTCGGCTTGTGCGATTTCCATCTTTTCAGTCATTTCGTTAAGCACATTTCTCAATTTGTCATATGTCTGAATAACTTCTTTTTCTGGAAGTTCATTTAAGACCGCTTCGAAAATTCCAAGGTCGATTAAAGAATGTAGATGTGCGATAGCATCATCGAAATCATCTGGAATCTCTAAGTCTGTGAAATGCTTGATTAATAGTAAAGACGTATAAGGCGTAGCAAGTTCTAGTAATTCAATACGTTTACCGCCCTCTTGGAAGAATGCAATCATATCATCTAAAACTTTACCTTGTTTAGAAGTACGGAACACCTCATCAATTTTCACTTCGTAGACATCATCACCAATTGAAACATATGCTTCGAATTGCTTATTTAATTTTTCATCCTGTTTTTTCAACTCATCAAGAGTTAATTTTTTAATATCCTTAGTCACTATAAAAACTCCTTTTATACCATTATTTTTAGCACTTGTCGTAAAAATACCAGACTTGTGCTACATTATCATTATAACATATACTTGATAAAACTTCAATTTTATACATTACGATTATCCAAAAAAAATAGGGCAGAGAATCATGTTCTCTACCCTTAATTTTTTATTGTTTAAATTATAGACGAATGATGTCGTATAATTTGTTTGTTCCTGCTTCTACTAGGATATCTAGAGTGAAGTCGAACGTAGATACGTTTTCAGCATCCATTGTTAGTGAGAAGTTAGATTGTAATTTCGCTTTTGGAATTACGAATTGCATCTTACGGTCAACACCGTCTTCTCCACGAACGATTGTATCTCCAACTACTTTGTATGTAGCAGGGAATGCAGAACCGTTGAAAGTTACTTGTGTAGCATCTTGTGCTGTAACTGTGTACTCATAGAATACCATGATTTGTTCGTTTTCTGCTACATCTCCACCAGTTGCGATTTTTAAAGTTTTCTTGTCAGTGCCATCTTGTGTAACACCTGTTACTTCTTGACCCATAACACCTTTGTCTACTTTGTAAACTGCTACAGTGTTCATAGCTAATGGTTCTTCTTTAAGAGTAACTTTAACTCCTGCTGTTGCATCTTTAACTGCTGTTAATACTTCACGTCCTACTGCTTTGATACCTGTAGTTTTTACTGTAGTACCTGCTAGTAAGCTTAAAGAAATATCAGATAGTAAAGCATCTTGCATTGTTAATGTAGCTTTACGTCCGAAGTCCCAAGATAATAGACGACCATTACCTTGTCCACCTGTTGCTTCTGCACTGTCACTTTCGTTCTCAATTGTTGATACTTTTAATGTATCAAAGAATAATACTGGTTTGTTAGTTGCAACATCGAAAAAGATAACGTTTGCAACCTCTTTCATACCATAACGCTTGTTTGCCATTATAATTTCCTCCTAATAATTTAAAAAAGTTTATGTATCAAGCAGTTTATAACCTGCTAGACCAATGCTTTAAATCTACTTTTTCTGCACCTGCCATCATAGCTTTAATGCTGAAATCATAGTTATCTATTAATTCTAGTCGTGCATACTCATCGTATACTTGATATAGAGTGAAATCCCATACATTTATTTTATTGATAGAATTACTCTTAGAGCACACTGCACTAATGATGTCAGATATATCAATATCCACATCTTCATTTTGCAGTTTCTTTTTTGCTTTTACTCTCTCTCGGTTTTTCTTGATTTGTTCTGCTAGTAGTCTTGTTTCTTCATTGGCAGGATTATCAAACTCATCATCTGTTCTGTCATCCATTTTCATTAAATAGTTCTGCATCTTAATAACTTCAACGATTTTGTCAAAATTATCTCTATGTATGAGCTTAATATTATCTTCCGATATACTTTCAAGCTTCTCGCCATTGACTTGAATCATTCCAAATTCGTCTTCATATAAGACTCCCATTTTCATAAAGTCAATAGCTAAAACGTTCTCATCTAAAAAACGGATATCATCCGTTCTTAACAAGACTGATAACGCTACCAAGAGAATATTTTGAAAATCTTCTCCACCAAGTTTGACGTAAAAGTCAAATGCTTTTAGATTCTTTTTTTCAACCTCTAGTATCATTCTTTTCTCTAAATCTTTGACTGAATCCATAAAGTCTTCAACTGTTAATGAAAGCAGTTGTAAACTTCGCATATAATTTGAGTACCCATAATTTTTGATTTCTTCCATCGTATATGGGATAATCTCAATATTGTCAACTGTAATACTACTACCACTTAGTAGAATTAGTTTAACGTCAACATCTTTTAACCCCTTGTAATCTCTCATGATGCATCACGTTTCTACAGTGAAATAATCACTATATAGTCTGATAGCATCAAATTTTTCATTGACTGCAAGATGTTGGAAACCATTAAATTTAAGTTTGATGCCATTTCCAACAGCTCTTTGACCAACCATGTTTGTTACTCTTGCTAGAATTTCATAAGGACGAATCATCGAACCCTCAATCAACCATAGGCTTTTCGCACAGATAATATCAATGTGAAGTCTTGTTTCTGCAATAACTTCATTCTCATTGAACTCTGCATCGTTGTAATAAACACGAATGTAAGAACCGTCTTGTGTGGTTGCATCAACCTCAAATGGGAATGGTTTAATTTTGCAATTTACGCTCTTAGGATTAACTAAGTCGTAAGGATTTTTGATTACTGGTATACTAGTATCAAATGGGTCATACTGATTATTAATTAATAGTTTTACTAACCCTTCATTGTTACATAAAGTCTTCATAACTTTTACTACATTTTTAGATAGCGAATCTAATCTCATTACCAAATATCCCCCTCACCGTTGTCTACTGGTGGCTCTGTGCTAGGTTGCTCTTTGTAATTGTTGTAAGCAATTCCATTCACAAAGTCATCTTCGTCACGCTTAGTTGCTAATTTAATCGTAAATTGCATTAGTCCGAATCCGTTTCTAGATACGCCTGTTGTGTCATCCACACCAGATACTTCATAAACGTTGCTACCAAATATAAATCTCTGATTCAATCTGATATGTTTAGTAGTATCATTCAGCTCAACGAAAACAAACAATTGACCGATTGGCAAACGTACATCGTACTTATTCCAATAGATATCATTCTTACTTTGTTTTGCCTTTGACCCTAAATCTGTTGCCCCTGCAACACATTCAAACTCATGGATGTTACCGCTTTCATCTTTCCACTTCAAACTACGATTACATTTTTGTGCTAACATCTTAATACTAGTAGAACCTGTTCCACCGTACTTATCGAATAATAGCCATGTATCGCCATCGAACTTTACATATGTGCCTATTCCCAAACTCTCGTTTGGTTTGAATATCACTTCTCGTAGAGAACCCATTCTCTCTACCTCTACAACCCTAGAATCCATATTCTTGATATCTGGAAATTCTGTACTAACAACTTCCAATACCCTAAATGTAGGAGACTTGTGGAATGTAGCTTCTATAAAAGCAATGGTGTTATTCTTGTAGACTTCGCCTACATCTTTACCGCTACGATTTAAACGTCTTCTGTATTTTCCAATGTGGTCACTCATGGTTATTCACCCTCTTCAAGCTTACCAATCATATTCTTAATGATATTGATACACTTGAATACTTCTCTCTTTACAGTAGCTTTTTTACTCTGCTCTCTACCCATCTCTTTCTTCACAGATTCAAGAGTTGATAGCAGTGAAATATATTCATAGCTATGCTGAATTTCTACAGCTTCTTGCAAGCCGTATAGTTCAAATAGTAAAGATTCAACATAAGTTGTTACGCCCACATTTTGTTCCTCATACAATGGTAAAACTTTAAATACACTGTTTACTATAGAATTTAAATAGATTACTAGCTTTTCATTGTCTTGTATCATTTAAAATTCTCCTTATCTAAGTTGAAGTACGTGTATTCTGTAATCATTTTAGTTGCTTCTGTTCTAAACATTCTGTATAATAGATTTAATTCTCGTAATTGATTTGCCTGTGAATAGATTCTGAAATCTTTATCACTTAATGATTGCTTGATTACTTCACTTGATAGAACCTGTGGTTTCATGTATTCTACAATCATAAGGACTGTTAGAACCTCTATTTCAAAAGGCGTTAACTCTGAAACGAACATATATTCTTCTTCATCATTCATTACTATTTTTAAATTATTGTTACACTTATAGAATCTTACAGTTGCAGACTTTAGATACCCCATTAACTCTTCATTAATTTCATCATCTGTGATATTTACAGATAGGAAACTATAATCCGAAATTTTGGATAGAAAGTTGTCGAATACTTCTGATACACTTGTTGGATTTACTGGTACTAATTCTGACATTGTAAATCACCCTTAATTATGGTCTACATAGATAATATTTTGTACGCCTGTGTCTGTTTCCAGTGCGATGTCGCTAATTGGTGCATTATCATCTAATGAGAACTTAAATTTTTCTTCAATCAAGTTTTTAACATGCAGACTGTCTAAACGTCTTGCACTATATAATTGTTGTGCTCTATTGACAAATGTATTAATCATTCCGTCTGGTAGACTGTTAATAATCGCTTCTAGTTTATCTACTGGATAGCTAAATACTTCATCAAATGTTTCTGGTGAAACAATCTTTTCAATATTTTTGTATAATTCAGCTAATCTAAATTCTTCAACCACTGCTCTATCACGAATGATAATCCAACCTTCTAAGAAGTAACGTGGATATTTATTCATCATTGCTACTAATTCGCCATATGGGATTTTATCCTTTTGACCAAATTGAGTAAACTTCCAGAACTTATTGCTAGTTTCAGAACGATAGATAATTGTACCTGTTGAACCACTCATCACAGGAATCTTGTCAGAATCCGCATGACTTGCTTCTTCTTCTAATAAGTCTTCATCTTCTAATCTTTCTGCATCTTTTTCTTCTGCCTTGATTAACAGTTTAAGTTTTGCATTTGTATATGGATTACCGTTAGCATCGAATTTTAAATCTTCTTTTTCGTAACCGTATTCTTCCACCAAAATGTTAATTAAATCTTGTTTCTTTAATTGTGCCATATTTATTTATCTCCTTTTATCCCCTTGTTTTTTGTCCGAAAACATCATATAATATAGGAGAGGGAAACCCTCTCACTATATCAATTTAGAAACCTACTCTTAGTAAACTTCATAACCTTGTGCTACTGGTGGTGCAGGTTGCATAGAACTTGTAACACCGCTATCAGCAAGTTTGATGAAGCCGAATACTTTTGTAGTGATGATTGCTACACCGAAACGGTTTGCAATGAAGTATTCTTGCATCATGTCGCTAGATACGCCTGCTTGTTGGTCTTGGATGATTGAGTCACCTTCGTTTACAATCTTAACCATTTTATCAGCAGATTGAGGTAATACTAGTAACATGTTGTTGTCGATTACGAATGAATCAGTATCGTAGTCGTGAGATTGTTCGATTTCACGTAAGTCAATACCTGCGATTGTTCCGTAGTAACCTACTTTGTTACGAGCATCGTTCATAGCTTCTGTGATTGTACCCTGTGCAGGAGCTAATCTACGTAGAGCTAATTTAGTTCCGTATACTGCAACTTTCTCACCTGTACGAGCTTCAATGTGCATTGCTAACTCAATTAGGTCTTGCTCTGTTAAGTTACCGCTCATGTGGTATGTACCGTTGTAACGTCCGTAAGAAGCTAAGATAGCTCTGTAGATACGTTTAGTTAACTCACGTTGGAATGATTCAGCGATTAAGCCCATTAATTCAGCCCATTGTACACGACCTGCTAAGAAGCGGTGGAAGTCTTCACCGATTTTGATTGCGTAAGTGTCTAAGCTCACTGCGAACTCTTGACCATCACGTAATCTTTGACGTCTGATATTACCGTTACCATCAGATACTAATGATACTCGGAAGATATTCTTCACTGGTACTTTGAATAAGTTTTCGTCACCCCATGCTAGGTTACGATATTCTGCGAAACCATCAAATTGAGATTTTAAACCTTCTTGTAAAGTTTCATTTACGATTTCTTCTAAAATCTCGAAGATTTCTACTTTATGCTTACGCATAGTTTTACGTGGGATTTCCACACGACCTTTTGCATCTTCTACAGAGAACTCCATTAAGTCTGCGAAAGCTTTACGTAATGTATCGTTTGCTTCGTTTGCAGAGAAATTTTGTACTCTACCTTTTGCTAGGTCTACTCCTAATTTAACAATAGTTTTACTCATTTTTGTTTTCCTCCTTATAATTTGCTAGAATTAGTTGCGTGCAACTTGTACAGCAAATGCTCCCATAGTTACGTCTAATTCAAAACCTGCATCTTCAATTACTGTGAAAGTAACTTTTGCATCTACAGCTTTGTTTGTTGTGTCTTCTTTGATTAATTTACCGTCTTTACCTGCGATTAAAACATCTCCAACTTTTACAGTACCGTTGAATAGGTCAGTAGTTAATGTGATGATATCTCCATCGTATAAACGGTAAGCACGTGCTACTTTACCTGCACGAATACGGAAGTCTGCTAGTTTGTATTTTCTTTCGTCATACATAACCTCTGAATTGTGAATTAAGTATACTTCCTTGATGTGGTCGCCTGCCTTAGTTAAGTTAGCTTTTTTAGTCTCACGACCAACTAGTAAACCACCGATTGTAACGAATACACCGTTTGTAATTTCTAAAGTCTTGTCTGCTGAATCATGAACGATTACAGATTCTAAGTTACCGTTGTAACCTGCTAATAGTTTATCTTTTCTTACGATAGCCATTATTTTTTCCTCCTAATAATTTCAATTATTTATTAAATTTTTCGAATAAGTCACCATATGGATTATATGATTTGTTATCCTTTTGGTCTTTTTCGTTTCCTAATTGGATACGAACAGTTTCCTTTTCTTTCTCTTTAGAGAATTGTTTTTTGCTTGCGAAAGCTTTGCGACCTAATAGGCTGTAGCATTTTTCCTCAACTTGTTCTAAAGTGATTTCCATTGCTTGTGCTTTAAGTTCTGCAACTCCTTCATCCTCATCTGTTAAACCTAGTTCTGCGATAGCTTCAAATACTTTTTCTTCATGCTGTGCATCTTCTACTGCTTTCTTGAAAGCTAATAGTTTAGCATTATCTGCTTTAAGTGACTTGATTTCATCTAAAAGAGCATCGTAATCTTCTTGTGAGAATTTACCTTTTTTCTTCTTCTTATCTTCGTCATCTTCTTCTTCATCTTTTTTATCAGATGGAGCTTCGTCTTTTTTATCAGCAGGCTTTTCTTCTTTCTTGTCAGATGGTTTTTCCTCATCTTTCTTGTCAGAAGGCTTTTCCTCCTTGTCATCTTTAGACTTAGCTTTGTCTTCTGGCTTTTCCTCTTTAGGAGCATCCTCTTTTTTATCTTCTGGTTTTTCTTCTTTGTCATCTTTTTTCTTCTTAGCGAAGTCAGAGATAACAGTTTCTAAAGCATCACCTTCGATACCTTCAATAACAACTCCTGCTGATTGTAGCTCATCAACTGTAATAGAATATTTTTCTAGTAATTCTTGTAAAGTCAAATTAATAACCTCCTTCTCTTCTTTTAAAGAAACTTTTAGTTCATTCAACATTTGAGAGAACTCTTCTTTGAATGAATCTCTATTTAATGAATAACCTACAATGTTTGCATCTTCAAAGGCAGGTTCAACATCGTCACCTAGTATGCATAAAGCAGAGAAAACGAAGTCATCAATTCTGTATGCTTCTTCTTCTTCTACCCATTCACCACTAGTTACTTCAATTTCCATTGATTGACCTTTGCCTTTATCTACAACACTGAAAGTCTCTTCATATCTACCTGTCCATAAATAACAGCCGTTGATAACTAGATACTCACGTACCGTACCATCCGCACTCTTAACAGTTTCCCATTCATATGTAGCTGATTCTGGAACAACACCATAAGGCTTTGTAGTATGCATAAATTTGTATGAATCTAAATCTAATCTACCGCCATGACCTTTGTAGTCTTGATTCTCTACTAAAAACTCACCTACGATTGGGATGTTGTAAATAGTTGGCATCGCCTTATCTACCGCTTCTCTTGGAATGATAGACATGTTACGATTCTTCCCTGTGTACAACACTCTTACTTTACAGGTGGAGAAAAGTGGGTTTACTTGTTTGACTTCACTAATACTAGATTGGAAGTCTAGTCTCTTTCCCATTTTTTCTTTTCACCTCCTTTAAGCATTAGCGTTAGGCTTATCCTGCCCTCTCGCTGTCTCATCTGAAACCTTTTTAGGGTCTTTCTTAGGTCTACCATCTTCTGCATTCTGAACGCCTGCTACGCCCTCTGCACCCATTGTGTGAGATGACATTAGAGGAATAAATTCTTCATGCATTTCTAGTAAATCATTTTCCAAGTAAGCCATGTTCATAGTTTCGATTGGGTCTAAACCAACCACTGCACTAACATGATTCTTTACTGGAATACCATATTGAGCGGATGTTAGATACATCTGGAACATCTCATCTCTATTAAAATGAGTTACGTGTAAGATTTGTGCATTGAACATCAAATCTGAAAACTCAAATTTTAAATATCTATTAACCCATCTCTGGATTTGTGTAAGCACTCCAAACACGATTTCTTCATCTGTCTTGATAGACATCATTAAACCCTGTGAAGTTGACTTATCTGCATTGAATAATAATTGAGAAACCCCAAGACCGCTCCATAAGTCACGTTCTGCTTTCGCAACACCGTCACTATCAGCTCTGTCTCTGTCGAATTTAACTGGTTCAATTTTCATTGGAGATGTAATTACTCCTACGTTTTCTGGCACTGTATCAGAAGCCATATCGTGGAAGAATCTCATCATCTTTTCGTCAATCATAAAGTCATTGTTATTATCACTGTCTTTACGCATTGGCAATTCTTGTGTAAGAATCATATAGTTTCCTAATTCTTCTTTATCTTTACGAAGTTGTTTAAATCCTTCGATATCAAAAATCGCATCGAATGAACCTGCAAATGGTGGGAATGACTCTAGCATATCCTCATTAATTTTGATACAAATTGTATTTTCTGGGCTAAGTTCTACGAATGATTCAAGCTGTGAATTGTTGCCCCTCATTCCTTTAGTTCTCTTCCATTGTCTGTATTTGACTTGGATTTCCTTGCCATACATTTGTAATCTAGTTTCATCTTTTTCAAAATATCTCATGTCAATACTGTAGTTAAATACGCCATCTTCAATAGACGTGATTTGACAAATATTAGCATCAATATGTTGAATGTAGAATGATTTCTTATCTCTGTGAATATATCCAAAGAAAGTATCTTCACGAAATGCGATTTTTAAAACCTTTGTCATTTCATGTCGAAGATTCATAAGCTTTAACAGTTCACCAATTTGAGTATACTGTTTAATAACTTTAGCTTTATTAGCTTTCTTGATATCCTTAATAGGAGCGATAATGTGTGCAAATAACGCCATTCCAGAAAGATAGAATAACAATCTCTGGTATTGTGGACTCTTCGCAAACAAGATATTTGAAATCTCTCTCAACTTCTCTTGGTTCTTAGGCATCTTGTAGTTTTCTACAATTTCTCGTACTTCACTCTGCTTATATTTCTTTAGCATTCTGCGACCTTCTCTAGATTTAGATAAGTCATTAACCATAAGTTTTGCGAACGCCATACTGTCAAATGTCATTGCTATCGGTCTTTCGACCTTTTCATTACTGTTTTGTTCTGTCATATTTGCACCTCCTATCCCCAACTCTTAACACGATAGTTTGCTTTCTTCACAGCGAAGAAGCCTGTCGCATCGTAAGTTTCTCTTTGTCTTTCTTTATTTTTCTTTTCTAGTAAGTACAGATAGAATAAGCCATAAGCAAAGGCAGAATATCTATCTTTCTCTACGCTTCTAGAAATTTGTTTAACGCTTGTTTTATTACCACTTTGTACATATTCAAGGTTCATGATTTCGTCTACCATTCTATCTATTTGGATAAATGGAATTAGTTGTTCACCTAAAAGCGTTGGGTCTTGCTCTTTAATAATCCCACGCATATTGCTTTCTGATTTAAGCATGAATACATCTTTGTTGGCAATTGTTGCCATAAATACGTTTACAATATCACTGTTATTAGTATCTCTTGATTGTGCTGAAATTAAGTACAACATTGGAATACTGTTAGGACGTTTGTATTTATCGTATCTATCATCATTAATTACAGAGTATGGAGGGTTTCCATCAATCTCTGTTACCAGAATATCCGTTACCGCTCTACCGATACCGTTGTGGTCGAGAACTAGTACGCTTGCATTATACTCTACTACTTTTTGTTTCAAGAATAATGCCTGCTCATGGAAGTGAGTACCTTCCATTACGAACATATTAACTAAGAACTTCTGATAAGTTCCGTCACCTCTTGGTAAGCATTTAAATACCGCTAGAGATGAGTTAGCCGTTTGTTTACCTTCTGCACGTGCAATATCGTAAGATAATACGTACATAGCATCCTTGGCTTTCTTATCGGCTCTAAATTCTGCTTTCTTCTCTGTTCTACATCTATTAATATCTTCAACTGTTACAAGAGATTTTTCACTTGAACCAGTAAAGATACTACGATACTCTCTATCAAATGATAGTGGAGAATATGTAGCAGAGTTAATTTTTTCCGTTACGTCATCTAAATCTAATGTACCGAATCTTGCACCCATTTCATAAGAACTACCTAATACGATTGTTGGTTTACCATCAACCATTTCATTAAATAATTCCATGTACTTCTCGTAACAATATGATTGTTTGTGAGAAGCAGTTGTAATGTAAGCTTGTGTCTTAGAATACTCATTTGGGTCTGCACCATGTCTTGTCATACGTGGTTGTGCTAGAATTGGAAGGATAACGTTGTTTATCGTATCTCTATCCATTTTCTCATCGACAATCTCTTCTAACGCAATACTGTTAGCACGTAGACCACGTGATGATTCTCCAACTGTTAATGTATCTAATGAAGAACCATTGCGAAATACTAATCTCACATAGTCCTTCTGGAACTTACATTTCTCAAAGATTACCTCATTCTTTAATAGAGGATAATCTGTCCAAAGCTCTTCAACTTTTTCCTCAACTACTTTCGCACTTTGAGTTTTAGTTGGCATCGCTAAACAGATGCTAGAGTTTGGATACATAATGCACTTTAAGTAATGTGCCATTACGTCTATGTATGTCTTTGAAATACCACGACTTGCAACAATTCCTACTTTCTTTTTTCTAAAGAAAGCTCTTAGGAATACTCTTTGGAAAGGGGTTAATCTAAATCGTGTATTTTCAGTTCTAATAAAATCAATAAAATAATCTGGATATTCCCTAAAGAATGAAAGAGCTTTTTTAAACTCTTCTTTCACTTGGTCATATGAGCTAATGCCTTTATTCGTCTGATTCGTCACTTGGCATTACCTCTTCTCTCCATCCAACAGGAGGTTCGGTACTAGCAGGTTTACCAACTAGTCTCTGTGCGAATTGCATATACCACATTAACATGTAGTCAATGTCATCTTTTGGTGTATCAATCATTTGTGGAGGAACGAATCCCTCTCTTTCGATTTCTGCCCAAACTTGTGCGAATGAGAAAAGACCAGTTGCTTCCGAACCAGACTTTTTATCTACAGGTCGCATACCTGCTGATTTAAGAATGATATCGTACTCTTTGTTAATCTTTGAATAAAGAGTAAAGTCTTTAATCGCTAAAGCGTTATCTGCTTCTACAGATAGTTTCGCTAATTGCTTTAACATATGTTTGTGGTTAGTAGTTTTAACCTCATATGTCATCATCATATCTTGATAGAATTTCTCTAATCGAAGATACTCATGCTTTTTGTATCCTACACCCCATCTTGAAATTAGGGAGTCGGAATACCTAATAATTTCTCCGTCCTCTGTTTCTATTTCATCGGAAATTTGTGAAGCTTGAAAATCAATTGTTGTGCCTGCACCGACAATATCACTATTGTCAAATGTTTTGTTTTTAACTTGATTTAAAGAATTGATTTTTCTAATATATTCTCCTAATGGATGATTCTTAGATTGAAGTGCTTCGTTCCAATAATCTTGAATGAACGGCTTGTCTATTTGTCGTAAGAAGCTAATTACTTGCTCCATATCATTTACATCTACTTGCTTACGTACACAGTCACGACAAGTGTTAATCATTCCATCTGGGAATAAAGGACTGTCTACTTTGAAGAAAAATGTTGTAGCTTTTTCTTTGCCACATGACGAACATTTCTTCTTGGGAGTAGATTCTGTTTTTCTTTTTCTAGTGCTCACTAATGTTACACTCCTTTTTCTCTGAAATATAAAAAGAGTATTTTCATATCGTCTTAACTGCAAAGGGAGAGTATGCAATTAAGGCGATATAAAATACCCCTCACTAATAATGCCTTCAACTAAGGTGTTTTGTTAACCTTTTGATAAAATTCAGTTTTTATCTAGAAGAATGTTACCCATCTTACTTCGATTTCTCCATCTTCTCTAATGATGTGATAGCTCTGTGATGGCGATGAAACTTTGCGTAATTTATTCAATACGAAATCATCTGCACCCTTCAAGCTTCCACTTACTGAAATGAATTTATTATCATGTACTTCTTTTAAGAATCGTGTATGAGTGTGACCCATTAATACTAAGTCATAATCAATACCGTCATTCTTAGAATGGTTTGCTAATAGATTAGGATTGTTCTGGTTGTCTAAATCACCATGTAATGCTAAAATATTCTTACCACCTACTACAAACGAATGTTTGTAATCTTCTGCTTGTTCATATGTGATTCTTTCGATTCTAGCATTTTCGATAAATTGCTTGATTGTATAATTGATAGCTTTAACCGCATGGTCACCATCAATACCTTTATTCTTATCTCCATCTACTCTATCGTGATTTCCTGCTATGCCTGCGTATTTTACTTCTGCATATTCCGCAAGACCGATTAAGAATTTTTGAATTAAATCAGATGCTCTTACAATCTGTTCTGAATATGAAAACTCTACTTTATAACCTTGTGCAAATCTCATAGAAGAATGTTCTACTGTATCTCCAAGATTCATAACATATACTTCTGAAATGTTGTTAGCTTTTATCTCTGCTACAATCTTGTTTAAATATTTCTGCATTCTTTTAATCGCAATATCATAATCATATGTATTTACTTTATTATCAACAACTGCACCGATATGTAAATCAGATAAACTAACTACCATCTTAGACTTGCCAATAATATTGATAGGTTGTGCTTCAAATTTTAATGCAGTGAAATCATGTTCTTTTAATGCATTGCCAATTTGTTCTGCTGTGATAGCGAAATCAATCACATCTCGTTTAACTTTATTAAGCTCTCGTAGTACATGTTGATTCTCACGCTTCTCATACGCCACTTCTCCAACCAGTTCCTTGATTGATTCAAGCTTTGAGTCGGCTACCATGTTAGCATATTTAGGAGCTTCTGGAAGCTCTCCTACGCTCTTCTGGAAGGCTTTAATCATGCATCTATATGATTCATTGTTATCTGCATCAAAGTAGCCCTCACGCTCCATCATCTTAACTAGAAGTGACCATGAGCACTTTCTTGATGGTGATGCGTTCTGTAGTTCTTTCTTAATTCTAACAGCAGTATTTAAATGCTCTTCACTTACCTTGATAAGTTCACCGCTCTTGTTAGTATATGACCTCATTGTAATCACCCTTACTCTTAGTCTTCTAATTCTGGTGCTTCATCGCCTGTAATTTCATTTTCTTCTTTAATAGAGAATGTAATTGTTTTTCCTTCAAATTCTTTTAAGATATCAAAGAAAGGGATTGTTAACACTTCTTCTTTTTTAACTTCGTAAATTACACCTTCTGCTAGGCTTAGTTCACCTTTTACTTGAAATGAATTTGTTCTTTTTGCCATTCTTAAAAACTCCTTTTTATTGTTTATAACACTAGAATAAGCCAAGAGCGTATGCCCTTGACCTTTTCTATTTCTCTTCCCGACCACTTGCTTACGCAAGAATTATTCTATTATGAGGAACAGCTTACGCTGTTACCTCTTTGTATCTATCAGACTCAATTACATCTAACATCAACTCATATGCAGTCTTGCCATTCGCATCTAACAATTGCTTGAAGATGGATGGTGACAATCCAGATACTAATTGCACTCCTTGCTCATTCATAGTAAACTGTGTGTTACTCACGAATGCGTTCACATTCCAGAATACTAAGTTTGGCAATTCGTAACCTTTAGCTTCGAATTTCTCTGCCATATGCTTGAAGATGTGTGTATCAGCACCTTGCGTACATTGGTTAAACTGCATGTCAGAGATGATGTACACTTTGGCAATCATTTCTTCTTTAGGTACGTTGTTTTTAACTGCTGTGTCCAAGATTTTTTGGAATACGGCTTCAATGTTAGTTGAGCCACCCCAACTTGAATCAGACAAGTTACGTGCCTTTTCAACAATATTGCCACCTACGACTTTTTTAAGGTCTGGTCTGCTGTTGAAAGTTAAGAAGTGATTATGGAATACTCCTTTGTTACGTTCAGCTAGGTAGATACCTAAAGACACTGCAACGTTCATTGGATTTCCAGTCATGCTACCAGATGTGTCCACGACAGCGATAGAGTTTTCACTCGCACCATCAATGAAGTCTGGCAACGCTTTCCATTGTGCATCTAACAATTGAATTTCTTCTCTTGTTAGTTCTTTCCCAAATCCACCCCAGATGTTTTGACCTCTAAAACCTTGGAAACATTTGCTAACGATGTCGTATGGATATAATGTTTTAGCATTAATCTTAACTTCACCTTTAGTCAAGCTGTCCAAAAAGTCTTTGTAACGGTCTTCATCATTACGGAAGAATGCTCCACGATAAATTAATCCTGCACGTGATGGCAGTTTATCATATTGAATTTCTCCATAACGCTTATCTGTAAGCTTAGTCTCAACTAAGTTCAACTTCGCTCTTAAAGCAGATAATGTCTTACGGTATTGCTTTGGTTTTACACCAAAATGCTCACGCATGATTTTTGCATACTTCTTAGTCTTGTAACTAGAAGCATTTTCAGATGGCATCCACTTAGCTAGTAAGCTTGGATGTTCTGCTTTCTTATCAGCATTTAATTGACGTTTAACTAAAGCTAATACGTCTGCCTTTAAGTCTGTGTCTAGCAACACCCATAAGTCATCCCATCGACCAAATGCAGGCACTAACGCTAAATTCTTCTTTAATGACTCTTTGTGATGAAGAGCTAAATGTTGCATAGCAACTCGGAAGAAACGTCTTTCACCTTGACCCTCTGTAATATCACGAAGATAGAATAAGGTTTTCATAGCTAATTCTGGATTTTCACCATAAGCTTTAGAAACTAAAACCTTTACATCTTCGTCACTGCGATTACGGAATGCACCACCAGTAGAAAACAAGTCAAGTACATCTGACTTTGTGCTCTTATAAGCAAATGCCCCATTCGCTGTTTTTGATTTGTTAAACTCGTTTTGCAAATGATTTAACATAGTATCACTACTCCTTTTTCTCTTTTAATTGTTTTTATTAAATACTTTCTCAAACTCTAAATCATGTTATTTAAAATGCAAGAAACTGTTTAATAACAAGACACTAAACCTTTTGTGAGTCGGCTGTTACCCCAAGTTCACATAATATTCATCTTTTAATGTAAGTTGTTTGGTTTAGGATTGCTGTGTGTGTCTTTAAAACAGTATTGCTAGACTCTAATACTTTTGATAAATTCTTTTAATCTTTAAATTTGGTCATATGTATGTAGATTGCTGTGTGAGTCTATGAGTTAATTATACTATTATCTTTTGCTTTTGTCAAGCAAGTGTGTTACATTATTTTAAAAACTAGGCTCTTTATACCTTTTTTTGATTAACAGTCAAATGGATTATGATTGCTGTTAGAGCCTACATACCTCCACTAGAGGACTCGAACCCCTAACCTATAGGGTAGAAACCTACCGCTCTGTCCAATTGAGCTAAGTGGAGAAAATACATCCCTATGAGGATTCGAACCTCAATTACAGGATTCGTAGTCCTGTGTGTTGTCCATTACACTATAGAGATAAATATGTGGAATACGAGGGTCGAACTCGTAACAGATGATTGGAAATCACCGATGTTGCCAATTACACTAATTCCACGTGGCGGATAGTACAGGATTTGAACCTGTGGTGGTGTTACCCACACTTCCTTAGCAGGGAAGCACGATAAGCCTAACTCTGACAACTATCCAAGATACGGACGGTGAGAGATTCGAACTCCCAAAGGTTTTACCCCCATCGGTTTTCAAGACCGACCCAATACCATTATGTCTAACCGTCCAAGAATGCTTTTTATAAGAGAAGCTTAACTCTAGTCTTCGTCTTTGAAATCTAGAACACCAGTAAGATTAGTGCGGATAGCAGGATTTGAACCTGCGACATCTCCCTTCCAAAAGGAGTAGGCTACCAGACTGCCCCATATCCACGTAATAAACAAGGCACACAATTAAGGTTGGACTCGAACCAACAACCTTCCGATTATCAATCGGATGCTCTAACCAGTTGAGCTACTAGTCAAATAATGGCTGACCGAATTTTTTAATTGCTGTACATGCCTTTAGGAATAGCGAAAGAGGGATTCGAACCCTCACTGGATGGCTTCTAAGACCACTATCTCTGCCGTTGGATTACTTCGCCATAATAAAAGATGAAGGTGATAGGATTCGAACCTACTAAGGCAAATGCCAATGGGGTTACAGCCCACCGTAACACTCCAACGTTACCGCACCAACATAATATAAATGGTCAGTGAAAGAATTGAACTTCCGTTTATCGGTTATCAGCCGATTGTATTTCCACTATACGAACTGACCATGTGGTGAGAGTTGACTAGACTCTCTGCAAGACACATTATTTAATGCTCCCATTACACCACATGGCTTAGTCACGCCACGCTAGGATTCGAACCTAGACCTTACTTGTTCTGAAAGTGTATTTAATGTAGTTGCTGTATGTGTCTTTGTATACTCTGTACGAGATTCGAACTCGCATTCTCTACCTTGAAAGGGTAGCGACTTGACCGATTTGTCCAACAGAGCGTAATAATAATTGAGAGGGACTGACCAGATTTGAACTGGCGGATACTAGTTTTGCAGACTAGCGTGTTAAACCCCTTCACCACAGCCCCTATGGTAAAAAGTTGATACGTAGGGAGGGATTCGAACCCTCACGCACTAGGCATGGGATTTTAAGTCCCACATGTCTACCAGTTCCATCACCCACGCATAATCAAGACACTTTAATTGACCTTTGACTTAACCACTTGTCCACGTAGGCATCAAGCCTACGGTTGGATTCGAACCAACGATAGAAGGTTTTGCTCTGTAAGTAGTAGCTGTTAGTGTCTTTAAATTACGGTGGAGGGAGTCGAACCCTCTATCTCTTGGTTATGAGCCAAGCAACTTAACCATTTGTCCTCACCGCATCGTTGTGGACAGTTTCTTTTTAAAGAGTTGAATAATACTGTAAACATTCTCTTATCAGCATGGAGAGAATCGAACTCTCATTCATGGATTCACAGTCCACTGCGTTACCATTACGCCACACACTGGAAACTAGATACTAATATTAGTATTAAGAAATTAATATCTAGTTTCCAAAGTGTGAAACTTTGGTTAGACTTCGGTGGAAGGCTTCGAACCTCCAAACCCTAGCTTCAAAGGCTAGTGACTTTACCAGTTTGTCTACACCGAAATAATATGTGGAATAGGGTAATCGAAACCCTGCCTTCTGAATGGCAATCAGAAATTCTACCGCTAAACTAATTCCACGTGGCACGCCCTCTTGGATTTGAACCAAGGATGCTAGTTTTGGAGACTAGAGTGTTACCACTACACTAAAGACGTATGGCGACCCATAGGGGAATCGAACCCCTAACTGTGCATAGACAGTGCACCGTTTTACCATTAAACTAATGAGCCATAAATCACTATCTATTTCTTTACGTGTCTGCGGATAGTACGCCACGTTTACGCTCCTAGATGGATTCGAACCAACAACACCCAGATTAACAATCTGTCGCTCTACCATTGGAGCTATAGGAGCATGATAACAAGGCACTTCACATTTTCATACCAATTGAATAGTTGTTTGTGAGTTTGCTGTTCGTGCCTTTCGGTTAATTTCTTAACCTTGTAATAAGTATTATATCATTACTATTTGCTTTTGTCAACTGAATGTGTTACGTTCGTTGAAAAAGATTTGAAGTTTTTTTTAGGAGAACTTCTTAACTCCCACATATTGGCGTATGCGATTGTCCAATTACAGTTACTTGCTGTAGTTATATAATATCATTATCATTTACGCTTGTCAACCAAATGTGTTACGATTTATTATTTTGTTTCTAAAGCAGTTAAACGAGCGATGATGTCATCGTATTGAGCTTGTGTACCGAAACCATCTGCACCTTTAGCACCAGTGTCACCCTTATCTCCCTTATCACCTTTTGCACCAGTTAAACCTGTAGCCCCTGTTGCTCCTTTAAGGTTCATTAATAGTGTCCAAGCACCAGATACTTTCTTATGTAAATCTCCATTAGATGCATTTAAATACACATCGCCATCTACACCCTTGTCTGCCGTAGGTGCTACAGTACCGCTTAAAAATGTCACGCTAGTTCCTCCTGTTCCTCCACCAACAATCGTTACAGGGATTCCCCCATTGATTGATAATGGTTTAAATACTCCTGCTGTTTCATCCCAATGGAATAATTCAACCTTATCCATACTAAAACTTGTTTCTCTGTTACTCAATTTATTCATCCTTTCTTAATATATAAAAGTGGGATGAGTCACCCCACTCTTCTTACATTTTGTCTGCAAGGTCTGCTAAACGGCTACGGTGTACAGTTTGTAATTCAACTTCACCATATAGTACATCCCCTCTAAACACCTCTGACATACGTTTCATACCGTTGTTAGAAGCGTAAGAGTCTTTATCGACCTGTGCATGGAAATCTCCATCTACTACTACTTTAGTATTCTCTGTGATACGTTGTAGACCAAGTTTCATAAGGTCTGCCGTTAAATTCTGTGCTTCTAGAATCCATACGATAGTTTTATTATCACCAGAGTCCCAACCACGTAAATCTACGAATGGAAGGATTTCTAAACGCTCATAGATGATTTGCTTTTCAATTTCTTCTTCGCTACCGAATTTAGATTTAAGCATTGTACCTACTGCTGATTGCATTAACTTCTCTTTACGGTCACCCTTGTAGAATCCAAGCTCTTGTGCTTCACGAAGAGGTGTTGGGTTAACAAACATTACTAGCTTGTATCCTTCTTCCTCAACTAGTCTCCAAGCAGTGTTTAACGTGATTAGTGATTTACCACTACCTGCACGCCCACGAATAGATGTTAACTGATTACTTCTAATACTATCAATTGCCATGATTTGTTGTTCATCAAACGGCTTAAACTCACCAAATTGTAAAGTTGAGAATTTAGCACCTAGATTGCCATTTGCATCTCGTAATGATTTTGTCTCTTTTCCATCCCATTTAACGATGTCTAACAGCTCTCCATCTTTTACATTGTTAATGATAGCGTATTCATTAATCATTAACTCAAAGTAGTTTATAAATGGTGTGTCCATCATATTAATCCACTCTGTCTCTGAAAGCTCTTCTTCTTTGAATCCTTTGTGCTCCACGAAATGGTCTTCTTCTAGATTTACGAAAGGAATATTGTAATCTCTGCATTTCAGCTTCATTAAACGGTCACCAGTAACGATACCCCAACCGTTGTCTACAGCTACCTGTAATAAGATGTTGTCCACATATTGACCATCTAATTCATCATCAAGTGTAAACTTGTAATCTCTTTTGTCAACGTAAATATGGTCATTCGCATCTAAGAATTTCTTTAATCTGCGAATCTCAAACTGCAATGTTCTATCGCTTTTTCTTTTTAACTCTAGGTCTTCGATTTCTCTTAATACATGAGAAGGAATTACTGCATCATACTCTTTTACAATTTCTGGATTTCTAAGTAATACATTCGTATCAATGATGTATTTCATTTGTCATTTCTCCCTTTGGCTATTGCTTTTTGAATTTTTTTAATCCATCTTTAAGTCTCTTAGAAGGCTCAATACCAATCTTGTTGTAATCTTTGCTGTACATTTCTTCACCAGTTTGAGGGTTTCTAATTCTGCGACCCTTTGCTTGTTTTACTACTAAGGTAAACAATCCTGTTAATTTGAGTTTTCCGTATTCAAGTAAACCTTTAACCATATGGTCTACCGCTACTTTAACTACCACCTTTACTTCGCTCTTTCTAATGCCCAAGTCTTTTACACGTTTGTCCTTCCATACTTCATGAATTAGTTTAGATAAATTCAAGTTCTTTCACCCCTCTTACCAAGTAACATATCTTACATATACATTTTCTGGTTTAATATAATCGTAGTTCTGATTATAGAATTTAATATTGTCGTCTTGGTCAATTACTGCTAACACTTCAAACATGTACGCTTCATTCGTATAGTCGTATGTAGTGCCTGCTTTGTTATGTACTTTGTACTCTTCAACACTATTATCAATCACATATGTATGGTCTTTGAATCTAAATTCATTTTCCGTATTCACGTAGCACCATTTTGATACTTTCGCTTTTGAAATGATTGCAGTGCTTTTTTCTAATCTTGTCATCATTATTCAGCACCTCTTTCGCCAAATAACAACTCGTATTGTTCCTTCGGCAAATCTGAAAAATTAACTTGTTTGCTTGTCTTCTTCATTTTAGACATTTGCTCTAACTTTTTCCTAGATAGAATCTCTTTGTCTTCCAAGCCTTTTTTGTCTTCTTCCTTATGCCAAACCAAATAATTTGCTAACGAATCAAGAAAATACTTTACCGAATTACTATGCCAATTCAATTTAATAATGGTCATCCATTCTTCCGTCAAGTCTTCAACGATACGTTTCTTGTCTTCTAGAGGAATATGCTCATCTAGCGTTCGCTGTTTCCCATCGGGTAGCTGAATCTTCATTATTAACATTCCCTTCCATATTGCCAAAGTCTGCCGATGTTTTTAAAAATGCTTTCATTTAAACGATACCTTCTTTCATTATTCCGTTATTATTAATCCGTTTTTACCCATTGTGTAATACCACATCTGATTATCCGCATCTACAATCTTTTTGATGATTCGTTCTAGCATTTTAAACACCGCTACTCTACTTTGTCCTAAGAGTAAGCTTGCATCGTTTACTGTATTGCCTTCATAAAGAATCTCCAAAAGTTTCTCTTGTTTCTGTGTTAGGAGTGCTTCTCCAACTGCCTTGTCCAAGGAAGCGTATAATGTTACGATTTCTTGATTGAAGTCGAAGGTGTCTCCTGCACTGTTGATTTCTATATTTGTATTTGCACCATAAGTTGTATCCACTTTGCTTCTGTATAGAATTAGGTATTTAACTACGTTTTCGTCAGAAAGAGTTAAATGTTCGAACTCTCTCTCTTTTTTCTTCGTGTCTATTGCTACAGACCCCAATTCTACTCACCACCTATCCTATGTGTGAGGATGTCTTGACCACCCTCTATGTATATATTATACTATTATTTTTAGCTTCTGTCAAAGAAACGTGCTATATAAACGTAAGTATAAATTATAGATGTTTATTTGACAGCCAATCTTTCAACATGCTATAATCGTAATTGTTAAGCAGGTAGCTTAAACAGACGTAAGGAGTTGATATGATGTATATGTATAAACACTTTAAGAATATCGAACAACTGTACGGAAACAATGCCTATGTACAAATACCTAATGGTGTATTTCGTCAATTGTCGGATTCAATCAAAAACAGAAAACAAACGAACATTCAACAGTCATCATTTGCTTATGCCTACATAATTGCAGTGTCGTTTTTATATAAGTATGCTCACTTTGTCGATATTGACAATGGCACATATATTCAGAACAGTGACATTAAACAAATTCTAGGCTATGACAAAACAACCAAGACCATTGATAAAGTTATAAAAAAGAACGGCATACTCGACACGACAGGATTGTTGAGAACAACGAAGGAGTATCCTGTGTATGTTGAATATACCGAAGAGAAACTAAATAATATGTTGATGAGAGAGTTTACGACCTTCAACATGTTAGATGTTGATGATGTAAATTATAGCATAATTAAGTCCATTGTCAAGAATAGGAACTACGAAGTCAAAGAGCCTGTGTTCTTCTTTGAATACAATGGAGATGTCGGAACTCTATATAACTACGACAATACCCATAGAATAACGTTAAAGGAGTTTCTTAGTTTTGTCTACGATGAGAACCTAGACAATATAGACTTCATGCTGTATTCCTTTTTTAAATATAAATGTCATGGCTATAACAATAATGTAAAGGCAATTGCACTTTATAAGATTACTTTGGAAATGGGGATAAGCAGAGACACCTTCTACAAGCATCTAGGGACGTTAAAGAACAGAGGGTATATAAATGTCCATCATAAAGGTTGGGTTATGTCTGGCGAAGCGACAGGCACGTCAGAAAGCATGGAAGCAAATGAGTATCAATTCAAAGGTGTCTAAGACACCTTTTTTTGATAGCATTTTTAGCAGGTAGCTTATTTCGACTAACACAATATATATTTAGATATATATTAAACTTAGATATATATCTAATTTAGATATTATTCTAAGTTATATACATATCTAGTATATATATATGTTTTATATATATTGTATATTAGTCGATTTAAGCTACCACCTAAAATTCGCCTAAAAACTGGAAAATAAAAACCCTCTCGCAAGGAGAGGGCGATGCTATATTTTAAACAACCATTGCGAATTGTGGAAGCATTACTGGTTCGTCATTTACCATAATGAAAACCGTATCCTCTTCGTCAATGATTATTTCACTAATGATTTCGTTTCTCAACGAAGCGTTGGAGATTTTGTTTGGATAAATATGACTCATTTTTCTTTTCTTCATAACTACCACAATCTCTCTTACCGCTTCCAAAGATAAACTTCCTAAACTTACCTTTTCGATTGTCGTTGCTGTCATTTAAACCCTCTCCTTTTGGTTTCTTTTGCTTTCTCTTTCTATACTTTATTATATGTGCGTTTGCCTAAATGTTTCCTACTTTTTCTTTTTTTCTTTAAGTTGTATGAGCTTTATTCTTTCACCTTGGATATTGTTGTATTCATTCTTCGAGAATTTGAAAAGTTGCTTTCCAGTGGAATACATAACATACCCAAACCCTAAAACTAACGGTACTTGCAAAACCATACTCGCACCTATTGTCATTAACGCCTGCGATGAAGCTCCTATAGTTGCAAGTGTAAGTCCTTTACCACACATCTTCAAACCTTCTTTAGTGTAATACTGCATGTTATCAGCCCCCTTTCTACTGTTATTATATGCAGGATGCTCCTAGAAGATGTTTGTCAAATAATAAAAAAGATGGGTTACATTGCACCCATCTCACGAAGTAATTTTATTTGTGTGTTGCGGTCTGTCTTTTTCAGAAGCTCTACAAGTTCTTCTTTTGACAGCTCTTCAAACTTCTCAACTGGTACGTGGTTATTTACATCTACAGTAACAAGGTCTTCTAATTTCTTTTTGGCAAGATAATTATTAACTGTAGTTGTACCGTCACTATGGTCAGCGTGAGCCTGCATTGCTTTTAAATCTCCACCACTGATTACATTAACTTCCTCAACAGAAGCTTTCTTGAAACTGTGGAAGACGATTCTTCTGTCACCAAAATCCATATTCTCTCTGATTAAATCCATCATCTTTCTAACAGTCTTGTTCGTCAGTGTGAAGATTTTCTCTCTGCCAACTTCTTCCTTAAAGTCCATAATCTCTGCATACAAATCGTCAGTGAGCTTCTTGTGTGACCACTTATTACCTTTACCTAATGTCTTGATAAACCAGATACCGTTGATGTCAGTGATGTCACTAAATTTCAAGCGAAGCAAAGATTCTTTACGGAATGCAGTTGCATATGCCAAACGTACTAATAAAGCTTTCTCTCTTCCTTTTCTTGTCTTGGAAATTAAATTAATAACCTCAACTACTTCCTCATGTGTGAAGGCATCCCAACTTTCAGAATCGTGCTCATCGTAACGCTCTACATTAAACCAAGCTACATCCACTGCGAAACCATCTTCTTGAAGTTGGTCGTAGCATTCTTTTAGTGCTGTCATTGTATTGTTAACCGTACTACCCTTATACTGTTCTTTCAGAGCAACTTGATAAGCTTTAATTTGCTTCTTGTCAAAGATTAGGTCTGCTTCAACTAATTCCTCAATTTCTTTATTTCTCATTGTTTTAAAGAAGTCTCGGATATGTCTTCCGTAAGTATCTCTCGTATTTACACTGTCTTGACCTTTACGTGTTAAGTATGTGTGGATAGTAGCGTATGGGTCTTTATTTTCACCTTTACCATTTAACTGTACAACGTTTCCTAATTTACTCATATTTATCATCCTCCTGTTTTCGTACCTAAGTACCCTATAACGAAATTATAGTATACTTTATGAACAGAGTCAACAGAATATAACACATATTATGTAATTATTTTTTTTACGTGCACATCCTCACGCTATCCAGAATGCGTTTTAAAGCCCCTAGAAGGCTCATACAGCGTTTCTAATTTAATTCTGGTGCAATTGCATTACTTGTCCATTAAGCGTGCGAAAAAAGCATCTAGACCTTTTTGGCTAGATGCGATAGAAATTTAATGTAATTTTCATAATAGATTCCATACCCCTGCACCCCATGTTCTTTACATTTCTGGTTGAAATATGGAATCCGATGCTCATCTTCCGTTACCAAAAATACTAATGGGAAGTAAGTGAAATCCTCTGCCCATAATTTAGACAGCTTATACTTCCTGTAGTTCAAGACCTTCTCATGAATGACTGGAAATGATTTCTTACTTCTTATACCTTCCTTACCTGTATCGTATTCTAAGAATATATTTATGGTCTTATTTTTGATTTTCAACTTTATGGAAACATCTGGAATCATTAGAATCTTCTCATTATTGTAATTAAATGCCTTGCCTTTTTCATGTGACCATTCCAGAATCTCATACCCATTCTCTTCACAAAACAATATAGTATCGACTTCTGTCTGATTAATACCGTTTGCATGTCTATACGTCAGTGGGACACTTCTTCTTATTTCAGCTTGACCATTGACCATCATCTTGTGATGTGGTATCCTTCTTTTGTGAGAGAGGTTTAGTAGTAAAGAGCCACCCCTATCTAAAGCAACTATACAAGGTGAGTTACCTTTGCCTAAATCTTGTTTCTCATGTATCTTATCCAGACACATGTTATCAAATAACTTCCTAATAGAGCGATTAATGAGCCTTGTTCTATTTTCACCCAAGTGTCTGTATGATGGTACTAGAGTCTCCAAATGTTCTCGGTTAACTAGCTTGCGTTCCGATACGACCTGTAGCAACTCCATTTCCCTATGGGTTAACCGTACATTGGACTTTAACCAGTCTAGTGTAACTTTGGAGACTTCTTCTCTTTCATACCAACCTCTTCTAAATCGTCCCAAGGTTCGTCACCTCCAATGTCATTTTCGATTGCCTTCTTAATCATGTCATAGCTTCTGTCCAGATTATCATCCCTAACTTCATCCTTACTTCTACCATATGGAGACTGATATGTCTTCAAGAAATCTGAATCAAATTTGCTAAATTCTGTAAAATCTGAATTCTTATCTAAAGGTTCGCCAAGCCTTGCTTGAAACACATGGTTCTTATTCTTCCAACGGATTGCAAATATTCCACAGTATTCCATATTCATTAGATTGTTGAAGTCTGCAATTGTCATAGGTTGCAGAAAGTCAACTAAACTCTCAAATGCTTCCCCTCCACCTTTTAACATAACTAAGTTACATCCATTATCCATAATAGACTGTTTTATATCTCCTTCATAACCTCTACCTGCTTTCGCCAATGACGACCATCCATGCAGAGTCAACCAGAGTCGTAGAGAGTATTTCCTTGGCTCTTTAAATAAATCAATAAACAATTTGGCTATCATCTTAATATCCAATATCTGGTGAATCTCATCCAGTACAACCAATGTCTCTGGTCGCCATTCACGTCCTGCAAATCCTGCTTCACGTGACAATGCTACATTCCAAACTTTAGTAAAGTAATGAGCAAATATGAATTTTCTGTAAATATCTGATACACCAGTCTTTGGAATATATACAAGAATCATATATGCCCCATCTTTATCTCCATCCATCATCTTACGGAAATTCAACTTCACTTTACCATCTTCATCTCGTAACGGCTTTTGAGCGATACAATCCCAGAGCTTCTGGTCACGTTCTAATTGTGAGAATCTATTTTCGATTGTTTGTATGATTTTTAATGTCTCACCATTCATTGCCATATTATGGTAAGTGCTAATCTCTAACTTCAAACGTCTATCTGTAAGTCTAGGGATTACTTTCTCTGCTCTGAAATCATCATCAATTAGTATCTTCATTGCTTCTATATATCCCCAATCCTTATCAATCATGTGCACAGCTTGCAGTGCAGATGTAAACCATCTATTCATTGCCATAGTTTTATCTGATTCTAAAATCTCCAACACTAGTCTTGACTCCATTTCGGCAAGCGTATAAGCATAATCTTCGTCTTGCATTACTTCTTCATTATATTCTTGAAGGTCTGCATTGTTAACTGCGATTGGATTCTTGAAGTTACTATGATTCAATATTACAACCCTATCTCTCAACCACTCTGGTACATGGTTATAGATGTTCTTTATCATACCTCCATCCGCTACATCAAACACTACAACAGACTTACTTTGCTTCTCCCATTCCTCCCTATCGTTTAAATGTGCTCCAAAGGTGTATAGAGCTTGTGTTTCGCTCATGGTAGTCTTACCACTACCCATCGTCCCAAAGAGCATGGTGGCAGTGCTACGGTCATCTAAGCGTGTCTTATCCTTAACATATCTACCCTTGCTGTCCCACCAGTCCCTTTTGTATCCACCAAAGTATATTTTTCTAGATTCTTTTTCAAGAGTATATCCAAGTGGAATCGCACCATGTTTCTCTGAAAAGAAGTCTGCACTGATTTCAGTCCTAGTAAAGTTGTCTTGCAGGATAATCTTATGATATTCTTTAAGAGTTGTCTTACTAGGTATACGTAAAACATTGTTCATCTCTTTCTCAAAAAAGACATCTGGTGTTCTTCCAAGTATCGGTCTATTTTCTTCCACTGCATTTATCACAGCTTTGATACCACGTTTAGTTTTGATATGAGTGACTGTAAATTTATTATCACCATTTAACAATTGGAATGATGTTTCGATATTTCGGAAAGCATGTTTTATTTTCTTATCATCAGTGGATTGACCTAGCACTCTAGTTTGCATCTTATATCCTTTTGAGTTTGCGTGCATCTTATAATCACTATATCTTAAATCGAACAACTGTTCTGATTTCTTAATTTTCTTAGTCTCTGCTCCCATGATGCTCTCCAACATATCAATAAACTCATCAAATATCACATTAAACATATCAAACACTCTGCCCAATATCCCACCAACTGTAAACCCATCTTCTCTATTTGGTGCTTTGCCATCTTTAAACTGCTTAATCTTTTTACTTGCCTTATCTTTCCAACCGTTATTAATTGGTTCAATATTAAAGTCAATCAGCAATTTATCTTCTGCACTCATCGTTGATGCTAATGATGCAAGTGATGAGTAAAAGGAATCCGTATGATTTTTATCGTGTTTCAAAGACAGAGCGTAATGATGTCGTAAGTGCACCTCCATAGCCTTAGTCCTAGAAGGATTAAAGTCTATTATTTTTTCGGATACTTCCGAAATATCAACTTGACCCCAATCTTTCCTAATGGCACTAGTAAAACTCTTAGCCCACTTCTTAGGGACAGTCAGATAAAATTTCATCGCTCCATCTATTATAGCAATCTTATAACTTACGACATCATTCATTTTAATCTTGATACCATTCTTGTAAAATCTAATTCTCTCTGGTGCATAAAACTTTGCGAATAATCCGTTAATTGTATTTAAAAGAAGTTCGGATGTGTGACGTTGATTGTACACATCCTCTTCAAAATCCACTGGTCTTCTTCTGCCACCTCTTTCTCTATGGGTGACTTCTGGTGCATTATTTGGAGTGATGCAGTATGTGATTACAGGTTCACGATATAAATTAACAAACTCTTTAAGGTTGAAGCTTTTACGCTTTTTCTTCCATAATGCAGGTGGTTGTGCAGGTTCAACTATTACAGGAGGATATTCTAACATTTATTTCACCTCTTTCTCATTAGCTACTGATTCTTTGTAATCAGATACATATCTCATACTTGCTTTGATTGCGTATCCAGATGCAACCGCATATCCACCAGAAACGATAGCTTTAACAACCATGCCAACTTTTGCCAATAACCAAAATTCCATATTAACCTCTCCCTTTGTTTTAGTCTACATATATAGTTTATTCAGAATGCTTGTGACAAAATAACCCATCCATAAAGGAATTATAAATTTTGAGTATTTATTCTTCCCTATAAAGAATGTTCCAAACATCAATATTATTGCAGGTAGTAAAAAGAATAAATCTGAATTTTCTAATACAAATCGTGATGCATCGTGAAACAACTGTGTAAATCCATCTTTCATAACTTCGAAGAAGCTCTTGTCATACATTGCGTGCCAGAACCCTTCTTTCCTCCAATCATTTAGAAATTCAATCCAACTCTTATCTGCGACTTTGTTCAACTCTTCATGAGCAAGCAGTCTGTCTGGGTTGATGATATTACCCCATCGGTCTTTCAACCCTAGATGCAGATGAGCACCAGTGCTATGACCTGTATTCCCAGACAAACCGACAAACCCACCTACGTTGACCTCATCACCTACATGGATACTAGATGTGTCAGACATGTGACCCATTATCACTGTCTCACCTGTATCCGTCTTAATCATTACACCCTTCCCTATATTATCATTCCCATAATCCACTATTTTATCTACAACTCCATGCACAGGACTGAATAATCTCGTTCCCTCTTCCATGACTAAATCAATACCTGTATGAGCCGTTTTGTGCACAGAGTCCGTCACGCCAAATGGACTCGACACTTCGTAGTAATAATTACCATTTAATTTAACCTTCATAATATCACCTACTTTCTGTAAGGACTAAATGTTGGATTATCTAACTCCAATCCTTTTGTTTTAAGGTCATTAAACATTTGACCGCCTAATTGGTCGATAAGTTCTACGCCCCAAGGGATTAACCAGAATACTAGATACCATTTACCATATTGTACCAATGCCCCAAATCCTGTTCCACCTTCACGACCTCCACGCTTCTCTTCATAGAAAGCTTGACATATTTTGATAGCACAATATACTTTGGCAATATCAAGCATCCAAGGGAAGATGTAAACCAGAAACGCTTTCCAGAATACTCCACTGCTACCGACAGCTACAGTTGCAAACCGACCATCACCTAATCCCTTTTTGGCATACGCCTTAATTGATTCCTTGATGCGTGGGACATCTACGACAAGTGCCGTAGAAAGTGGTAAGGATTTCTGCATTACAACCAACGCATTCTCTCCTTTGCTCCAAACTAAATCATTCCCTTTTCTCTTAAAACTCATAGTCGCATTTGCCATCTCGAATCGACTCCTTTATATAATAAAGTTAGCAAATCAGAAAATCTCGAAACCCCTTGGTAACAATGGGATTTATCATGTCTCAAAAGTACCAAATTGCAATTTAGCACCCCCTCTTAGACACTTAATCTAGAAATATACCATCGACCTTTAGACACTTTCCGCATTTCATTTAGACATTTCACCCTCTTACCTTTAGACACCTCCTATTGGTCTAAATGTAAGCACGTCTGTCACCTGCATCATGTGCATGAATTGCTCAAAGAATATCATCCCAAATATCGCAACACCCATGATGGCTATAGTCTTGAATGCTGTCATTAAAACCGCTTCTGAAACGGATATATACTTCTTATGGCTATAATTCCCACTCATAAAGTCATTAAACTTGATAATTTCCACAAAAATCTCTCCTTTTATTGATTTTCCTTGATTTTTTCTAACTTTTTACGTATTTTTTGCTATTTTTTCGTATTTTTAAAGATTTTTAAAGTTATTTTAAACTTTTTTATCTAATATCAGCATATGCCCACCATAGTTTAAAAGTTCCTTTAAATTATAGAAAGTTTCCTGTATTCTTTGGCTTCTTCTTATTTTCTGATAAGTTTTCCACATTTCTAGACATACTAGGTTGTTTCTGGACATATACTCTATTATCAGCAGGAGAAGCAGGGGCAGGGCTTGAAAATCTTAGAGCCAAAGACTCTTTTGCCAATCCGCTAAAAGAAGCGGATGACATAAGAGCCTTCTTTAATAAATCCATTTGTCTTGGGCAGGTTTTATTAAAAGAAACGCCTTGTGTTATATACTTACCTTTCGTCCTAGCGACCATGTTAGCAATTACTTCATCTACTTCTTCTTCTGATTTAAACCATGTCATAAGTCACCATTCCTAACTGGTACATCGCTTTCGCATTCACCATTTGTGGGTCATCCATTACAATTGCATTTGGGAAGTATCCTTGAATTGCTTCAACTAATCTTATATCACCTGCACCACCACCCAACATATGGATGCGGTCATTTTCATTCCAAACAGATGCAAGCTTACCACAAATCAAATCAGCAAGTGATTGTTGGTCATAGTCATCATCTAATGCTTCAAGACCTTTACCTTTAATTGTTCCACTCTCTGAATCAATGAATCTCACATTCCCATCATCTAACAATGTTGTTGCATATCCGATTGTACGACTTCCTAAATCAATGAAGCGACTCTTACCGTTTGGCTCATATAACCAGAAGGCAACTGCTGATTCTGGTGCAACCTTTGTATCTTGGATTGTGAAAGTTTTCTCTACCCCATTAACTTTAATCGTGTGCTCTCCAACTAATCGGTTGATTCGTCCTGCCTTCTCTGCATCATTGTGATAAGCGATTGGTACAGAAGTGATTAATAGGTTGTTAGCATATCCATATTGGTGAATAGATACAAGTATGGATAAGTCAAAGAAATCATTGCACTTAGATTTTGTGTGCATCTGTAATGGATATTTGCAATCGTATTTAGCAAGTGTACCCATTACATATTTTCTCTCCTTATACTCAACTATGAAATCAAATGGTTCAGATGCATCAGTTAATGTTCTCGTTCCATATAAACCTTTCACACTAGGAAACTGTAATGCTACATCTTTCGTTACCACACAAGTTGAATGCCCACCATCATCAATTGAAATTACCCCACATTGTTTTTTAGCCATTGTTTAAAACCCCTTTCAAGTTAAGTTAGGTCATCGCCTATACTTTAACATATGTTTGAAAGTTATTTGTGATACCAATTTTTTTCAGTTTTTTTGTTGACAAGCATAAATAATAATTATATACTATGGAAGTCGAGTCGGAAAAAGTTGTCAATAGACAGCACACTTCTTTGACAAAAGCTAAAAATAATGGTATAATGATTACATCAAATACGGAAGGGTGGTTACACTTTGAGCAATACGGTTGAAATTCGAATTACGCCAACACAGGAAATGTTTTTCAATGAAGAAGACTATTATGGAATTTACCGATGTGATGTGAACCTAGATGATATCAAAAAGATAACAGAGAAAGAATGGACACTTACACGATACGGAAATATTTCATTTAAAGGATTTTGCCCATCATTAGAAATCGGTGCAGAATACCTAGCAACAATTAAAGCTGATACTGCTTCTACATATGCAGGTAGCTACATCTTAGAATCAATTAAACAGGATAAGCCAATCACTGTTGAACAGCAACGTGATTTCTTGAAGTCGATTCTAACAGAATCACAATCTCAAAATATCTTTGAAGTTTATAATAATGGAGAAGATATCATTGGCATGATTCAAGATGGCACATTTGATTACCAATCAGTTAAGGGTCTTGGAGATAAGACATTTGAGAAATTACGTGAGAAGGTATTAACAAATCTTGATATGAGTGAGATTCTAGCATTCTTGTCTAAGTATGGAATCAAGTACAATATGATTGCCAAACTAGTAAAAGAGTACAAGAACCCTCAAATCGTAATTGACAAGATTAATAAAAACCCATACTTACTAACTGAAATCAAAGGTGTAGGATTTAAGAAAGCGGATGAGATTGCTAAAGCAGTTGGTCATGAAATGACATCTAAATTCCGAATTGATTCTTGCTTCCGATATATCATCGGTGAAGAGAACATGAACGGAAACTCTTGGATTGCTCATAAACAACTTACCAACAGAGCAGTTGAACTTCTAAATATTCCTAAAAAACTTATTGATGAAGCTTTAGTTAATGGGTCAGAAGGAATATTATGTAAGGATGAACGCTATACTACTAAGGTCGTCTATGAAGCTGAAAAATACGTAGCTAGAAAACTTACAGAATTTAGAAGTCGCTCTCGAAAACTTTTCACTGACGAAGAGTTGAATGAGTTTTTAGATGAATACTGTGCAACTCATGGTGTTGAGCTTGAAGAAAATCAAAGACAATTCTTCTTTGATTGGAACGAAAACTCTGTCATGCTATTAATTGGTGGTGGAGGTATGGGTAAATCATGGCTTCAAAGAATCTTACTTGAACTCATTGATACTAGGAATCTACGAACTGCATTGCTTGCTCCAACTGGTAAAGCAAGTAAAGTTATGCAGGGCTACACTGGTCGTGATGCTAGTACAATCCATCGTAAGGCAGGAGTATTCGATAACGAAGAAGAAGCAAATAAGGATATCACAGAAGATGTAATTATCGTTGATGAAAGCTCTATGTGTGATATTTTCATTCTTGCTAAATTCTTTAACGCTATCACTAATACAAGTGCCAGAGTATTATTCGTTGGAGATGATTTCCAGTTACCATCTGTTGGAGTTGGGAACTTCTTGTACGATGTTATACATAGTAACGCTGTGCCAGTTTCTAAACTGAAAAAAGTATTCCGTCAAGCAAACGGTGGTATCTTAGAAGTTGCAACCAAAGTGCGTGAAGGTGTAAAATTCCTAAACGATACAGATAGCGGAAGAATCGTCTTTGGTAAAGATTGCGTATTCCATTTAGTTGACCAACAATATGTAAGAGATGGAATCCTGCATCACTATAAGAACGTTGTGAAACGATTCAATCCAGATGACGTTGTTGTACTATCACCAACTAAGAAGGGTAAACTTGGCACAGTTGAAATCAACAAGGAACTTCAAAAGATTGTTAACCCTAAGAGTGCAACAAGAAAAGAAAAAGAGTTTGGTAAAAAAGAGAAGACATTGTATCGTGTAGGCGATGCAGTTATGAACACTGTTAATACATATGAAATCGAAACAATTGATGGTGGCGTTGCGGATATCTTCAATGGAGACACTGGTAAAATCGTTGACATTGATGAAGTACAAAAAGCGGTCATCGTTGACTTTGAAGGAATTGTCGTTAAAGTCAGATTCGAAAACGTACTAAATTCACTGCTACATTGTTGGGCTACTACGATTCACAAATCACAGGGGTCACAATATAAAGTAGTAATTGTAGTAATTGATAAATCTATGAAATATCAATTAAACGCTAACTTAATCTATACTGGTATTTCACGTGCTAAAGACTTCCTATTAGTTTTAGGTCAAGCAGAAGCAGTCAATGTCGGTATCGGAAAGTTTGCCAACATGGAACGTAGAAGTTTCTTACAAGAAATGATTGATATGTATAACGGCAACCCAAATGCAGAAGCCGAACTGCTTGCAGATTCGTACAGAGAAACAGATGATGAAGAAGAGGATTGCTTTAAGTAATCCTCTCAATAAAGATTATTCTATGTAACACATTAGTTTGACAGAAGTAAAAGATAATGATATAATAAATTCATAGGGTAGGGCGTTGAACAACGCAAATACATATCGAAAGGATGATAATATGTTAGAAACTATTTTTGATAAAAATGTAATCGGATTCGCAAAAGAAGCAAAAATTCTGGGAGCGATTGGCAATATAAGTTTCCTAGATGGAACTATCACACTAGTAACAGCAGATGACACATTAGTCATTGAAAAAATGGAGGACGTAATTTACTTAGAAGCTCTTGGTGCATTTGGAGAAGAAGTTATTTTTGAACATGATGTGCTAATGGCACAGAGTCAACAATTATATGAAATCTCAATCGAAGACAGAGAGGAACGTATTTTCCAGTTACACTTGCTTAATGATAGATTAGAGCGTGTGAAATCTGGTGAGACATTCCAAGAAGATAAGTTTGAAGCGTTAGGTGAAATTCTAACTTTAGTTGGAAACAAGTACGAGATGCAAGAGGAATTACCAGAGTTTGATTTAAACTTCAACGTTAGAGTTGTACGTGAAAAATCAGATGAGGGTACATACTTCTACGCTTTCAATGACAGTGAGCGAGAAGAAATTGATTTAATTAAAGTAATTAATGTTGGGTCACACATCTTAGATGGAGAATACGTGCGTATCACAATTTCTCATGAGGATTATATCCAATACTTAGAGTCAGAGCTATTCGAAGAAGTTGATGCAAAAGAGGTTGAATCTTTAGCTATGACACCTTTAGCACAACATGGTCGAATCGACACAGATGTAGATGAACAAAAAGAAGAAGACGAAGATATTTGTCAAGACTGTGAAGAATATATCGAAGAATGTCAGTGTGACCCTTGGGAATAAGAGGGGCTTTGCCCCTTATAAACTTTTAAACCAATAAACTAGGAGGATGATATTATGTTAGATTTCTTTAAAAACTTATTCAATAAGAAAGTAGTAGACTTAGATGGAGATGGAAAAATTGAAACCCTAAGTGAAGAAGTACAAGGTATCTTTGCAAAATTTGGTTTAATGCATAAACAACTAGAAAACGTTAACAACGAATTAAATACTATCGTTGAAGATGAAACAGTAATCAAAGAAAAAGCAGAAGCTAATATTGCGAAGGCACAAGCACAACTTGAAAAGAACAAAAAGTTACAAGATAAAGTCAGCGAGTTTATTGCATAATGGTAGGGGTATATCCCCTGCCTTATATTTAGATGGGAGAGATTTAAATGTTAGCGAAAAGACCGCTATATGTAAGTATTGAGGATTTAAAAAAATTGCTAAACATACCAGAAGAGATTGAGATAATTTCAGTTTCAGAAGATGGTACGAATGTTGGGATAACTGGATTCACATTTCTTTTAGCGAGTGCAGGAGAAGTTGAAGGAATCACTAGAGTATGGAATCAAGAGCAGGGTGTTAGCAATGTAAGACGTATAGGATTACAGACATTAAAAGAATTACAAGAGGGAGATAAACAAAATGGCTAAATTAGAATTGAATGAATTTCAAAAAGGATTGCTACAACATATTGTTAAAGAATCATATCAGAAGGTTGGAGAAAAAACAACCATCGCTTTAATCACATTGCAGAACGGATTTGAAATTGTTGGTACTAGCGGTTGTGCAAACCCTGCTGATTTTGATTTCGAAATTGGTAAGCATTACGCTTTAGTTGATGCACTTACTCAATTAGGTAAATATGTTGGTTTCTACATGCAAGAATTTAATCATCAAGCAAATATCTTAATGGAGAATACAAATGCTATCGCTAAAGAACTTCAAGACGAAGGTGCATCAGCAGAAGAAGTAGATGCTTTCATGAAAGAATTAACATCAGAGATTGCGAAATTAACTAAGAAAACAGGACGATAATATGGAATTTATTCTATGGGTCGTTGGATTCTATATGGCGTTAGGCTTATCTCAATATGCCTACGCTGTATTGAAATCTTGGGAGCAAATTGGATTTTGGGACTTCTCCATCAAGGATGGGCTAGTTGCAGGTTGGATTAAATATCCTAAATGGTCTATGTGGTGGATTGAAAAATTTGTAGATGTACTTACATCAAGGAAGTTTAAAGATGAGTAAAGAATTAAAGTTTGAACACATGTGCGATAAGTGTTTCAGATTCCTAGATGAGAATGAAGATAAATTTGCAATAAAAATCTATGATGACGTTTATGTTGAAAAAATGTTTCAAGGTCATAAGGTCTGCATGGATTACTTATCAAAAGAACTGCCACTAATCTTTAAGCAGGAACGTGAAGCAGATTAATTTCTGCTTCTTTTATTTGATTAAAAAGGGGATTTTAAAATGTGTGAAGTTTTTACTATTGATGATATTCAATACAAAGAAGAGCCTTGGTGTGAGCATTGCGGTGAACTAGAACCTTATACTGCTACGTTTGAAGACGGTGCTGATTGGTGTATATGGTGTGGCTTAATGGGAGATTTACAATTAAAAGAAGAAGATAAATGGGCTATTGAAGTTATGGAAGCAAAGCATAAATTGAAATACTTTACAGAACGTGTAGAGTCCATTACAAGACGTTTGAAGGAGTTAGGTGAATTAAGTGAGTAAAAGATTCTTATATCAGTTTTATTGGGATTGTGGACGTAGCGGATGCCTTGAAGGATTATTCGTTGCTACAGAAAAAGAAGTAGAAGATGCTATTGGGGCTTACATGTATTTCGGTGAAGTCTTAGGTAAACACAGTGAGGTCTATGGAGATTTAGAAAAAGGAGATATTACTAAATTAAATGTTTCGCCAGAAGCAGTTGAAGAAGTTGCAAAGCATTTAGGAACTTCTTGGAGCGGATTTAATCCATTAGACTACATTGAAACTCGTTGCGATTCTTGTAGAGAAGAATGTGATGAAGAAGATTTAATACAACATTATGATGAAATGGTTTGTAAATATTGCTACGAAGAGTTAACAGGTGAAGAGAATGAAGAAGATTAAAGTTATCCAGATTGATAAACAACGATTCTATTTGGAAATGCATACTGGTGGAGTTAGAACAACTAACCATATTAAAGATGCTACAGATATTTCAGATTTGAATTGGAGTGCTATTAGTTACATCATGAAAGGTCTTGCCGATGCAGGACATTCAGCTAAGATTATTGATTACATTAAAAAATAATTAAGGTGGAATAAAAATGAAATTACTAGAAGAATGGAAAAACGAAAGATATTATTTGAAGGTTGGAGAGTTGTTTGTTAAAGATGTTGGGTCGGAAACAATTAATTTAACACCAATTCAAGAGTATGCAAGTGAGTTTGACCATAGACGTAACGCATTCAAAGAATGTTATCTGTATGCGAAATTACATGCAGAGAAACACAACTTAGGTAAAGTTAGTGTCATTAAGATTGTTAGAACAACTACAGAAGTAGAAGTGGATGCGGATAAATTAACATTGGATATTTTAGATTCTTATGTTAAAGAAAATGAAAACAAAGGTAATTTTAGAGGTCTGTAATTATACGGACTATTCACAGTAAAAAATCCTCTCTATTAAGAATATTTGTTTGTGTAAAACTACATACAAAAATATATCACCCTTTCTGTATATACGGTATAGTGCCCTCTACAGAGAGGGTTTTTCTTTTGTCAAAACATAGCCCCCTCCCCTTTATTGTATGATTTGGGGTGCTGATTTATGTTGTCTATTGAGAGGTTTTTTACGTGTGTTAAAACGTATGTAAATTGAGGGGATTTTTTGTCGTTTGGGAAAATGGAATTTTGAGGGCAAATCACACGTTGCACGTGGAAAATTTTCTGAGTGGTCGTGTTGTAGAGCTATATTGATATTGAACAATTGTTCGACTTCGATTGGTGGAAAGTAGCCCCATAAGATTAATTATAGGATACTTAGAAAATTTTAAGGTACATGACGTAGTTCGGCTTCCCTTCCCACGTTTCTTTTATCGTATTCCCTGCATGTATGAATTACTCAAACATTCGTTCGTTTTTCGCCCACCTTGATTTTGTCGGATTTTGCGGTTTATGGATTTTGGGGAATTTGGGGATTGTGGGGAACACATGCACGCTACATAATTGTAATAGAGTGCACGAAATGCAGTATATACACCACAAACACCACACAATTACATTGTGTGCTCTCATTTTTTGCCCACATATTCACCACAATAAACACCACACAAATAACTTGACAACTCACAACTATTGTGATTTTAAATTTCACCAGATATTACCACAACAAAAATAACCCAACATGACTGTTATGTCATATTGGGTCATATTCACTCTATTCAGTTTGTCATTAAAACATTCAACAAATACAATATACTTTATCATATCATTATCATTACATTGTACTATCATGATGTATATCATCTTATGTTATATCATACTATCATGTTATACATATGTTATATACTTATGTTATATACATTATATATATTATTATATTATATATATTACTATGTTATATACATTACATATGATATACATATACATTACTATGTTATGATATACTATTATACTATTATGTTATATACATTACTATATTGTTATTACTATTACATTATAATCATTATCATATTGTATCTATTACATTACTATTACTACTATCATATAATACATTATGTATATTACTATATCTTAATATGTTTATTGTTTCTATATTTACAATATTGGATATGTTATTACTATTACATTCCATAATCCTATTATCCATATGTTGGTATAGAATACAATCGCTATATTCGTTATTCATAATCCTGTTATATTCGCTTATACTATATTCAATATATCCTATATTAATATCTATATTCCATATTGCATATATACCATAATCCTTTTTAGAAACAATAGATTGTAATATCTTAATATGTTTCTTATCTCTATTTCGAATATAGGAATAAGGAATAATGTTTCCTTTCCTATAATAAATCCTTTCCAATAATCTTTCTAATAAAGAATATATCCATTTGTCATTATTCCTTTTATTGGTATTTCCTAATATTACTAATTCCATATTATGACTTCTACTATATTCCGTTTTACCTATATTCGTATTTACTAATACTGTAATACCATTATCCAATATAAACCTTTCCTGTATTTCGCTATAGAGAATATCGGTATTATTGGATATACTCATATTACTTTCTATTATCCTATTAATAACATTCATATAATCACTTGTATAATCATGCATATTATCACTTGCTATATACGAACTAGTATAAACGCTTTTTACTTGACTTTCTTGTGTTTCTTCCATTTGTTCTTTTTGCCCCAAAAAGATATTTTCCAATAAATTACTTTCTTGACAAACTTCTAAAGAATCAATAAATGTTTTCATAATGTTAATTCCTCCAATTTTTGTAATTTCTAAAATTATTCTAAAATCATATTTCCTCGGCTCAAAACGGTTTCAATTCTACAGGGATATGAAATTTTTATTTGACATATCCCCAATTGTATGAATCAATCCCAAAAGTTTTTAGGGACAAAACTTCCATCCTCTGTTTGTACATAATCTGGATTATTTCTGTTTGGGTCTTCTTTTGCATTTTCTTCGAATGCCATTTTGTCATATTCTTGTTCTGTAATCCATTTTCCGTTACCATCCTGTATATAACCTTGTTTTCCTTCATTTGGGTCTTTTTTAGAATCCGAACTTTCCTTTTTAATTTCTTGTTTTTGTTCGTTTTTAGCAGGTGTTTGTTTTTCCGTATTTTCTTCTTTTTTAACTGCTTTTTGTTCGGTTTTTGGTGTTTCTACATTTTTGTTGACTTTTTGCTCATTTTGTGGTTTTGATTCTTGTTTTTGAACAGGCTTTTCTTTTTCCTTGACAATTTCGGTATTTTGTTGCACTAATTTTTCAACATTTTGAGAATCATTTTTTACTTGACTTTTTTGATTTTCTTCTTTTTCAACATATACAGTTTTTTCCACTGGCTTTTCTACTACTTTTTCGACAATTTTTTCCTTATCTTTCCACGACCCAATTTTCTTATCTGTCGCAATTTCTATATCATTATCTTTGAATGTAACTTCTACCATGTCGCCAATCACATAATCTTTTTTGTCAATTGTTGTCATATCTGCTGAATTATCCTTATTAACAGCGAACACGAATTTTTCGTTATCAATTTCGATTCCATATTCTTTAGAATCAATAACATTGAATATATAAGTTTCTCGTGTATCCAATTCGGCTGTTATTGTTGTGTCATGGTCAAATGTTACTGCAATTTTCGTGCCAACTTGTAATTTATCGAAATCAGTATCAAAATCATGTTTGTCAATGTAATAGTTATCTTTTTCATTATATTGGTTTTGAACGTCTGCACCTTTTTCGTCAAGCTTCGTAATTGTAAAGTATTGCGTGAACACGTTTCTTTCATCGTTTGGAGCTACTGCAATTCTATCAGTTTGTTTTGTTTCCGCTTGTACTGGTGTTTCTACTTTCACACTATCATTTTCATTTACAAAATAACCTGTTACAAATGCACCTGCAATTGCTCCAACTGTTACCACTTTTTTAAATAGATTTTTCATTTTAATTCCACCTTTTTATGTTTTATTTTTGATACAATCCCAACTACTTACATTTAGTAAGTAGGCAGGTTTTACCAAAAATTACATATATGATTTTATAAATAGTTGACAATTTATTTCATATCTATCATTTATAACGAAACTTTGTTCTACTCTATCAGTTGAAAAATCGTAATATTTACCTATTCCAGTTATTACCATGTTATCCACAACCAAACCAACATATGAATTTAACTTCATTAGTTGTTCACCTCCAATTGTTTGATTCTGCATGTATGAGTGGGGAAATCATTTTTTATAGCGTGTTCATCTGCCAAATAATCAGCGTGGGCACAATTTCTAGCATCAACTTGTATTACCTCTTTTTTACCATCGAACAAGAACGTAATTTCGTATTTCTTATTATAGAGAGCATTTAATTCCTTTACAGCCTTATCAACAATTTTATGTGCGATACCGTAACGAGAATAAACATTTACATCTTGCAAGCCTTTTAAAACTTCGCTTGCTACAAAGTCCTCATCACATCCTTGGTTTAATAACATCATTGCTTTTGGTAATTGATTGTAAGTTTCCATTTTAAAACCTCCATTAAATCATTATTTTTTGTTTTTGTTCTATACTTATATATATTCGCCAAATCTTTTTATATTCCTTCTTTTAATAAAAAGTTTTTTAAAAAGATTTTACTTGACAAGAAACCGAACAGCCGTTCTTGTTTCGTTGTCCTATCTGGTACTCTTATATATTAACATAGAAGTAAATCTTCTGTCAAACGATTATGCAACAAAAATAACGATTTTAGGCATAAGCATAAAAATAAATTTTGTCAAGACCCAATTTTTCGAATCATAGATTTTTGATTTTGTCAACATACCTTTTAAACGCTCCAAAATCGCCTGTGAGCAGATTTAAGGATATGCCCTTGTAAGTGTATTAGGTAGGACGCTAAAACCTTACTGTGAGGATATTGTATTTTTCGCATATAGAATGAGGTGATAAAATTCATTTTGTCAAGTGTTTTTTAAATTTTAGTTTCACCACTGCTTATTAAATGTAAGTAGCTATTTAATAAGCAGAATCAAACTAAAAGTTATTTACTATCAAAATCTAATGAAACGGATGGAAAATATTTTCCAATATCAAAATTCAATTCTTGTAATACTTCAATAAATTCATTTACATTTTCAGACTGTAAAAACATGGCAGTTAAAATATTTAGTGGTGCATTTGTCATGTAATACTCTGTAATTCCATTTTCTGTAATTGGGAACATTGACCAATCCATTCTCATTGTAACCACTCCTTATTTATAATAATTATTATTTAGTATTCGCTCCAACTAACTAAAGGATGTTTGATTCTAGTTTCTGTCATTTGGGATTTTGTACCACATTCCCCAGAATCGACTTGAACGCCCATACATTCAATAATCCATATATACTTTCCTTTATGTGAGTCATAATGATAGAAACCTTTCATCATTCTTCACATCCTTTAAACTGGTGTATTGTGTAATCATTAATATTGATAATTTCAAAATCGTTGTCGCTTAATGCTTCCTTTAATGTTTCTGCTAGTGGGTAGAATGTAATATCATAAGAATGTACATCTTCGACAAAATTTTCTTTAGATACATAACCTTGAACATTGTTGTAATCTGGATTGATATAGTCATAGCCTGCCACCAATTCCATAGAGAACAAAAAGCCTATTTCCGAATCTTGTAACTGTCTAAAGTCAGTTAACTTGTAAATCATATTATCACTATTTTTAACATAAGTATCACTGTATAATTCTAAATTTTTCCACATTGTAAACACTCCTTGTTTATAATTATTTTAATAAAAGAACTATTTTATTAATTTTTAAAAATCAATCCTGCTTACTAATTGTAAGTAACTAGTAAGCAGATTCATTTTTAAAAATCCTATTTCTTCCAATACTTTTGGGGCAGTGTAATTGTTTTGAAAGTGAAACCGCCACCATATGACATGCGATAGTTTTCTAATAAGTGTTTTAATTCCGCTTTGTCCTCTGCATAGTCGCAATGTTCATAAGCTCTATCATATGGAGTTTTTACCAAAATTTGAAATTTTTGTCCTTGTACTGGGTCATAAGCTTGTGGATATGCCATTGTTAACCGCTCCTTTTTATATCATTATTTTTTGTTCTTACTATATTATATTCAACGTGTGCCTGTTATATTCCTTCTTTTTTAAATATCTAATTCAATTTGATTTGCAATGTTACGTACAGTAGTTTCCCATGCAAACCATGACATATAATTCTTTAAATCCTGTTCATGTTCTGCAATTTGTTTAAGGATGTCAAAACCTGTCATTCGTCTTTCTTCTTGTGCTAATTCTTGTATTTCCTCATAATGCTTATCGAAAAATTCATTAGTATCCTTGTAATAAATCATAGGACTGACACAACCGCTCACACATCCATAATTTAATATGTCGCTCATATGACTTTCCAAATCTTCCCTACTATCCGTATAGCCTAGTAAATACTCGGCAACCTCTTTTGTAACATTGTTTGTCGTATCATTTGCTATATTTTGGATTAATTCAATGATGTCCTTTCCTTCCATATCCTCAATTTCTACACTGTAATTGTTTTCCAGATATTCCACAATTTCCTCATGAGTCATTTGTGTAAAGTCAACCGAAACGCCTTCATCATGTCCTTGAATGTTGAAAATGTTTTCATCAATGTTGTTATACACATACATTTCATTTCGTAAATCACTAACATAGTAAGAGCCTTTTGTGTTTGATAATTCGAATTTAGTTGAGTTTGTCATTTTAATTTTCCACCTTTTCATTTTTTAGTTTTTTGTTATGTTTCACGTGAAACTATTTGCGAACTTTTAAAGCTAGTTCATCGGCTAACTGTGCAACCGAATTAATTTTTCTGATATATACATCTTGATGCGATTCCTTTTTGAAAAGCCTTGCAAACCATTTTAACATGTTAACCGCTCCTTTTAGTTTGTTCTCATACATTCATCTAATGGAATGTATGAATTTTCGTAAATGATATAGAATGTATCTTCGTTCATGTCTTCCCTGTCGTCTTCGTCTATCTCCAATTCTTCGACAGTTTCCGAAAATCCTAACACTTCACATAAATACAAGTCGTCTTCCTTTTTAATTATTGCCTGTTCATCATCTGTATAAATGATTTCATATCCCATATTATTACTAATTGTATAAGTTGCAATTGTTTCTGTTCCATGTTCTTGCAATAGTTCAAAGATTTCATTTACTTCATTTTCTTCCAATTCCTCTGTAAAAGTTTCCTGCAATTTGTGTACCATATCCAAACCATATCCAGTATTTACGATTTTATCCTCTGCTGAATGTAATTCATTTTGCACCATTTGTAAATCTTTGTATTCACCTAAAGTAATTGTTTGTTTCATTTTGTCATTTCCCCTTTTGTGTTATAATTTTTAAAATCATTCCTGCTTACTAACTTTTAGTAAGCAGAGTATCATTTCAAAAATTAGTAGTTAACATTCACGTTATTATTTTTGCGAGTTGTTCCGAACTCCTTATATTCTACTTTTCCGTTTACCTTGTTACAAATGAGGTGGAAGGTTTTTCCTTCATGTTCGCAAACCCATGTATGACTCTTTTCGCCTTCTATATCATTTCCAAAACCGATAAATTCCTGTTGTTCCTCTGTAAAACGTTTGTCAAGCTCCTTTTGTAATCTGTTGAACACTGCTTTTTCACCTAATAATTTAGCCATTTTTGTTAGCTCCTTTTATATCATTATTTTTTGTTTTTGTTTCTATACTTAATTATATTCGCTATCGCTTGTTTTAATTCCTTCTTTTTAAGAAATTATTTTTTATTTTTTGTAATACTGATTAATGTAAGCAGTATACCAAATCATACCTTGACGGAACTTGCAAAATCTAGTTTGGTTATTTTCGTTCATTTCACATGTTTTAACTTCGTTCGCACTGTCTAACAGTTCGTAAAGTTTACCATGTGTTATTTCAACGCTATGCATTGAATCTAAGTCACTTACAATTCGGAAACATACAGAACATAGTCCCTGTTGAATTTCGATACTATTTACTTTAATGAATTTTCTAATTGTCATTTATTGACAACTCCTTTTGTGTTATTTGGTACTCCTTTATATTAGCACCTTTTGAATCTGCTGTCAACATCCTGTTTTCGATAAGAAAACCGAACGTTTGTTTCTTTTGTTGTTCCCTTGCTACACACATAATATATCATGGATTATGTTACAAACAAATAACAGGAATATTACAGTTATGTTACAAAACACGTTTTTTTATGATTTCGAGTTTCTTCTATTATAAGGGAAAATTTGCGTTCGAATTTGGGGCAAAAATCCGCTTTATATAGATAGCAATTTTCGTGCCAACTTTTCATATTTATATTGCAGTAGTGTTACAAATATATTTCAAATACAAGCTAAATTTGTAATATAACCCATGATTTATATTGTATTTTTATGATATTTATTTAGAAGCCCCAGATTGCCCCAGAATCGTTTTTAAGCTCTTTTAAGGTATTTGTACCTATATTGGATTTATGCACGTTTGGTACTTTTAAAAATAGATAATGAGCGTAAAAAATAATGATAAACCATTGATATAATAACGTTTAAAGAGGTTTTAAACCTTTATGCAAAAATAATGCATATCACTGCATAAATGTATATCCAATATTTAGGAGAAAAACAAGCCCAAAATACAAGTTTTTCTTGACATATTATATATTGTATGATTGCGATATAGATTATTTATTATTTGCTATACAAATGTAAGTAACTATATTTAATTTGTAACTTACTTTATGTTAGCATGTGTATATTTTATTAGCAGGTGAATTTATAATAGTTTATTATATTTTGTTATTTTATATATTTTCTGTAGTTACTTACTTTATGTATTGTTACTTACTTATTATTAGCAATTAATATAATGTGGCTGTACTTACATTTAATAAACAACTAATGAATAATATGTTTACTTACATTTATATAGTTAGTTACAAATTGTCATACCGATTACCTTTAGTAGTCTTTCTTACTATTATACAGCAGTGCATTTTTTATTCTTTAATGACATATTATTTGTTACTTACTTTTATGTAGCGACCAACATTTAATAACTAACTATATATATATGTGTGACTTATTTAATATTAGTAGCTATTGTAATTCAAGTATATATATCGTAGTATTCAAATGTGTGGCTATTCGGGCTTCCTAAATTCAGATTTCCGTTTTTAAAATAGTCTGGTAAAAAATCTGAGAAAAAAGAAAAACTCATAAAAATCCCAGAAAACGCTATATAATTTCGGCACGTGCGAAATTCGTGGGGTAACGTGTGTACGTGTGCGTGCGTGCGTGTATGCATACGCATGTGTATTCGCAGGCGTGGGGCGTGCGTGCGTTTGCCTGTGGGATTTTTCGAGAAAAAAGAAAAACTCAAAAAAATCTCACAAAACGCAGTATAATAATGGCACTTCAAATATTCGTGGGCGATGCACACAACATACATATAGGAAGAAACATGGTTTAAATAATTATTTTTTATTTTTATCATAAATCTGTTGACAATAGATTATAATGAGTAATACAATAGCATCAACAAATAAAATAAATGGAGTGATAAACATGAGAAACGTAGATGTTGTATTCGCATTTGTAACAGGATTGAGCAGACAGAGAACAAAGAACTTATTCATTGATGGTGACAGACTGTATCATCATAACACATGTCTGGGAGAACGTAAACGTAAAAGAGATGGTAGCTACACATATATAGTAAATGTAAGTAAATATAGTCAATCAACAACAACAATACAGAATGCATTATTAAAAACAATACCGAATCCAGAACAAACATTGCAGTGCATCGCAGATATACCAAAAGGAGCAGATAGTCTATCGTAGGCTATCTGTATTTACATAATAAAAACAAATAATAATTATATAAGGGAGAGATAATGATGAATAGAGACAAATTGGTTGCAATTCGTAATGGTATGGTGATTGTATTACAGGAAGCAATTAGAAGAGGTAACAAAGGTCGATATGGATTATATAATGACACAGTAATGAAGATTAGAGAGATGGAAGGATATGAAGTAACACGATTGCAAGATGAAATAGAAATTAATGGCGAAACATATACTAATGATGATGTGGTGGTGATAGTTTACGAGAACAAAAAGCCAATCATAACAATATATAAGCACAAGCAGGATGGAATAATGGACTTAGAAGTCAACATTGACGACCTGTTAACGCAAGCGGAACTGGATATAAAGTATAGCGATGCGTGGACATTCGAAGTGATGATGGATATGTTGATGGGGAGAGCAGTAGAGCCGATTTAGGCTCTTTTTCTTTGCCTTGGTACAAAAGCATTGCAAACCTGTAAAACTAGGCGAATTTGAGCCACAAGACCCTCCTAAATGTACGCTTGCGTTGGTACAAAACAAGAGCAATGTTAAAACACTGTCTATAGAGGGAAGAAACAGACCCCTAAAATATTGATAAAATTCGTATTTTATGCAGAAATTGCCTTGCTACAAATGTAAAGCAAATCCCCTCTATAAACATAATTATCATTATCCATGCCCAATTGCCTTGCCACAAAACGGCTTCAAATCTATATTTATAGCCAAATTTCAATTTTATTACCCCTATTTAAAATAAAAGCAAAAAATAATTATATAATCTGTTGACAACAGAAAAATAGAATAGTATATTATAGACAAGAACTAAAACACACACGAATTACAACATAGATACCCAAACACTATTAAAAAAGGAGAGATTATCTATGACAGCAGTATTATCTTGCGTTGAAACTGTACGAGAGTTTAAAGGAGCTAAAATTTATAATGATGGTATCCCCCAACATGAATTAGAATATTTAGTATCGTTGATGGAAAACGGTTCAGAATCTATGGATGAAGACTTAAAAGAATTAGGGCGTGGGCAGTATGGCACAGTATACGGCTATAAAGACTATGCAATTAAATATTCTCGTAGACATGTACATTGGCACAAGGGAGATGAGCCAGAAGATGCTCAAACTTTAAAAGAGCTTCAACAATTTGATTTCGTCCCACGCCTATATGCTACATACGGCAGTGACTTTATGATTGTTAGTCGAGTACGTGGGATAACAGTGGATGAGTTTGTAAATAAGAGAAGAAGCGGTAAAAGTGCATTTATTAACCCTAGATTCAATGTAGCATTCAAACAAATGCTAAGAGACATTGCAATGGCAGGATTTGAGCCAAATGATATGCATTCTAAGAATGTAATGATTGATTCTAAAACTGGTATGCCTGTACTAGTGGATGTTGGATTCTTTGAGAAGTATAGCCCACAAATGATGAAATATATTAAAAACACAAACTCTTTAGAAGATGATGTTGATGCAATCCAGAACGCTATTGGTTGGGTTTGTGAGCGTACAGAGAAATACATAACAGCAGATAAAGAAGAAGAAGCGAAGAAAGACCTAGAAGAGCAAATTGAAGCTATACATAACCCTGCTGAACTTGGCGAAATGATATTGAAAGCTAAGATTCAAAAGGAAAGACCGAAACCACAAATGCATAGACGCATCATATTTGACATGGAATTTGATAAAGTTTCTCATAAGCAGTCATGGGTAGATTATGTAAAGCAAATAAAACGTATTGCAGATGACAATAAGCATAGAGATATTGGTTTTAATATTGTTGGTATGCAAGGTGGAATGATGATGGGTAAAGGTCACATAATTAATTGTTTTGGTGGTCGTGGATTTGCAGGTAGGGGTTTACGCAACTGCTTTAATTATGGAGACTTAGAGTCGAAAAATACAAGACCAAAGTCAATGCAGGAGCTTATAGACCAGAAGAAGAACAAGAAGCACTTCTTCCAACCTTGGGGTCATGACAGAAAACGTATGAATGAAGGCTTCAAAGTGGCACGTGAAAAAAGGAGATGATTACCATCTCCTTTTTATTATATTATCTGTTGACAGGAGATAGAACTTCATTTATAATAAAATTATCAAATCAAAGGGAGATGTTGAATATGTTCGCATTAGGATTCATTAAGTTCTTTGTTTTCATGGCTATTATATTTGGAGCAGTAACGATTGCAAATCGTGTGGAGCATGGCAGAAGGTTAGTTATCTTAGCCCCAATCACATTTGTTCTATTAATGGTAGTTGAAAAACTATTCTAAAAATAAGTGTGTAAAATCTTCCACAAAAGGTAATAATAATGATATAACCGCATACATTATAGTATAAGGCGAAAGGGAGAGATTACATATGAATGAATTGTTAATGAGAAAACATGTTAAAGAAGTAATGAAGCATGGCGTACCTAAACTAATGGCGATTGAAATTGTAGAAACTGCAATCGAAACAGGTAAAGGCAAGAACATTGATACATACATAAACTACGCAATGAATTTAGTTTACGGATTCGCACAAAATAAAAAAACAAATACAAAATAGTCTGTTGACAGCAGAAACAACATATGATAAAATGAAGGTAAGTTAAAGAGAGGGGAAATGAAAATGATTAAAGCAAGAATTAAGCTTAATACAGGTGAGTTAGTAACGCTAGAGTTTGAGACTAAAAGTAAGCTATCATTGTTTTTAGCAGAAGGTCATGAGCTTATCAAGGCAATACATATCCAATAAGGGGGAATTAAAATGCAAATGACAGTTCGAGAAGCATTAGATTATGTTGTTAAAGCCAATGGTAAGCCGTTTACAGTTGAATTGCGTGACAATATCTTAAAGTTCTTAACATTACTACCTCATCATCCAAGTGGAACTGAATGGCTAGAAAGAGGTGCAATCAAAACAGTTTGCGATTATGATTATGGATGGTTCGCAAGAGTTCTAGTTGAAGAGAATAATGATAAGCTCACTGTAGAGATTATAGATGGAGATAACCTAGACCCTAATCCAAATCGTGTAAAGAGCAATGCAGAAGCATTAGCACTATTACAAGAGTATCGTGAGATTAAGTTCGCTAGTGATATTGATGAGTATTGGAATATGAGCGATGACCATAAATATTGGATAAGAATGAGTGAAATGGATACTAGAGCGTTCGCAAAGCAAGATGAGATTAAGAGAAAACTATACTAAGGGAGAGATTGACATGACAAGAGTAATATCAGTTAAAAAGAAAACTAGAAACAGATATTTTAATCCAAATCCAAAGAAACTAGAAACAGGTGATTGTGTAGTTCGTGCAATGTGTAAAGCAACAGGTAAAGACTGGGATACAGTATACAGAGAATTGTTCGAATTAGGGTTTGAATTAAAATGTATGCCAAACTCTGATGAGGTGTGGAAAGAGTATCTTGTAAGAAACGGATTCATCCTTCGTAAGATGGTAATTAAAAAGGGTGACAAACGCCTTAGAGTGGCACAGTTCGCTGAAAAGTTCAAGAAGGGTACATATGTATTAAACGTAGCAAATCACATCGTAACGTGCCAAGATGGGTATTACTATGACTCATGGGATTGTGGTAATAAGTCGATGTATAATTACTACGAAAAACCAACTAATGAAGGAGGAAAATAATATGAATACAAATGAAATTTACATTTTAATGAAGGGCGATGTAATGATTGGAAGACCGTACACAAGTAAAAGAAGTGTGGAGATTGTACATGAAACAGAGCTAAAGAACAAGGATTATCATATAGGTGTATTCACATTCTCGCATAAAGAGAAGCCAGAAAATAAATAATAAAAAATATCCTCAATTCTGTTGACAGCAGAGTTGAGGATATGGTAAGATGATATCAAGATAAAGAGCAGGGGGTTACATAAATGACTAAACTAGAAAATCAAGTTCACATGAGTATCAGAGAGCTTAAACAAAAGCTAAATAAGCTAAGAAGCTTAAATGATTTAACGGTTCGAATTTACAATTATGATGATAATGATGAAGAAGGTTTCATTGTAGAAGTTGTATCAAACTTTATGACGGATGACGATACGTATTTTGATTTAAATACGTATGGCACAGAGAAAGAAGCAATGAAGCGTGCAGAAGCAGTCAGAAAGACATTAAAAGCTAACTATAACGTAGTTGATGGAGAAATTGAAGTATATCAAGTATAATAAGGGAGGAAACACAAATGACAAAGAAAACGTTCACTAAAATCCGTAAATGGGCAGAAGAAATGGGTTACACAGTTGAGGATAAGAATCTTGTATCTTGGAAGCCAAGAGTTATTGTAAGAGCAAATGAGAACATTTACTTTGAAGCAGAAATCAATGAGAGCACAATGTACACTAGCGTTCGTGGAGGTAGAAAAGGAAATCCCGCAGGTCTTTACATTACTACACATGAAAAAGATAACTATCGTTCATATTCATGGCATCAACCTAGTCAAAGAGTAGCAATTGAGTTTATGGAAAATAGGATTGAAGAAACAAATGAAAGATTTGCTCAACAATCTGTTGACAGCAGAGTAAATAACTGATAAGATTAACTTAACAAAACAAAAGGAGAGATTGAGATGAAAAAATTAGCGATTGATATGACAGATATTGAAGTTCGTAAGGGTTTAGTTCAGAATAGAGAAAGCAACCTTTATAGCACTATTAATGAAGATGGTGAAGATGTGGTAATCGCATTAGAGCAAGGCGTAGGAATGGAAGTAAAAACATTCCAGAATAACGGATGGGTTCGAGTTAACTACTACGATGCAAACGGTGCACATGATGGTGAGACATTTGCAGGACGTTGGAATAAAAACTAATATAAACATAAAAGGGAGCGATTAAGATGTTACAACCAATCACAATGAAAGCAATTGAAGATAAGTATGGTAGATATGCAAAGAACGGTGTCAACAGAGCTAAACAATGGCATAAAGCTGATTCTAAAGTGTTCGAGAAACAAACAGAATTTAGTGAAAGATATCCGCAAGCATACTTAATTTACAAGGCAATAACTGATAAATATGTGATTTACAACACTGTCACTAATGAGTCAGTTTCATATGATGCAGATTTAATCAAAGCTATCATTGGGGAGGTAATGTAATATGGCAAAGGCAATGTATATTCATGAAGAGCATGTAGAAGGTCAAGGTTGGATTTCAGAAGAGCGTGAGATTGTGGCAGGAATGCCATGTACGTTCAATGTGGGCAGTGATTTATATCCTGCTCATGTATCACGCATAAGTGAATCTGGGAAGAGTGTATGGATTAAGAGAGCACATTTCACAGCAGATAAAGAAGGCGGTCATGATTATTTTGGAAGTCAGAAGTGGATTGTCACACCAGAGCCAAAATCACAAGAACAGAGGGTGACAAAGCGTAAAAACGGTAAATGGAAGATTGCAGGCAATGACCATATGGGAGTAGGGTTTGGGAGTGCCAGAGCGTACCAAGACCCAACATACTAAAATCCTCTCTATTGAGAGGGTTTTAGATACATAGAAAATATTGATAAAAACCACATTTTATGAAGGGATTTGAGGATAATGGTCATATTTGCTGATAAAGACATGTCAGTATCATTAAAGGCGGTGCATAAGAAAATTGAAGAGATTAACGATAATCATAAGGAAGAAATTAAGGAGATTAGAGATGAGTACGCTAATTTTGCCAACGAAACGAAAAAGATGTTCTCACAGACAGGTCGTGCACATCTTCGCAATGTAACTAGATTTTCAATAGGTAAACCAACTGGTCATTATTTAAATGGAATAGAGTTATACACAGGAGATGAGATTGAAATACATAATGGGAGACTTGGTATTGCTATTGTGACATTAGAAGGCAACCTAATCATCAAGACGAATGCGGAAGCGTATGAGTTAAGTGGTACAATTAAATCACGTGCAAGAATAAGTCGTCATGTGCACACATATAAAGATGGTGATGAAGTGGCAAAGGGTCGTAAAGGTGGAGAAGGATTTATTATTGAATTAAATGGAGGGAAATAATATGAAAAAGAAAATTATCGGTATTATTGCAATGATGGGTCTGTCAATATCTTTAATGGGTTGTAGCAGTGGATACAAGAACTATAACGAATCAACAGAGAAGGATTTGCCAAATCCTAGTTATACTGAATTAGTGGAGAATGAAGTTTACTACTTACCTCATGATAGCGGTAAAAAGGATTTCCCACTACAGTACAAGAACTTTAAAGAAAAGAATCCGCATCTAAAGATTAAACAAGTAGAGCAGGATGCACAAGAAGGTACGGAGTTTAATTATGTCAATGGATACTTTGTATTCACAGAATTAAAATCAGAATCAAAAGGAGAGAAATAATATGTGGATAGCGATTATATGTACTGTAGCGTTTCTGCTTTCAGTAGTATTAGCATCTTCCGCTAGGGGTGGTAGCTCTGGTCGTAGTAATAATAAGAATAACAATTCAAGCTCTAGCAGTAGCGATTATTACAGTGACGATGACGATTGGTAAAATAAAAATAAATTTCAAGTTCTGTTGACAGCAGAACTTGAATATAGTATATTATAAGTAAGCCAAACACAAAGGAGGATGAATATGAAATACGAAAAAGGGCAAGTGCTTAAAACATTGTTTCGAATCTGGTGTGGTGATGAGCATGGTGGCTTACAAGCAGGTTCATTGTTCACTATCACAGACTATATAGGTGAAGAAGTAGAAAGACCGTATGTGTGTGAGTTCATAAATGGTTATGTATGCAAGTTTAAAGAAGATGAAATCGACAGATTAAAGGATGACTTTGTTTGTCCAATCATGGCTTTAAAGTTAACAGAGGGCTTGACAGTATATAAAGTCGTAGAACTTGAACACATAGAAGGTAATCCAGTAAAGATTAGAATGTACTTTACTAACAGCACATTTGTTGATATTCGCATGGGTAGTGTGCATGATTCATTCACAGGTAAAGTTAGATATAATTATATTGATTGAAAATAAAACATAAGGGAGAGATTGAGATGACTAACACATTTGAAGAAGCAGTTGAAATGCTAAAAGAAGGTATGGAAGTGACGCTTGTATGTGAGGGTTATGATTACGAAATCGCACCTGCTGATGGTTGGGTTGGTGGAGATGGTATGGATGGTTACATTAGTTTAGTATTAGGGAATAGAGTATATGACGATGCAGAGCATGTATTAAGAGAATCTATCGACTTCTTATCAAGAGATGGTGCAGAAGTGAAGATTGAATTTTAAGGAGGAATTGTAATGGAATTTGAAAAAGCAGGAAACTTAGGAAAGCTTGATTTGCTTCACAGACACCTTTATCTTAAACAGATGCGTAGTGAAGATAATGGTATCACACTATCAGAAGAAGAGGTAAATGAAGTTATTCAACAGCTAGGAGCATTCAGACATCTTCTATCTAATATGTTTCTATATCAAAACTCTTTAGAGAATGACCAGTATGGAGCATTAGTAAGTATCATGAAAGACCTAGAACCATATTACAGAAATTATAAAGGGAGAGATTAATATGGAAAAGATTGGATTCACATATGAGCCTTTGGCTTTAACAAGATTGATGTTGCAAATTCATTTAGAGAAAGAGTATAACGGAAATGAAGAGCATTCTCAAAGTGTTAGGTTTGCAGTGTTCGAATATCTTAGAACATTAGAGGATGAAGAGTTAGAAGGTCTTTTGAATGAGTATGTGACTAAAGACAGCATTGAGTATATCACATTCGAAGACAATAAGGATTGCGAACGGATTGCACACTACATGATGCTTACAGATAGATTTAATGATTTAGTATTTAGATATCAAAAACAAGGCTGTAGTGGTTTGGGTGTGGCTGATAATTCAGATAAGACATTTTACGAATGCAACTTTGCAGAGCATTGGCAAACGGTTGGATTTATTCTTAGAAAGAAATATCCAGAACATGGTGGAGCATTTGATGAAATCATGTATGGGATGAAGAAAGAGCACAACGGTATAACAAGCGATGAATTAGATAAGTTTATTCTAGATAGATTTGAGCTAATCGGTGGCAATAAACCTATGGAAAGTTATTTCGAATAATTATAAAACAAATTTTATATAGGGAGGAAATCGAAATGAAACAGCGAATTAAATGTATTAAGGATGTTGTTATGGATGAGTCATTGGAAGTTGCATTTACAAAGGGAGAGACATATGAGACAGATTTCGATGCAACATATTTGGAAGCGATTAACAATCAAGGAGAAGAGCATAGTTTAGGAACTTTAAATGACAAAGATAAATGGTTTCAACAGCATTTTGAAATTATAAATTAAATATTTTATGAGGTGATATCATGGGAACAATGGATAAGATTATCAAGTTAAGCATGGAGAATGAAAAATCACTAGAACAAATTGCTTTAAAGATGTCAGAAGAGGTAGGAGAGGTGTCACAGGCTCTTTTATCACATCTAAAGGCAAGTGGCTCTGAATATAAAAAGCTAGGTGCAGAGGACGTAATTGAAGAGTGTGTAGATGTGATGATTGTGGCATACTCATTGATATTTAAACTTGGTGGCAACAATTCTGATATTCACAGATTGACACGTGAAAAAGTTGATAAATGGGAAGAGAAGGTGAAGGGATTATGAGAGTAGACTTCCATGAAGTAGAGGTATCACATAATGACTTTGAAATATATGAATTATATTGCAATATGGAAAAAATAGGGAAGTTTATATATGATGAAAGAGATACACACAATTCAGTGTTAGCTTTTAAAAAGGGGTTGGAACTAAGTGCTAATTTACTGTGGGAGATATCATGCGAAATGCATCGTGATTTTGGAAACGTAAAACTTGTAATGGGGTATGACATATGATTGAACGTGAAGCGGATTCATTTGTCAATGGTTTTATATGTGGTGCGGTACTAATAATATCAATTTGGTTATTAATGGGATAAAATAAATCTTTTATGAGGTGATAATATGGAGATGAACATAGGAGAGGTGTATTCAAGAAAGGACTATGAGTACACAGTAGTTGGTAAAATAAAACATGCAGACGGTAGCTGTTATGTATATACAATTATGCAAAGACAGTATGGTCAAGATGTTGCCACTTACTTCGTAAGCTATGGAGAGCTAGGTGGAGCGTTTAGATATGTGTGTAGTAACAGATAAAAGAAATCTTTTTATAAAGGAGTGATAGCATGGGCGAAACACTTAGACAAATCAAAGCTATATGTGATAAAGCTGAAAAGGGTTTAATCAGCTATGAGGAAGCAATGAAGAAGATTAAGTATTTGACCAAATAAAGGGGTGGTTATCATGTTTAAAGAATTTCGTGTCGAGTATTGGCAAGGCGATGACCAAGGAACATATGTTGAATTTGCAACATATGGAGCAAAGAATATTGTAGATGCAGTTATTTATGCTGATGGTAAATATGGTGATGTAATATCAGTAAGAGAAGTTGGTTTATTCTTTAAAGATAATGAATAAAAGGATTGTTTTATGAAAGGGTGATAATATGAAAACATACACAGAATCAGATATTAAATTTATAGAAACTAATGAATGTTGTGATATTTGCGGAACAAGAGTGAGTGAAGTTAGAGACAAAGAAACAAATAAACTGCTAACAGTTGTTTGTGAAGAATGTGAGTGGATTGTTGATATACTTGAACGTATAAATGGATAAAATTTTAGTTTGATTAAGGAGGATTACTTATGAAATATGTATACTTAGTGTTTATCCAAGGTGATGATAATCGTGTTACAATTGCAGGTGCGTACACAAGTCAAACAAGAGCGTGGGAGAAGAGAGATGAATTAATGAAGGATGGTAATTTAGTTAATTCAGAAAAAGTACCGTTAAATGAGGATAGTTATATATTATTAAATATATGGAGCAAAAAAGAATAAGGAGATGGTAGCATGGAATGGTTTGCTGTAGGTAGCATGATTTGTGGAGCGGTTGGAATTGGTAGATTAATTGAAATGATAAAAAGAGGGTGACAACATGTTTACAATCACATTTGAAAACGAAACCCACAACCAGTGGGTTTGCGAATACATATTTGAAAGCTATGATGATGCAAAGGAATATCTAAAGGTAGAAGGGTTCTCTCCAAAGCAAGGACTATTTGTGAGGAATAAACGTAATTGGAACGGATTTAAGAAGGCTTACATTACACCTAGAAAGGTATGGAAATAAATTTAAAAATCTGTTGACAGACGAATGGAGGTGGTGTATATTGAATATAATAACATTAAGAGGTGATTCAAGTGCCATCAAAATTAGATAAAGTAGCTATAAACAATGAAAAGCTTGACAAACGAGTTAAGCTAACAGTTGCAGACAAAGAACAGATTGTACAGGAGTATGAAACTGGTTCAATCAGTATCAATGCTTTAGCTAGAAAATACAAAGTAAGCAAGCGATTAATACAGTTCACATTGTTTCCAGAAAGAAAAGAGTTAGCTAAACAACGTTTAGCAGAGAAGCAAAAGCAAGGTGCTTACTACAGCAAAGATAAGCATAAGGAGTACATGAAAAAGCACCGAGAACACAAGAAAGACCTGCATAATAAAGGATTGCTAGGAAAATAAAAATTTTATCCTAAAGTCTGTTGACAGCAGATTAATAACATGGTAAGATAAAGACAGTTAAGAAAAACAAATTATAAACGAAAAGGGGAAATGAAAAATGATAGTAGCACATTTAATCGGTGGTAATGAAATTGAAGGAATCAGCGAAGGGGTTGTAATCATCAACGGTAAACAATTAGAAACTAGTTATGAGGATTTGGTTGCGGTTTGCGGAAACATCTCATTAGGAGATTTAGATACAACACAAGATGAAAGGTATATCCGACAAGACTATATCCAGTCTGTAAGAGAATATTCAGATGGAGAATTAGGAGCAGACTTCGTTATTGACAATCATTTAACAGAGCAAATTTGCTACAGTCATTATAAAATTGACTTTGAAAAGAGAACATTGACATTAACGATTGACACATATAACTAAGGAGGGGTAAAACATGAAGAAGTTTATTATAACAATGTCACTTGCAACAACCCTCCTTGGAGGGTTTGCAATTGGATATCACGCACATGAGAATCGACAGAATGCAGATGTTCAAGAAGAGATACAGCCAGAACGAAAAGTTGAATATGAGGTAGTTAAAGTTGAGGGCGATGTGTATACAGGTGCAAGTAACGAGTATGACAGCTATGGTATGATAAAAGGGTTGGAGTTTATAAGACAGCAGGTAGGTAAAAAGTTAGAATTAGGAGATAAAGTAGTTGCGTATTGGGATGGAAATAGATTAAAAGCAGTTGTGCCAAAATAAAATTCTCATTTTAACAAGAAAGGAGGTTTAAATTATGTGGGATGAATTAGATGACTATAGTTGTACAAAATGCGGAAGACCTAGTGAGATGTGTAGTTGTGGGGATTATGATGATGAAGAGTAGATAAAAGTCTGATTTTAAAACACAAGGGAGGAATTTGATATGAAGGATAAAATTGTAAATATCGGTGGAGCACTTTCAATTGGGGGAGATAAAGATAGCGTAAGAATAGTTGACATAGGTGATGATGAGTTCTTATTATGCGACCTATCTCAAAATGGTAATATATTCCTACACAAAGATGAAATTGACGATATAATTGCATTGCTAACAGCAGTCAAAGAGAATGGATACAAAATAGATTAGGAGGAATTGACATGGAAATCGTTACTTTGTACACGAATCAAGATGGTATTGAATTGTTTTATGATAGAGAAAGCTTCTTTGCAAGTTATGACAATACTGGTAAAGAGTTTGAAATCAAGCTTGCAAAATGCTTTGTAAAGCCATTTAATGATGACGTTGTAGAGGTTAAAGGTAATGCTGTATTGTTTAATCTTAAAAGATGTGAGCACAAGGAGGAAGCGGAATGAAAACCATTTTAAATATTGAAGGAGACAAGATTGAAGCAGTCAAGGGCAATAGTATTGATGGTGTAAACATCATCATGAAGGATGGTAGAGTATTCCATTTAGATAGCAATATATACGGTGATTTTACAATTACAAAAGTTAGGGAGCGTGAGCAGAATGAAGGCTAAAAGCTTATTGGAAAATCGTAAAGAGGTTTTAAAGTTACAGATTGGCGATGCTCAAAAGCAAATTGAATCGCTTCTACACACAATTTTACGCAATGGAGCAGATAATATTCATAGCAACACTGTAGATATGGTTATGCCTAGCTTAATCCAAGCACAACATAGATTGAGCCAGTTAGAAGTTGAGCTTCACACATTAAATGCATTTGAGCATTATAAGGAGGATAAATAAGATGAATAACAGTTTAGGCGGTGCGTTAGATATTACTATGACAATCAAATGCGGAATGTGTATTACATATTCCAATTTCACTATGAAACGTGACAAGATTGACGATATTCTGTTGTTTGCAGACACTATTAATCGCCATCATATGGGTTATTTTGAAGCCAAGCAGACACATCCAGACGAAATCAGTATTAAATGCACACAATGCGGTCATGTAGACCAAATGAGCTTATAGGAGGAATAGATATGGAGTTTGAAGTATTTGAAACAAGAGTTGAGTTCCCTACGGATGAGGGGCGTAAAGAAGGTTTGGTTGTTGATATTTTAGTAGGAGGTCAAATTTTATACGTAAGAGATGATGATTACGAAGTTTGGGAAGTAAGTAAATGGCATGTAAAAATAGTATAAAATCTGTTGACAGCAGATAATTAAGGGTTTATAATAGGATTATAGTTAATAAAATCTTAATTTTAACAAGGAGTTGAGCGAATGGATATCTACGAATACACTACAATAAAGAATAAGACACTTGAAAAAGTAGAAGCAGAACTAGGTCGCAAGCTTACAGAAAATGAATTGGAAGTATTCTACAAAACTGCAAGAATTGCTATGATGAAGGGGCAAAATCTTGTAAAATATGGTATGCTTTAAAGGGGGAGTTAATATGAAACTCGTAGTTTATAAGGCGATGAGCGGAAAGTATAGAATCTCTGACACATATGGATTGAGCGAAGAAGTATACAATAAGCTAAAGAAGGTTGGGCTTCCTGTTTACAAAAGTATGGGTGGCTCATTAAACCTAAGGGATTCAAGGGGTTACACAAAGGAGCAAATCTTAAAAATAAAAGGATTAGTGGAGGGGTTAAAATGAATAGAGAAGAGTTAGTACAAGAACTTAGATGGTCTTTACCAAATAAAATGTTGATAGATGTTGTAAGCTTTGGAGCTGTTATGGTTAATGGGGAAATGGTAGTATTAAAGAATCGACCAGAAATTCATCCTCAACCGCATGAGCTTTACGAATTTAACAAGTCTTACCACCACTTCTATACAAGCGAAGATATCAAAGGAATATTAGGAAAGTGCGTGCTATTCAGTGCTGAAACATTTAGTCGAAGAGGATTGTTGGCAATGGCTAAATTTACAGAAACTAATGCAAATAAATTTAAAAGAATTATCAATGCTTATGAACGATTTGAAGGCTATGTTGACGATGCCTTACATAAAGTACATAATGATAGACTTGAATACGCTGTAGAAACGCTAGAAGAGGATTTAAGAGAGATTAAGGAGGGTTGATATGGATAAGTCTAAAATAGAGGGAATTAAAGAGTTAATGGAGAATAGAGAAGTAAAGGAGGTTAAAATAAGTCATGCAGGCGAATTGATTGTTAGATTTAAAGATGGTGGGTTAGTAGTTTTAAGTCAAAATCCATTTAGAGAATGGTACGCAAGGGGGAGATAGTATGAGAGGTATGGATAAAAAGGTGGTTATACTGTTTACAAACAACCATATGAGATACTACATAGAAACCATTACAGATAATAATATTGAGCAGGTAAAGAAAGAATGGGGAGGTATAGATGTAGTCATTGATGAAACGGATAACTTCAACAATTATGAAAAGGTACAGGAAGAATTGTATAATCCTACTACAAAGCATAATGGAAAGTTTGCAGTGATACATTGGATGGATTAGGAAATGATAATATGAAGAGATTACAGGGTGAGGAATATCATATGCAGAAAGAAAGGTTAATTCCTGTTGCTTATAGTGTAACAAAGGCAGGCAACATTTGCCTTTATTACAAGGGAGGATTTAAGCATTATTTGAATGATGATGAGAAATTGAAATTCAAGCCAGACGGATTAAAGAAGAGATGAAAGGGTGATAGTATGAATTATGAAGAGAAAGAGCTAAAAAATATCCTTAACAGAGAAAAGATTGAGAGTGTTGATATTCAGCCATATGGCGTAACTATATTGACAGAAGACCATGAAATAGAAATTGGTGCAGATACAGATGATAGCGTAATTTTAAGCATAAATAAAAGGGAATTTGTAGAGTAGGATAAAATTTTACTTTTATGAGGTGATTAAATAGTGGATTATTTTAAGTATTTAGAGCATGATTTACCAATATATATTCTAGTTGGTGTTTTAGTAATTTTATATACAATTAGTTTAATTGGAGATAAAATTACAAGATAAAAGTTTACTTTTATGAAAGGGTGATAGCATGAGAGAGGTTTCTATGTACGAAACTAAAATTGGTATGATGTGCGATGCAGATTGGTGTAATAAGTATAATGAAGTTGTATGGTATGACAGGACTGCAAGTACAGTTGGTGATATGATTAAGCTGTATGAAATAGCAGAAGATTATCATAAAGTCAATAGATAAAAACTCAATTTTATAAGGGGTGATAGTATGGCGTATGATTATAAGAGCAAAGACGGTTATTGCGAAAGTAATAACGCAGAATGGATTCATCATTGGAATAAAATTGGTGATGAAATGGAGCAAAATAAAAGACAATGGATAGCAGATTTACGCTCACAAGGCGTAAAAGCTTCGCATCCAGACGATGGATGGGTTGACCGCAACGAGAATACAGTTTTCTTCTCGTATCCTCAATTTAATGATTATCCACAAGTTGGAGACACTATTGCTTTAGGTTGGGATTGGAAATGGAGATTGGTTAAAGTGGTTGCGATAGTGCCATGTTACTTTGGAACAGATATAAAATATGCATTTGAGCCAATTATTGAGCCAGAAGAAGAGAAGAAAAAAAGATGGTGGGAGTGGTTGCTATGTTGGAATTTTTAAAGAGAGTGTTCAGAAGAAAAATGGAATGTAAGAATTGCGGTAAAAGATATTATACTTGGCATGAAAGCTGTAGTGTTTGCTGTAAAAGTAATACTATTGATGTAAGGGGTAAGATGACCTATAGAGAGACTATAGATGCCTTTCAAGAAGGTCTTGCATTAGGGTATTCTCCAAAGGAAGCATTAAGAGACTTGGAAGACTGTGAAGAGGTTAATCAAGAAGCGTTAGAGGAACTACGTAGTACAGTAAAATACGGTGTATAAAGGGAGGAATACATATGGCAGTGCCATTCTCGAATATGGAAGATATTGTATATTGTCATAATCCAGAACTAGCAAATGAAATCTTTGAGTTTCTTAGACAGAAAGGTTATCCAGTTGGGTTGTCTGTATCTGTAATTCAAACAGGCACGCATGGTGAGCAGGTCGTGAAGAAGCTAGACGTGTACAAGAAAGGTAAAGAGGGGTTGTAATATGAAAACATTAGATGTAATACTAAAGAAACGTGAAGAATTGAGAAGTAAATTAAACAATTTAGAGTCGAATAAATTCAAATATCCTATTTCAAAATGGTCTGAAATGTCAGACCCAGATAAAAGGGAGTATTCTCGTTTAATGAGCATGATTAATGCACTAAGCATACAGATTGATGCCCTTACATATGTAATTAATTATGATTCAGAATTAAGAGATTTTGCAGAAGAACCAAAATTTAAATATAAATCTGTTGACAGCAGATTTTAATGATGGTAATATGAGTACATAAGGAGGTGATGACATGAGCGAAAATTGTAAGTTTTGTGAAACACCGATGAATTACATCATACACACGCTGAATGACGGATTGTGTTATGCTTGCAAATTCCAAAAGAGAAGTGCTCAACGACTTTATGAAGAGTTGAATGGTGAATTTAGTAGATTAGATTGCCGAAAGGCTCTGATGATGTCTGATGGGCAATTTGAGAAGGCTAAAGAGTATTTAAGGAATATGGATACTAGTGCAAGATTAGTAACAAGAGGAAGGAATGATTTGAATGGCTAGAGAACTAGTACATGAGAATACTTTTGGCAACCACTTAATGTATGAAGGTGCGATTGAGCATTCATTTGACACTTTGCCTAGTGAATGGGGTGGCATAGAAAATGTTAATGAAGGTGATTGTGATTGGCTACAAAACTACTATGAAGCAACTGTAACTATGGAAAATGGATTTATAGTAGAGTTAGAGCTTTTCTTTTCAGATGAAGAAGGCGATGAAGATTACCCTTGGGTTTGCAAGGCTTATAAAATGAATTAAAGGAGAGAGATTGAAATGAAGTTAGATTACGGCTCTGGAAGACAGCCAAAACAAGGATTTTTAACAAGTGATTTTGTCGGTACGCCTAACTATGACTACTACATAAAGGACTACAAGGTCTTAGGAGCTAAAGACCATTCATTCGAAGCGATTCATTGTCGCAACGTTATTCATCACATACCAGAACAAGACCTGCCTACACTATTCAACGAGTTCAAACGTCTATTGAAGCAGGATGGTCTTCTAATTATTTCAGAGCCGAGAAAGGAGTTTCATGAGCAGAATAAGCTATTAGATTGGATTTGGTATCGTCATTTGGTTAATGATACAAATATTATGATACCAGATGAATATGTTGACTATAAACGGTATTTAGTAGACTTTGATATTATTCACAGCGAAGATGAGTATAATAATGAAATCATCACATTAAAAATGGTAGCATAAAAATAATAAATAATCTGTTGACAGCAGAATAGTAGCATGCTACAATAAGCTTGTAAACAAAAAACAAACACAAAGGGAGATTATAACATGAAAAACTATGAATTTGCAAATGAAAATGATGTAAACGAAAATGGGAGCTTATTAAATCCAATTGAAATCCATGCTTGTACGGATTGCGGTTACTACTGTGACCACATGCAGAGAGCAAAAATTGAGAAGTGTCCAGATTGTGGCGGTACAGATTTCGAAGAGATTCACGAATAGTAAATTTAGCAGGTAGTCTAAATCGACTAATTAACAATATATATAAAGATATATACAACATAAAGATATACAAGAAGATATAATATATATTGTATTAATCGACATAAGCTACCTGCTAAAAAAGATATTGACAAAAACAAAAGATAACCATATAATAAAAATCGGAGGTTGGTACAAATGGGAAAAACTACAATGGAAATCAAATTAGCAAATGGTGAGCACATTAAAGAGGTAGTTACAAACGAATTGGTTGAACACTTTGCAATACAGTATAAAAACCATGTTGACTTTTCAGAGAGAGTAGATGCAGTGCCTTACACATTTGAGCAATTCGTTGCAGAGCAGTTGAAATTCCGTAAAGAGAAAATTAGAAAGGCAGTTGAATCTATCAATGGCAAAGAAAAAGAAGCGAAATAAGAAGAAAACAATTGGTGTCATGACTCAATCAAGAGGGGTCATGCCACCACCAACTGTGGCAGATGAAAAGAAAAAGAAGAAGAATGACCGCAAGAAAGTGAAAGAGAAGCTTCGAAAGGGTGATTACGATTACTAAGAAGAAGAAAGATTCCTCTGGTTGGGGAGAAATATTTGCAGGAATTGCCGACATCTTCTGTATAATGCTTGAAATTATATTCATGTTTTTTAAAAAATAACGTAAAGGTGGAAATTATTATGAAAACACTATTAAAAGGTTGGTCAGCATTCGAATTAACATGGTTAACATCATTCACAGCACTTATTATCTATATGTACTTTGCATTCGATGATACATTAATCGGACTAGCATCTTCTCTAACTGGTATGTTGTGCGTAGTTCTCGTAGCCAAAGGAAAAATAGGAAACTACTTCTTTGGGGCAATCAACACAGCGTTATACGCTTACATAGCTTACAGTGCACAGCTATATGGTGAGTTTATGCTAAATGCTTTCTTATACTTCCCAATGCAATTTATTGGATTCTATGTTTGGAGCAAGAATAAGTCAGTAACAGAAAATGATACAGTAGTAAAAGCTAAGAAGTTAACAAAAAAAGGTTGGTTATACGTAGCATTAACAGTTTTAACGGTTGGAATCTTGTACGGTGTATTCTTACATATGATTGGCAGTAAGCAAGCAGGTATTGATGGATTCGCAGTAACATTATCAATTACAGCTCAACTTTTAATGCTTAAACGATATGCAGAACAATGGTTGTTATGGATTGCAGTAAACACTTTAACTATCATTCTATGGTTTAACGCTTTCATGCATGATGGAGGAAATGTTACAGTATTAGTTATGTGGTGTGCGTACTTATGCAACAGTATCTATGGTTACATCAAATGGTCGAAAAATGCGAAAGAACAAAATGAGGTGGCGTAATTGGGAGCAAAAATTGGTGACAGATTCAATAGATTAACTGTCATAGAGATTTTAGATGTTAGAAAGAAAGAACGATATGTACGAGTCAAGTGCGATTGCGGTAACGAAAAGGATGTTGCATATAGAAATGTAAGGACAGGGAAACAACAATCTTGCGGTTGCCTAAGAAAAGAAAATCTAAGCAAGATAGGTAAACAAAATAAGAAACATGGTATGGATGGGACTAAAATCTATAAGCTATGGGCTACAATGAAAGGTCGATGTAGCACTCCTACCATAACAGGATATGAACGATATGGTGGCAGGGGAATTAAGGTTTGCGATGAATGGCAGAAATTTGAACCATTTTACAAATGGGCTATAGAAAATGGATATGAGGAAGGATTGTCTATTGACAGAATTGATGCAGATGGAGATTATGAGCCTAGCAATTGTCAATGGTTAACTTTAGCAGATAATACTAGAAAAATGCATGAAGATAAAAGAAAGAGGGAAGAGAAATGTCAAAAACAGTAGGATTTTTAGGTGGAAAGTTTTATCCAATACATATGGGTCATGTGTTTGCAATGACAATGGCATCAACAATGGTTGATGAGCTACATGTAATAGTTTCATATGATGAGAATTATGAGAAGAACGTGCTTAGTAAAGATAGTTTCCTTCCACATGTTGACCATAAACAACGTGTAAGATGGTGGACGGAAATTACAAAGGATATGCCCCATGTACATGTACACGCTGTATACGAAGAGAATACAGGCAAGATTGAGAGTTGGAAGCAAGGTGCGGAAGGGATTAAGAAAGCTGTGGGTGAACCTATCACTCACGTATTCTCTTCCGAACATGCTTACACAGAGTTTTTCAATGTGTTATACCCAGATGCAGAACATGTCGTAGTCGATGCGAATCGTGAAAAGTATACAATATCCGCTACAAAGCTTCGTACAGAAGGTGTCTATAAAAATTGGGAGCTTCTACCAGAAGTAGTAAGACGATATTATGTTAAAAAAGTAGTTATTGTAGGAACAGAATCTTGTGGCAAATCAACACTTGTCAAAAATCTAGCAACATTGTATAATACTAATTACGTAGAAGAATATGGTCGCACATTCTATGAGGAATTAGGTGGATGTAAAGACATTACAATGGCAGAAGATTATCAGCTCATTGCATACCAACATAAGGTAGATGAATTTAATGCTTTAAAGAATGCTAACAAAGTGCTCTTTGTTGACACAGAAGCGATTGTTACGCAATACTATTTAAAAGCATATTTAAATGAGCGAGATGCACTTCTAACACGTATTGCAAACAATCAAAAGTATGACCTATGGATTTTCCTAGAGCCAGATGTAAAATGGGTTGACGATGGCACTAGGACATTCGGTGAGCAACATGTGCGTGAGCAGAACAATGATGATTTAAAGTATATGTTAAGATACATGGGTGTCCAATACATAACGATTAAAGGCAATTACAACGAAAGAATTACAAAAGCAATAAATTATGTCGATAACTTGTTGACATAGAGAAAAGATAATGGTATATTATAGCCAAGGGATGGTTAATATATAGAGGGATTGAAAAATCCCTCCTAAATTTACTTGACAATCCTTTGACAGCAGATTATAATAAAAGCAAATAATAATCATTTAAGGAGTGGATGTAATGAGTTGTATCGTTTGTGGAGGTAGAATCGTACAGACTTGTAAGTGTCTTCGTGGAGATAGAAAATGTGAAAATGGTCATGAATATCATTGGTCGCCACATTATCAAGAGTATCACGAAGGTCAGAGCGACCACGCAATGCCAGATGAAATGTGTTGCCTAAGATATAAGCTCAAACTGCCAGTACATATTATATACGTAGATGTTAGAGGTGATGATTGGGAGGACGAAGAGAGATACATAGTACGTGGTTATGGTAAAGAACTAGAGCACTTTACAAGTGGACAATTTGAAAAAGAACGGTCAAGTGTAAGTGGAGTAGGATATGTTGGCGTTGTAATTAATGAAAATGTAAGCGATGAGGATTTGAGAGATATATTGACAGTGAACGAATACTTTGAACTTATGGAAACAAAGACAATTTTAAAGGGGATGAAATAAATGGCACAAGTTGAAATCAAATTAACAGAAAAAGATATTTTCAAAGCATTACATGAGTATGTAGAAAATCATTATCCAAATATGGTGAGTAAAGAGGTAGTTATTTACACTCAATACAATTCAGTGCAATATGCAGTTTCAAAAGCTGAATACAAAAAGGAGCGATAAACATGGAGCAATTTAAAATCATTGACAAACACGATAAGGTTCTAGCAAGAGGTATCACACTTAAATCAAATGTAACGCTGTTAGAGTGGTCTAGTGCAATCAAAACACTATCATTCTATGATAACATCGAACAGGTAAAAGAATTTGTCTGCAACGAAAGTAAGGATACTAAATTAATTCCATTAAAGCCTAAATGCAAAGAGAGATTACGAGAATACTATCTGCAACGCAATGAAGACTTTAGTGGTGTTAGCGGTACTGGAATCGTAGCACAGGGAGTCATTATGCCAAGTGGAAAATGTATTCATGAGTGGTCTGAATCATATGTGACATCTCATAATATCTATCCTAATATCAATGCAGTACAGCATATTCATGGTCACGAAGGTAGAACGATTGTAAAATTTGTAAACGAAGGGGAGAATTAAGATGGGATTCAAAGTGAGAGATAAAGTTGAGGTTTTAAATAGTAAAGGTAAAAAAGTTGCAGAAGGTGTAATTTATAACATCAATGATTTTCGTGAGCCAAGCTTGAAATATGCAGTTGATATCGAAGGATTTTCGGACTTCGTATTTGTTGGAGAATCGCAATTAAGACCAGTTAAGAAAGAGGTAGAGCATTTAATCAATCAATGGCATTGTGACGATGATGACTGCAATAAGGTTTTCTATACTGATTTAGATGATATGCCAGAGAGCTGTCCTTTCTGCAACAATGAATATATATCAGATTCAAAAGTATTAAAGACAGAGCCGTTAATATAAAAGGAGTGACGATATGAAACCAAATGACTTCATTGTCACATGTAAGAAATGTAATGGTAATGATGTGAAAATAATATCTTACAACATTAGCTATGTAATTAAAACTGAAATAAAATGTTGCAATCCAGAATGTAAGCATGTGGAAGAGATTTAATCAAATCTTACTTTTATGAAGGAGTGTTGTGCATGAGTTATCAAGAGACAGGTGAAAGCTATAGTAATGATAAACACCCAGATTTTCCAATAGGTATGAAGTTTGAATTAAATGAAAACATCTACACTATATATAGAGTTAATGATATTACGGATATAATTACTTGTGTTTCACCAAAAAGCGGATTTCAATATATAGGGTTAACAAAGTTGAAAGAACTAATTGAAAATGGTAAAGCAAAGAAAGTAACTAAATAAAATTTCCCTTTTATGGAGGTGATGATATGATTCGTGCAACAATGCAGATTATTAGAGCGATACATAAATACAAAGATGAATTTCCAATTCTCTTTAGCGAGTTTGAGAGAGAAAAAAAGAGGTATAAAGATGAATCAAGAAAAAGTGGATATAAAAGAAGGTTAAAAGGGGATTGGTTATTTGTATCAGATGAAGCAAAGCAGGAGTATTTATCGCTTGTTGAAAAGTATTTAAAAGTTAAGAAACTTCCAAACAATAATAGAAAGGTTTGGATAACTACTTCTGGTGGTGGCAAGCATGTTGGATTCTATGAAGATGGTAAATGGTGGTATAACGTTTCAAGCGATAAAAAGGTTGAGGAAAAATACACCGTTATTAGATGGCAAAAATACGATGGGAGTTGGTAATGATGGAAGAACAAATTAAAGCATATGTAAGAGCAGAACTAAATAAACTTTCAAATGGCGTTAAGGCAGTAAACCTAACTGGTGTATATCCTAGTATCTTAGATATAATAATTGAAGGGTTTGATTGGTCGGAAGCGGAAACAAATGGATGGCAAGTAGATTATTGGCTTACAACTGACAAGTATGATGTTTCTGGTTGCATGTATTATGGTACGGCAACAATTTCATTGAAGGAGTGATAGTATGAGATACGTATTTTACGGCAGGAATGAAACAATAAACTATGAGCCAAAATCATACTACTGTGATTGGTATGGAGTTGATGTAAATACCATAGGTGATTACATCGGAAACGTTACATATACAGAGTTTTTCAGAAAAGATAATGTGCATGTAGAATTTCAAGCAGGCACATCGGTTGCTATCAATGGTGAGAGTGTTTATATCAGCAGGATTGAATATGACATTATGGACGATTCGTATAAGTGCTACACTTCAAAAGTCTTATCGAAAACAGATGGTAATATGAAAGAGTATGAAGCATATAAGAAGCTTGAAGAATTAAAGGCAGAGCGAAGTAAAGGATTCTTTAAAAAACTATTTGGAGGTTGATAGTATGAGAGTAGTTGGAACGGTAGAAATTAGATTTGCAGTAAATATTGATGCGGAAGACATTGGTGATTGTGCAATGCCACTTAATGAATCTGAAAAGATGATTAAGAAGGCAATTGAAGAGAAATACGATGTAACAGTCACTCACAAAGATGTATATGTTGAGGATTGGAGATGATATTATGTTTGGATGGAAACCTAGATGGTGGGAAGCGATATTTTTTATCATAATTATCATCTACTCAAACATCGTTTCCTTCCCATGTTTCATATTACAATTAATGGGATTCAAAGCAAGGAAGTATGCGAAATGGTTGTGTAAAAACGGTCTTGACCAATTGACATTCTTTTACGATATTAAAGTCTATAGAGACTAAAAGGAGAGATATTATGGAGAAATTAGATAAAGAAGTGGTGCAGTTATATGCAGGTACATATGAGAAGCTTTATGATAGAGTGGAACACGTTGTCGAAACTTTGCTAAAAGCAGGAAGATGGAGAGGGAATTGGTTTGAAGGCATATACGAAATAACAAAGAAAGATGTTATTGTGACAGTTGAATGTTGGGATGAGCCAGAACAGATGAATTTTCCAATTGAATACTTATATGATGATACGTTTATGGATGAACTGAAAGAGGAAATCCGAATTAAAGAAGAGCTTAAAGCACAAAAAGAGTTGGAAGACAAGGCTTATTACGCACAGCTAGAACAAGAGGATGAAATACGCCTGCTTAAAAAGTTACAGAAAAAATATCCAGATGTAAAATAGGAGGGCTAAACATGTTAACACGAACAATTCCCAAAAAGGTAGTTGGCTATAGTGATAGAGCAATCATTATAGAACACAAAGGAGAAAAACGTCTTGTAGGTCTTGGCATCCCTAAGAAGATGAATCTAGAAGAGTTAGTAGGCAAGATGGTAATCATTAAACATATGGTGCAAGAAGACCGAGAAGACCTCATTCTTGCACCTGTGTTTATGGGTGTCAATGAACTACTAACTAAATATATGAAGGAGATGGGAAAATGAAAAACTACTTAAAAGTTGTAGCGGAAGCGTATTGGTATATGGAGTTGCTTTACTTAGCTGTGCTTATCCTGCATCTAACTGTTAAAACTGATGCATTTGTCTTATCTTGGTATATGTTAATCTCTCCAATTCCACTTGCAGTAATTGTTGCATACTTGCATCTTAAATTTGGAATGTTCAAAGAAGTTTTTGGGGAAGAATATTTAAAGTCTGTTGACAAGCGACAAAAGTAATGATATATTGTTATTACAAACATAAAAGGAGTGATTAACATGTCATGCATGTATCCAAGAAAGAAAATGAAACCAGTAAAGAGTAAGAAAAAGACGTTGAAAATGATTGCTATACTTGGAGGACTATTGATTGCAGATATTGGATTGCTAATGGCAACGCCTACATTGTTTAGAACCATTAACGATATGAAGGTTGAAGCATATAATGATACGCCTAGTGCAGACATATCGGTCTATAAAGATAAAACACCATATGGTACTTGTGAATATCTTGTTGTAGAAACAAAAAGAGAAGATGGTGGCGTTGCAATCACACCACGTATGAAGTATAACGATAGTATAAATGGTAGTGAGCATATCTGTCGTAAATAGTGTTAGGCGATACATAAATTGCATAGAATAAAATAAGGAGGGATGACATGAAAAAGAATAAGCCGTTGTTTTTCACAAAGCACCAATTGAAACGGATGGCTAAACGTGGTATGTCAAAGCCAATCGTTCAAGCTGTTGTAACTAATGGCGAATGGGGAGATGGGAACGAACCTTTCTCTTACCAGATTGAATACAAAGGAGTAATTGTAATCTTGTATGAGCAAAAGGTGCAATACAATGTATCATCTTGCAAGTTGAATCGTGAGCATACAGTGAAAGCCGAGAAGATGGCTAAAGAGCTTGGGATTGACTTTTGGAAAGCGGTGCATAAGATTGTAAAGAACATAGACTTTACAGAGGAAATTGCGAATATTGTTTAGAATATTTGCGATTTCCGTTGACAAAAGCTAAAGTTAATCATATAATGATACATATAAATACGAAATGGGGAGTGAGTGATGGCAAAAATACTGGTTAGGGATTTAAAAAAATATTGCGACAAACGTAAGCATGGAACGCAATTAGAAAGGTTTGAGGAACTAGGATTATGGAAACGTTTATCAGCCGTACAGGAATGGGAATGGGAGATAATCGACCACGCACTGGATAGATTGGAAGAGAAGGGTATTGAAGCGACACGCCACGACATCATCTCTACAATTAGTAATTCCTCCATCATAGAATACCGCATAGTCTACAACAAAAGACATCGGAAATATGAAGAGCGTGTAGTATTACGTTCAAAAGCAATTGTTAACCGTAGATTCAACTTACATGCGGTTTTCAGTTTAACAAACAATACCGTTATATCCGTATGGATGAACCACGTAAATGACCGACACAAGACTTTAGATTGGAGATTGTACGACAAGAACATGAAAGTATTAGGAGTGTGACATATGGATACGTTTACTAAAGAAGAGCTGTTGACGTTTAACGAGTTTTTGCTTGGTCGTGGAAGACCAGTTCAACAAGACGGAATCGGCTACAACAAAGCTGATTTCGGTGCTTGTAGGACATATTATAATGGTTTAAGCGATTCTCAACTTGCAGACCTTGCAAAGAGACTAGTCAAGTATTCTAAAACGCAATTAAAAATAGAGAAAGAGAAAATGGAAGAAACTGCAAGACAGCTATCAAAGATAGCAAGTATACATAATCGTAGTAATGGTATAAGTATAGCAAAGCTAGAATCTGGTACGTTAATTAGTTTTCGTTATAACGATAAGTACATACAGGTATTAAAGAAACAACCAATTAGAAAGTATGATAAAGAGACTCAATGTTGGATAGTCCCAGACAACAAGCTAATTGATACCCTGTTAGCATTAGAGAAAGCAGGGGCAGATGTAAAGAATGCTATAGATTATGCTAAGAGAAATATAGTGCCCAAATATTATAAAAATTATGTATAAGGAGTGATGTTCTTGTACAATATGTGTGAAAGATAGTCATTTATTTTAGTATTTCGCATATATTGTACTATCAAATATAAAGGAGATGTCTAAAATGTTATCAAAAATCAGCAAGACCGCACTAGCAATACTATTGGCAGGAGGTATAGTTGGATGCTCTCAAAAGGCAGAGCCAGTAGAGAAGCCGAAGACTGAACCTAAAGTAGAACAAGTAGACACACAAGCAGTAGAAAAGCAAAGAACAGTAAATTATCTTACTGCTGTTTCAAATTCAACGACTAACTCTGGGAAAGCATCTAAAGAAATTGGTGCACTGTTCCAGAAAGCATCTATGCATCCGCAACTTCTAATGAATGCAGATTGGAAATCGGACGTAACAAGAGAGTATGACAAAATCCAAGCAGATTACGATGCTATAAAAGGATATCGTGATGTGCCAGAGCAATACAAAAATACTCACAACACATTGTTACAAGGATACGATTACTTTATGCAGAGCCGAGTAAAGATAATGGAAGCGGTTAATGAAGTGAATGCGGATAAGATGCAAGAAGGATTGGATTTGATTGGTAAAAGTACAGAATATATTACCAAGTCTACAGATGAGCTTATGAGCGTTCCTGTATCAAAATAATTGACAAGCAACAAAATTAATGATATAATTTGCTACAGAAAGCCCATATGAGGTCATGTTCTAAAAGCCTGTCAATAGAGGTGCTTTTTGACAGATGAAAATCTTGATAAAAGTCATGTTTTATGGAGTCTTAACCCCACTCAAAAGTGTCTCAATTGAGACAATTTTACGTCATTTGACACGATTCGACAAAACTGCTAGAATTTAATCGAATGATTATATGCATAAAAACCCTTGCGAGTGGGTATAACTATAATAAGACTTATAAAACAAGGAGTGGTTTTGGTGATGACTATGACAAACACAAATGATAATTCTATATTTGATAAAGATGGATTGAAGGAACAATTTCTAAGTGAAATTAATGAAGGTACTGTTTTCAGCTACGAACGCATCTTTAAATACACTGCTAAACATGAGGAAGCTTTGGAAAAAGATGTTAGGTTGTTTACTTTTAGTCAATTGGAAACTGTTATGTATGACTTCAAATCCAATAATAGAAATACCATTGAAACTTACGCACGTATCATTTCAAGTTACTTGAACTGGTGTGTAAAGCATGGGCACATTAAAGAGAATGTGTTAGCTGTACTTAAACCTACTGACTTTGAAAAGTATTTGACAAATGAAGAAGTTTATACTACTGAAAAAGGTCTTAGAAGATATGAAGACAGATGTGCAAACTATCAAGATTCAGTAATCTTACGACTTTCATTTGTAGGAGTAGGCGGTAAACAAATGAGTGAAATCCGCAACTTAAAAATAGAAGATGTTGATTTTGAAAATAAACGCCTGCACCTTGTAAATACTTTAAAAGAAGATGACAATGGTTTTCCAGTTAAATTTACAGAAAGATTTTTAGATGTTGACGACAGAACTTTAGAATTAATCCAAGGGGCAATTGCTCAAAAAACTTATATGAAGAAGAATGGTGAAATGGTTGCACAGGACAGAATCAGAAAATATACTGACCTTGCTAATAATGATTATGTAATCAGAGCTTCTTTAACTAAAATTGAGAAAAGCCTAAATGCACCAGTAGATAAATTCGTAGTATATAGAAGAATGAAAAATATGGCAGAAGCTTTAGGATTCGATAAGCTTACAGCTAAATACGTACAAAGAAGCGGTATGATGTACTTTGCGAATGAGCTTATCAAAGGTAATAACGAGTTGTCTTTAGACGACATCAAGATTGTAGCAGACCGATACAATATGAAGTCTTATCACAATCTGAAAGGATTCCTTGATTTACAGCACATTCGACAAACATATCCGCAATAAGAGAGGATGAGGAAAATGTCAAGAGTGGTAGAACATCAAAAGGATATTAAGTTGAATAGAGAGAAGTTGCATAAGATTTTAGAGAGCCAAAAAATGGAGTATATTGAGCTTCATAACAAGGTTTCCACCAAGTTTGGATTAGACCTGCAATATAAAGGATTTATGAGCTTGATGTCGAATAAGTCAAGTTGGAAATTATTGTATGCACATGCAATTGCAGATGTATTAAATATCAACTATACTGATATATTCGAAATTGTAGATGTTAAAAAATAATTGAAGGAGGTGATGCGAAAAGGCTTGTATGCAAAGCGATTACATGTTACAATAACGTTACAAGGTAAGGGAGCGGAAAGCAAACGACACTTGATAACAAAATAAGGGAGAGTGGATGCATGGTGGCTAATTCAGTCGAAGGATTTATAAAGTCACTTGATTTACCGCAAGAGTCAACAATTTTGTTTCGAACGATTGGCGACTGCCATTCGTTTTACATAACGAATTACGGTAGAAATACTTGCGTAGCGGATGATATTCTGGATTACAGAGAAAGCAAATTGGAATCATCCAACATAACCCTTGAAATGTTTGTTAGTATGTGCTCAACTAAGGGGATAAAGACTGCATTTCAAGAAACATTCTTACAGTTTTTTGATGGAGAGGATGTAGCATTCATTTATGAATCGTTGTCAAGCGGTAAAACCACATTAGAAAGCATCTATAGTCAATTTAAAATGAATCCAAATAAAAATATTTTAAGTTATGTACTATAGTTAGTTGACAAACGATAAAGTTAATGATATAATAAGTATTGTTGATGGGGAAAGAGTTAAAAATTCTTTTCCTTCACCATAAAAGCAAAAAATAATTACATAATTGGGGGAAATAAGTTTATGACAAACGAGTTAAAACAAACGAAAAACAGCTTCAAATTTATTGGAAAGGTGACAGGAATCGACAAAGAGCACGCTTTCAAAGAAGATAAGGCGACAAAAGGTAAAATGATTGGGCAAACTTATCGTGCATTACGATTCGGTGTAAAAACATCTGAAACAAATACAATGAATGTTGAAATGTTTGACTTCGAACCAGAAGAAGTTTTCATGTGGAATAGCGACAAGAAGAAAAAGGACAAGGGTTACAAAGGTGACCGTATTCCATTCGCTCAATGGGAAGATGAGCAAGAAGAACTTCGTGAGCAAGGTTATGCAGTATTACAAACAAGAATTGGCTTAAATTATGGTGAAGATGGAAAATTAGTAAGCAAAGGTTTACCAAGTTTCGTAGCTTCAAAAGAAATCTTTGAGAAGCTTGATAATGGCGACAGCGTAGTTGTCGAAGGAGAAATCCGCTACGGTCATTACGAAGACCGAGAAGGTAAGACAAAAGAGAAAAAGACTTATACTATTAAGAAAGTTTTCCGCTTAAAAGACATTGATTTCGAAGATGAAAAATTTGAAGAAGTTACATACTTTGAGCAAGAAATGGTATATGTTGATGCAATGGTTGAAGCTAAAGAAGGTAAAGCATTCGTTACAGCACGTCACATTAACTACAATAAGTCATTCCATGATACACAGATGGAAATTGTATTTAAAGACGAAGAAGGCAATGTAGATGCAGGCATGAAAAAATTAGCTGATGCATTCGCTAAGAAAATCAAATTCGGTGACCTTTTAACTGTACGTGGTAACGCATTGAATCGTGTTATTGTTGAAGAGGTTGCAGGAGAAGAAGATGAGGGCGAAGAAGTAGATATGCTAAATCTTTTAGGCGGTAAATCTAAGCCTAAACACGCACAAGCATTCGTTTCTCGTACATACATTAGTGCAATGCAAATCGAAGGTGTAGATGCTTGGGATAAGAAAGTCTACACAGAAGAAGATTTCGAAGAAGCTAAAAAAGCAAGTGAGCTATTAACTAAGAAGAAAGATGATGAGCTTTCTGAATTAGGTGGCAAAGCGAAGAAAGAAAACAACCCATTCGCAGGTGACGATGAAGTAAACTTAGACGACATCGAAGATGACGATTTACCATTCTAATATAAACTAGCAACTTGATAAACATCAAAGATAATGATATAATAGTATCATGTCAAACCTTACAACATGAGAACGTAGGGGCGAAAAAATACTAAAATAGTAAGAACGCCCCCTTACTCACATTTATGTGTGAGAAAAGGGGAAAATATTAATGTCATTCTTAAAAACTTTAAAAGCAAATAAACCTGTAGCATCTCTTGAAGGGTACTTTATGGCAATGTTAGCACCAAGTAAATTCGGTAAAACAACTTGGTCTGTAGACACTGTACGTGAGCACTACAACGGTGATATGGATAAAGCATTGCTATTAGCGACAGAGATTGGTTATAAAACTATGGATGGCGTATTCGCTATTCCAGTAACAGGTTTTGACTTCGCAGAAGAAGAAGATGGCGAACAAAAAGGATTCATCGAAGTAGTAGATGAGTTAATTGATAATAAAGACGAAATTCCATTCCGATTCATTATCATTGATACAATCACTGCATTAGAGCGTTACGCTGTAGCGTATGCAATCCGAAAAGCAAATCGTGATGACCAACCACAGAAACGTTACACAGACATTTCAGACATCCCTTGGGGTAAAGGTTATACGTTGGTTGCAGAGCACATCTACCAACAAATTGACCGTCTGAAAAAAGCAGGATTCGGTGTATTAGTAATCGGTCACTCTAAAACTAAGAAAATCAAAAATCGTGATGGTTACGAGTATGACTACACTGGATTAAACGTTTTAGGTAAAACATCGGATATCATTGAGCGTGAAGCTGATATGATTATGTACGGTGACATCATGGTTAAAGAAGGAAAAGATGGTAAGCCAGAAACAACACGTGTGTTACGATTCCGTAGTGATGGTAATATCTTATGTGGTACTCGTTTCCGTAACTTCCCTGCTGAAATCAGCAATGACCCAAAAGAATTTTTAGCAGAATTTAAGAAGGCTGTGGAAGGCTCTTCTATCTCTAAAGTCGAAAAGGTCAAAGAAGTTGCGAAAGAGGTTGCAAAAGAAGAGCCAGTACAAGAAGTGGTTGAAAAAGACCCAGAAGTACAACATGCAGAAGAAGTCGAAGTAACTGTTGACTCTGTTAAAGCAGAAATCGCTTCACTTGTAGCAGGAATGGAAGTAGCAACTAAGCGTGAATGTGCAACTGAATTTAAAGAGGTTTTAGGTCAAGCGGATTACCGCAAATCAAACGACTTAGATGCTTTACAAAAAGCATTAGAGTTTGTTAAATCTCTAGCTTAATACATAAAGGAGTTTGGTAGGTTAAGAGTTTAACCTACCAAATCTCGTAATAAGGCTAAACTAGGAGGAAATATGAATAAAAATTATATTATAGGTGGAGTGATGACAGTCAATTTAATGCTGACAATAGGCGTAGGTGCTTATTCTTACAGCACAATTGACAGAAAGAATGCGGAAATCAGTGATAGCAATAAGACTATCAAAAAATTGAATGATAACAATGCTGATAAGGACAACCGTATTAAGAATATCCAAGCTCAATTGGATGAGTTAGATAAGAAATTTCAAGAATCAGAGAAAGTAAAATCCGAACAGGAGAACACTATCAATGAACAGTCCAAGAAGATAGAGGAACAACATTCAACTGTTGAAGGCTATCAGCAAAAAATCCAAGAATTGGAAAAAGAATTAAGTTTTAAAAAACAAAAGAAAGGAAGTGATGTGAAAAAGGAAGCAAAAGTTGAGAAGCAAGAAGTGCAACAAGCACCTGCTGTAGCAAAAGAAGAAAAGAAATCTAGTGGCAGAACTATCACAGTTGAAGCTACTGCATATACAAACCATCCAAGTGAGAATGGTACATATGGTGGAAAAGTCGTTACAAGAACAGGTTTAGATATTTCTAATAGCATCACTTATAACGGCATGGGGATTATCGCAACAGACCCTAGCGTGATTCCTTTAAATAGTATCGTAGAGATTGAAGGTCTAGGGACTTACATTGCTTTAGATACTGGTAGTGCAATCCAAGGTAATAGAATTGACATTCTAATGGGTGACAGCACTCAAACAAACAATTGGGGCAGAAGAAATGTTAGCGTAACTATAGTTAACTAGGGAGAGATTTTATGCCAAGAATTATTATTTTAGAAGGCACACGTGGTACAGGGAAGTCAACGTTGGCTAGAGAATTAAGACAAAAGCTTCCAGAGACAACGTTGATTAACTTTACTGGATTCCATAAAGACGGTCAAGAAGGATTGTCGAAAGTTGAAGATTATTATACTGCATGGATTAGTGCATTCTTTAGATTGTTAAAGCACGATTCTACATACGTATTTGATAGATTTTTCTTTTCAGAAAAGGTCTATTCTAAGCTGTATAAAGAGTATAACTTCACAGGAAGCTACGATGTGTTATGTGAAAAGTTATTTGACTTAGCAGATATGGGAGTACAGGTTGATATCGTTCACTTGACTGTGGATGAATCAGACTTGGAATCACGTCTGCAAAGAGACAAAGTACCATTCGCAAGTGTCAAAGAAAGCGTAGAAGAGTCTCTGAAACAACAAGAAGAATACAGAAAGGTTATGGATTCATTCTACTACAAATATGCTTCCGACAATAAAAATATCAATATCTATAGAATTGATACTACAGGTCGCAGAGCAGACGATGTAGAAGAAGAAGTAATGAACATTATAAAGACTGCTCAATAGAGTGGTCTTTAATTCTATAATTTTTATTTGACAGGCATCAATAATAATGATATAATGTTTTTCGTAGGAGGGTGATACATATGGCAGGTAAAAAAACACGAAAGTGCCAACGATGTAAACTAGATGATACTTTGATGGAGGATATGGAATTTGAACTGGTAGGAGAAAAGAAGCCAGTTAAAAAATTCTATCACAAAGAATGCTTTGTGGAACATTTGAAAGAAAAAGAGTTTAAAAGAATCGAAGCTGAAAAGCTAGATGTACTTACGGAAAAGATTAAAGAGATTTATGGTGTCAAGGAAGTTTCGAAACAAGCATTTCCGATGCTACAAAAACTTCGTAATGGTGAGCCAGTGTACGGCAATCAAAAGAACCTCTCTAAACGATATAAAGAGGGATACGATTACTTATTGATTGCAGAGACATTTGATTACTGTAGCGAAACAATTGAGTATTGGAACAGTGTTAAACCGTTTAATGGGTTTATGTCAGCGTTTAGATATGCAATGACGATTATCATTGACAAAATCTATGTAGTTGAACAGCGTGCTAGAACACGTGAAGCAGAGGAAAGAAAAATGGCACAACACTTGAAGAGAGTTGAAGTAGAAGAGCAAATATTCGAAGATACGAATTATAAAAAGCCTTCTAAGTCAAAAGCAGATATTACGGACTTCCTAGACGATTAAGAAAGGTTGATGTGAATGGCACAAGATAATACTAAAGAATTGGTTATGCAAGAAATGAAGAAGATTAATAAGAACGCTCAAATTAATGAAGCCTACTTTGTTGGGCTTCTATGGGCAGACCCATTTAATAACTTCGCAGAATATAGTGATACAGTTTCACAAGATGAGTTTGTACATAGCGTATGGGGATTCTATTTTGAATTAGGTCGAAAGATGTATAAAGAATCTATTCGAACATTCGATAGAATCACAGTTGCTACAAAAATAAAAGAATACAACTTGATAGATGAGTTTGATGAGTTTGGTGGAATGGATACGATTGAGGATGCGGTAGATATCGTAAAAGACAACCCAGACAACGTTGAATACTACTATGAGACTGTCAAGAAAAACTATGTCATTAGACAGTTATATTTACTCTTTGGTAACAAAGTTTTAATCAAGAAGGGTAAATATGATTTTGAGAAAATGACAAGTGAACAGCTTGGAGCGTATTGGGATGACAAGATGAATGTAATCCGTCTTAATAACGTTAACCGATATGAAGCCGAGAACTTATACATAGACCCAGAAGAGTTTATCAGAAAGCTAGAAGAAGAGTCAGCAGAGATGCTACCATTCTATAAGAGTAAGCTTCTTAATAGCATTACGCAAGGTGTGGCACGTGGTCACGTAAATATGTTTGGTGGTTTTGGTGGTACTGGTAAGTCATCTATCACAGCAGAGAAGATTGTTATGAGCTGTATTGAGAATAAAGAGAAAGCAATCGTAGTGCTGAATGAGGAAGATGCACAGACATTCCGACAAAAAATCATCTTAACACTTTTATGGCATGAGTACAATGAACACCTTGACCGTAAACGAATGGTCAATGGTAAACTTCGTGAAGAGGATAAAGAGAAAATCCGTAAAGCTATGAAACGTATGAATGAGCTTATGGATGAGAATGACGGATTAATCAAAGTCATCTTTATGGAAAAATATGTAATCAAAGACCTTGAAAAGATTGTACGTTTCTGGGCAAATCGTGGATACATAAACTTAGTGATTGATACACATAAGGTATCTGATGAATCTAAATTCGAACAACGTTGGCAGACATTCGTAGAGGATATGAAGGTAATCTACCGCCTTACTCGTAAGAATGCAGGTGGCTTAAACCTTAGAACATGGGTTACATTCCAGTTAGCTGATAGTGCAGTAAGAAACCGTTTCTTAGACTATGAAGCAATCGGTGAAGGTAAAGCATCTAAGAACGAAGCATCTGTTGTTATGATGTTTAGAAAAGCTTGGAGCGATGAGTATAAAGGTGGAAACAAAGCATTACAATGCTACAGATTGAAGAAGTTGCCAGATGGCTCATATGATAAAGATTGGTTTCAGTTAGACCCAGATAAACAGTATTACTTGCTGTTTACACCTAAAAACCGTTTCGGTCAATCAAACGATACAGGACTGCCAGTTTTAATCATAGAACCATATTTCCAAAGTAATACATTTAAGGAAATTGGTTGGACATTTGTAGCGAATGATAACTCGAAGAGATAGGTGAATACATATGTCTGAATTGCAAGATATCAAAATTAGAATTTTAGAAGAGGATAAAGTGTGTGATATCTTGGAAGCTCTGGAATGCGAACATATAAGGATTGAGGGTGGTGCACGTGTCACTGCCCAACTTCCAGAACGATTCTATAGTAACAATAGGCGAAGCGTTCAAGTGAAGTTGCAAGAGTCCTTGTCTTCCAGTATCCGAAACAAGAAGTTTAGTGGAGATATCTATTATCTTGTGTCATACATCCTTCACAATAAACGTGGAGAAGAAGAGTTGAAGAGTGATTTGAGCAATGCAAAACAATTCATATGTGAGACTCTGGGTTGGAATGAGTATCTTAAAAATAAAAAAGGATATCTTCCAAAGACCGATTACTTAGCACCGTTAAAGGAGTTAATTAAAGGTCATAGACGTAGGAAAGAGGTAAAGCCTAATCCGATTCTGGATGAATCTATCCTTGATGATTTTTATTACTATGGCAAAGCATTACCATATAAACCTTGGATTGACGAAGGGATTTCGTATCACACCCAGATTATGTATGGTATTGGATTTGACTTAGAATCAAAGCGTGTAACAGTTCCTATGAGAAATAGATTTGGTCAACTCGTAGGAGTTAAAGGTCGAATCATGAAAGATGAGGATGATGATAAGAAGTATCTATATCTATATCGCTATCAGAATCGTCTAGAGTGGTTTAATTTTCATTACGCCCACCCTTACATCCTAATGGATAAGAAGGTTTATATATATGAAGCTGAAAAGTCCTGCATGAAAGCATTTAGTAATGGATTATTCAACACACTAGCGATTGGTGCATCTGATATTTCTGATGAACAAGTTAGAGCTGTGAAACAATTAGGGCTTGATATTGAGATTGTCCTATGTTATGATAAGGGTATACCAATTGACGAAATAGTAAAGAATATGGAGTTATTTGAGGGAAGAACGGTCACTGCAATATATGACAAAGACGATTTGCTAGATGACAAAAACTCTCCAATTGATGAAGGATTCGATACTTGGACTCAATTAATCAATGATTATACATACACCAAAGATGAGCTGAAAAAAATGTTAGAAAAAAACGAAAAAAACATGGTATAAAGCTTTGACAAACGCAAAAAGTAATGATATAATAAGATTACAAGGTTGAGAGAAACCTAAAAACACAAATTGATTGGAGAGGTTTGAAATGACTGTAAGTATTGATGTAAATGTAAACGAGAAGTTTTTTGAAGTAAATTACATGGATAGTATGTCTCAAATATTTAAGATGTTTAGACAAATGCAGTTGGATTTAAAGAGTGAAACTGACAAAGAATTACATAACGAATTACTTAGAACACAGCGTATGCAACAAGATGTACTACATATTATTGAGCTGTTAAACTTCAACGCATCCGAAGGATATAATTTTGCAAAGATGCTACAAATTATTGGTCGTGCAAGACGCAAAATCAAAGACCGCATTGAAGAGAGAGAAGTAGTTAAAGAGTTAGTAAAGAAGTACGAATCAGATTTCAAAGAAATCCTTGAATCTACAATTAAAGACAAAGAGAAGTTTGATAGAATGCAAGACAGACGCTCTTACAGAATCAGAGAGCTAAAAGAGCTTGAAGGATTCAATGATATCATTAAAAAGAAAAAGAAAGAACTACAAATGGCTAGTTAGGCATTTGACTAAATTCGATATAATTCATCACTCTTTGTGATAATTATTATATATTATAACAAAAGCAAAAAATAATCATTTAATTGGAGGAATTTCATTATGAAAGAAAACAAGAACATCATTAAAGGCAATCGTTTCCATGAACCAAAGGCGGTAACAAAGTTTGACTTCTACGTAGTAGTAGAGCTAACTGTAAAGGGTAAAGATGGAAAATCAACAACTAAGGATGTTTTAGTAACTACTGAAAATCCGACAACACGCATCCTTGCTGAAAAGGAATTAACTGTAAAAGCTAAAGAGCTTGGCGGTAAAGTTAAACATTTCGGTGGATTCAAAAAATAGTAGGCTAAGAGTTTCTTAGCCTTTTCTTATCAACATAAAAATAATTATATAAAAGGGGAATATAAACATGGAAAAAGGTACATTCAATAAAAAATTATTAGACAACGTTTACACAATGGTTTCATCTATGATGATTCTTGGAATCAACGGAAAGATTCCAGAGTTGGCATTCGTTTTAGACAGCGTAGGTATTTCAGAGCCAGAAATGGATGAAGTAACAGCATTCGTTAATAAGATGTGGAGTCCAGAGGATTTAGACATCTTGACAGTACAGCAAGCAAAATTGAATTATTTAGATGCATTTCGTGAGGTTGTGAAGTTAAAGCAGATTGCAGACGGATACGAAGAAATGGGAGCAATCAACCTTCAAATCGCAGAGGAATCAAAGCATCTGGAAGATGAAGGGGAGAAAGTAATTAATGAAGAAATGGATTCAACGAAAGCCGAAGGTAGCACCAAGAAAGACTGATGACATCATTGATATGATTGCAAAAATCAGAGGAATTAAAGACGTTGACAGTTTTTTAAGTCCTACTGCTGATGAACTGCATGACCCATATCTTATGAAAAATATTGAAGATGCTAGTAATAGAATCATTCGTGCAATTGCTTCTGGTGAAAATATCCTTGTATCATATGACCCAGATGCAGATGGTTTGACTGCAACTTCCACTAAGATTCGATATCTTAAAAATTATACTGATAAAGTAGACTTCATCTATGGTGAGCGTAATGACGGTCATGGTATCGCTGAAATGATTAAGGTTGAAGGCGTAGATGAGGAAACACGTTTAGAGAGAAATAAAGACAATCTTGAAAAGATTAAAGCTTGTGACCTTTTAATCCTTATTGACTCATCTTCTAACGATACAGATGCATGTCGATACATTTCAGAAGAGTTAGGTAAAGAGATTATCATTTTAGACCATCATGGCATCGAAAGAGAAAACCCATACGTACTTATGGTCAACCCTCAACAAGAAGGTTGCCTATATCCAAATAAGTTTTTAAGTGGTGCAGGCGTAGTATTTAAAGTGATGCAAGTAATGGAAGATACATTAGGACAGGTAGACCCATTTGATTACATTGATTTAGTAGCTGTAGGAATGTATGCGGATATCATGCGTGTAGATGTTTTAGAAAATAGATATCTAATTATGCATGGTCTACGAAATATGAAAAATACTGGTCTAGTACGTATCTTAAAGGGTGGCAAGGCTGATTTATTCAAGCTTGACTGTAACTCTATTGGATTCACTATTGCACCAATCCTAAATGGTACAGCGAGAATGAACAACATTAAGCTTGCTATAGACATATTATTATCTGATGATGATACAGTGTGTAAGAAGCTACGACTTCAAATGAGCAAGCTTAATGATAAGCGTAAAGAAATTCAAAAGGGATTAGTAGAAGCTTATTCAAAACGAGTGAATTTAGACCAAAAAGTTTTAGTTGTCTTAGATGACAAATCATCTAAAGGCTTCAACGGTATCATAGCCCAACAGTTATCAGAGAAATTTAAACGTCCTGTACTTGTTGGTCGTCTACATAAAGGTGTGGCAAGCGGTAGCTTCCGTAGCTACAACGGTCTTAAATTCAAATCATTCCTGCAAGATTTCGATGGCGAAATTGAAGCACTTGGTCATGAAGGTGCAGGAGGATTTATAATCAATGAAGAGTATCTAGACAATCTAAATACATACATTGAAAGATGCCTGCCAGAACTTGACGAAAAAGGTCAAACAGTAATCTATGATTTAGAAATCCCTGTTGATGAAATTGGGGATTATATCAAACCAATTGAACGATTCAATCTATTAACTGGTAATGGATTCTATAAGATTATTGTAAAAGTAACAGGCGTTACAGTGGAAGAGCCACAATGTATTGGTAAAACAATGGAAACAGTTAAAATCAAAACCTATGACGAAATGGAGTTAATCAAGTTTCGTGTCGATGAGCATTATGCATCTGAATTAGGGCATTTTGACACGATTGACGTAGTAGGCGTGTTGTCTATGAATGAGTTTTATAACTTTGGATTAAAGCAGAAAATCTGCACTCCGCAGGTGATGATTGAGGATTATATGAAGTCATAGTAGTTGACAAATTAAGACAGGTAAAAAGTTTTGCCTGTCTTAATTTTTTATCGAAAGCTGTTGACAGGCGATAAAGATAATGATATATTATGTATATACCAAATAACAAGGAGGAAATAAAATGACAGAAGTTAAAGAGATTTATAATAAATCGGTATTTGAGAGTGCAGGTGTAATTGGAGAGTTTGCGTTTAATGCGAATGGTGATTATCATGTTGGAGATATCGTTTTATTTAATCCAGAATTTTCTACACTTGGAAATGGCAACATTGGGGTAGTTACAGCTTATAAGAATAGTAAGCTAGGATATGGCATATGTGGTATTTACGGAAAAGACCCTAGAGAAGTAGGAATAAGAAAGGTGTTACCATACACTATGCTTACACAAGAGATTCTTACATATCATAAAGACCATCTTATAATCCGAGACTTAGTATTAAAAGAGATGACGGTGCAAGAAATCGAAAAAGAATTAGGCTATAAGATTAAGATTGTAGGAGAGCGATAGGATGGCGAAAGAAAGTCGTGTAGTACAGTTGCAAATGGATTTAGCAGAGATGGGTTGTAAAGAAGCGTTAAAAGCTCTTAATTGGATGATATCAGTTATGAACGCTGATAACGGATATAAACGACATGATGGTCGTCACTATTACTATCACTTGGTAGATGCAACACAGGATTTAATTAATCATGGTGAAACCGATGAAGTAACTTTGACCGCATGTATACTGCATGATGCAATCGAAGATGTCCCAGACATCAACTATGAAGCTGTTAAAAGTCTGTTTGGTCAAGAGGTTGCTGATACAGTAATGGGAGTAACAAAGTTGCCAAACATCGACTACAAGAAAGAAGAGAATATGCAGGCGTACTTAGACATCATACTGCAAAATGTCCGAATGGCTAAAATTAAAACAGTAGATAGAAAGAATAATTTTGGCACATTAAAAGATGCAACGCCAGAGAAAGAATTGAGACAGGCATTGGAAACAGAGAAATTCTTCCTGCCATTCTTCAAAGCATGTCGTAAAAGATATCCAGAACATGCACGATTCTTTCATTCTGCCAAGACAACTATTATGCCACACTTGATTAAGATTAAACAGCATCATGAATTTGTTGCAGAGCATAAGAGACAGATTGCAGAGATTAAGGAATACTTACATGGTATTCGAACAGCCCAAGAAGTAATTGGTATGTTTGATTATCAAATTGATATGGAAGAAGTGATGGAAAACATTAAGATAATCACAAAAGGAGGAACACTTAAATGACAACAGCAGTCTTAACAACATTGTGGATGCTTGCAAAACTAGTAGGATGGATGATTGCAGTTATTATTATTCTAGCATTATTACGAGTAGCCCTTGGATTAGTTGGGTTATTCTGGGAGACAATCCATCCTAAGAGCTTCCATAAGTTTGAAGGTTGGAAGAATCGTAGAAGAGAGAAAAAAGAGAAAGAAAAGGATGATGTTAAATGAACGTAATTTTCGAAGTTGAAGATAATGCTTTTGATATTGAATGTGGTGATGTTGTAGTTATTAACGGTGTTGCTTTTCTTATTGCGTGCTTTGAGGGTAAATATACAACTAAAAAAATCAGTGATGGCTCTGTGCGTGCAACAGGCACGTATTCATCGCTTGTAGGTTTAGTAAAGTCGTTTAATAGACTTAATTGGACTCACTATAGTAAGAATGAGTATGATTTCAAATTAGTGCCAAAGCAAAAAGAAAGCTCTACAGACAAGGTTTTCGATATCTAGTATATCTTAATAAAATCGGGATTTTATAAAGGAGAATGATAATTATGGAAAAAGCAGTTTATTATCTTTGTAAAGAGACTTTTCGTATGCGAGATGCAGACAATAAAGAGGTTGCATTCACACAAGGATTATTCTATAAACTTGTCCAGAAGTTTGAACGTGATGGAGGAATGGTGTTGCAGTTTATAGATGATAGAGGTAAGAAACACAATCTATCAAAAGAGTTTAAGAAGAAAATTATGGTTAAAGTAAAAGATAAACATGTATTGCGTATGTTGAGAGGTGAGAGTATATCATTGCTTGCAGGTGAGCATTACATGTGCAAGAAGACTATGCGTATGCGACACGATGATAGTGTTGCGTTTAAGAAAGGAAAGGTTTACAGATTGAATGAGGATTGGGATTTTACATTCTATAGTGATGTAGATAATGAACATCATATGGGCGGTCAAGAATCTGTAGATAAATATCTTGTCAAAATCATTGACCAAAGTGTATTAGGCGAACAATAAACTCTTAGGAGTGATTTATATGGGAAGAATTGATGACATCATGAATGAAATATCGCCTGCTAGAATGAAAAAGGTTATTTTGTCACGCAAGATAAAAGGTGTGTTTTCAGATTACATAGACGGTTTAATTACTAGAAACGAAGCAGAAGAAATTTTGATAAAAATTGCAGAAGAATATGCAGAAGTTGTTGACGAAAGCAAAAAATAATGGTATATTGTATTCAAGGAGATGATTAAGTGATTAAGATTGTTAATGGAGATTTAATGGAAGCCAGTGAGGATGTCATTGGTCATCAAGTGAATGCGATGGGTGTTATGGGAAGTGGCGTTGCGAAATGCATACGCCAATCCTTCCCAGAAGCCTATACAACTTATGTTGAATATGTGACAAACTTTGTGAAAGAGAACTCTAGGACAGAATTGTTAGGGAAATGTCATCTTGTACTGATGGATGGCAAGGTGGTTGCAAATCTTTTTGGTCAGCTTACATATGGTGGAGATGGGAATCAATACACAAAGACAATGGCTCTCTATAAAGCTATGAAGGATTTAAGAGATTTTGCAGAATCATATGCCTTATCTGTTGCACTTCCATACCTAATTGGTAGTGATAGAGGTGGAGCGGATTGGACAGAGGTTTATAAGTTAATAGACAAAGCTTTTGACGGTTATGAAGTAACATTATACAAACTCTAAGGAGTGATAACGTGAAAGATTTGATGGATTTGTTTTTCGAAGATAAGTGGATGATGGCTATTGGTTTGAGTCTTATCCTTCTTCTTGGAATTGCAGTCATCGGTGCTTGGACAGAAGAGAAGATGTGTGAAGATAACGGTGGTAAGATGGAGGGCACAGGTAAGTATACGCAACAAGTAATGATGGCAGGAGATGTGCCTTTCATCTATGAAACTGAAAACAGGGAGTGTAGTAAGAAGTAAAACATGAGGTGAGAGGAAATGAATAAAACACTAATTGCCATTATCCTCTTAGTAGCAACATCTTTGTTGGCAGGATGTGAGGTTAATAAACCTCCACATTTCGATATTAATAAAACATATATTATCACAGACGTACAGGTGGTAAAGACAGATAGCGGTGGTAGTAAGTACCTATGGTATCAAGTCTGGTTTAAGAAAGAAGGTAGTGATACATTGTTTGAATCATATGTTAAAAAAGAGATATACATAGATATTCAGAATGTATTAAAGACTGCAAAATTCATCAATAAACCAGAAGAAGCATATTTCGATATTGTCACTGATGGAAATAGGATTTACAACGTAACATTATCATCTAATAGAAAGTAGGTAGGTAAATGAATTGGATGAAGAAATTCTTTTTACTAACTATGTCTACTGTTTTAACAATAAACATATTGGCAGGTTGTGGAGTTGAGAGTGAATATAAAAACATCAATGAAAATGTAACAATTACAGATGCAAGAGTATCCAAACTTGATTCTGAAAATGCAGGTCGGTATTCTTCATATGTAATCTATTTTGAGAAAGAGGGCAGTGCTACAAAATTTAGAGTATCTACTGCTTTGTATGAAGATGTAGAAAGAATCCTAAACACTGCTAGAATGGTAAACAAAGAAAAGGATTTAAGATTTGACGTTGTGACAGATGGTAAAGACGTTGTTAGCGTTACATTAACATCAAACAGAAAGTAGGGGTAGCATGGAGGAAACTTGGAGTAACTTTAATGAGTATCCACACAAAGTATTCGCCAGTGTGCTGTTGTTAGATGGGAAAATTTACAATTGGAAGATTAAGAATAGTGCATGGTTGCACCCAAGTGAAGTCAAGATGAGATATTCTGATTTTGATAAGATTGATAGAATGGAAGTCAAGTGGACATCATTCACTGTTAATGACAGATTTGAGCATAGTCTTGCTTTTCAATATCATGCTGTAGAGTGGTTTAAGCAGTTTGAGATTAGTGAGCATAAAATCGGTGGAGCACCATACAAGGAGGAGTAGATATGCGTGGAGATGATTTAATAGTTGAGGTTTTTGCAGATGAGTTTGAGGAATATGGCGAAATTAATATGTGGGAGATTGAGGATTACGAAGGCGTAACGGATTATGATGATAGTATCAGCTACAATAGTGGATGGTATAACTATCATGAAGTAACGTTTGCATACAAAGGTAAGAGATATTCTTATGAATATAAGAGTCATACTTCTGATAATGTTTGTGATACAGAGATTTTATGGGACACATTTAAAGAGGTGACATTTGATAATTTAACACTAGATAAAGATTGGTATTCTTTGGCAGAAGTTATGTATCTGTTAAAGTTAGACCCAAAAGCTATTGAGAAGTTGTTGGAAGAGATTGACGAAGAATAGTTTCTATGTCTACAGATTTCTAGATAAACATAATGATATTATATACATAGGCAGAACTAACAATCTGAAACGAAGACTAGAGCAAGAGCACTTCTCTAAGGAAGGTCACCTTCCTAGAGAGTGCTATGATGAGTGTGCAGTCGTAGAATACATGGAGTTGCAAAGTGAGAGCGAAATGAAAGTCTATGAACTCTATCTCATAAATAAATATAGTCCGAGGTATAACGTGATGGAAAAAAGAAGTGATAATTTCAATTTTATTTTAGAAGAGTTGTGGACAAAAGTAAAAGATAATGATACAATGACTAAGAAGGAATACAAGCTATACGCTTTCATAGTAATGCATTCAGATGTTGGTTATTGGAAAACTACTACTGACATTGATGCTCTAGCAGATGGTATCAAGATAAAGAATAGAGATACAGTAATGAGAATGCTAGAGTCGCTTGCTAGGAAGGGCTACATAAGACTTGAACAGATTGGTAAGAAGTTGGTTATACCACATACGTTAAGAAATATTAAATTTCCAAAGGAGGAAGATACATATGAAACTGGATATTAAAATTGGAGCAAAAGCAATAGCACTTGAATCTGACGATAATTATTTTAAAACTGGTGCAGAGATTGAATTTGTAGAAGATGGAATCATTGACGAAGAAGAAGGGTATTACGATTATGTTTTCATCGGTGAAGTCAGAGGTCATAGAGTAAAGCAGTATTTAGAATCATTTGAATTTAAGTTAATAGAAGAATAGGAGAGATAAAATGAGAAAAGTAGAATTAAAGGGTTGGGTAATATTTGATGAGAATGAGCTACAACATGGAAAGAATATGGTTGCACAAATTGACCACGAATTATTCAATGTTGAAGGCGTAATGCAATGGAGCTTAGTAGAAGTTTCTAATGAGGAAACAGAGTTTAATTGGGATGACGAAGACGAAGAGTAGGAGCTGATTAGATGAATTTATATAGCGTTGATTTTACTCACTATGCTCAAAGGGGCAGTGAAGATGGTATTTTTGGATACATAGTAGCTAATGATGATGAGGGCGTTTATGAGTGGATTAAATCAGAGCCAATACTCCCACAAGGTGGAACACTTTATAACTCATGGGCAGACAGAGAAGAATATGAATATGATGTTTATGACAGTGATTACAATGTTGTAGGAACAGAAACATTCAAGGATAAGATGATTAGATTGTGTGGAGAAGTGAATGATGAAGATGCTGATGTTGACGATGCTTATTATGGTGTAACACATGTTGGATGGTCGTTAGTCAAAGAAGGTGTAACAGATTCAGAGATAGATGTATTGAAGTCTTTAAATATAATAATCTAGAGGTGGTATATTGAAGAAACAACGTTGGAGATTTACTAAGGTGTACGAAGTTTGTACAGGCTGTGGTAAACAAATGGATGCAAGAGATAGATATGCTATGCGATATGGATTTTGCGGTGTAAGTTGTGGGCATACAACATTTGGTATGAGTTGGAGAGACTTTTATTAAAATGATACTTTTATGAGGTGTGGGATGGATTTTACTAAGTTTGTAGAGTTAGTTGAATTAAAAGAAAAGCATAAATGTAGTATCTGTAATAAAAAAACATATGTTAAACTTAAACATTTTGATTTATATGCTTGTCATGCACGTTGCTTATGGGAACTATGGGAGAAGCACAATGAATAAAAGGATAATTTTATAAGGAGATGATAGTATGGCAAAATTTTACACTTACAGACAAAATAACTCTGGTGGATTCTTTGACCAAGATGATAATGTTGATGTGGTTGTAGTTATTGAAGCGGAAAGCTTCGCAGAAGCAAATTTCACTGCACAAAATATTGGAATCTACTTTGACGGTTGTGAAAAAGGATTTGATTGTGATTGTTGCGGTGATAGATGGAGCGACCATTGGGACGAAGATGAAGCAACAGACCGCCCAGAATTATATGGTAGCCCAATTGAAGAAGAAACAAATTGGATTGTGCATTACTTAGACGGAACAAAAAAGAGAGGATGATAGTATGAATATATATTTAGTTAGAAGAGATGGTCAAGATGTTGATTGGGATGAGTATGATTCAGTAGTGGTTTTAGCTAAAAATAAAGAGAACGCATTGGAACATGCTATTAAATTTCAATCCTACTTTTCGGAAGAACGTGTAACGGTTGAAGAGGTTAAACAAGATAAAGAAGGAATTATTCACGATAGCTTCTGTGCAGGCTAATCTAAAACTAGGAGGAATTATATGTATACTGAATTTGAAATGTTAATAGGTAAAACGATTACTAAGATTGATAATCTGGGTGACGAATTAATCTTCCACACATCTGATGATTGTAGATATAGAATGTATCATTGGCAAGATTGTTGTGAAAGTGTATACATAGAAGATATCATTGGTGACTTAGATGATTTAATTGGAAACCCTGTAACAATGGCAGAAGAGGTTTCAGAGGATGACCCAGATGCATATGAGAGTGGCACATGGACTTTCTATAAACTTGCAACAGTGCGTGGGTATGTAACAATCAGATGGTATGGCTCTTCTAACGGTTATTATTCAGAGTCAGTAAGTTTCGTAGAAATAGACTAAGGAGTGATATGATGGAAGTATATACAACTGTAAGCAATTATTATGGAACTGTGCACGTATATGAAAGTGATGGTAAGTATTATTTAGCATTAGATGATTGGGGTAGCACAAGTAAGCAGGAAGTTAGCAAAGAGTTTTTCGATGCATTCGTGAAAGAATTTAGTGAATAAGGTGTTGACAAAAACAAATGATAATTATATAATATGAATGTGGAGGAAATAATATGATTGATTTCTCAAAAGTGCAAGAAGGAGATTTCATTGAGTATACAGGTGATTCATTCGCTTACGGTGGTCAATATGAAGTTGTAAGTGCAGAGTCAACATTCATTGGTGAATGCCCAGATTATCTAAAAGGTAAACTGATGATTATTGAGTTTATGAACAACGGTACGCCAATGTTTATCCGAACAGAAAATCTAAAATCTAACGAATGGAGATTTGCAGATGGAAAAAATTAAATCACATGCAATTGCAGATGTTTGGAGAGTAAAGGAAGGGGTGCTTGTCAACGTATATAAGTACAAGCGTACTGGTGGATTCTACTACACTATTCCTAACTCGAAAACAAAGATTGTCAGAGGTTGCACTGGTTTGAGAGAGCTGAAAGAAGATTACACAGGTAGAGATGGTGAAGTGCTTAAAAAGGGTACACTAATCTTAAATACAACGCCAGTTGTACCTATCACTGATGTGAAAGATTTCAAGTTTGATGTTACATCAAGCGGTGGCTCAATCTATGGCTCTATCACAGATGTTGAGTGTGTCTTACATAACATTCAAGATATCTTAGATACATATAAAGGAGTGTAGAAAGATGTTAGTAGTAAACTTTGGAGAGTATGAATTTACTAGATTTGATGATGCTGTACGAGTGTTGCAGGATGATTATGGTTATGAGGGGCTTGCATGGGATATGGTAGTTTCAAGTGATGATTTCGAAATCTTGTGTGACTTCTTAAATTCAGATGGATTACATGCAGAATTTGTTGAATAAAATGATGTTTTTATCAAACAAAAACTAACAAAAAGGGAGAGATTTTTAATGGGATACACACTATCAGAAAAGGTTTCAAACATGAGAGATACATTTATTGTAAGAATTAAGGCAGATTCAAATGATGCAGACTACATGTATAGCACAATGCGTTTTGGTAAGTTTGAATTTGAAGAACGTATTCGAGAATTAGTAAATCTTCAAGTGAACTATGGTGGTAGTCATGAATTAGAAAACTATCCTAATCCTATGGACTTAGATATCCCTTACAATGGTTGGGATGGGAATTGTCACACATTAACAGAATTAACAATTGAGTACATAGATGAAAATGGTAAAGTGTTTGATGTTGAAATCTTTGACGAAACAGTTAAAAATAAATTAGAAGAATTTGATGCATTAGCAGATAGAGTAGAAGAGTTTCTAGATAGCCAAGACCTTGATTATACGCCTAGCGTTGGGTATTGCGATGAGGATTGGGTTATCTATGTAACAGTTGAAGCTCACGAGGTTGTAGACGATACAAGAGGTTGCTTCCAAGAGATTATTAGTCTAGTTGAAGGCGAGTTTCCAGAGATGACAGAAGATAAAGTAGAGTGCCATGAAATGGTTATGGTTGAGTTTAAAGTAGACGGATTCGAAGTGGAGGAAGACGATGAGTAAATTTAAAGCAGGCAACAAGGTTATTTTCAAATCAGATTTACCAACAATATATAAGATAACTAAGACAGATGTTGAAAATTTTGGGTCTAGAAAAGATGTTTCAACCGTTACTTTAGACGGAACACATAATCATATTCCTGCTGATTTAGTTATGAGAGTTGGAGAGTTTAGCGATGGCTATCACACTTTTGATGAACTGTATTATCATCGCATGATGTTATTCTTAGTAATCTGTCATACATACAAAGACAAAGCATGGAAGTCTTGGCAACATTCAGATGGCACAATGTTTGATGGGTCATTTATTGTTGGAGTCGATACACCAGAAGGTCAGTATTCATATCATTACAGAGAAGAAGATTATGATTTATTTAAAGTGAAAGAATTAGAATTTGCACCAGAATATGATGGGCATCAACCAAAAGACATTACTAGACTATTATCATTACTAGGAGGTTAACATGAGAGAGAAACCTAAATTAACAAAAGCAGACCAAGAACGATTCTTGAAGCAAAAGCGTGAAACTGATGCGAAAATCGGTAGAGTTAAAAGAGGTCTTGGACAGAATGCAAGAGAAACTGATAAGTTTATCTTCTTCTGGATGGGTGACAGCGTGTACTCAAACTTTAACTTCTCACCATTCAGGCATCAAGGCATACGATTCTTATGGTCAGAGCAGGCGGTAATGTATCGTAAAGCTATGTTATTTGGTGCGACAGACGTTGCAAAAGATATTTTAGAAGCCGATACACCAAGTTACTGTAAGCTATTAGGTCGTAGCAATGACATTCCATTCAAGGAAGATGTTTGGCAGAAGAATCGTAAGAGAATCTACAAAGAAGTGTTAATGGATAAATTCTCTGTACCATTCTTGAAAAAATGTATTCTTGCAACAGGTAATAAGATGCTTGTGGAAGCAAGCCCTTCTGATAGAATCTGGGGAATCGGTATGCATAAAGACCATCCAGACGTAGAAGACCCTAAGAAGTGGAAAGGCATGAACCTATTAGGTCAAGTGTTAATGGAAGTACGAGATGAACTACGTAAACAGGAGGAAACAGCATAATGAAAGTAGAAATCGGTTGCGGTAATTGTCAAACTTATGAAAAGGTAACAAAAGGAAGTAATGCACATAAGGCTAATCTTTGTCATGGTTGCTTCCACGATATGAAAGAGAGTACGATTGAGAAAGCGTTACGTCATCGCTTCAACGCTCATGGTATTCCATATGATGAGATTGACCCAGAAATGATTGAGATGCTAGACGTAATCAATTTCGAAATTGGATTGAAAACAAAATTCTGCTGTTACGGTCATAAAGATGGTGAATCATTCAGCGTAATGTTTCATGAGTCTGTGACAGATGAACAGATTATGAAACTAGCAGAGCACACAGGTTTGGATTCTGAAAATACATATGTAACATTTAGCAAATGGGTACGTTGGCATCCTATTGATGCAAACTGGATTATGGAGTCTGGTATGGCATGGAAAGCAGACAGTGTACATAAGAAAGCACATCTTGACAAAATTGTAAAACTATTAAGAAAGTATGAGGTGTAATTATGATTAGAAAAGACCAATTAGAATCAATTAATTACTTAGTAGAGCAATATCGCAATGATTTAACGAAAGCTACGATAGAAGAAAATAGATTAGAAGAAGTGAAATTGCAAGAACTTGCGAAAGAATTTGTAAATCTTGCATCTTTTGAAACAAATAATTTATATGTGATGCAGGCAGTAGTTGAGAAGACAGAAATAATAAGAGAAAGAGTTGCGGATGCGGGTCTTGGAACTAATAAGATACATGAACGATTCGCATTTGGATTTGCAAAAAATGAGAATAAACTTATTGAAGAATGTTTACAGGCACAAGCACGTTTTGGTAATCCTGTAATAGTAAGAATTAATCCAATTTATTTCTCCACATATATAGAAGGAACATTTAAATCTGACAAGATTACAGATATAGGTGTCTACGCAGGCGTTCCATTTGTGGGTGATGATAATGTGTATAGCTATGTTATTGAATTTAAAAAGGAATGATTTAATTCATTCCTTAACTTTTTTGAAACAGGCTGTTGACAATAGATAATGATAATGATATAATCAGAGAGTAATAACGAAAGGATGAAAAACATGAAAACAATCTTAGGAAGAGAAGTATTAGTACAAGCATTAGTAGGGTCAAACAATTACAATCTAGCAACAGGTGAAAAGAAAATCAGTGGCAAGATTATCCTTGCATCTGACAAGGATTACAAAGCATTTGTAACTCCTACATTTGAAGAGCTGTACAAGCAGAAGATGTTTGCAGAAAGCATCATCGGTGCAGATGCAGATTATGATGTGCACGACATCCGTAAGCTCCCAGACTTGTTCTGGAAGGCTAACTTGAATTACTTAGAGCCTTTAATCTCTAAAGAGCTGTATCTTGAAGATAGCAAGGAATTAAAAGAGCTTTATGATTTACGTTATGACATCTTTAACATGAACCTTCCAAAGCTATTTGATGCTCTTGGCGGTACATTTAAACAAAAGATGAAGCTGTTGCCTAAAGGTACAGAAGGTACACAAGTATTAGTAGACCTATTTGGATTCGATACAAAGCAAGCACAGCACGCTTATCGCTTGTTAGACTTTGCAATCAAGTATGAAGCATTAGGATTTAAGAATCCAGAGAAAGCATTGCGATATGAAGGCGAAGAAGTATTCTTTATGCATGAAATCAAATATGGTTTCTGGAATCAAGAAAGCTTTGAACGTCTAGTTAATCATATCCACGATGCACAATTCGTACATCTGAAAGATAAGTACCGCTCACAGAAACCAAATGAAGAGCTTAAATTACATATCGACAACCTAATCATGCAATTAGTTAAAAATAAATTAGTAGCATAGGTTGACAGAAGCAAATTATAATGATATACTAGGTACATCAAGTTTGGAAGGATGGTTACATGACAAAACAATACAACGAGAATGCCATTGAATCTTTAGGGATTCTAGGAGGTGTGAGAGCTAAACCTGCTTCAATCGGTTTAGAAAGCCACAATCACACCTTCCTAGAGATTCTAGGGAACTCAATTGACGAAGGGCGTGCAGGATTCGGTGACGAAATCATTGTAAAAAAGAACATTGATAAATCCGTTACTGTACGAGACTTTGGGCGTGGCGTGCCAATGGATAAGAATGAAAAGGGTGAATATGCTTACAAGAAAGTCTTTGACGAATTGTGGGCAGGTGGTAAGTACAACAATAATGATGACGATGGTGGTAACTACGAATATTCATTAGGTACTAACGGTGTTGGTGCAACTGGTACGAACTACACATCTGATTTTATGTGGGTTGCATCATATTCTAAAAATAAGATATACACTGTAGAATATGATAAAGGGATTGAATCGCCAACTGGTCTATCAATAGTTTCCAATCCAGATGAACCTATTGGTACATCTATTACTTGGCGACCATCTGCTGAATGTTTTCGTGGTAAAGGTGAGATTGATGATGAATTTATCATCACTGCACTTGAAGACCAAGCCATTGTAAATGGTGGAATGAAATTTACTTTCATCAATGAAAACACAGGAGAGACAAAAGAATTTTACTATGAGAATGGTGTAGTAGATTATATCAAATCATTATCGAACGAAGAGCATATGTTAACAGAGGTGAAATATCTGTCTACAGAGCAGAAAGGTCGAGATAATGAAGCTGATAAAGACTACAAGATTAAAGCTGATATCTATTTTAGTTTCAATCGTGAGACATCATTCAATCGCTACTATCACAATGCTTCATGGTTGGAGAATGGCGGTACACCAGAGGATTTCATTAAGAACTCATTTACATATGTAATTGACAAATTCTTGAAAGACCAGAACTTGTATAATAAGAGCGAAAAGAAAATATCATTTGATGATATTGCTGATAGTTTAATCGTTGTAACAAGTACGTACTCAACGATTTCATTATTCACAGACCAAACGAAGAAAAAGATTGGCTCTGACTTTATGAAACAAGAAGTGACAAAATGGTTGCGTGAGCAATTAGAAGTCTACTTTGTTGAGAATCCAAATGAAGCAAAACTTATCTTTACACAGGTACTTGTTAATAAGCGTAGTCGTGAGAAAGCAGAGAAGACACGTTTAGACTTCAAGAAGAAGCTGTCTGGTACAGTTAATAACTTAACTGCACGTGTAGATGGATTCGTTAACTGTACGTCTAAAGATAAGGCTATCACAGAGTTTTACATCGTGGAAGGTAAATCTGCCTTAGGGTCAACACAGCAGGGTCGTGACCCATTATTTCAAGCTATTTATGCATTGCGTGGTAAGATTCTTAACTGTCTTAAAGCAGACTATGATAAGATTTTCAAGAATGATATTATCGTGGATTTAATTAAGATTCTTGGATGCGGTGTAGAAGTCAAGTCTAAGCACGCAAAAGATTTAAATACGTTTGACCTTGAAAACTTACGTTGGTCAAAAGTAATCATTGCAACAGATGCAGACGTTGATGGCTTCCATATTAGAACGCTTATTCTTACAATGATTTATCGTTTGATGCCTACACTTATTGAAGAAGGGATTATACATATTGCTGAATCTCCATTATATGAGATTACACAGAATGATGTATCCGTATTCGCATACAGTGATGCAGAGAAGGATGAGATTGTTTCTAAAATGAGTGGAAGCTATACAATCCAACGCTCAAAAGGTCTTGGTGAGAATACGGCTGAAATGATGTGGGATACTACGATGAATCCAGAGACACGTAGGCTTATTCAAATCAAACCAGATAATTTTGAAGAGACTATGAAGACATTTGAATTATTCTTGGGCGATAATTTAGAAGGTCGTAAAGAGTACATCGAAAATAATTTACATAAATATATTGAAAATGTGCTTGACTAAACGCTAAAGATAATGATATAATGTAAACATAGAAAGGATTGGTACAATGGTAACAGTAATTGAACAAAGTATTATAGAAGCGTTAAGATGTAACTATATGCCATATACAGCATATGTTATTCAAGAAAGGGCTTTGCCAGAGATTGATGGGTTTAAGCCTTCTCAAAGACGTATTCTATACACAATGATGAAGATGGGTTTAATAACGAGTGGACGTAAGAAGTCACAAGGGATTGTAGGGCAGACAATGTTCCTACATCCTCATGGTGATGGTGCAATCTATGAAACTCTAGTACGTATGGCAAGAGATGCAGATGCACTCTTACATCCATTCATTGATTCCAAAGGGAACTTTGGTAAGCAGTATTCTAAGAACATGCAATACGCTTCTGCACGTTACACAGAAGTAAAGCTAGAAGCTTTTGCGAAAGAGTTATTCAGAGATATCAATAAGGATGTAGTTGACATGGTAGATAACTATGATGGGACTCTGAAAGAGCCGAAGTTATTACCTGTAACAATTCCTATGATTCTTGTGAATCCTCAAAGCGGTACAGCAGTTGGTATGGCAAGTAGCATTGCTCCATTCAATCTGAATGAGGTGCTAGATTATACGATGGCTTATATCAGAAGTCCAAAGACTGCAAATGTATCTGATTATATTAAAGCCCCAGATTTTCCAACAGGTGGAAATATAATCTATGATAAGAACACATTTGAGAAAATCTTTGACACTGGTAGAGGAACGTTTACGATTCGTGCTACGTATAAGTTTGAGAAAGATGCAATTGTATTCGAAGAGTTGCCTTATACATCAACATTTGAGGTAATCATTGATAAGATTGCAGAGCTAGTAAAAGAAGGAAAAATTAAAGATATCGTTGATGTGAATGATATTTATGGTATCAAATCTAAAGGCATTAGAGTTTCAGTGAAGAAGAATACGGATAAAGAAGCGTTAGTTGAGAAACTTTTCCGTATGACTCCTTTACAATCTACATATGCTTGTAACTTCAACGTTGTTATTGATGGAAGACCTAGAGTGCTAGGGATTAAAGGTATTGTGCATGAATGGTTGAAATTCAGAGCGGAATCTATTAAACGTGGAATGATGTTTGATATTGGTAAAAAGACTGATAAGAGACATCTATTACTCGCTTTAAGACAAGTGTTGCTAGACATTGATAAAGCTATTAGAATCATTCGTGGAACAAAGAAAAAGAAAGATGTTGTAGGAAATCTTATGGAAGGCTTTGACATTGATGAGAAGCAAGCAGAGTACGTTGGAGAATATAAATTACAGAATTTAAATGAAGAATATTTACTCGAACGTACAAGCGAAATTGAAGTCCTTGAAGAAGAGATAGCCGACCTTCAAGATTTAATTACTAATCGTAAACGCCTTGCAGAATTGATTGTAAGTCAATTGGAAGAGGTTAAAAAGAATCATGGTAAAGAGCGTAAGTCTGGAATCATTGAAGCAACAGCAGTTGCGAAAGCAGAGAAAGAAGCTGTTACTATTGATGATTACAATGTAAAAGTTTTTATCACAAAAGATGGATATTTAAAGAAAATACCATTGACATCTCTTCGTGGAAACTATAATATTAGTATTAAGGAAGGCGATGAAATTATCAGTGAGATTGAAACTACTAATAATTCAGACATTCTAGTATTCACTGATAAGCACAACTGCTACAAATATAAGACTTATGATATCAAAGACCATAAGCCATCTGTACTAGGTGAGTATCTGCCATCCTTATTAGGATTAGAGAATGAGCAAGTATTATTTGCAACAGTAACAAATGATTACACAGGCAATCTATTGATTGGATTTAAAGATGGTAAGGTAGCGAAGATTGAATTATCTGCCTACGAAACCAAAACGAATCGTAAAATGATAAAGAATGCCTATGCAAATAAGAAGGCTCTATACTTCAATCATATCCATGAAGATATTGATTTAGTAGCGTGGTCTAGTATCGACAAGATTCTTGTTTTCAATACGTCTATGATTAACTCTAAGACAAGTAAAACAACAATTGGTATACAGGCTATGAAATCTAAGAATGACAGCTTTGTACATAAGTATCTTGATGTCAAGGAAGAGCATTTAGATGTTGTCGATTATTACCGCACAGCAAGTGCAGGTGTCGGAAAATATCTAAGAGCAGGAGATTTTTAAAAAAGATTTAAAAAAGATGTAGACAAGCACAAAAAATAATGATATAATAAGTGCATAAGGTTGAGAGAGAGAAACTTAAAGGATGTGATTCTCAAATGTACTACGTTACAATGTTAATATTACTTTCAGCAGTTGGTTGGTGGGTTTCTGGTAAGTTTATCAAGAAATAGGTAACACGTGTCTATGACACTCTTACATAAAAAACAAAAAATTATAAAAAAGGGAGAATGATATTATGTTGAATCGAGTAGCTAAAAGAGGAATTATTGCAGGAGTAGTTGGAGTAGTTGGATTGACAGCATGGTTAAACTTTACAGAGGTTGTAAGTCAAGGACATGCAGGGGTAGTATTTGACCGCACGCAAGGTGGAGTACAAAGTGAAGTATTAACAGAAGGATTAAACTTCGTATCGCCATTTGCAAAGATTACAGAGTACCCAATTTCAGTAGAGACAGTAAAATACAATCTATCATTACCAACAGCAGATACGAAGACTATCACAATTCCAATCGTGTTTGACTACCACAACGACCCACAGAAGGTTGATGACATTTATCGTGAGTGGCGTGGACAGAAACCAGAAGCTTTAGAGAAAGGGTACTTACGTAACAGTATGGTGGGTGTAGCATCGGAAGTGGCATCTAAATACACAATCTTAGAACTTAACTCTAATCGTGCAGAGATTCAAACTAAGATTATGGAAGCCTTCACTAAGAAAGTTGGTAAGAAAGGATTCACTGTTACATCTGTAGTATTAGGAACACCAGAATACGATGCACAGACTAAAGAAGCTATCCAACAAGTAGTAAACAAACAGCAAGAGGTTAAAGCTTTAGAAGTTGAGAAACAAAAAGCTGAAATCACTGCTGAAAAACAAAAAATTGAAGCACAAGGTAATGCACAGAAGAAAATGATTGATGCACAAGCCGAAGCAGATGCGAACAAAAAGATTCAAGAATCAATTACACCACAGTTAATCCAAAAAATCGAAGCGGAAGCACGCTTACAACATGGTTGGGTTACTGTACAAACAGGACAGGCGATTGTAGATGCAGACAAGAAGTAAGAGCTTAGACTTTCTAGGATTCCCATCATATAGTGTCACATATGATGGGAATATCCTAAATAAAGAAGGCAAGGCTTTGAAGTCTTGTGACAGAGGTAAAAAGGGCTACCAAGTTGTAACACTATATCACAATGGTACAAGGAAGAATGTTTCGGTGCATCAAGTAGTTGCACTAGCATTCTTAGATAATCCTAATAACCATGATACAGTTGACCATAAGGATAATGACCCTAGAAATAATCATGCAGACAATCTGCAATGGATGGCAAATGAAAACAATGCAAGTAAGTCTTGGGGCGTAGGAAATCATGATGCTCAAAAGAAAACTGTAAAGCAAATGAAGGATGGTAAATTAGTGAGAGAATATGAAAGTATCGCTCATGCATCAAGAGAAATCGGTGTACACTTCTCTACCATATCAAGAGCTTGCAAGAATGGTTGGCAATGTAAAGGATATGACTGGTCATTCGATTAATAAAAGACAGCTTTTATACAGGGATTGTCGCTTGATAGTCCCTGTATATTACTAAATTAGGAGGGGTAAAGATGATTTACAGACATTATAAAGGTGGTCTATACCTTATGGTCGGGTATGCAACCAAATTCACACCAGATAAAAATGTCAAAGTTGAAGTATTTGAAGTCGCAAAACATACCGAAACAGAAGAAATGATAACTGTCCTATTAGTCCATGATAAGGCAACTGGTGGCTCTCATTATGCATTCGATGATGGGAAATATGAAGGCATCCTTTGCTTCTACAAAGATATTGAAGGTAATTACTGGTTACGACCAAAGGAGATGTTTTTCGAACATGTTGTAGTACCAGTGAACGGCAACGATTGGAAGGGATTCTGCAAGCGAGTGCCACGATTCGAAAAGATGACTGGTGAAGAGCTGTTTAATGCAATCTCTGAACTAATTGATAAAGAGCTTGATGCAGTAGCAGACCTCCTTGAAACTAAAATGAAACATAGCACGTTACTTGACAAGAGCTAATTATAATGATATAATTAGTAGTATGTCATTCCGAGAGATACAAGATGTTGTGTCTCTCGAATTAATTCTTGAAAGGGGTGATTCAATGATTCTAGTCTATGACAGCTTCACAGGCAACGTTGAGAGATTCATCAATAAAGTGGGTTTAGAAGCTGTCAAAATCGAAGAAGGATTAATAGTAAAAGAGCCTTTTGTACTTGTTACATATACAACAGGCATGGGTAATATCCCAGACTCTACAGCTAAATTCCTTAGAAGAGGTAACTTCCTCAATATGAAAGCTGTCGCATCTAGCGGTAATCGCAACTGGATACCAATGTTTGCAGAAGCAGGAGTTAAGATTTCTAAACAGTTTAACGTACCTCTTTTACTCAAATTTGAGAATGATGGTACTAAGAGTGATGTTGAAGAATTTATTAAACGAGTGAAGGAGATTGAAGGATAATGGAAAAATTTGAATTTAAGTTACACCCAAGAAACTATTGTTTTGATAATGACGATAAGGTGATTTTCACTGCAACGAAAGTTGAAGATGGGATGTACAAGGTTGAGTGGGATGAGAAGTGGAATAGTGAAGAGGATTTCGGCATAGATGTTGATGAAACTTTCACATATTACTTAGAGGAAGCAGTTTTACGAAACGTTGCCGAAGGTGACTGGATTGTACAGCAAGAAGATACATTAAATTAAGGGTAAGGTGATTTTTTTTGGCGAAGTACATTGAGCTAAATAATGAGGTAAAGAATCTGGTAGACGGATTCTATCAAATTGAAAAAGATAAAGAAGCGGTGCGTGATTACTTTATTAGTCACGTAAACGAAGAAACAGTCTTCTTCCACAATCTACGTGAGAAGCTAGACTACTTGATTGAGAACGAATATTACGATGAGAAAGTTATCAATCAATATACATATCAGCAAGTGAAGACAGTATTTAACATAGCCTATGGCAAGAAATTTAGATTCCCATCGTTTATGTCTGCATTCAAGTTTTACAATAACTATGCGTTAAAGACAAATGATGGTAAGAAGTATTTAGAGCGATACGAAGACCGAGTAGCAGTTAATGCTCTATATCTTGCACAAGGCGATTATGAAAAAGCGAAAGCACATGTAAGAAACTTAATCAATCAAAACTATCAACCTGCTACACCTACTTTCCTAAATGCAGGACGTAAACGTAGTGGACGAATGGTTTCATGTTTCTTACTAGATTGCCCAGATACTACAGAAGGTATCATGTACATTGTACAATCATCTGCACAGCTATCACGATTTGGTGGTGGAGTTGGTCTTAACCTATCTAAACTACGTGCAAGTGGCGAAGCAATTAAAGGTGTGGAAAATGCTTCCTCTGGTGTTGTTGGTGTTGCGAAACTATTAGAAGATACTTTCTCTCACTTCAACCAATTAGGACAGCGTAATGGTAGTGGTGTTGCGTATTTAAACATCTTCCATGACGATATCGAAGACTTCTTAGATACAAAACAAATCAACGTTGATGAGAAGAAGCGTTTAAAAACGTTGTCTATCGGTGTAATTGCCCCAGACAAATTCTTCGAATTGGCAGAGAAAAATGAGCCATTCTTCGTCTTTAAACCATATTCAGTATTCAAAAAATATGGAGTGCATTTAGATGAATTAGACATGAATGAGTGGTACGATAAGCTAGTAAATGATAGAGATGTTAAAAAGCGTAAGCTAGATGCACGTGATATGCTAACTACAATTGCTAAAACTCAATTGGCATCTGGTTACCCATACTTCATGTATCGTGATAATGCAAACCGCTTACATCACTTAGGAGATTTATCTAGTATCAAGATGTCAAATCTTTGTACAGAAATCTTCCAAGCTCAAACGCCTTCTGACATCCAAGGATATCAAGGTGAAGACACATTTGGATATGATATCTCTTGTAATCTAGGGTCATTGAATCTTGTGAAACTAGTTGAGAACGGAATGGCTAAAGAAGCTATCCATCTAGCGATTGATGCTTTAACAGCAGTTGCAGATGATACATCAATTGATGAAGTGCCATCGGTTAAGAAAGCAAACGATGACATGCATTCTATTGGTCTAGGAGCAATGAACCTACATGGATTATTTGCTAAGAATGAAATAGTTTATGGCAGTGAAGAGTCCATAGACTTATCAAATGTTTTAGGTGCGTTAATTCGATTCTATTCTTTAGAACGCTCTATGCAGATTGCTAAAGAACGTAAGACGACATTTAAACACTTTGATAAGAGTACATATGCAAAAGGTAAAGGATTAGAGCAATACATCCACAATAGCCATGAGCCTGTGACAGAAAAGGTTAAAGAGGTATTAAGAGGAATTGAGATTCCTTCTATCGAAGATTGGAAACAATTAATCGAAGATATCCAAGAGTACGGATTATACCATGCGTATCTGAATGCGATTGCTCCTACAGGAAATATCAGTTATGTACATTCATCTACAAGTGGATTAATGCCAATCACAGAGCATGTAGAAACACGTGTATATGGAGATTCTACTACGCACTATCCAATGCCTTATCTGAATCGTGATACATTCTGGTACTACACTACAGCTTACGATATGGATATGTATGATATGGTTGATGTAATTGCTACATGGCAACGTCATATCGACCAAGGCATTAGTTGTACGCTATTCGTTAACAGCGACATTGCAACAAATGAGTTAGCTAGATTGTATATCTACGCTCACAAGAAAGGTTTAAAGAGCCTGTACTATACAAGAACTAGAAACTTGAACGCTGATGACTGCATTAGCTGTACAATTTAAGGAGGATATGATATAATGGATTTTAACACATTGAAATATAGCAACGAGAAACTTATAAAAGAAATTGAAAAACTGCATGGTGCGAGAAAAGTCTTGCACGATGCGGTGAACTGGAATGAAGAAGAAGATGATTTCACACAGAAATTCTGGGAACAAAACATTAGTCAGTTTTGGATTGATACAGAATTTACACCTACAAAGGATGCAAAAGTGTGGAAGTCTCTTTCACCAGAATGGAAAGAAGTATATCGTAAAGTGCTTGGCGGTCTGACTCTATTAGATACTAAGCAAGGTAATATCGGTATGCCACGTATCGCTGAATTTATCAAAGGTAATCAGCGTAAAGCGGTACTTTCATTCATGGGTACTATGGAAGAGATTCATGCAAAATCTTATTCTACAATCTTCACAACTCTGTTAAATGGTTTAGAGATTGATGAAGTGTTTGAGTGGGTGCAAGAGAATCCATACTTGCAATTCAAAGCCAATATCATCACAAGCTATTACGATAACATTACAGATGATTACAGTCTGTATATGGCAATGGTTGCATCTGTATTCCTTGAATCATTCTTATTCTATTCTGGTTTCTTCTTCCCACTGTATCTAGCAGGTGGTGGTGGTGCACAAGACGGTAAAGGTCGTATGGTTGCATCTGGTGAGATTATCAATCTTATCTTGCGTGATGAGAGCATTCATGGTGTCTATGTTGGAAAACTAGCACAAGAAATCTTTGAGCGATTCACAGAAGAAGAAAAAGAAAAGGCTAGAAATGAAGTTTACAACTTGATGTATCTGTTAATGGGTAATGAGTTTAAATATACAGAAGATGTATATGCAGACATTAACCTTGACCATGAAGTAAAAGACTTCTTGTACTACAATGCAAACAAAGCTTTACAGAACTTAGGATTAGAGAATACATTCCCAGAGAAACGTATTAATCCTATCGTTTTAAACGGTCTTAACACGTCTACTAAGACACACGATTTCTTCTCTACAAAGGGAAATGGTTACATTAAGACTGTAAATGTCAAACCAATTACTGATGATGATTTTATTTTCGACAGATTAAATTAATGTTTGACAAAAGCAAACTATAATGATATAATAATTAGGCAGGGTAATTCCTGCCTAATAAAAATTAGGAGAGATACTATATGGCAAAATTATTTAAATTAGAAAAATCTAACTGTACACCTTGTAAGATGGCAGATGAAACATTGAAGAATGCATTCGGTGTTGTGCTTGAAAAGGATGAAAAAATCAATATGAATATGAATCCTCAAATTGCCCAGAAGCTAGGCATTATGAGTGCTCCAACATTCTTACTATTAAGTGAAGATGTTGATGCAGAGGATTTAAAGAAAATGACGAAAGAAGAAATTGACGAAATGACAATCACAGTTTATAGTGGTGTTGGCATGTCTAAGCTGAAAGAAATCCTTGAACAAGCAGGCAAGATTTCGTAATACATACGTTTGACAGAAACAAAAAATAATAGTATAATAATATTACAAAATACATAAACCAAAGGGGTTATAAACATGGAAAAGAAAGCAAAGCGTTTTTACAAAGTTGATGAAGTAGTATGGGTTATTGCAGAGAAGAAAGAAGGCAAAATCCTGTCTATTGACAAGGCAAAATTAGAAGCAGTAGTGAAAGTAGAAGATAAAGAGTTGACTGTCAAAATGTGGGATATTGACAAGTTGAAGTACAAAGCAAAGGATAAATTCTTCAAAGAACATCCAGAGAAAGCTAAGAAAGGCAAGTTAGTATCTGGTAGTTTAGAAGTTATGGATGTAGCAGAGTTACATCGTAAAGTACAAGAGCTGTATAATACTATTATGCATCCAGAAGTATTCTTTGCAAAAGTACGTCCAGAAGGAATTATCCCTTCTAAGCGTAAAGAAGATGCAGGTTGGGACTTCTACGCTTGCGTAGAGCCTAGAGAAGTTGATGGAGAAGATGTATTTGAAATCTACTTACCTGCATTTAAAACAACTTTAGTACCTACAGGTGTAGCATCTGCATTACCTACAACTCATTACTTAAACACTAAGCATGAGCGTGGGTCAACAGCAAAACCATCTGTATCAGTCTTAGCAGGTGTAATTGACTCTGGATATCGTGATGAGATTTTCCTAGCTCTTACCCCTTTACATAAAGACGTATTAATCACTAGTGAAGTAGATAAGATTGAGTATCAAGAGAATGTAATTCTTTACCCATACTCAAAAGCAGTTGCACAAGGAACTATCGACCTAGTAGTTGAACCAATCGTTAAAGAAATTTCATTTAACGATTTACAAAAAATTGAATCAGAGCGTGGAACTACTAAACTAGGTCAAAGCGGTAAATAATTTAAGAAGAGAATTTTTTCTCTTCTTTCTTTTTTGCCCATTGACAAGCGTAAAAGATAATGATAGAATCGTAGTATAGTAAAACATAAAGGAGTGTTATCTATGAGAATCTGGGGAGCAGGAATAAAAGAAGAGTCGCCTAAGATGATTGTAAAACATGCAAAGGATAACAATGCGTTGAGAGGGCTTATGTCATATGTTGATATGCTTAAAAATATGTCTTTCGAAACACCTAAGACCAATAAGCAAAAATCAAATGATAAAGCTAAACGCAAGATGATTAAAAAATCTCAAAGAAAAAATCGTTAAGGAGTGTTATTATGGAAAAGCAAAACTTAGATAAATTAGTTGCAGATGCAGTTGCAGGTTTAGGTAGAACAGCACAGTATAAAGAAGGATGTCATCAAGATATTGAAACGATAATGGAAAGTGGTGAAGAAAAAGAGATTAAACAAAAGAATTTGCAAGACATTGTTAAAGAAGTTGCACAAGAAGAAGGAATGACGGAAGAGGAAGTTATGAAGCATCTTCAAGCTGTGAGCAAGATGATGAATAGTGGTTATGGAGTCCCTAAATTCAAGAATAACAAACAGAAAGCAAAAGACAAGTCAAAGCGTAAACAAGCAAAGAAATCTCGTAAACGTAATCGTTGAGGTGTTTTAAATGCTACATAATGATTATCGGAAGGATTGGCGAAATGATGATGAGTTTGCCAAAGATATAAAGGAATCACATAAGATTGAGAGAATCATAATTGATGCGTATGCAGAACATCTACGCATCAAACATGGTTTGGAAGTTGTTATCGAGGATAATGGTACAGATAATAGTGGTGCAGTCGTTGATAGTGCTAATACAAATGCTGATTTCAAAATCAATGGCAAGCCAATAGAAGTCAAATATAACAACAGCATGGACTATGAGTTTAGATTTAAGAAAGACCAGTTACTAAGCTATCTTGCACAAGATGCTTGTGTATTATGGGTTAATGGATGGCTAACTGATAGTCCAGAGTTTACAGTGCTCAAACCTAGTAAGCTACAAGAAATCAAAGAGACAAGAGTTAGTAAGCCGTTTAAGACATGGGGTTATAAGCGTTGTTATACTCTTAGACAATATTTATTTAAATGGTATAAATTTGAGGGAAATGTTATTGACAATAGCAAAAGATAATCGTATAATAAACATGAGGTGATAAAATGAAAAAATATTTAAAACACTTTTTCCTTGAAACTAAGACAGGGAAATACATAATGAAGAGCTTATCATGGTTAAACACTTTAGAAGGAGTCATTCACTTGATTGTTGCAGGAATTGGAGCATGGGGATTGATTGATATCAGTGCCTACGATATTCGTGCTTGGACTCCTGTAGTAGAAAACTTTATCTTTGGTATCTTCTCAATCCTAACTGGTTGGGCATTGGGAATCGACCATCATCATCACTAGGAGGTGACAGAATGGCATACATGTATATTATGGGATTCTTATCATGGACGTTTATGATATTCCTGCTCACAGGATTCATGGTTTCCCAAATGTTTGAATCAGATTTACGTAAAGAGATAACAGATGACGAAAGGATGAAAATAGAGACCATAATGATGCCATTCTGGAACGCTAAGTTTTCTGGGAAGGTCTACTGGTTGCTAGACATTGGAACACAGACGTGGGCAATATTACTTGAACCACTACTAAGCAAACTACAACGTAAAAAGGATGATTGATATGATTACAAAAATAATTCTAGAAGTTATATTTTGTGCACTAGCATCTTACATGCTATATATCGACAAAGACAAAGGCAGATGGATTACAACATTATGGTCGATACTTATTATTTACTTCTTATCTTGGGCTTTAGCAGATTCATATATTTTAATTGGAGGTAGAATCTAATGGCATTAATTTTAGTTACCGCACCTAGCGGAACAGGGAAAACTAGTATTATGGAAATGGTACAAAACTATCTTGGTAAACATGCATTACTAGAATGTGTTTCTCATACAACACGTCCTATGAGAGATGGAGAGGTTGATGGTCAAACATATTATTACATTGACAAAGATTATTTCCAAGTAGGGATTGACGGTGGCGAATTTGCAGAATACATTGAATATGACGGTCACTTGTATGGGATTTCAGTAGAAGAAATTAAAAGACGTATGAGTGAAGCAGAAAACGTATACATAATTGTTAATTACGATGGCTACAAACAGGTGAAAGAAAAGTTTCCAGATGCAGTAGGAATCTTCCTACATATGAGTAAAGAAGATTGCATGGCGAACATGTTACTTCGTGGAGACTCAATTGAGAATGCTGTAGCAAGAATTGAATTATATGATGATGAAATGAAAAACAGAGTTGACTACGATTATGTAATTAAGAATGTCAGAGATAAGCAGATGTTTACAAGAAACATTATTGCAGGGATTCTATACCAAAACGAGGTGAAATAACTATGAATGAAAGTAGCATCAAAGCTCTTGCACTAGGAATGTCTTTAGAGACAATAGATTTAATGATAGAGATGAAGAATAGAGGTTTTGAGACTCCTAAAGGCGATGGGTTTTTTGAAGGCTTAACACAGGCAAAAGAAATTATGGAAGGATTTGTAAAATTTTATGAAGAGCGATGGGGTAATTTAGCACCGCCTTTAGCCCCAAAAAAAGAAGAAGGTAAATGGATGGTTTACGATGATGAGTCAGAAGATGAGATTTACCATGACACATTAGAGAAGGCTGAAAAGGATTATAGCGATGCTTTACGTGATGTAAGTGAAGGGTCGAAAGTAATTATGTTTAAAGTAGTCAAGGAGGAATTTAAGAGTGAATAAAACAATTCTATTACATGTATCTGGTGGAGATTATTCTGCACAAGATTTCGAGAAGTATTTCAATGCACAAGAAGTATATGAAGACATGGTTAAACACAACTTGACTTTAATGGTGTTTGACAGTAGCGATTATTACATTGAAGTACGTATTCGTGAGTTTAAAGATGAAGTTGATGGTGATTTTATTAGCTATCTATACAATGAATTTATTGATTACGATTTTGCAAAGCATACTAATTTCTATGTTGTGGAAGGTCTTAAATAATGGAGCACATTGTACAAGTAATATACGAAGATGGCTACTATTTTGCTGATTCAAGATATGACGACCTTGACGGATTTGTAACAATCCCATTTAATGATATTACAGACCCAGATATAATTTTGGAGATTGTTGAAGACGAAATGGAGAATGCTAACATGCATAGGTTGTTAGAACTTCCAAGAAAGCTATTCGATGCTATAAAATGCTTCACACCAGAGAAGAAACATGCAGAACTAGCTAGAATAATTGCAGAAACAATTTATGAAGAAATTTAGGGTTTACAAAAACAAAAGATAATGATATATTATAACCAAGGGGGAAATTAAATGAAACGTTGGGAAGTAGCTAAAGGTATTCAAGAAGATAAATTTGGATATGGAACTAAGTTTAAAGTTGAGTTTCCAGATGGAGAAATTGGATACGCAATCATTGATGATACTGGTGCTTTGCGATGGAATGTAGATGGAGCAACTCATCTTGTCCCAATACTTAGCTTCGATGAGGATGTATGGTCTGTGATGTTTGAAGCGGATAAAGAAGAAGAGAAGTTTGTCAAAATCACACAGGAACGTCTTGATTATCTAGAAGAGCGTGAAGAGTTTTTAAACTGCTTAGAAGCTTGTGGTGTAGATAATTGGGAAGGTTATGGAGATGCTTACGAAATGATGGAGGAAGAATAATATGCGTACAAAAGAAGAGATTTGCGAAGCGATTATTGAATGGGAACAAGAAGCAGGAGAGGATTTTGTAGATTACTTTAGCTCTTACATCAATGAGTATAATTTCATGTTTTGGGCTTTAGGAAAAGGATATATCACAGCAGAGCAATTCAGAGCGTATGAGAATGATAGTATCCCTAGCACAAGCTTTGTTTTAGGAGATGAAGAATATTCAGTTGTGTATGAAGACCATGAGAGTGATGATTGGGAGACTCCTTATAGAAAGTCAAGAGAGATTCTTGCAGACTTCTTCTCTGCATCTGATACATATCAAGAAAGATTGGACAACTTCTTTAAAAATATTCATCCAATGAAATTCGATGATGCAATTAAGGCGTTTCGTTTCAAGAGAGAGAAAATCTTCTATGTGCTTGATGGTGAGAGAACATATCTTACGAATGAAACGGAATTAACAGTTGACCTACTAAATAAGGTAAGATGGTATCGTGACGGCAACTAGATATAGTGTTTTAAACTAGATAAAAGTGTCGTTTTATGAAGGAGTGAGAACATGAGATGGATATCAAGTACGCCTAAACATGTTGGCGATACTAGAATTGCAACTGAATTTCTATGGTTTCCTAAAAAATTAAATCACGAATGGCGATGGCTAGAGACTGTAAAGATTCGTCAAGTTGCATACCAAGCTTATACATCAAGCGGTTATAAGTTGTTTTGGGAAGATGTTAAATGGATAGATGATGAAAAGGAGAAGATAAAATGAGTTACGTACAATTATCAATTGATGTTGAAGCATATTACAGTGAAGCTACATATTATGAAGAGGTGTTTTTACCTGTAGATGTTTGGGAAGAAATTAAAGATGGTTTTGATTTTACTACATACATATATGAGCTTGATGGCAAGCACTCTGAAACAATGGCAACTATTGAAGTCGATTACGTTTCAGATAAATACTTAGAGTCTCATGTACCACAAGGCGATGATGGAGAGAAATTATTCTATCACATCTATGAATTTTTAGATGAAGATAAATACGATGCTCATTACCTTTGGAATATACAACAAGAAGTTGCAAAATTAAAACAATATGAAACTGCAACAATCAAATTTAAGTCTGCCGACAAAGATGTGTTATTCGAGAACTTAAAGGTTTATGATGTTGAGGTGATTGATTGAGATTAATTATTGCAGGGAGCAGAGACTTTGACAGCTATAGATTATTGAAATTCAAACTGCTCCACCTTTTATCTAAATATGATTTGACAGAAGTTGAAATTGTCTCTGGTGGAGCTAGAGGTGCTGATTCTCTGGGAGAAAGATTTGCAAGAGAACATGGTTGCAAGATTAAAAGATTCATTCCAGATTGGGATGGTCTTGGTAAGCAAGCAGGCTTCATACGCAATTGGGACATGGCAAAATATGCTGATGCATGTGTGGCGTTTTGGGATGGTAAAAGTAAAGGAACTAAACACATGATAGATTTAGCTAAAAAAGAAGGATTAAGTCTAAGAGTCGTAGAATATTAAAGGAGTGTTAATATGTTTAAAGATTGGACAGATGAGAAGTTAAAAGAAGAAATTGATGGAGGTCTTCGTGATTATGCAGTAATGAAAATGAAAGATAACGAAGAACTTGTAACTCATTATCAAAATGAGATTGCAGAAAAACAAAAAGAAATCAATCGTCTAGAATGGGAAATGGAAGTTGCATTTGGAGATATCAGAGAGTGGCAAGAAGTCATCGCACGAATTGATGCATTAATACCAAAACCACCAACAACAGAGCAATAATATCCTGCCGAAAAAGGGTTTGGAGTAGGCTAGGTGGCAAACCAGAAACCCTGCATCATACATATGGTAAAACCCAAGCACGAACAATTGTAAGTGTAGTACGCTGTTAGGTCACCCAATTATAAAGGAGGAACGTAAATGACTTGGTTAATAGTGGGTTTGTTTTTAACAATATTGTTTGCCGACCCTTGGGGATTCTTGTCTTTATATTATGCAATCCCTGTTATATCATTGACTGTAAAAAGTAAATGGAATAAGTTTAGGGCTTTGAAAAAATTTAATAAATAAGGAGAAATGATATGGACAAACATAAATGATAATGATATAATTGGTTTACAAACATAAAGGAGTGAATAACATGAAGAAATATTTTTCGATGTTTAGGTTTTATTACCATCTGTATAATGGAAGTGCTAAGAAATACGATATTGCAATGGATGCTAATGAGAGTTTCATTGCAACGTTTACACCTATGATATTCTTTATCTTACATATCTTCTCTATATTCTTTGTATCATCCGCTATCTTTACGCTTTCTATGTTTATCTGGATACCTATTATTCTAGGCAACCTAACAATTATACATAACGTAGGCAGAGAGGGTCGAGAGATACAATGGGAACAGGAAGAAAAGCGTAGGCAGGCAGAACGTGAAGCTAAACAGCGTGAGCATGAGGAATACATGAGAAAACAGCGTGCAGAGCGTGAGAGAATACAAAGAGAATGGGAAAGAATGAAAGCAGAAGAAAGAAGACGACAGGAAGAGAGAAGAAGAAAGATGTATGAGGAACAGGATAGAAGAACGAATGAAGAATGGGAAAGAATTTATAGAGACTTCTTTGGACGACAAAAGCAACAATATAGTCGTGGATTCAACAGTCAAACTCAACAGCAATCTTACACATCTCGACTTGATTCTGCATTGAAATTCTTAGGATTGTCTAGAGGGGCAACGAAAGATGATGTCAAAAAAGCTTACAGAAAATTAGCTAAAAAGCATCACCCAGATATGGGAGGAAATGAGAAAGACTTCATTAAATTAAAAGAACATTATGACTACGCAATGGGTCAACTATAGGAGTGATAACATGTGGGAAACAAAAAGAAACATTAATGAAAAACTATTGGCAATCTATCCGTATGGCTCTAGGGTCTACGGAACTGACAATGCGGATTCAGATTATGATTTCATGGCTGTTGCAGACAGTCATGACCTAGAACTTGATTATACGTTTGAGCGTGATGATGTCTCTATTCACGTAGTAAGCGAAGCACTGTTTATTAAGAAGATTAAAGAGCAACATATTAGCTACCTAGAATGTATCTTCCAAAAAGAAGATAGTAAATATCGTGAGCATTTTGAACCAAATCTAGAAGCATTACGTAGAAATATCTCTGGGATTTCTTCTAACAGTTTTGTTAAATGTAAAAAGAAATTAGCGATTGGTGAAGATTATATCGGCAAAAAGAGCATGTTTCATTCAATCAGAATCTTGATGTTTGGGATTCAAATTGCAAAGCATGGTAGAATCGTAGATTACGAATGTGCAAACCGTTTCTTAGGAAGTGTTATGGCTATGAAGGATTGGGATACAATTAAGAAATTCTTCCAACCAATTTACAATAGTTTAAAGAGTGAATTTAAATTACTAGCACCGCTAGATACTGATAAGGAGTGATTATGATGAAAAAGTTTTTAATCGGATTAACAGCAATTGCAGGTTTAGTAGGTCTTTCTGGATGTCAAATAGGAGCGAAGAGTTTTGGTGGAAGTTACACAGTCAATCTCCCTAAAGGTGAAAAGCTAGTTAATATCACATGGAAAGAATCTGCTCTTTGGTATCTTACACGTCCAATGACAGAACAAGATAAAGCAGAGACTTATAAGTTTAAAGAAGATAGTACATATGGAGTTATGGAAGGAACTGTAACAATCAAAGAAAGCAAATAGGAGTGTGCAACATATGATGACACAAAATGAAACTAAGAATATTGAAGTATTGGATAAATTACCCAAAGGGCTTGATTGGAGTTTAAAAGCTATTAACGTCAAAGAAGCTTGGAAGAAAACAAAAGGCGAAGGCGTTAAAGTTATGGTGATTGATACTGGAATGGATGAGAACCATCCAGACCTAAAAGGAAAAGTCAAGTACGGTATAAATATGTTTGAAAAAACAAATGATATCACAGATGAGTATGGTCATGGAACTCATGTTGCAGGATTAATTGCAGGTGCGAAGACAGGCGTTGCACCTAATGTTGATTTATATATTGCAAAAGTATTAGACGAAAAAGGCGAAGGCAGTATGGCGAGTGTTATGGATGGAATTACATTAGCTATCAACTTCAAAGTAGATGTATTATGTATGAGTCTAGGCGTTCGTGGAGGTCTTCCAGTACGACTTCAAGAACGATTAGAAGAAGCTCATGCACAAGGAATTAAGATTGTATGTGCAGTAGGAAATATGGGATTGCCAGAAGTGGATTATCCTGCATTTATGGATGAAGTATTTGCAGTAGGTGGAGTTGACAAAGATTTAAATCATTGTCCATTCTCTAATAGAGCACCACAAGTAGATATCTCTGCACCTGCAATTGATGTATTAAGCACATTTAAAGATGGCAAGTATGCTAGGATGTCTGGAACATCTATGGCTTCACCATTAGTAGCAGGAGCAATCGCATTGCTTATTTCTCACAACCGTAATCAAGGTATTGAGTTAACACCTGCACAAGTAAAAGAGAAAATTATGAATATGGGTAATCATGACCACAGCTATAACTTAGGATATGGTGTCGTAGATTTATCAAAATTATTGGATTAGAGTATTGACTTCTAATCCAATTTTTGCTACAATAAAGAAAAATATGGGAGGTGATTGTCATGCGTGAGTTGTGGCAAGAGTATCTTAAAGTAATGTTTTTTATAATATGTTTCTTAGGATACGGTGCACTAATAGCTCTATTTTCCATCGGTCTATGTTGGTTAATTTTCGTAAGATAGAGAAAATAAAAAAGAAAAATAAAAAACTTTTCTTTTTTTGTAGACAAGAGCAAAAGATAATGATATAATAAATTCATAAGGTTGAAACAAACAAATAAAAAAACATTAAGGAGTGTTGTTAAATGGCTTACCAAGCTTATATTACAACTGTTAAAAAACTACGAAAGCATTCTAATGCAGATAGATTACAAGTTGCAGAACTATTCGGTAACGATGTAATTGTTAGCTTAGATGTAAAAGAAGGAGACTTAGGTGTTTACTTCCCTACAGACGGTAAATTAGGTCTAGAATATGCGGAAGAAAACAAATTACTTCGTACACAAGGCGGTTACTTAGATGACGAAAAGCGTCATGTAACTACAATCCGTTTACGTGGAGAGAAATCAGATGGTTTATTCATGCCAATCACATCTCTTGCAAAGTTTGTCAAAATTGATACTCTTAAAGAGGGTGACACAATTGATATCTTAAAAGGTGTGGTAATCTGTGAGAAGTATGTACCAAAGTCTAAACCACGAAAAGATATGCCACAAGGCAAGAACAAAGAGAAGCAAAAGAAAGAAGATGTGGTTAATTACCCATTCTTTGAACAGCATATTGATACAGCTCAACTAGCTTACAATACTCGTAGCTTCAAAGAAGGCGATGACTGTGTAATCTCTTTAAAACTTCATGGAACATCTCAACGTACTGCTCACACAGTCAAAGAGCATAAATCAAAGTTTGCTAAATTCTTAAATAAGATTGGCATCAAGACTAAGCCAACAAAAGTTTGGGATTATGTAACAGGTACTAGACGTGTGACTTTAAACACTACGCAATTTGGTGGCGGTTACTACGGTAGCAACGAGTTTAGAAAGCAATGGCATGATTTCTTTGACGGTAAATTACATAAAGGTGAAGAAGTATTCTATGAAGTTGTAGGATATGTAAACCAAGATACACTTATTATGCCAGAATGCGATAATAAGAAAACGAAAGATAAAGAGTTTATCAAGACATATGGCGATAAGACACGATTTACATACGGTTGTGGAGTAGGTCAAAGCGATATTTATGTATACCGCATGACAATGACGAACGAAGATGGACAGGTTGTTGAGTACCCTTGGCACTTAGTTAAACTTCGTTGTGAACAAATGGGAGTTAAGATTTGCCCAGAGTTAGATTCATTTAAGTTTACAACTGCTGATGACTTGATGAAACGTGTAAACGCTCATGTAGATGGTGCAGACCCAATCGGTAAAACACATTTACGTGAAGGTGTAATTGTACGTATTGAGAACAGAGAGAAATTCTCTGCATTCAAACAGAAGTCATTTAACTTCAAAGTCTTAGAAGGTATCATTAAAGCAGATGATGTCCTTGACATTGAAGAAGAAGAATCAGCAACAGAATAAAAATGCTTGCACAAAAACAAAAAATAATGATATAATACATACATAGGAGTGATTAAATGGAAATCGAAATCTTTAAACCAACATTTACAATGCTAGTGGGTCTTCCTGCATCTGGGAAGTCCACATATGCAAATGAAAATGGGGATGATGCACTTTGGTTATCATCTGACAATCTTCGACAAGAGATTCATGGAGATGTTAATGACCAAGCCGACCCTGCAATGATTTTCCAAGAAATGGCGAAACGTACAAAGAAAGCGTTGAAAGATGGGCAAAGCGTAATCTATGATGCTACTAATATCAGTCGTAAGAAGCGAAAAGGATTACTGCAACAATTACCTAAAGGCGTACATAAGAAAGTTGTTTACATGACAACTCCATTCAAAACAGCAGTAACATTCAATCATGTGAGAGAAAGAACTGTACCATATGATGTGATTAAAAAGATGTACAAAAATCTTCAAGTACCTATCTTTAGTGAAGGTTGGGATGAGATTGAGTTTGATTACAGCTTTGTAGATAAGAACTTCCCAGAAGCTCAAAGAGAATACATAACTAAGCAAGTCATGTTAAATAACATGGGATACAGAATCATGGAGGAACTTGCAAGAGTTATTCCAGAAATATTCATATACATCTTAGATATGGCACAAGATTCAAAGTATCACGCATTCTCTGTAAGCCGTCATACATATCACGTTTACGACTATGTATTCAATAACTATCATGGTCAAGATAAAGAGCTTATGTTGTGGGTTGCGATGCTCCATGATACAGGTAAGCATTTCTGTAAGAACTTTAAGAATCGTAAAGGTGAGCCATCTAGATATGCAAACTTCATTGGTCATGAACATGTCTCTGCTCAACTAGCAGTGCATGTCCTTAAACGACTAGGATTTAATACCGCATTTATACATCAAGCAACAACTCTGATTCAGTTTCATATGTACTTACTTGATGAAAGAGCTAATCGTGACAAGCTTATGAAACAAGTAGGAAAAGATATGTTTGACAAACTAGAGTTACTGCGTGAAGCAGATACTCTAGCACACTAAGGAGGAATTGGAATGATTGAAACATTTAAAAAGTGGTTTGGTAAAAAGGAAGAAGAGAAAATTGAAGAGGTTAAGCCGACCTTTGACTACATAGTTATCTTTGCAATGAAAGACGGTAGTTATGTAGAGGGTCTTGCAGTTAATTGGGAGAATGCAGATGAAGCATCTGATAGAATTATCACCCTGCTTGAACAGCGTGAATGGTTTGGTACTGAATCTCCAACTGGTGAAGAGTTAATCCTTAGGTCAAGCAATATTGATAGAGCCACTGTAAAACCAGAACCATTCAGAGAACATCAAAACTAATACCATACTAAACTATATGATAAAGGGGAATGTAATATGACAAACAATACAAATAACGAGACTAAAAACCAAGAGACAAAGGCATCAACATCTACGATTAAACGTGATTTCATCTTGAATGAAAATGTTACTGAATCCTCTGTTAAAGATATCGTCACTGGTATTCTAGCAGTTAATCGCCACGATGATAAGAAACAGAAAGAAGACCCTAGCTATGTGCGTGAGCCAATCCATTTAACTGTTAGCTCATATGGTGGAAGTGCATATGACGGATTTGGATTAACAGCAGTGATTGACTCATCTGAAACACCAGTTTACACATACTGCTACAGCAAAGCAATGAGTGCAGGATTAGTAATCTTTTCAGCAGGTCACAAACGCTTTGCTCACCCAATGGCACGATTCATGTACCATGAGGTTGCAACAGGTCTTCATGGAAAACTAACTCAATTAAAAGATGATTTAGTTGAGATTCAAAATCTTCAAGATACATATGATGGGTACTTGCTATCTGTGTCCAATCTTCCAAAACATATCATGGATGAGAAAAACAAATATCATTCTGATTGGTACTTCTCTGGAACAGATGCATTCAACTATGGATTAGTGGATGAACTAATCACAACAAAACGAAATAAATAATAAAGGGGTAATTGAATTTTGGATATCAATAAAATCTATGGTGTATTTTCACAGCTACAAGAAACGTCTGCAAAGACAGGTAAGGAAGCTATCTTAAAACGACATAAGGGTGATGAGGATATTCTCAAAGCCCTAAACTTCCTTCTTAATTCATTCATCACAACAGGTATCTCAACTAAGAAGATGAGTAAAGAAATTGTGTTGAAAGGCGATGCGAACTATCAACCAATCCAAGACTTTAACCACTTACTTACATATGTAGAAGAAAACAATAGTGGTCGTGATTTTACTATACATATGATTCAAGAGTTTGCTAATAAGCATGAAGAACATATTGCAGAGTTTATCAAGAAGTTTGTAACAAAGGATTTAAAACTTGGAATCTCTGAAAAGACTGTAAATAAGATTTACGGCAAAGGTACGATTCCTGCATTCGCTGTAATGTTAGCAGAATCATTTGCTAAGAAAGAAGCGAAAGTAACAGGTAAATTCTTTATCACTCTTAAACTGGATGGAAACCGATGTGTTGCGATTCGTGAAGGCAATACAATTAAATTCTTCACACGTCAAGGGCAACCAATCTTTGACATGGTTGATTTAGAAGCACAGTTTATGAATCTACCAGAAGGATATGTATATGATGGAGAGCTTTTACTTATCAATACAGAGAACTTACCATCTGATAAGCTATTCAGAGCTACACAAAAGGTTGTGCGTAAAGATGGTGAAAAGAAAGATTTAGAGTTTCATATCTTTGATATGTTACCAGTAGCAGAGTTTTACGATGGAAAATCTAAACTTACATATGAGAAGCGTAGAAATCAATTGGGCGTGCTAGAACAACATGTAGCAGGTCAAGCTAATATCCATATTCTACCAGTATTGTATGAAGGAACAAATAAAGAAATGATTGCACACTTCATGAAGTGGGTAGAAGAGAACGGTCATGAAGGATTAATGGTCAACACTGCTGATGGTTTATATCTCAACAAACGTACTGACGGTCTATTAAAAGTCAAGAAATTTAAGACAGCAGACCTTCTATGTATGAGTGTAGAGAAATCTATTGACGGTCAATTTGAAGGATTGCTAGGTCGTATTAATGTTGAGTATAAAGGTAATTTAGTAGGTTGTGGTAGTGGATTTACAATTGATGAACGTCAAAAATTCATCAACAATCCAGATGAGATTGTAGGAAAAATCATCGAAGTACAATTCTTCGAAGAATCAACAGATGAGAAAACTGGTCAACTGTCACTTCGTTTCCCTGTATTCAAAGGTATTCGACATGATAAAGGCATTGAAGACATTAACTATGGAGAGTGATAGTATGAAGTTAGTATATCGTATTGAAGGTATGTATGATAGATTAGGTAATGAGATTAGAAATGAAAGACGACAAGCACGTAGATATTTCATTGAATCAATGCTGATTGGTAGCACTGCAAAATTAGTGAATGTAGAAGATGCACTAATGGTTGTCGAAACATCCACTATAGAGGATGTTTTCATTCATAGAAATGTAGTTAAATTAGTTACAAAGAATACTGAATATCTATTAGTACCATCTATTGAGGTTGTGGAATAATGAACTTCTTCAAACGACTATTTGGTAAAAAGGAAAAAGTCGATGGAGATTTAGAAATGGTGCGTTATGCTATTAAGCATAACGTTGCCATTATCGTTGGCAGTCAGATACCTTATAACAAGATGAGAGGTATTGACCAAAGGATTACAGTTTTGCGTATCAACCAGAACTTTACATTTGAAGTTAAAGGGTCTACAGTTGAGAAAGCTGTACTGCATGATACAGTTAGTGATGAATCTAGAGAATGGATTATCAATAACACTCAAATTGAGATTGTAGAAATGGAGAAATAATATGAGAGAAAGTATTTTAGTTTTATATTCTGTGAATGACCTTGCAAGCTTCACTGCAAAAGAAAAGATGATTAACGCATTGAAAACAACTATCTTAGAAAAAGGAACGAGTTTGAAATATGAAAAGCAGACACGCAATATTCATGAGTTTGCATTTGAAAATTGGGATAGAATTGTGATTATGCCAGTGGGAACACCAATACATGGTATGCGTATGACACATTTATTCCTTTCAGAAGAGGTATTTGAATTAGGTAATATCGACAGATATATTGAAGATTGGTGTC
>Ga0209463_1000007_pt1 | contig 176485 bp, 150 predicted proteins | sample AgamicMgSfrz_FD_187169 | JGI IMG/M metagenome (GOLD analysis project Ga0209463, IMG submission 187169) | Agave microbial communities from Guanajuato, Mexico - Mg.Sf.rz (SPAdes) (version 2) | ecosystem: Host-associated > Plants > Phyllosphere > Phylloplane/Leaf | place: Guanajuato, Mexico... | reverse complement strand
GATGCCGGTCCGCCGCGCACGCTGTCGGACCTGCTGATCGAACAAGTCGAATATGCGAACGTGATCCTCGTGAGCCGACTCGACCGGATCGGCCACGCGGGTTTCGAGCGGCTGCGCGCAATTCTGGCGTCCCTGAATCCATCGGCGCGAATCCTGCCGATGCAGCACGGCAAGGTCGATCCGTCGGACGTCCTCGATACGCGGCGCTTCGATCTACCGGCGCTCGTCGAATCGCCGGGATGGATGCAACGCATGCAGGCCGACGAACGCCCGCCGGAATCGGATACATACGGCATCGCATCGTGGGTCTATCGCGAACGTGCGCCGTTTCATCCTGCGCGCCTGCTCGCTTGGCTGCGGCGCCCCTGGACCAACGGCCGACTGCTTCGCTGCAAGGGCTATGTGTGGGCCGCGCACCGATATGCGGAAACCGCCATGCTCGTGCAGGCCGGCGACACGTTCCAGTGGGGCTACGTGGGCCGATGGTGGCGGTTTACGCCACCGTCGGACTGGCCGCACGACGACTATCGTCGCGACGGTGTGCTGAAAAAATGGGAAGAGCCGGCCGGCGATTGCCGGCAGGAAATCGTGTTCATCGGGCAGTCGATCGATCACGTCCGGTTGCGTCGCGAACTCGATGCGTGCCTGCTGACGGTCGAAGAAATCGACGCAGGCCCGGAGTCGTGGCGCCAGCTTCCGGAAGCCGATGCGTTCGACGCGCTCGCGACGCCCGCCCATCCGTGAAATGAGACTCGATGGCTTCGGCGGCCACGCCTGCGTCCTGTCGCTTTCGGTCGGCCCGTGAGCGCTGCGCCGGATTCAGCGTGACGTGAATCCCGACCGCGCCGCCGAGGGCAGTTTTCTTCAATACGGGCCGGCGCCGCGCCCGTAGTCTCGATGCGACTTTCGACACGTCGCATGGAGACACCTGATGAGCATGCTGGTTTCGATGGCCGCGTTCGCGCTCGCCTCGTCGATCACCCCCGGTCCCGTCAACATCGTCGCGCTCAGCGCGGGCGCCCGCCACGGCCTCGGCGCGAGCCTGCGCTACGCGGCGGGCGCGACGCTCGGCTTCGTCGCGCTGTTCCTGCTGATCGGCCTCGGCCTGCACGCGGCGCTCGCGCGCTGGCCCGTGCTGACGACGGCCACGCAGTGGTCGGGGATCGCGTTCCTGCTGTATATGGCGCTGCGGCTCGCGCTCGACGACGGCCGGCTGTCGGCCGATCCCCACGTGGCCGGCCCGTCGGCGGCGTCCGGCGCGGCGATGCAGTGGCTCAATCCGAAGGCGTGGCTCGCGTGCGTGGCCGCGATGGGCGCGTATGCGGCCGATGGCGATCGCGCGCAGGTCTGGCAGTTCGCCGCGCTGTATCTGGTGATCTGCTTCGCGTCGATCGCATGCTGGGGCTATGCGGGCGCGTCGCTGCGGCACCGGCTCGCGAACGCGCGGCGCATGCGCGTGTTCAACCGGCTGATGGCGCTGCTGCTCGCGGGCAGCGCGCTGTTTCTGCTCGACGTGTAGCCGCCGTGGCGGTCAGCGCATCGCGCTGCGGTACTGCCCGGGCGTCGCGGCCGCGATCCGCCGGAACGCGCGCTGGAAATGCGCCTGGTCCGCAAACCCGGCGTCGAGCGCGACTTCGGCGATCGGCCTGCCACGCCGCAATTCGGTGCGGCCGTACTGCACGCGCCGATCGATCAGGAATGCATGCGGCGTCATCCCGTAACGCGCATTGAATGCGCGGATCAGGTACGACGGCGACAGGTCGGCCGCCGCGCAGATCGCATCGAGCGTGACGGCCTCGCGGCAATGGGCGGCGATGTAGTCGGCTGCGCGCGTGAGCTTCGCGTTGTCGTCGCCCGGCCGCGGGTCGGGCAGTTCGCGGTCGAGCGCGCCGTGCAACGCGGTGAAGAATTCGACCGCCGCGCTCTCCTTGCCGAGCGCATCGATGCCGGGCGACACCAGCGTGCGGTAGAAGCCGCCAAATCGCGCGAACAGATCGCCGCGCTCGGTCAACTTCGGCGAAAACCCGTGAAAATCGCGGTTCGGATCGCGGCCCAGCGAATGTTGCAGCCGCGCGAGCCACGGCACGTCGACATAGACCATCCGGTACGCCCACGCATCAGGGCCGTACGGATTGCATGCGTGCACCTGCTCCGGGTCGATGATCACCAGCACGCCGCGCCCGACGTGCGCGTTCGTCGCGCCGTTCACGTACGTGCTCGTGCCGCCGACGATCGCGCCCACCGAAAACGTGTCGTGCGTGTGCTTCGCGTAGCAGATCGCGCGCCCGTCGTCGACGGTGCGCGCCTCGATGAACGGCAGCGCGGTATCGCGCCAGAACGGCGACGGTACGGCGGATCGGTTGGCGGTACGGCTCACGCGGCGGGCTCCGGGTTCGAACGAGGAACGCTCACCGTACAAGACTGTGTGGCGCCGCGCAACCGCGCTCGCCCGGCGTCGACGCCCGGTTGAATGGTCGTACCCACGAAAATGATCGTGGGCACGATCCTGAGCGCGCCGACCTCCCGACACGAGCGGCCGAGGATGCCCGCTTACGCTGAAACGGCGCGCGTCCTGCCCCTGGCACCTGCTTGCTCGCGTTTCCGCGTGCTCGGGCGCTGAAGCCGACAGCAGCGGGTCAGGCCGGAACGATGATCTTCGGGTCCCACCAGTAGTAGCCGAACAGTTCCTGGTTCTGCCCGCCGACGAGCTTGTAAAGCGCGAAGCACACGCCGAAATATTCCGTCCCGCTTCGCCGGACCGACGAGTCGAAGGTCGCGAACGTGAGCTGTTTCTTCAGCGGCGGGAGGCCATTGCGGGTCCCCGAATCCGGGTTGGGTTCCACCGCGCCGTTGCGGACGACCGTGTTGCAGACGAACGGGTTGAATACCTCGTCGCCTTGATAGCGCGGGATGTTGTAGATGATCACGGCATCGTCGGAGTTGTCGTAGATCGACACGCCGGTGAACTGGACACGGTCACCCGGGTAGGCGGTGATTTCCAGGTCGGCCGTACCCTGCCCCTTGACGCCACGCGCACCGGTGCAGATCAGGAACTGGCCATTGTGGGCGATGCCCGTCGGCGCGGCCTGATTCTGGCTCGGGTTCGGATACGTCTTCTTGACCCATTCCGTATCGATCACCGCGATGATATTGATGTCCTGCGCGCTTGATGCAAGCGTGATTTCGGAAGCCATGGTTAATCTCCATTCACTAAGCGTTATGAATTTGAGTCCGACGACACGTCATTAGCGCGTCAAGGACAATATCAATTCATTCGCTTACCAAAATCAATTACAGCCGATTACGCGGTGACGAGCGTTTGACCTCGCATACAAAAACCTGCAATTCAGCCCCGGAAAATCCATAAAAATCAATTACAGTCGATTACGCGCCCCTCCCGATCTCAAAAACCAATTCTCACCAAAATAAATCCCCCATCAAACCTGACAGGTACTAAAACGAATATAAATAGCTAATACTGACGAAGCGCATCGCCGATGCGCCACGCGCACCGAACGGGCAATTAGCCTGTCATGGAGGCACTTAAATGAAAGTCGACCTTAATAGCATCGATCTGGAACAAACCGCTCAATTCATTCATATCCTTGCGGTTATCGACGCGCATTATTTAAAGACAACCTATCCCAATCCGAGCCAGAACGCGAACCGCCCGACGGCCATCAGCAGCAACGCCGTGTTCATGCTCAACAGCCGCTTGCCCGGCGTGAGCAGCTCGGAAGGCACCGGTAGCCTGGGCTTGAAATTGCAGGTTGGCGACAAGGTATCGCTGATGAGCACGTCGCTGTCCGACAATTCGGACGACTCTGCGTTGATTTACAACGTCCGGCACTACTCGGGCGCGGAGGTCTTCAGTCAGTTCGCCGCGCATACCATCGAACAGGCTGCCGCGCCCAGTGCGGCCGAGACGCCCGACCTCATCGCGATCTCGGCGCAATCCCAAGTCTTTCAACGGTTCGACGCCGTAGCAAAATCCTTCGGAGTCGAGAACCTCGGGACGAGTTTTGCGCTTTATACGCGGAGCCAAAACAGGAAATCCTTGTTCGGCTACTTCTTCTGGGTCTGGCAAGCCTCCGCTGCTTGAAGCGAGCGCCCCGCCCCCCTCGCTCCGAAGCCGCACGGGAGCGATTCAAGCCGGCAGGTTTCACGCGGCGTCCCACCGGGCGCCGCCCTTTTCCGCGATAAAACCAGAATGGAGCACCCGTATGACAGCCGATCTTGGAAGCCTCACTCGCGACACGACCGCGCAGCAAATCGACATCCTCGCCGTCATCGACACGGAATATATCAAGCTGAGGTACCCGCATCCGAGCAAGCAGCCCGAGTTACCGATCGCCGTCGATCATCGCGCCGTGCGCCTGCTTTACACCGGCGCGCGCGGCGCGTCGATCGGAAATGGCCCGGCGGACCCCGTTCTGACGCTGTATCCCGGCGACACGGTTTCACTCCGAGCGATCTCCCTCTATGAAAACGCGGAAGACGCGGTGCTGATTTATCAGGTTTCGCACCTGTTCGGCCAGCAAGTCTTCAATCCGTTTTCGCAGGACTTTCTCGACGTGAACGCCGTGCAACTGAACCCCGAAATGCGCGACGGCCTGCCGCCGCTGACGCAGCCGCAAACGTTCGTCAGCATCGGCGCCAAGGCGAGAGAGAGCGGGATCGAAACGCTTGGCGCCTGCTTCGGGCTCTATACGCTGGAACGAAGTACCCAGGAGTTGTTGGGATACTACTGGTGGGACTGGTTCGTCACGTGTTCGTGATCTTCGCGTTTCATCGTTGACGGTTCGCCCGTTCTGCGAGCGTGGGTCGCGAGAAGGCCAGCGGCATGCACGGTATCCGCCAGGATCGGTTGTTGCGCCGATCCTGGCTGCCCGGATATCGACGGGTTGCCATCGCAGCCGGCGAATACGTCATCGGTTCGGTATCCGGCGGGTGAAGCACGCGCGGGATACCAATCTCGCCCCCGGATGCCCCGAACCGACAGGAATCTCGCGCGTCCGCAATACCCGGCAGCCCTTCACTTCGCCCCCCGGTATTTCCGCGTGACCGCCGCCGACGCGCGCGCGACATGGCCTATTGAGCGAAATTTGCCTAAGCTTTGAATTCCGTCCGCCGCGGCACGCGCGGCGGCCCTCGTTCACTCCTCCCCGTCACGCTCATGCAGATCGATCTGAAAGGCAAGACCGCGGTCGTCACCGCTTCCACCGCCGGCATCGGGCTCGCGATCGCCGAAGGGCTCGCGCGCGCCGGCGCGCACGTCGTCGTCAACGGCCGCAGCGACCCGTCGGTGCAATCCGCGCTCGAGAAACTGCGCGACACCGTGCCCAGCGCAAGCTTCGACGGCGTCGCCGCTGACCTGTCCGACGCGGCCGGCGTCTCGCGCGTCACGCAGCACACGCCGAATGCCGACATTCTCGTCAACAACGCGGGCATCTACGGCCTGAAGGCGTTCTTCGACATCGACGACGCCGAATGGGAACATTATTTCCAGATCAACGTGATGTCCGGCGTGCGGCTCGCACGGCATTACCTGAAAGGGATGATCGAACGCAATGCCGGGCGCATCGTGTTCATTTCGTCGGAATCGGGCCTGAACATCCCCGTCGACATGATTCATTACGGGTTCACGAAAACCGCGCAGTTGTCGATCGCGCGCGGCCTCGCGAAGCTCGCGGCCGGCACCCGCGTGACCGTCAATTCGGTGCTGCCGGGGCCGACGATGTCGGAAGGCGTGCGCGAGATGCTGAAGGCGCAGGCCGACGAAACGGGCCGCAGCATCGACGACATTGCAGTGGAATTCGTGCGCAGCGAGCGCGCCAGCTCGATCATCCAGCGGCCGGCGACGACGGAGGAAGTCGCGAACCTGGTCGTGTACGTGTGCTCGCCGCAGGCATCGGCCACGACCGGCGCGGCGTTGCGCGTCGACGGCGGTGTGGTCGACACGATAGCGTGACGGCAGTATGACGCGCTCGCGCGGCGCGTGGCTCTCGCCCTATCGCGACGCGCTCTTGCCCTGCTGGAGTGTGCCCTTGCGGTCGGCGTCCATGCACGAATCGAAGCCGTGCTGCGTGACGACGCCGGCCTTGTCGAACACGACGAAGAAAGCACGATGATCGTTGCCGTGCTCGATGAAGTAGTTGTAGCAGACGCCGCTGCCGTTGCGGACCATCCAGACGCTGCGCGGGTTGCCGGCGGCGCGGACGACGTCGGCGCGCGTCGCGCCGTGCCGCGACGCGGCCCGTGCCAGCGGCGTGCGCGAATACGAAAACGGCAGCCACGAGTCGAACCACGCACAGCCGTGCAACATCAGGCAGCTGGCGGCCAGGGACAGCGTCGCTGCGGGACGGGCCATCGGAATCAATCGCATGCTCGGGAAATCTGCTGCGCCTACCGGCGTGATCGAAAGCCCCATGCTACTCGACCTTTGGGTCCGGATCGAAAAGAAATGTAGAGATCTTCATCCGAATCCCTGCGTTTGCACGCATCCGCACCAGCCGAATCGTCAGCGATCGTTGCAGCCGGCCTTCGCATGCGCGGCCCGCCGCGCCGTTGCAGCGCGACGTCGAACCGGTGCAGCGGCATGCGCGCTCAAGCGATCCATTCGGCCCACAGCATCGTGAGCACCGTCATCAGCGCCGGGCCGACGAACAGCCCAATCAGGCCGAACGTCTCGGCGCCGCCGAGGATGCCGAACAGCACGAGCAGGAACGGCAGCCGTGTCGAACCGCCGATCAGCACCGGCCGCACGAAATGCTCGGCGACGAACACGACGATGAACCCGAGCGCCGCGACCACGACGGCCCACATGGTCGCCCCCTGCACGAACAGCCAGAGCGCCGCGCCGCAGAACACGACCGGCGCGCAGAACGGCAGCATCGCGGCGACCGCCGTGACGAGGCCGAGCAGCGCCGCATGTGGAACGCCCGCGAGCGCGTAGGCGACGCCGAGCAGCGCGCCCTCGCCGAGCCCGACGACGACGAGCCCCGTCACCGTGCCGTACACGGCCGCGACCATCCGCTCGATCAGTTCTGCGCCGTTGCGCCCGAACGCGCGCCGCGCGCCCTGCAACAACGCACCCGACAGCTTGTGGCCGGCACGCAGGATCACGAACAGCGTGACGAGCATGAAACCGAATTCGAGCAGCACGTGCGCGAGCTTCGTGCCGAATTGCCGGCCGAACGCGATGAATTTCTCGCCGTTGACGCCGTGCATCGCGGTGGCCGCATGCAGCGGATGGCCGAGATTGGCCTGCCACCATTCGGTGATCTGCGCCGCGCCGTACGGCAACCGGCTGACCACGTCCGGCAGCGGAATGCCGTTGTCCTGGATCGTGCGCAGCCATTCGCGCAGGTCATGCGCCTGCGCGAACGCCTGGGTCGTCGCGACGGCCACCGGCAGCACGACGAGCAGCGAAATCGCCGCCGTGATGACGGTCGCGATCAGCGTCGGCCTGCTGCGGAACAGCCGGTGCGATTCGAAGCGTTTCAGCAGCGGCCACATCGCGATGGCGATCACGCAGGCCCAGGCGATGGCGGGAATGAAGTCGCGGATCACCCACAGCGCGAGCAACAGCAGCGCCGCATACAGCGCGACGCGGGCGATCTGCTGGACGCGCGGCCGCGCGGCGGAATCGTGAGACGACGGGACATGTGCGCCCATGGCACCTCTGTCGAAATGAAAAAAATGGCGGTCCGCCCAGGCAACCGGCCTGGACGAACCGCCATTCTATCCATCGGCGCCGGATCGGCGGCACGCGGGATGCGCGCACCGTCGCGGCGCTGCGTCGACGCGCCCCGCTTACGCCACCTTGTCGGCGACCCGGTAGCGCTCGAGCCAGTGCGCGTACGGCGCGGGCAGCGTCCACGACGGACGCTCGACGCCGAGCTGCCTGGCCGCGTAATACGGCCAGTGCGGATCGGCCAGGTGCGCGCGGCCGATCATCACGAGATCGAGCTGCGCTTGCTCGACCACGCGGTTCGCCAGTTGCGGCGTATCGATCCCCCACGCGGACGATACCGGCAGCCCGGCCTCGCGGCGCACGCGCTCGGCGATCGGCGCGAGGAACGCCGGGCCCCACGGAATCTGCGCGGTGGGCGTCGAGAAGCCGACCGACACGCTCAGCATGTCGAGCCCTTCCCGCTTCATCCGCTGCGTGAGCGCGATCGACTCGGCGAGCGTCTCTTCGTCGCGGCCGTCGTATTCGATCACGCCGAGGCGTGCGGTCAGCGGCAGATGTTCGGGCCAGACCTTGCGGACGGCCGCGAGCGTATCGACGAGGAAGCGGCCGCGGTTGTCGGCCGAACCGCCGTATTCATCGGTGCGCTGGTTCGAATGCACCGAGAAGAAGCTCTGGCCGAGATAGCCGTGCGCGAAGTGCAGTTCCAGCCATTCGAAACCGAGGTCGCGCGCACGCTGCGCCGATGCGACGAAGTCGGCCTGCACGCGGGCGATGTCGTCGTGCGTCATCTCACGCGGCACCTTCGGCAGGTGCGCGCCGAACGGCACGGCCGACGGCGCGATGGTCTGCCAGCCGCGCGGATCGCCGTCAGCGATATGGTCGTCGCCTTCCCACGGGCGATTCGCACTCGCCTTGCGGCCCGCGTGCGCGAGCTGGATGCCGGGCACCGCGCCGGCCGCCTTGATCGCCGCGACCGACGGCGCGAACGCCTCGGCCTGCGCGTCGTTCCACAACCCGGCGCAGCCCGGCGTGATGCGGCCTTCCGGCGACACGGCCGTCGCCTCGGCGATCACGAGGCCCGCGCCGCCGCGCGCGATACCGGCCAGATGCACGTGATGCCAGTCGTTGACGACGCCGTCTTCGGCGACGTACTGGCACATCGGCGGCACCGCGATGCGGTTGCGCAGCGTGACATCCTTGAGTTTGAACGGTTCGAACAGGGCAGACATCCACGACTCCTTTGCTTGGTTCTGCAAAACGGCTGGAAATGCGCCATGCGGTGCGCACGACGCAGCGATGCGGGCCATCGGCGGGCCGGCTGCGCCCGGCGACGGCAAGGACGCGGCGCCGGCCGGGCCGGCGCCATGCTTTCAGCGGTGGCCGAGCTTCGCGAGCAGCGCCTCGGCCGCGGGCGCCGACGACGCGGGGTTCTGCCCGGTGATCAGCAGCCCGTCGGTGACGACATGCGGCGCCCAGTCGGCGCTGCGCTCGAATTCCGCGCCGTTGGTCTTCAGCATGTCCTCGACGAGGAACGGCACGACTTCGGTCAGCTCGACGGCCGCTTCCTCGCTGTTGGTGAACCCCGTCGCGCGCTTGCCGCGCACGACCGACTCGCCGGTCTGCGGGTTCTTCACGTGGCGCAGCACGCCCGGCGCGTGGCACACCGCCGCGACCGGCTTGCCGGCCGCGAGCGCGCGCTCGATCAGGCCGATCGAATGCAGATCCTCGGCGAGATCCCACAGCGGGCCATGGCCGCCCGGGTAGAACACCGCGTCGTAGTCGTCCGCCGACACATCGGCGAGCTTGCGCGTCGACGCGAGTTCGGCCTTGGCCGCGGCATCGGCGTCGAAACGGCGCGTCGCGTCGGTCTGGGCCGTCGGGTCACTGCTCTTCGGATCGAGCGGCGGCTGGCCGCCCTTCGGCGACGCGAGCGTCAGTTCGATGCCCGCATCCTTGAACGTGTAGTACGGCGCGGCCAGTTCCTCGAGCCAGAAGCCGGTTTTCTTGCCGGTGTCGCCGAGCGTGTCGTGCGAGGTCAGGACAACCAGGATCTTCATGATCGGACACTCCTTCGAAAATGAACGGGGGAACGGGGCCGCACGTCGGCGCGGCACGCCTGTCGGTTAGTCCGCCGGCGCGCGGCAACGTGCGATTCATTCATCCGCATGCGATATATGCCTATTAGACCAGTCGTCTAGAAGCGGCCGAAATAAAACGACGACATCTCGCTGCTTGAATCTGCCTGAGGCGTCGCCGCATTCACAAGCACGGATGATAGCCCCGGATTAGACCGGTCGTCTAGAAGAACACGTATTCGCCCCTGCCTTCGTCATGGCCTTTGCGACGGGAGGCGCCGTTCGGCAACGGCCGCCGTCGCTTGCCCGCCCGCCGTCGCCTCGTCGCCGGTGTGCGGGCTACCCGCGCAACGGACCGTCCGTATCGCCCGCCTCGATTGCCGGCGCTTCGAGCCGTTGATCGCACACGCCGTCGTCCAGCAGCCGAAGCATCAGTTCCGCGAGCGCACGCCCCGACGCATGTCCGGTCGGCTGCACGACGGCCGTGACGCGATACGGGTGCGCGATATCGGGCGGCACGCCGTCATAGACGATCAGCGACAGGTCCGTCCCCAGGCGCAGCCCGTTGTCGACCAGCACGCGAAACGCGCCGCTGCCCGCGATGTTGTTGTCGACCAGCAGCGCGGTCGGCGGCTCGGCGAGCGCGAGCAACGCCCGCGCCGCCTGCCGCCCGCCGTCGGGCGTGAACGGGCATTCCACGAGCAGCGCCGGATCGGCGTCGATACCGGCTTCGCGCAAGGCCGACAGATAACCGGCACGCCGCTGCGCGGCGAAATTCAGCGCCAGCGGCGCGCTGATCATCGCGATGCGCCGATGCCCGAAGCCGATCAGCCGGCGCACCGCGTCGCGCGCGCCCGCCTCGTTGTCGAAGTCGAACCACGCGTACGGGCCAGCGGCCTGCGTGCGGCCGTACGCGACATACGGAAACGCGCTCGCTTGCAGGTACGCGATCCGCGGATCGTCGACCCGCGTGCGCGCGACGATCAACCCGTCGACGAGCTTGCCGTCGACGATCCGCCGATAGGTGTCCAGTTCCGCGTTCGGTCGCGCGGACGCGATGATGAAATCGAGATTGCGCTCGGCGAGCCGCTCGGTGATGCCCGCGACGACCTCGGCGAACCGCGGATCGCCGAGATCGCCGGCGCCGAACGGATACACGATGCCGATCATGTCGGCCCGTCCGGTCGCCAGCCGGCGCGCAGTCGGATCGGCCACGTACCCCATTTCCCGCGCGGCCTTCGCCACGCGCTCGCGCGTCGCCTCGCTCACGTCGTCGTAACCGTTCAACGCGCGGCTGACCGTCGTCCGCGACAGGCCGAGCGCGTCCGACAGCGCCTTCAGATTCACCTTCACCGTCACTCCTCGCATTCGCCGATCCGCCCAGTTGCCCGAAGACCGGGACGCGCCGACCGGGTAATTATTTCCAATTGGTAACGATTACCGTCAAATAAATATCTTTTGCGTTCCAAACCGGTTTGAAATAGCATCCAAACCGGTTTGGACATCGATGCCCACTCAGCCGTTCACTTTCACCTTTCCAGGAAACAACGACGAGATGACATACTTTCCCCTTTTCCGTCCGGTCGCGGCCAAACGTTTGCTGCTCGCTGGCGGCGCACTCGCCGCCTTCGCGTCCGTCGCGCACGCGCAGTCCAGCGGCACGGGCGCGCCCGTGCCCACGCCCCATACCCAGCAAGCCTACGATCCCGAAGGCAACTTCACGATGCGCTGGACGCGGGCGGACATCCGCCAGATCGTCGCGCAATCGCACACCGCGGGCGCCGACAAGAATTCGCTGCCGCAAGCGCTGACGATGCCGGACATCCCGCAGGATTTCCCGCTGATCAACTCGAACGTGTGGGTGTGGGACACGTGGCCGCTGGCCGACCTGCGCGCGAACCAGCTCAGCTACAAGGGCTGGGAGGTGATCTTCTCGCTCACCGCCGATCCGCACGCGGGCTACACGTTCGACGACCGTCACGTCCACGCCCGCATCGGCTTCTTCTATCGCCGCGCCGGCATCCCCGCATCGCAGCGCCCCGCGAACGGCGGCTGGACCTGGGGCGGCCACCTGTTCCCGGACGGCGCGAGCGCCCGGGTGTTCGGCACCGCGCCGATGACCAACAACGCCGAATGGTCGGGCTCCGCGCGCCTGACGAACGGCAGCAACGTCAGCCTCTACTACACCGCGACGTCGTTCAACCGCTCGGCGCCCGGCGGCGCCGACATCACGCCGCCGCAGGCGATCATCACACGCGCCGACGGCAACATCCACGCCGACGACAAGCACGTGTGGTTCACCGGCTTCGACGATCACAAGGCGCTGCTGCAGCCGGACGGCAACTACTACCAGACCGGCCAGCAGAACACCTACTTCTCGTTCCGCGATCCGTTCGTGTTCACCGATCCCGCGCATCCGGGCAAGACCTACATGGTGTTCGAGGGCAACACCGGCGGCCCGCGCGGCTCGCGCACCTGCACCGAGGCCGATCTCGGCTACGCGCCGAACGATCCGAACCGCGAAGATCTCAACGCGGTGATGAATTCGGGCGCAGTGTATCAAAAGGCCAACGTCGGCCTGGCGGTCGCGACGAACCCGCAACTGACCGCGTGGAAGTTCCTGCCGCCGATCCTGTCGGCGAACTGCGTCGACGACCAGACCGAGCGCCCGCAGATCTACCTGAAGGACGGCAAGTACTACCTGTTCACGATCAGCCACCGCACGACGATGGCGGCCGGCGTCGACGGCCCGGACGGCGTGTACGGCTTCGTCGGCAACGGCATCCGCAGCGATTTCCTGCCGCTGAACGGCGGCAGCGGCCTCGTGCTCGGCAACCCGACCGACTTCTCCGCACCGGCCGGCGCACCGTACTCGCAGGACCCGAACCAGAACCCGCGCGAATTCCAGTCGTATTCGCACTACGTGATGCCGGGCGGGCTCGTCGAGTCGTTCATCGATGCGATCGGCCCGCGCCGCGGCGGCACGCTCGCGCCCACGGTGAAAGTGAACATCAACGGCACGTCGACCGCGGTCGACCGCACGTATGGACGCGGCGGCCTCGGCGGCTACGGCGACATCCCGGCGAACCTGCCGGCGACGGGGGCCGGCCACAACGACGGCAACGGCCAAGGCAACTAGGAAACCCCGAATAACCATCGTCGATAAAGGCACGAGGTTCAGGAGGTGCGTATCGCGCGTGTCGCGTGTGCGCCTCCTCTTTTTCTTTCGACTTTCCTTTGACCGTTGCGCAGGCCGTCGTTGCAAACGGCCTGAGCCCTTTCCCGCTTCGCCCGACGAAGCGCCTGGTCCCGCATGAATTCGACGTCTTTCCGCTTTTTCGTCCGGCTCGTCCGGCTGCTGTTCGCCTGCCTGGCCTGCACGCAGGCCGTCGCCGCGCCGTGCCACGCGCCGCCCGACAACGGCACGCCGCAATGGCGGCCCGCCCTCCACTACACGCCGCAACGCAACTGGATGAACGATCCGAACGGGCTCGTCTACGCGAACGGCCGCTATCACCTGTTCTATCAGTACAACCCGCTCGGCAACGACTGGGGCAACATGTCGTGGGGGCACGCGACCAGCACCGATCTCGTTCACTGGCGCGAGCAGCCGGTCGCGATGCGCGCGAACGCCACCGAGGAAATCTTCTCGGGCTCGATCGTCGCCGACACCCTGAACACGTCCGGCCTCGGCACGCCGGGCCACACGCCGCTCGTCGCGCTTTATACGAGCGTCTACAAGCCCGGCTCGGGTCACGCACCCGGCATCCAGGCGCAATCGCTCGCGTACAGCCTCGATCAGGGCACGACCTGGCAGCCGTATGCGCACAACCCGGTGCTGACGCTCGATCCGGAATCGAAGGAATTTCGTGACCCGAAAGTGTCGTGGTATGCGGCGGGCGGCTACTGGTTGATGACGACGGTCGTCGCCGATGCGCACGTCGTGAAGCTCTATCGTTCCGACGACCTGATCCACTGGTCGTTCCTGAGCGACTTCACGCTGCCTGACGTGCCGCATGCGGGCGCGCTGTGGGAAATGCCGGACCTCGTACCGTTACCGCTCGACGGCGATCCCCGCCGCATCAAGTGGGTGATGATCGTCAACGTGAATCCGTGGTCGATCGCCGGCGGTTCCGGCGCGATGTACTTCGTCGGCAACTTCGACGGCCGCATGTTTACGCCGGACCGCGTCGCGCCAGCCGGTTCGGACCCCGCGCAATTCCGCTGGGTCGATCACGGCGCCGATTTTTACGCGGCCGGCACGTTCTCCGGCGCACCCGGCGCCCGGCCGGTCGCGATCGCATGGATGAGCAACTGGGATTACGCGGCCAAGGTGCCGACCACCCCATGGCGCGGCGCGACCACGCTGCCGCGCGAACTGGCGCTGAAGACGATCGACGGCGAGCCGACCCTCATCGTCGCGCCGGCCGCCGCCTTCGACGCATGGGCCGACGGCCGGCCCGCCGTGCATGAAGGCGACCTGACGGTCGACTCCGCCACCCGCGCGCTGTCGGCGGCGACGCGCGGCGTCGTCCAGCGCATCACGGTGACGATCTCGCCGCAGCGTGCCGCGCGCGCGGGCCTGATCGTCCGGCGCTCGGCCGACGGCTCGATCGGCACCCGGATCGTGTACGACACGGCAAAGCGCACGCTGACGCTCGACCGCTCGCAATCCGGCGAAGCGAATTTCGCCGGCACGTTCAGCCGCGAGCACATCGTCGATCTGCCGCTCGAACACGGGCAACTGCGGCTCGAAATCGTCGTCGATCGCGGCTCGGTCGAAGTGTTCGCGAACCGTGGCCGTGTCGCGCTGACCGACCTGATCTTTCCGCCGCTCGACGCGGATCGCGTGGCCGTGTTCGCCGAGCAAGGCCGCGCGACGTTCGCGGGGTTGACGGTGACGCAGTTGAAAACCGGCGACGACACGCGCGGCGCTTGTGCACCGCGATAGGTGCAGGTGACGGGGCCCGCTCGCCCGGCATCGCATCGCCGGTTACGGGCCCCGCCCGCCGCGCCCCTTAGAGCAACCCCATCCCGCCCGACGCGATGATTTCCGCGCCGACGATGAACGCGGATTCCGGCGCGCTCAGGTGCAGCACCGTCGACGCGATTTCGTCCGGCGTGCCGAACCGGCCGATCGGCACGAGGCCCTTGATCTTGTCGGCCGTCGCGTCGAGCGTCGCCGCGTCGAGCCCGAGCTTGCCGTACAGCGGCGTCTGCACGGGCCCCGGGCTCACCACGTTCACGCGCACGCCATGCGGCAGCAGTTCCGTCGACAGCGTCTTCGCGAACGAATTGACGGCCGCCTTGCTCGCCGCGTACACCGACGAGCCGGGCATCCCGATATGCGCGTTGATCGAGCCGTTGATCACGATCGATGCGCCGCGGTTCAGCAGCGGCACGAGCGACTGGATCTGGAAATACGCGCCCTTCACGTTGGTGTTGAACACGAGATCCCACATCGCTTCGTCGCTGTCGGCGAACGGCGCGAGTTTCGCGACGCCCGCGTTGACGAATACGGCGTCGAGCCGCACGCCGGCGGCGGCGAGCGCGTCGGCCAGCGCGCGAGCCGACGCGACGCTGCCGGCTTCGTTGCGAATCGCGAGCGCCCTTTCGCCGAGCGTTTGACGGGCGGCTTCCAGCGTGTCGGCGTCGCGCCCGGTGATGATGACCCGCGCGCCTTCGGCCGCGAATGCGCGGGCGGCCGCCAGGCCGATGCCGCTGTTGCCGCCCGTGACGAGGACCGTCTTTCCTTCGAAGCGTTGCATGATGTTCTCCTGTGATGTGAACCGGTGAGTTGACCGTGAACACAGGATGCGCGCGGCGCGCGGCCTTGCCGTGCGACGGGCACGACGAACATGTTCGAAAACGTCGAACATGTTGGCGGGAGCGCGCTCAGCCGATCACATCGATCCCGTCGAGCAGCCGCTGCGCGAGTCGCGGCTCGCGCAGTTGCTCGAGCCACCATTGCAGCGCGCGGCCGTCACGATCGCCGTGCCACGCGACGTACAGCAGATTCGGCTCGCGCGGATCGGCCGTCGGCTTCTCGACCAGTTCGCCGCGCGCGAGCAGCGACGCGACGCGCCGGCGCGGCACCCAGCCGACGCCGAGCGCATCGCGCTGCGCGAGGATCTTCGCGCGCATCGACGGCACCGCGAGCACGGCCTGCCCGCCGAGCAGGCCATACGCGCGGCCGGCCGCCCGCCGTGACGAATCGGCGACGACGACCGAGCGGTACGCACCGATCGCGTCGCGCGTCAGCACCCCGCTCGCGGCTGCCAGCGGATGGCGCGGCGACACCGCGAACACCCACTCCATCGCGCCGAGCTCGAACCACTTGAGGCCCGGCATCGCCGGCGGCTCGTTGGTCGCCCCGACGACCAGATCCGCGCGGCCGTCGCGCAACGCTTCCCAGGTCCCGCCGAGCACCTCGTGCGTGAAGCGCAGCGACACGCCCGAATCGAGCGCGTCGAAGGCGCGGACCACCGGCAGGAGCGTATCGAACTCCAGCACCTCGTCGCTGACGATCCACAGCCGGTCCTCCCAGCCGCTCGCGACCTGCCGTACGCGCTGCGTCAGCCGGGCGACGTCGAGCGCCAGCCGCGCCGCCTCGTCGGTCAGCAATTGCCCGGCCGGCGTGAGCTGCAGCCGGTAGCCGCGCCGGTCGAACAGCAGCGCGTCGAACCGCGTTTCGAGCTGGCGCGCCGCATGCGACACCGTCGACGGCGCCTTGCCGAGCCGCGCGGCGGCACGCGACAGGCTGCCGGTGGCGCGGATCGCGTCGAGCAGCGCCAGTTCGTCTTCGGACAGCATGAGGTCGCTCCGCGGTGAGGTTTGTGGTGGATCGTAAGGCAGCAGCGCACGGCGGTCCAATCGCGCGATGGCGGCCGCGGCTGCGAGCCCCCGAACCGCCGCCGGCGCGGTCGAGTTCCGGTATGCTGATCGAGGCGAAATTACACGAATCGAGGTAACCACTGCGATGGACATCGCGATCCGCATCGAAGGCCGTCACGACCTGACGGGGCAAATCTTCCGGCAACTGCGCACCGCGATCGTCGACGGGCGTCTCGAAGGCGGCGCGCGGCTGCCGTCGACGCGCGATCTCGCGAAACAACTCGGCGTGTCGCGCAAGACGACGCTCGACGCGTTCGAGCGCCTGGTGGCCGAGGGCTACCTGACTACGCGCGCCGGCGACGGCACGTTCGTCGCCGACGGCCTCGCGCGCGTGCCGCACGCCGCGGTGACGTCGGCGTCGTCGATCGTCGACGAGCGGCCGCGCATCGATGCGGTCGATGCGCGCGCGCTGTGGAACGACCTGCCCGACGCGCTCGCGATGCCCGCGCCGCAGGATTCGCCCGGCTTCGACTTCCGCGGCGGCGTGACCGACAAGACGCTGTTCCCGTTCGACGCATGGCGGCGCTGCCTGCATCACGCGCTGCGCCAGCAGGCGCGCGGCCCCGGCCAGTACCACGATCCGGCCGGCGATCCGCAGTTGCGCGGCGCGATCGCGCGCTACGCGGGATTCAGCCGCGCGGTCGCCTGCAGCTGGGACGACGTGCTCGTCACGCAAGGCGCGCAGCAGGCGCTCGACCTGCTCGCGCGCGTCGTCGTGCGGCCGGGCGACGTCGTCGCGGTCGAGGACCCCGGCTATCCACCCGCGCGCGCCGCGTTCGCGTCGCTCGGCGCGACGGTGATCGGCGTGCCGGTCGACGCGCAGGGACTCGTCACGGAACGGCTGCCGGACGACGCCCGGCTCGTCTACGTGACGCCGTCGCATCAGTTCCCGCTCGGCATGCCGATGACGCTCGAGCGCCGCGTCGCGCTGCTCGAATGGGCGCAGCGCCGCCGCGCGCTGATCATCGAGGACGACTACGACGGCGAATTCCGCTTCGAGGGCCGGCCGGTCGAATCGCTGAAGAGCCTCGACCGCACGGACCTCGTCGCGTACGTCGGCACGTTCTCGAAGACGATCTTTCCCGAACTGCGGATCGGCTACGCGATTCCGCCGCGCGCGCTGCGCGGCGCGCTGGCCAAGGCGAAGCAGATCGTCGACTGGCACACCTGCACGCTGACGCAGGCGGCGCTCGCGCGCTTCATGCACGAAGGCGATTTCGCGCGGCACCTGAAACGCGTGCAGAAGCACTACGACGCGCGCCGCAAGATGCTGATCGCGCACCTGCGCGGCGCACTCGCGCCGTGGTTCGACGCGATCGTGCCGACCGCCGGCATCCATCTCGCCGCGCACCTGAAGCCGGGGCTCGACGAAGCGGCGCTGGTCCGCGCCGCGCGGGCGCAGGACATCGGCCTGTACGGGATCTCCGCGTTCCACGTGGGCGTGCCGGTGCGCGCCGGGCTGCTGTTCGGCTATGGCGGGATCGACGCGCTGCGCATCGACACGGCGCTCGCGAAGCTGGCGGGATTGCTGGATGCCGGCACGGCGGCTGGGTCGCCACTGGTTACCTGAATTTCCGTGGAACTGGCTATTCAAGCAGGCCAGTACGACTCGTAAAGTAGGTCCTGTCGCGCCACCCCGGCGCTACCCCACCGAAAAGGACCTGCCATGCAACCGCGCCTGAACTTCTATGCCGCCAGCCCGAATGCGATCAAGGTGATGCGCAACGCCGAGGAATTCCTCGCGAAGAGCTCGATCGAGAAGCCGCTCGCCGAACTCGTCCGCCTGCGCGCGTCGCAGATCAACGGCTGCGCGTTCTGCGTCGACATGCACACGACCGACGCGCGCAAGGGCGGCGAAACCGACCGCCGTCTCGCGACCGTCGTCACGTGGCGCGAAACGCCGTTCTTCACCGAGCGCGAACGCGCGGCGCTGGAATGGACCGAGGCACTGACGCTGGTGGCCAGCAACCACGTGCCCGACGCCGTCTGGGAAGCCGTGAAGCCGCATTTCACCGACGAGGAGCTGTTCGACCTGTCGATGCTGATCGCGACGATCAACTCGTGGAACCGCTTCGCGATCGCGTTCCGCAAGATGCCCGAGTGAGGCGGCGACGATGATCCGTTCCCCGCTCCCTCGCGTCGCGCTGTGCGCCGGGCTCATGCTCGCCGCGGCGCTGCCGGCCGCCGCCCATGCGCACAACGCCGGCGACAACGTGCACGCGATCATGCAGCAGGCCGTGCCCGAAGCGCCAGGCAAGCTCGCCATCGTCGCGACGGTCGACTATGCGCCCGGTCAGGCGTCCGAAGCGCACAAGCACCTCGGCTCGGTGTTCGCCGTCGTGTCGAAAGGCGAAGTGCTGTCGCAGGTGAACGGCGGCCCGCTGCGCCGCTATCGCGCTGGCGAAGGCTGGTACGAGCCGCCCGGCTCGCGCCATCAGGTGTCGCGCAACGCGAGCGCGACCGAGCCCGCGCAGCTCGTGGTGTTCGGGCTGACGGGCGAGCATCAGCCGCTGAAGTCGCCGATCGATCAGTGATCCGACGGATCGCGCATCGACTCGCGACGTAAACGAAAAAACCGGCCCGAAGGCCGGTTTTCATACCGCATGCCGTGAGCGGCGCTCGCGCGCCGCGCGACATCAGAAGCGGTGGATCATGCCGACGCCGACGCCGATCTGGTTCTGCTTCGAACCTGCGCCCACGCCGTCACCGATCGACGTGGTCGCCGAGATGATTGCGTTGCCGCGGCCGTTCAGCGTGTTGCCGCTTGCGTGCTGGTAAGCCTCAACCGCGTACAGGCCCGTGCGCTTCGACAGGCTGTAGTACTGCGACAGCGTGACCTGGTGGTACTTGGCCGAGCTCGTGATGCCGTTCGACTGCGTTGCGGCCGTGTACGAGTAGCCTGCCGCGAAGTCCCACTGAGCAGCTGCCTTCCAGTGCAGCACGGCGCCAGCCGTGTTGAAGATTGCCTTGTTCCGGAAGAACGAACCCGTGCCCGGCGTGTACTGGACGTTCGAGTACGACGCCGAAATATCCCATGCCGGCGTGAACTGGTAGCCCGCCGTCACGGCGATACGCTGCTGCGATTGCGCGGTCGCGTAGCCGTTGTTGATCGACGAGACTGCCGGCTGGTTGCCGTCGCCCGCTGCCGTCAGGCCGTTCTGGACCGTCGAGTTCGCGCCCCACACGCCGCCGCCGAGCGTCGAGTTGTTGACCTTCTGATAGCCGACCGCGATGCCTGCCGGGCCGTTCAGGTACTGGATCGCCGCGCTCCACGTCGAGCCGCGGTTCGTCGCGCCTGCGACGCCGCCGAACGAGTACGAACCGCCGACCGTGAAGCCGTAGAACTTCGGCGACATGTAGACGAGCGAGTTGTTCGCGCGGTAGCTGGTATCCAGCGAATCGATATCGCCCGGGTGCGCGCCGTAGTAACCGGTCAGCCAGGTCGTCGGGCTGTACGGCGACAGCAGCGTGTAGTACGCGGTGTACTGGCGGCCGGCCGTCAGCGTACCGTACGTGGCGTTGGTCAGGCCAACCCATGCCTGACGCGTGAAGATGCCGTTGGTCCACTGCGACGAGCCGTTAGCCGTGTTGACGCCGGCTTCCAACTGGAAAATCGCCTTCGTGCCGCCGCCGAGATCTTCGCTGCCCTTCAGGCCGAAGCGGCTGCCTGCCCACACGCCGGTGGACATCTGCACCTTCGAGTGACCACCCGAGGTTGCGCCGACTGCCGACGAGTTGTTCTGCCAAGCGATACCGTTGTCGACGATACCGTACAGGGTCACGCTGCTCTGGGCGTGGGCGGCGGTAGCGGCTGCGAGACCGACTGCCGTCATGGCGAAAGCGACGCGCTTTTTCATTGATTCTCCGTCCTCAAAGAATGTTTCTTTTCTGGTGTGGTTTTATGACCGACACATGTGCGAGTACATGCCGACGCGATTCTGACGGATTACCAATTGTTTCCCAACATGTGCAGTCGGTCATCGTATGATCGACGCAACGCACGGGTTCACCAAACGGTTACATGACAGCCCGAAAAGCTTGTGCGGCGGGCGTTTCCGGCATTTGCCGGTGAAAACCCTAGCTTTACATTTTTACGGGTGCAACACGTCCGTCCGATGTCGTCAGACGCCTTCGGCGACAAAAGATCTTACAAATGCGCGATCGAAGCTGACGCCGCGATTCACGCCGCCGCGCAGGATCGCCCACGTTCGTGACACCCACATTTCGAGACACGAAATCATGAAAACGTTTTTAGTCGGCGTGCCGGAGGCCGGACGGGAACGGCCCGACGAACGCGGGCCGGAAGGCGATGCCGGTGCCTGCCGCGCCGGCGATCTTCAGTGCTGCGTCGCGGGGCGCGCGAGCCGCGCGGTCACCGCATCGGCGAGCGCGGTCAGACGCGAACGGACCGCCGTGTTCGAACCGACCAGCGCGAGCGACGCGGCCATGATCCGGTAGACGCGCTTTCTCGGCACCTTGGCCGGCTTCGCCGGGTCGAGCCACGCCGCGTGGCCGGCCAGCAGTTCGAGCGTTTCGAGGCCGATCATGATCGGCCACAGGCAGGCGAGCCGCAGCCGCACGAAACGACGCGGAATCGCGAGCGTATACAGGCAGGCGTCGCGATACTGGTCGAGCGCGACGCGCAGCAGGTCGACCAGTACGCCGCGCGCACGTTCCGATGCTTCCGGCTGCATCAGGTCGGCCACCACGAGCCCGTGTGCGCCCAGCACGTCGTCGGGCAGGTAGCAGCGGCCGATGCGCAGGTCCTTCGCGCAGTCGCGCAGGATGTTGGTCATCTGCAGCGCCTTGCCGAAACGGATTCCCTTCTCGCGCATGTCCGGCAGATCCCAGCCGCGCGCGGCGCGCGTGTGCGCGCCCGTCATGTCGGTCCAGAATTCGCCGACGCAGCCCGCGACCAGGTACGTGTAGCGGTCGAGCATGTCGCGCGTGGGCAGCGATGCGACCTGCCCCGACTGCTCGTGCGGAAACGTGCGCAGGTCGAACTCCATCCCCGCGGTGAGCGTCGCGACGACCTTGCGGATCGACGCGCGATCGGCCTCGGGCTGCGCGCGCAGCAGCGCGAGCATCGGCTCCATCGAACCGAGCAGCAGGTGTTCGTGCGAATCGGTCTGCATCCGCGTCACGTCCTCGAGCGAACGCGACAGCGCCGCGCCGTCGCCGAGCCGTTCGATGTCGTCGCGCAGGTCGGTCAGCAGCGCCGCGCGGCGATCGGGCGCGACGAGCGCCGTGTCGGCGATCGTGTCGGCCGCGCGCGCGAGCAGATACGCGAGGCCGACCGGGTCGCGCATGCCGTCGGGCAGCACGCGCAGCGTCAGGTAGAAGGAGCGGGAAACGTTCTTCAGCAGCTCGCCGAGCAGATAGGCGGGATCGGTATGGGTCGTCATGGGTCGGGAAAAATCGGCCGGCGCGGGCCCCGGACGCACACGGGCGCCGGGCGCCCGCGCCGGCCCGCGAGTCGCCGCATCGTCGCGCCAGGCGGGCCTCGGCCCCGTTGCGGCGATGCAAAATTCCCGCAAGTTTAGTGCATCCGGCGCACGAACTCGTTGCGACGGCCGGAATGCGGTGCGCGGCAGCCCGCCGTCACTCGCGCTGCCCTGCACGTCGCGCCTTCAAAACAGAACGGAAAGGTCGAAGTAATACATATGTAATCATTCGATGCGACGATCGCGCACCGTTCGACTCCGTTCGACTCCGTTCAGCCCGGGCTGCCCGCCGGGCCGCCGGCGCGAGCGCCCTTTTCCGACTCCTTTCCGACTCCGTTTTCGAAGGTTCATCGACATGCTCCTCAAGCGCCCGACCTCCCTGCGCTACGTCCCGTTCGCCTGCGCCGCCGCGTTCCTGCTCGCCGCGTGCGGGGGCGACGACGATCTGACGCGCGATCCCACGCAGCCGATTTCCGCGAAGGTCCAGGTGGTCGGCCATCGCGGCGCGAGCGCGCTGCGCCCCGAACACACGCTGGCGTCGTACCGCAAGGCGATCGAGGACGGCGCGGACGTGATCGAGCCCGACCTCGTGTCGACCCGCGACGGCGTGCTGGTCGCGCGCCACGAAAACGAGATCTCGGGCACGACGAACGTGTCCGCGCTGCCGCAATTCGCGAGCCGCAAGGCGACCAAGACGATCGACGGCGCGCAGTTGACGGGCTGGTTCACCGAAGATTTCACGCTCGCCGAGCTGAAGACGCTGCGGGCGCGCGAGCGCATCCCGCAGGTACGCCCCGCCAATACCGCGTACAACGACCAGTTCGAGATTCCGACGTTCGACGAGATCGTCGCGCTCGCGAAGCAGATGTCCGCGCAGACCGGCCGCACGATCCACCTGTACCCGGAAACCAAGCATCCGACCTACTTCCAGTCGATCGGCCTGCCGCTCGAGGATCGCCTCGTCGACGCGCTGCTGAAGGATGCGTACACGTCGCGCACGGCGACCGTCTACATCCAGTCGTTCGAAGTCGCGAACCTGAAGACGATCCGCAACCGGATCAAGTCGAGCCAGCCGAACTGGAAGCTCGTGCAGCTGATGGACGAAGCGCAGCAGCGCCCGTACGACTTCGTGAAGGCGAACGACACGCGCACCTACGGCGACCTGTCGACGCGCGACGGCATGCGCGAGATCGCGACCTATGCGAACGGCGTCGGGCCGTACAAGACGTCGATCATCGCGGTCGCCGCGGACGGCACGCTGCAGCAGCCGACGCCGTACGTGCGCTACGCGCACGAGGCCGGCCTCGTCGTGCATCCGTACACGTTCCGTCCGGAGAACAACTTCCTGCCTGCGTCGCTGAAGGACGGCGGCACGCCGGCCACGCGCAACACGGCCGGCTCGGTGCGCGAGATTCAGGCATACCTGCGCGCGGGGATCGACGGCTTCTTCACCGACGATCCGGCCGTCGGCCGCACGGCCGTCGATACGTTCAAGCGCTGATACCAAGCGCCGATCCGCTTCGTGACCGGGCGCCGCGCACGACGTGCCGCGCCCGGTTTCCCCGCATCGCTCAGATCACGTTGAAGTGGTGCGTGCCGTCCCGCTTCAACTGGTCGACCAGCCCGTATTCCCAGTCGAGATACGCCTGCATCGCGGCGGCCGCGTTGTCGGTGCCTTCGTACGGACGCCGGTAGCGATCGACGCGCGGCGACGCCAGATGCGTCTCGCCGCTCTCCAGCGGCAGCCCGGCGTCGATCCACGCGGCCGTGCCGCCGGCCAGCACCCGGATCTCGGCCGATGCCGGCAGCAGCGCACGCGCGTCATCCGCCGCGAACCGCGCGAGCAGGCTCGATCCGCACGTGAACACGTAGCGCTTCGCGGGCGGAATCGTCGCCAGTGCGTCGCGCAACTGCGCGCGCACGGCAAACCACGCGCCGGGAATATGGCGCTTCACGTAGTTCGCGCTGGCCGTCACGTCGACGATCGCGAGCTCGCCGGGCGCGGCCTCCTTCAGCCAGCCGGCGAGCGTCGCGGGCGACACGTCGGCGGCGGGCGGCGTCGCCGGCACGTCGCGCGGCGGCTGGCCGCGCTCGGTGAATGCCGCGGTGCCGGCCGGCTCGACCACGCGCACGTCCCAGCCCATCTGCGCGAGCCACGAAGCGGTCATGTCCGCGCGCACGCCGTCGTCGTCGGCCAGCACGATCCGCGCGCCGCGCACGGCCGCGTGATGGTCGGTCTCCTGCACGAGCTGGCCGCCCGGCGTACTCAGGAAGCCCGGCAGATGCCCGGCTTCGTATTCCTCGGGCGTGCGCACGTCGAAGCGGTACAGCGTGCGGCCCGGTTCGTCGAGCGCGGCGACGTCCTCGATCGCGATGCGCGGCACGCCCGCGCGCTCGGCCACCGCGCGGGCGGCCTGACGCGCATCGGCCCGCTGCGTCGCGTCGATCTCGTCCGGAAAGCGACGCGCCGCACCGCGCTCGAGCGTCTGGCCGGCCAACGTCCAGCCGATCGTGCCGTTGCGCAGCGCGGCGACCGGATTCGGCAGCCCCGCGTTGACGAGCGATTGCGTGCCGATGATGCTGCGCGTGCGGCCCGCGCAGTTGACGATCACCTGCGTCTTCGGATCCGGCGCGAGCGCGCGCACGCGCAGCACGAGTTCCGCGCCCGGCACGCTGGTCGACGTCGGGATGTTCATCGTCTGGTACTCGTCGAAGCGGCGCGCGTCGACGATCACGACATCGGCTTTCGCGTCGATCAGCGCCTGCACCTCCTGCGCGGACAGCGACGGCGTATGGCGCACGGCCTCGACCCATTCGCCGAACGACTTGCTCGGCACGTTCACGTCGATGAACAGTTCGCCGCCCGCCGCGACCCAGCCCGCGAGGCCGCCGTCGAGCAGCCGCACGTCGGTGTAGCCGAGCCGCGCGAGCGTCGCGGCCGCGCGCGGCGCGAGATCCTCGCCGCCCGCTTCGCCGAACACGACGATCGGCGTGTCGCGGCGCGGAATCCGCGTCCATGCGTCGAGTTCGAGCTTCGACAACGGAAAGTTGGCGGCCCACAGCGGGTGGCCCTGTGCGTACGGATCTTCCTCGCGTACGTCGATCAGCGCGATCTCGTCGCGGGCCAGCAGGCGTGCGCGTACGTCCTGGTACGACGCGACGGGAAAGCGGGAAATGGAATCGGCGGATTGCGTCACGATGTCTTTATGTTGAATGCGTTGAAATCGATGAATGAAGCGGAACGGAGCAAGCGTGGCCCTGCCGGCGCGCACCCGCAACGGGCCGCGCGAGCGGGCCGTGCGTCAGGCATTCGAATAACCCGACACGAACGGCTTCACGGTCCCGTCGTCCAGGTACACCGCGCGCTCGACCTTGCCGATGTTCGCGCCGTACACGTGGATGCTGATCGATACCTGGTCGGCGAACGCGTTGGTCACGCGATGCACGTCGCCGATGCGCGGCGACACGGCCTCGACCTCGCCCGGCCGCAGCCGCACGGCGTCGCCGGCAGGCACCGGCTTGCCGGCCGCGTCGAACCGGTACGGCTGCGAGAACTCGCCGCCGCGCAGCATCCCGATCAGCCCCCACACCGTGTGGTCGTGGATCGGCGTCGCCTGGCCGGGCCCCCACACGAAGCTGACGATCGAGAAACGTTCGTCCGGGTCGAGATGCAGCAGGTACTGCCGGTAGCGCTCGGGATCGGGCTGCGCGAACGCGTCGGGCAACCAGTCGTCGTGTTCGACGAGCGCGGCGAGCAGCGCGCCGCCCTCGTCGAGAATGCGCGCCTCGTTCGCGCCGGACGCGAGCAGCGCATCCAGACTCTCGACGAACGGACGCAGCGGCGTCTGTTGCAACGAAAGCGTACTCATCGGCCGTCTCCTCGAATATGATGCCGAATATGATGGATCGTCATGATGCACCTGAAAGACCATGCAGAACAAACATGAAAATTAGCGATATCGACGCTTTTGCAGCGGTCGTGCGCTGCCAGACCCTGAGCCAGGCCGCGGCCGAGCTCGGGATGACGCAGCCCGCGATCACGCGGCGCATCCAGAATCTCGAGGAAGCGCTCGGCGTGACACTGCTCGACCGCAACACGAAGCCGCCGCGCCCGACCGACATCGGCCGGCAGGTGTTCGAACAGTGTCGCGCGATCCTGCGCGAGGTCGACGCGCTGCGCGAACTGACGGCCGGCCAGCAGCCGCCAGCCGGCGAATTCCGGATCGGGCTCACGCAGGGGCTCGGCGAGCTGATGCTGCCGGCGCTCATCGGCGATCTCGCCGCGCAATGGCCCGCGCTCGCGACGCAGGTCACGACCGCATGGGGCGGCCTGCTCGTCGAACGCATCGCCCGCCGCGAACTCGATGCGGCGCTCGTCTTCCTTGCCCGCGAAATGGTGCTGCCGGCGCAGGTCGAAGGCGTTCGGCTGCTGGACACGCGGCTCGTCGCGGTCGGCCGCAAGGGCGACTGGCCGCGCCGCAGCTACCGGCTCGCCGATTGCCATGCGCGCGGCTGGGTGCTCAATCCGGACGGCTGCGGTTTTCGTGCGGGCCTGCGGCGCGCGCTCGACGCGCAGGGTCTGCCGATGCCGGTCACGCTCGACGCGTACGGCCGCGACCTGCAACTGCAGAGCGTTGCCAACGGCTTCGGCCTCGGGCTGATGCCGCTGCCGCTCGTCGAAGGCAGCCCGCTGCGCGACGCGCTCGACATCGTGCCGCTCGCCGATTTCAAGCCGCAGATCGATCTGTGGCTGCTGCGCCGGCACGATGCGGCCCGTTTCGACGCGCCGCTCGCGGCCATCGCCGCGCATGCGCGCGCCGCGTTCGCGCTGCCGGAGCGATCGCACGACAAGGCCGCTTGACCTGACTGTAGCGGCCGTCGTGGCCACGGCGGCCGCGCGGCGCCTGCGGCGCGCCACGCCGTTGCCGTGCCCGGCAACCCGGCCCGGCTCACGCATCATGTCGACCGCGTTCGCCCCCGTTGCGTGACGCTGCGTCCGCCGCCGCGTGCGTCTGCCCGCGCGGCGCCGCATCGAGCACCGCCCGCCCCGCCGCCACCGCGATCGCATCGTCCTGCGGCGTATGCACGCGGCTGCACAGCACGTCGCGATAGTGGCGCTCCAGCGGATTGGTGCGGCTCAACCCGTGATTGCCCGACAGCTTCAGCGCCTGCTCGACCGTCCGGATCGCCTGCTCGGTCACGGTGCGCTTGACGAGACCGCTGGTCGTCACCGACGGCGCGTTGCCGGCGTCGGTGCGCGCGATGTGATCGTCGAGCAGCACCCGGTTCGTGTGCAGCCAGCCCTCGATTTCGCCGACCGCCTCCTGCACGCGCGGCAGCGTCGCGAGCGGTGCGCCGAGCCCGCTCGGCGCACGCGTCGTCGCGAATTCGACCAGCCAGTCGCGCGATGCGCGCGCCACCGCGTCGTACAGGCTGCCGAGCAGCGCGACCATCCACGCCTGCTGATCGGCCTGCGCGTCGGCATCCGCATGGGTGGCGGCCGACACGACCCATGCGTCCGGCGCGCGCACGTCGACCGCATATTCGGCCGGCAGCGGCACGTCGTCGAACACGACTTCATGGCTGCCCGATGCGCGCAGGCCGAGGTGATTCCAGCTTTCGATCACGCGGATGCGCTCGCCGTCAGCCTCCGGGTCGCGCGGCACGAGAAACACGCCGACGCGCGGCGCCGGTTCGTCGGTGCGCGCCCACACGGCCAGCCAGCGCAGCGCCGGAATGCCGGTGCTGTAGAGCTTGTGGCCCGACAGCCGCCAGCCGTCGCCGTCGCGGCGCGCGATGGTTGCCGGCAGCCCACCGCGCGACGGCGAACCGAGCGCCGGCTCGACGCGCAGCGCGTTGATCAGCGCGCCGTGCGCGACCGCGCTGTCGAACACCGCGCGCCGCACCTGCGCCGGCCAGCGGTTGTCGGCGCGGCCGAGCGCGCGATGCTGCAGATACGTCATCGTCAGCACCAGCGCGGTGGCGGGATCGGCCCGCGCGACGGCCGCGACGATCCGGCTCGCCTGCGCGAGCGTCGCCCCGGCGCCGCCATGCTCGCGCGGCACGACCTGCGCGATCAGCCCGGCACGATGCAGCCGCGCGAAGTTCTCGTGCGGAAAGCGGCCGTCGACGTCGTTGCGGGCCGCATCGGCGGCGAGTTCGGGGGCGAGGCGCTCGAGCAGCGCGGCGAGGCGCGCGTCGTTCGTCTCGTCGGCGTCTGCAACGTCAGCGGTGCCGGCCGCATCGGCGGACAGGAGGCGCAGCGAAGGTTGCGGTGACGGCGAGGAAGCGGCAAGGCTGGCGGACATCGAAACGGATTCCCTGGGTAGGTCGAACACGGCGGCGAAATGGCGACAAAGGCGGCAAACGCGGCACCCACGCGCGCCCGATCATTCACGAGCCCACAGCGTATGCGCAACGCATGCGCCCCCAAACCATGCAAATCTGATATTCAAATCGGGATTGATTATTTCCATTTCGCATGATCGCGGCGTTAACCTGCGCTCCATTCCCGCCCGGCCGTGCGCCGGGACATCCCTGCACCGGAGACCCAGATGAGCGTCGAATTCATCGGCATGATCCAGAGCCAGAAACAGTCGGAAATCCACCCGGCGTCCGGCCCCGTGGTCGATCCCGACTATGTGCGCGACTTTGCCCGCGCCCACGAAACGGCCGGCTTCGACCGGATCCTCGTGCCGCATCACTCGACCGGCCCGTCGGCGACGCTGACGATCGCGTTCGCGGCGGCCGCGACCGAGCGCATCCACTTCATGCTCGCGCATCGCCCGGGCTTCACCGCGCCGACGCTCGCCGCGCGGCAGATCGCGACGCTCGACCAGTTCAGCCGCGGCCGGCTCGCCGTGCACTTCATCTCCGGCGGCTCGGACAGCGAGCAGCAGCGCGACGGCGATTTCCTCGATCACGACGCGCGCTATGCGCGCACCGACGAATACCTGGGCATCCTGCGGCGGATCTGGACGGAACCGCAGCCGTTCGATCACGACGGCGCGCACTACCGGTTCAAGCAGGGTTTCTCGGAAGTGAAGCCGTTCCAGCAGCCGCATGTGCCGATCTACTTCGGCGGCGCGTCGGACGCGGCGCTCGCGGTGGCCGGCAAGCACGCGGACGTCTACGCGCTGTGGGGCGAATCGCTCGACCAGGTGCGCGACCTGACGACGCGCGTGCGCGCCGAAGCCGCGAAGCATGGCCGCCAGGTGCGCTTCTCCGTGTCGTTCCGCCCGATCCTCGCGGCGACCGAGGACGAAGCATGGGCGCGTGCGCACCGCATCCTCGACGAAACGCGCCGGCTGCGCGAAGCGGCCGGGCTCGGCGCCGGCGGCCCGCAGCAGAGCGAAGGCGCGCGCCGCCTGCTCGCCGCGGCCGAGCGCGGCTCGCGCGTCGACAAGCGGCTGTGGACCGAGATCGCGAAGCTCACCGGCGCGCGCTCGAATTCGACGGCGCTCGTCGGCACGCCCGAACAGGTCGCCGACGCGCTGCTCGACTACTACGACCTCGGCGTGACGACGTTCCTGATCCGCGGCTTCGATCCGCTGGAAGACGCGATCGACTACGGCCGCGAACTGATTCCGCGCGTGCGCGGCGCCGTCGCCGCACGCGACGCGGCCCGCCGCGCCGCCTGAGCCCACGGAACCATACGGAGCCCTACGCCACCATGTCCGCCGTCCTTTCGTCGCCCGACCGTACCGCATCCGGCCTCGTGCTCGCCGATACCCCGCGCCAGCATTTCTGGTTCGATCCGCCCGTGCCGCGCATCGACGTCGCCGCCGAGCGCCGCCACCGGCAGGAGCGGCTCGCGGCCGCGTTCCGCCTGTTCGCGCGCTTCGGCTTCGCGTCGGGCCTCGCCGGCCACATCACCGCGCGCGATCCGGAACTGCCCGATCATTTCTGGGTGAACCCGCTCGGCGTGCATTTCTCGCAGATCAAGGTCTCCGACCTCCTGCTCGTCAACGCGCGCGGCGAAACCGCGATCGGCCAACGGCCGCTGAACAAGGCCGCGTTCGCGATCCATGCGGCGATCCACGAAGCCCATCCGCACGTCGTCGCCGCTGCGCACACGCATTCGACCTACGGCAAGGCCTGGTCGACGCTCGGCCGCCCGCTTGATCCGCTCACGCAGGACGCGTGCGTGTTCTATGAAGACCACGCGCTGTTCGACGACTTCACGGGGATGGTCGTCGACACCAGCGAAGGCGCGCGAATCGCCGATGCGCTCGCGAAGCCGGACGGCACCACGCACAAGGGCGTGATCCTGAAGAACCACGGCATCCTGACGGCCGGCCCGACGGTCGAGGCCGCCGCGTGGTGGTACATCGCGCTCGACAACGTCGCGCACACGCAGTTGTTGGCCGAGGCGGCCGGCACGCCGCAGCCGATCGATCACGCGACCGCGCGCCATACGCACGGCCAGATCGGCGGCCCCGACGGTGCGCTGCATGCGTTCGACAGCCTGTTCGCGCGCGTCGTCGCCGACGAACCCGATCTGCTCGACTGAGCCACCCTTGCGCCACCCCGGAGACCACACAATGACCCACACCACCGCACCCGCGCCCGCCGACACGCACGACGACCAACGCCGCCGGCTGCTGCGCGCGGCCGGCGCCGCCGCGCTCGCCGTCCCTGCGATCACGCTCGGCCGCAAGGCGTGGTCCGCGCCGCCGCTGAAGAAACTCACGTTCGCGTGGAACCAGAACGCGTTCTGCCTGACGCCGATCGTCGTCGCGCAGGAGCGCGGCTTCTTCGAGAAAAACGGGCTGCAGGTCGAGCTGGTCAACTACAGCGGCTCGACCGATCAACTGCTCGAATCGATCGCGACCGGCAAGGCCGATGCGGCGGTCGGGATGATCCACCGCTGGCTGAAGCCGCTCGAAGCCGGCTTCGACGTGAAGATCATCGGCAGTTCGCACGGCGGCTGCGTGCGCCTGCTCGGCGCGAAGGCGGCCGGCGTCACGACGCTGCAGGCGCTGAAGGGCAAGACGGTCGGCGTCAGCGATCTCGCCGCGCCCGGCAAGCACTTTTTCTCGATCCTGCTCGCGAAGAACGGCGTCGATCCGGAGCGCGACATCACGTGGCGGCAGTATCCGGCCGACCTGCTCGGCGTCGCGGTCGACAAGGGCGAGATCCACGCGATCGCCGACGGCGACCCGAATCTGTATCTGCTCGAAAAGCGCAGCAACGGCGCGTACACCGAACTCGCGACCAACCTGTCCGGCGAATACGCGCGCAAGGTGTGCTGCGTGATCGGCGCGCGCGGCGACCTCGTGCGCAACGACCGGCCGTCGGCCGCCGCGCTCGCGCGCTCGATCGTGCAGGCCACCGAGTACACGCACGACAACCCGAACGAAGCCGCGAAGGTGTTCGCGAAGTATTCGCCGAAGATCAGCCCCGAGGATCTGCGCAAGCTGTATGCGACGCTCACCTACACGCATCACCCGACCAATGTCGACCTGCAGCAGGAAATCGCGTTCTATGCGGACGATTTCCGCCGCATCAGCGTGCTGAAGAAGAGCACGGACCCGCAGCGCTTCGCGCAGCAGGTCTATGCGAACGTACTGGGGTAACGCGATGTCGACGATCGAACACGCTTCCGCCGCACGCACCGCATCGGCTCCGGCCGGCGCCGCCGCCAACGCTCCAGCTTCCGCACGCCCGGCCTGCACGACGTGCGAAGCCACGCTGGCCGCGGAGGCGCGGCGCGAGCGCATCTGGCCGACCGGGATCGCCGCCGCATTCGCATGGGCCGCGCTCGGCGCACTGACGCAACTGTGGCCGAACCGGATCGTCGGCTTCAGCGACTGGGCGTACACCGACACGTTCGGCACGGCCGCGTGGACGATCGCCGCGCTGCTGCTCGTCGCCGCGACGCTCGGCCATCGGGTTGCGGCGACCCGCACGCGGCTCGCGCGGGTACGGCCGGCCGGCCCGTGGCTCGTCGCGCTGCCGCTCGTGCTCGCCGCGTGGGAAATCGTCACCGCCAAAACCGGCTGGCTGCCGACGCCGTTCTTCGCGCCGCCGCAGGCGCTGATCGAGGTCTACGTCGACGACTGGCCGCGCCTCGCCGGCAGCGCCGCCAACACGCTGAAGCTGCTCGCGCTCGGCTTCGCGTACGGCGTCACGGTCGGCTTCGCGGTCGGCGTGTCGATCGGCTGGTCGCGGCGGATCGGCTACTGGGTGCATCCGGTGCTGCGCGTGCTCGGGCCGGTGCCGGCCACCGCGCTGCTGCCGCTCACGTTCTACTTCTTCCCGTCGAGCTATTCGGCCGCCGCGTTCCTGATCGCGCTGGCGACGGGCTTCCCGGTTGCCGTGCTGACGTGGTCCGGTGTCGCGAGCGTGAACAAGCAGTACTACGACGTCGCACGCACGCTCGGCGCGAACGCACGCTTCCTCGTGCTGCGCGTCGCGATTCCGGCCGCGCTGCCGCACGTGTTCGTCGGCATCTTCATGGGGCTGAGCGCGTCGTTCACGGTGCTGGTCGTCGCCGAGATGATGGGCGTCAAGTCGGGGCTCGGCTGGTATTTGAGCTGGGCGCAGGGCTGGGCGTCGTACGTGAACATGTATGCGGCGCTGATCGTGATGGCGCTGCTGTTTTCCGGGCTGATCGCGCTGCTGTTCGCGGTGCGCGACCGTGTACTCGCCTGGCAGAAAGGAACCGTCAAATGGTAAGCGCCGCCGTACTCGAACCGTCCGCGGCCACTGCCGCGGCGCCCGCCGTCACGCCGCCGCGCGGCGCGCGCATCGACATCCGCCGCGTGAGCCATGCGTTCGACGGCCCCGGCGGCGCGCTGCCGGTGCTCGACGACGTGTCGCTGTCGGTCGCGGCCGGCGAATTCGTCGCACTGCTCGGCCCGAGCGGCTGCGGAAAATCGACGCTGCTGCGCCTCGTCGCGGGGCTCGACGCCGCGCGGCAAGGCACCATCGCGCAGGATGGCGTGCCGATCGAGCGCCCCGATCCGTCGCGCATCGTCGTGTTCCAGGACCCGACGCTGTACCCGTGGCGGCGCGTGCGCGCGAACGTCGCGCTCGGCCTCGAAGCACGCGGCGTGGCGCGTACCGCGCAGCATCGCGTCGACGATGCGCTCGCGCGCGTCGGGCTGCAGGAGTTCGCGAACGTGTTTCCGCATCAGTTGTCCGGCGGGATGGCGCAGCGCGTCGCGCTCGCCCGCGCGCTCGTCAACGATCCGCGCCTGCTGATCCTCGACGAGCCGCTCGGCAAGCTCGATTCGCTGACGCGGCTCACGATGCAGGCCGAGTTGACCGCGCTGTGGCAACGCGACGGTTTCTCCGCGCTGCTCGTCACGCACGACGTGGAAGAAGCGCTGTTCCTCGCGCAGCGCGTGATCGTGTTCGGGCCGCGCCCGGCAACGATCGTCGCCGAACTGCGCGTCGACCTGCCCTACCCGCGCCATCGCGGCGACCCGCGCCTCGCCGAATTGCGGCACGACGCGCTGCGGTATCTCGGGCTCGATGCGAGCTGGTAGATGCCGGATGCCGTTCGACGTTTGACCGCGATCCGCCGGGGACGCGCGCGATGAACGCGCCGCCGTTCGCCGACTGGGCCATCGCGTTCCTGCAACTGCTGTATCGCGCGCAAATCGCGTTGGCGCGTGGGCTGCACGCGATCGGCCTGACCGGCGACGCCGACGGCCAGGCCGCGTGGCCGTGGGCGCATCGCATCGCGCTCGAAACGCTGCGCATCGATGCCGGGCTCACGCGGCAGCTCGCGCTCGCCTGTGGCGCGACGGCGCTGGCCGTCGTGCTCGCGTGCACCGCGCTGGCTTCGCGCAAGCGGCGTGTCGTGCTGGCCATCGCCGCGCTGGCCGTCGCGTGGTTCGCGCCGTGGCCGCCCGCTGCGCTGTGGCTCGCGCCGGCCGTGCCGACCAGCTTTCAGCGCGATCCCGCGCCGTTTTCCGTATCGAACGTGATGCGCGGCGCGCACCTGTACACGCAACATTGCGCGGCCTGCCACGGCGCGGACGGACGCGGCGAAGGGCCGCTCGCGGCCACGCTCGCGCACTGGCCGCCGACCTTCGCCGGCGCGCTGCTCGCGCGTCGCCTCGACGGCGAACTGTTCTGGCGCGTGCGCCACGGCACGCAGGACGAGCACGGCGCGCCGACGATGCCCGGCTTCGCGGCAACACTCGGCCCGCAGGACACCTGGGCCGTGCTCGACTACCTGAAAGCGCTGGCCGCCGGCAGCGGCGCGCAGGCGGAAGGCGCGTGGCCGGTGCCGGTCCCGCTGCCGGCCCTCGACGTGCGGTGCGGCGACGCCGCACCTCAGGCGCTCGAGCACTGGCGCGAAGGCCAGCACGTGCGCGTCGTCGCGCTCGCGCCGGGCGCGACGCCGCCGCCGGAAGACGCGCGCTGGCAGACCTTGCTCGTCACCGAACGCGGCGCGCCCGTGCCGCCGTCAACCGCCGCGCGTGCGAACTGCGTCGCGACGACCGCCGATGCGTGGCGCGCGTTCGCGACGATTGCCGGCGTCGCGCCCGATGCGCTCGGCGGCACGCAACTGCTTGCGGATCGACGCGGCTGGCTGCGCGCGCGTGCGTTGCCGGGCAGCGCCGGCTGGTCGGATGCCGACCTGCTGTGCCGCTCGGATACGGCGGCTGTCCGGCCGTCCACGCCGGCCGCCCGCGGCGACGCACTGACCGCACTGCTGCTGCGCGTCGATCGGGAACCCGTGCGCGACGTACAGGCCGGCCTCCCGCATTGAATCCCTGAACCCTTCCCTCAACCGAACTTCACGATGAATCCGACCCGACGCCACTTCCTCGCCCAGGCGAGCGCCCTTGCCACGATCGCCGCCGCCCCCGCCGTCGTGCGCGCGCAATCGGGCGCACGCCCGTTGCTGCGCGCCGGCGACCAGAAAGGCGGGCTGCGCGCACTGCTCGAAGCGGCCGGCGAACTGAACGGCCTCGCGTACGACATCGCGTGGACCGAATTTCCGGCCGCCGCGCCGCTCGCCGAAGCGCTGAACGCGGCCGCCGTCGACTGCGGGCCGATCGGCGACGCGCCGGTGATCTTCGCGCTCGCATCTGGCGCCCGCATCAAGGTGATCGGCGCGAACCGTTCCGATCCGTACGGCACGGCCGTGCTCGTGCAGCCCGACGCCACGCTGAAAGGCGCAGCCGACCTGAAGGGCAAGCGCATCGGCACCACGCGCGGCTCGATCGGCCATTTCGTCACGCTGAAGGCGCTCGACGCGGCCGGCCTGCCGCCCGATGCCGTGTCGTTCCGCTTCCTGCCGCCGGCCGACACGATGCTGGCGCTCGCCACCGGTTCGATCGACGCATGGGCGACCTGGGAGCCCTATACCGCGCTCGCCGAAACGAGCGGCCGTGCGCGCGTGCTGGTCAACGGCCGCGGGCTGTGGTCGGGCCTCAGCTATCTGGCGGCGACCGACGCGGCGATCGCATCGAAACGCGACGTGCTGCACGATTTCCTGCGACGCGTCGTGCGCGCGCAGGCCTGGTCGTACCGGCACGTCGACGCGTATTCGGCGGCGCTCGCGCGCATCATCGGCATTCCGCCGGCCGCCGCGAAGCTGCAATTCGAGCGCCGCGGCACGCGCTGGCTGCCGATCGACGCGACGGTGATCGCCGAACAGCAGCGCACGGCCGACTTCTACCTGAAGGCCGGGCTGCTGCGCCAGCCGCTCGACGTACGCACGACCTTCGACACGGGCTTCCCGCTCGCTTGACCGGCGCGTGGCGGCGCGCGGCCGCCCAAACGGCTCAGGCATGATCTGGCACAATCGCGCTTCGACCATCCCGCCTCCAGCCAGCGTCATGCCAGCCATCACCGAACTCTTCGCCTACCCGATCAAATCCTGCGCCGGCATCGCGCTGACGCGCGCGCAACTGCTGGAAACGGGCCTCGCGTACGACCGCCACTGGCTGATCACCGATCCACACGGGCAGATGCTCACGCAGCGCACGCACCCGCGCCTCGCGCTGATTCGCCCGACGCTCGACGGCGATGCACTCGTGCTGAACGCGCCGGGCATGCCGGAAATCCGCACGCCGCTCGATGGCGACGCGACGGCCGCCACGCCGAAGATGGCCGCGACCGTGTGGCGCGACACCGTCGACGCGATCGACACCGGCGCCGACACGGCAGCGTGGCTCACCGAATTCCTCGGCGCGCCGACGAAGCTCGCGCGTTTCGGCCCCGACGCGCGCCGCAGCTGCAACCGCAAATGGACCGGCGAGATCGATACGCATACGCAGTTCGCGGACGGCTATCCGCTGCTGGTGATCGGCCAGTCGTCGCTCGACGACCTGAACGCGCGGCTCGCCGCGAAAGGCGCGCCGGCGATTCCGATGAACCGCTTCCGGCCGAACATCGTCGTGTCGGATCTCGATGCGTACGAAGAGGATTTCGTCGAGCATCTCGACGTCGACGGCGATACGCCGGTGCGGCTGCGGCTCGTGAAGCTGTGCACGCGCTGCCCGATGCCGACGATCGACCAGGCCACCGGCGCGCCCGATCCGGCATGGCCGCACGAGCCGACCGACACGATGCAGACCTATCGCGCGAACCCGAACTACGACGGCGCGCTGACGTTCGGCATCAATGCGATCGTCGTCGCAGGCGCCGGCGCGTGGCTCGAAGTCGGCCAGCCGGTCGAAGCGGAGATCGGCTTCGGCGATTGAGCCGGAGCCGGACAGCGCCGCCCGGCCCCTTCCCGCGCCGTCTCGTCGCGCGCCATCACGCGGCGCGCGCCATCGCATCACTCGCCGCCGCCGGCAGCCGGATCGTCACGACGAGGCCGCCGCCGGCCGCATCGGTCAGCGTCACGCTGCCCTGATGCACGCGCGCGATTTCCCTCACGATCGACAACCCGAGCCCCGTCCCTTCGACCGTCTGCGTCTTGCTGCCGCGATGGAAGCGCTCGAACACCGCATCGCGTTCGTCGGCCGGAATGCCCGGCCCGTTGTCGATCACGTCGAGCCGCGCCTGTTCGCCGTCGCGCGAGATACGCACCGTGATCACCGCATGGTCGCCCGCATAACGGATCGCGTTGTCGATCAGGTTGCCGATCATCTCGCCGAGCAAGTCGGATTGCCCGAGCACGTCGACGTCGGCCTCGTGCTCGAAGCCGAGATCGATGTCGCGCGCGCGGGCGACGGGCGACCAGTCGAGCGTCACGCTGCGGGCAAGCCGGTGCAGCGCGACCGGCTTGTGCGCAACCGCATGACCGCTGTCCGAATCGAGCCGCGACAGCGACAGCAGTTGCTGGACGATCTTCGCGGCCTGCCGCACCGCGCCGTTCGCGCGCCGCAGGTGCACGTTCGCGCGCGGCTGCTCGTCCGGCCGTAGCGCGAGTTCGACGCCCGCCTGGACGGCCGCGAGCGGCGTCTTCAACTGATGGGCCGCATCGGCGAAGAAGCGCCGCCGCGCCACCTGCATCCGCTGCGTGCGGCCGATGTACTGGTTGATCGAATCGACGAGCGGCGCGAGTTCGCTCGGCATCGCGCCCGTGTCGAGCGGCGTCGTGTCGTCCTCGCTGCGCGCGGCGACGGTGGCCGACAGCCGGTTCAGCGGCCGCAGCCCGCGGCCGACGCCGAGCCACACGATCCCGAGCGCCAGCACGACGAGCAGCCCTTCCTGCAACAGCGACCCGATCAGGATCTCGCGCGCGAGCGCCTGGCGCGCCTCGATCGTCTCGCCGACCATCACCCATACGATGCGCGACTGCGCGGTCGGCACGTCGTGCACCGGGATGCGCAGCGCCGCCATCCGCAACTGTTCGCCGCGATACACGACGTCGTAGTAACGCGTGACGAACAACGCGCCGTCGCCCGCGTCGCGGCCCTGCGGCAGCGGCAGGTCCGGATAGCCGGTGATCGTGTGGCCGTTGTCCTCGCGGATCAGGTAGTAGATCTTGCCGCCGTCGCTCGATTCGAGCATTTCGAGCGCGAGATACGGCAGGTCGACCTCGATCTCGCCGTCGTTGAGCCGCACGCCTTCGCGGATCGACTTCAGCGACGACGACAGCGTGCGGTCGAATGCGACGTGCGCGGCGCTCATCGCACGCTGGTACGTGAGCCACGAGTCGAGCGCGAGCAGGCCCAGCAGCGGCAGCAGCAGCCACAGCGCGACCTGCGCGCGCAGGTTCGGGCGGGTCATCCTTCCGCCTTCGCTTCGAGCAGATAGCCGAGCCCGCGCAGCGTGACGATCGCGACGCCCGTGTTCTCCAGCTTCTTGCGCAGCCGGTACACGTAGATCTCGATCGCGTCCGCGTTGACCGACTCGTCGAGCCCGAAGATCTTCTCCGACAGCGTGTCCTTGTTGATCGCGCGGCCGTTGCGCAGGATCAGCACCTCGAGCACCGAGCGCTCGCGCGGCGTGAGCGACAGCGGCTCGCCCGCCAGATGGAAGCTGCGGTCGATACTGTCGTACGAAAGCGGCCCGCACTCGACGCGCGAATGCTCGTGCCCGAGGCTGCGCCGGATCAGCGCGCGGGCGCGCGCCTCCAGTTCGGTCAGCTCGAACGGCTTCGCGAGATAGTCGTCGGCGCCGAGATCGAGCCCCTTCACGCGGTCCTCGACCGACCCGTGCGCGGTGAGGATCAGCACCGGCACCGGGTTGCGGCGCGCGCGCAGCCGTCGCAGCACCTCCAGCCCGTCCAGTTTCGGCAGCCCGAGGTCCAGAATCACCAGCGCGTAATCCTGCGTGCGCAGCACGTGGTCCGCCGCCTCGCCGTCGGCCATGTGATCGACCGCGAAGCGCGCGGCGCTCAGCGCATCGTTCAGCGACTGGGCCAGGTTCGGGTTGTCTTCGACGAGCAGCACACGCATGGGGATTCCGGTAAGGTCAGCGACAGCCCGCTACATTACATGATCCTTTCCGTCTCCACGCCTCGCGCAAACACGGGTTGCGCGGGTGTCGCGAAGCCGCCGCGCGCGATGCCGGCGGCAGCCGCTCAGCGCTCGGCAGCCGGCCGGTTGCGCGCCACGATGCGCGCGTCGCCGGTCACGCGCCGCTCGCGGAAACCGGCCACCACCGCGACGAACGCGACGCTCGCGCCGACCGTGACGACGATCATCGGATGCGCGGTGCCGTCCGACAGCCATGCCAGCACGCCACCGCACGCGGCCGTGATCGCCATCTGGATAAAGAAGAACAGCCCCGACGCCGTGCCGGCGATCTTCGTGTACGGCTGCATCACCGCGAACTGGCAGGCCGGAATCGCGATGCCGACCGCGATCATCACGACGAACATCGGTGCGACGAGCGCCGTCACCGAAGCCGGCGCGAGCGCGCCGCCGACCCACAGCACGGCGGCGCCGACCAGATTGACGGCCGCCGCCACCGCGATGACCGAATCGGCCGTCCGGCGCGTACTGGTCCGCGCGAACGCACTCGACCCGATCAGGTAGCCGAGCACGGTCACGCCGAAGATCGCCGCATAGACCGGGCCGGACACGCCGATGTGCCGCTGGAACAGCGTCGACGATTCCGCGATGAACGGATAGTAGGTGCAGTAAGCGAAGCTGATCGCGAGCGAATAGCGCAGGAACCGCCGCTCGCGCAGCAGGCCGGCGTAGGTCCGCAGCAGCCCGGCGCCGGCTGCCGGCCGCGTCTCGCGCTCGCGGGTCTCGGGCAGGTAGCGCAGCACCATCGCGGTCGCGACCAGCCCGCCCGCCGCCAGCCAGCCGAACACGCCGCGCCAGCCGAGCCACTCGGCAATCGCGCTGCCGGCCAGCGGCGCGACCACCGGCGACAGCGCCATGCCCGCCGAAATATGGCCGAGCATCGTGGCCTGCGTCGCGGCCGGAAAGCGTTCGCGCACGATCACGCGGCCGATCACGGTGCCGCTGCAGCCGCCCAGCGCCTGGAACACGCGCGCGGCGATCAGCGCCGGGATGCTGGTCGACCATGCGCAGGCGACGCTCGCGACGACGTACACGCACAGGCCGCCGAGCAGCACCGGCCGTCGGCCGTAGCGGTCGGACAGCGGCCCCGACACCAGCATCGACAGCGCATAGCCGACCATGTACAGGGTCAGCGTGAGTTGCAGCTGCGCGTCGGTGCCGTGTAGCGCATCCGCCATCGCGGGCAGCGACGGCAGGTACGCGTCGATCGTGATGCGCGGCAAGCACACGACGAGCATCAACAGGAACAGCCAGCCCCGGCGGGGTAATGAACGCGTCTTCATGCGGTAAGTCCGGATCGGCCGGATGAGTGGGGTCGACAGCAATCTAAGGCGAAAGTGATATAAGCTGAAGGACCATTAAATCGACTGTTGACTGGACCACTATGCCGCGAGGCAAAGCCGCGATTCCGCTGGACCTGCCGCGCCCTGCCGGGCTGTCGGGCGGCAGCCCGCACTCGAAGCAGGAATGCATCGCCGATACGATTCGCGACGCGATCCTGAAACGCCTGCTGCCCGGCGACAGTCCGCTGCCATCCAGCCGGACGCTGGCCGCGCGCTGGGATGTCGCGCGCGGCACCGTCGAAGCGGCGTACGACATCCTGTGCGCCGAGGGCTACATCGCCCGCACGCAAGGCTCCGGCACACGCGTGTGCGCGGTGGTGCCGGACAGCTATCTGCGCGCGGCCGCGCGGTCGCGAGACGGCAGCCCGCTCCCCGCCACCATCGCGCCCCCGGCGCCCACCACCCCGGCCGAGCCCGAGCACGGCGTGCGTCCGGGCGTCCCGTTCGTCGCGCGGCTCGCCGACCCCGGCCTGCTGCCGATCCAGCAATGGAAGAAGGCGCTCGGCGCCAGCCTGCTCGCCGCGACGGCGGACGATCTCGGCGCGACACCGGCACTGGGCGTCGAAAGCCTGCGCGCCGAGATCGCCGCGTACCTGCGGGAATACCGCGGCATCCCGTGCGAGGCCGGCGACATCGTCATCACGACCGGCATCCGCCACGCGATCGACCTCGTCGCACGCACGCTGCTCGCGCCCGGCTCGACGGTGCTGATGGAGGACCCCGGCTATGCGTCGGCGTGGCAGATCTTCACGATCGCGGGCGCGACCGTGATCGACGTGCCGGTCGATCGGGAAGGCATCGACACCGTATCGCTGAATCGCCATCCCGATGCGCGCGCCGCCTACGTGACGCCGGCCCATCAGGCGCCGCTCGGCGTCACGATGTCGGTCTCGCGCCGGCTCGAACTGCTCGACTGGGCGCAGCGCAACCGCACGTGGATCATCGAGGACGACTACGACGGCGAATTCAGCTACCACACCGCCCCGCTGCCCGCGCTGAAATCGCTCGACGCGTGCGACCGCGTGATCTATTGCGGGTCGTTCAACAAGACGCTGTTTTCCGGGCTGCGCATCGGCTTCATGGTGGTGCCGGCGGCGCTGCGGCCGGCGCTGTCCGCCGTGTGGCACGCGACCGCACGCTCGGTCGGCGTCGCGCCGCAACTGGCGCTGGCCCGCTTCATCGGTCAAGGCGATTTCGCGAAGCACCTGCGCGCCGCCCGCCACGCGTACCGCCAGCGGCGCGACATCGTGCTCGACCAGCTGGAGAAACATGCCGGCGGCCGCTACTCGGTGACCGGCGAGCACGCGGGCTTTCATTTCGTGCTGTGGCTGCCGCCCGGCATCGACGACGCAACGTATGTCGCGCAAGCCCGCGCGGCCGGCGTCGAGCTGCAACCGGTCCGCGGCTTCTGTCGAAGCGCCCGCCGCGAAGCGGGCGTCGTCGTGGGCTATGCCGCGCTGACGGCCGCCCACGCGCGGCATGGCGGCCGCCTCCTCGGCCAACTGCTGGCCACTTCCGCGTAGCCCGCGACCCCGCGTCGCCCCGCCTCTCAAGCCCTGCCGCGCGCCGCGAAACCCGCGGCCGGCGCCGCGTCGACCTCGGGAAATCCATGACACGAACGGCGCGATTGCGAACCGGAATGAAAGCAGGCTGAAAGTGCCCCGCAATTAACATCCGCGTCACTCGAACAAAACCCACGCATCACTGGAGGAAGACATGCCGTTTGCACCGAAGCAACTCGCCGCCGCGCTGGCGATCGTTCTGGGCACTGCCGCCGGCAGCGCCGCCGCGCAGGTTCCGGCCGGCTACCCGGGGAACTACCAGGGCGTGATCGACGCCGCGAAGAAGGAAGGCAAGCTGATCGTCTACTCGACGACCGACACGGGCCTCGTGCGTCCGCTGATCAAGGACTTCGAAAGCCTGTACGGCGTGAAGGTCGAGTACAACGACATGAACAGCACCGAGTTGTACAACCGCTACATCAGCGAGAACGCGGCGAGCAGCACCAGCGCCGACGTGCTGTGGAGCTCGGCGATGGACCTGCAGGTCAAGCTCGTCAACGACGGCCTGATGGCGTCCTACGATTCGCCCGAAAGCCCGAACGTGCCGCAATGGGCGCAGTACCAGAAGCAGGCGTACGGCACGACGTTCGAGCCGCTCGCGATCGTCTACAACAAGCGGCTGATCCCCGAGAACGAAGTGCCGACGACGCGCGCCGACCTGATCAAGCTGCTCACCACGCAGGCCGACAAGTTCAAGGGCAAGGTCACGACGTACGACATCGAGAAATCGGGCGTCGGCTTCAACTATCTGACCCAGGACGCGCACGTGAACGAGAAGGTCACGTGGGAACTCGTCAAGGCGATCGGCGCGACCGGCCCGAAGCTGCAGTCGAGCACGGGCGCGATGATGGAGCGCATCTCGTCGGGCGAGAACCTGATCGGCTACAACATCATCGGTTCGTATGCCTACGCAAAGGCGAAGAAGGACAAGTCGATCGGCTACGTGTTTCCGAAGGACTACACGCAGGTCGTGAGCCGTCTCGCCACAGTGTCGAAGAAGGCGAAGAACCCGAACGCCGCGAAGCTGTGGGTCGACTACCTGCTGTCCAAGCGCGGCCAGACGCTGATCGCGAACCAGGCGAACCTGTACGCGATCCGCGCGGACGTGACCGGCGAAACGTCGGCGGCGAGCCTCACGAAGGAACTCGGCGATTCGCTGAAGCCGATCCAGATCGGCACCGGCCTGCTGGTCTATCTCGACCAGTCGAAGCGCCTCGCGTTCCTGAAGCAATGGCAGCAGGCGATCAAGCGCTGATGCGCTGAGCCGCTGACCTCGGGCCGCCCGCCGCACCGCGCGCGGGCGGCCCCTTCCCCTTACCGACTTCCTTGAGGCGGCCATCCGGATGGCCGCAGGGGCGAACTCATGCTTTCAACCAGCACACGCGGCACGGCACCGGCCGTTCCGCCCGCCACCGGCCCGCGCGACGCGATTCCCGCACTGCCGGTCAGCAGCCTGCAGCCGCTCGCCGGCATGCTGCGCTGGATCGTCGTCGCGGTCCTGACCGTCGCGGTCGCGCTGCCGCTCGGCTTCATCCTGTTCCAGAGCCTGCTGTCCGCGCCGTTCTTCGACGCGAACAAGACGCTCGGCATCGAAGGCTTCCGTTTCATCTTCAGCGATCCCGACTTCTGGTCGGCCGTGAAGAATTCGTTCATCATCGCCGGCGGGATGCTGTTCATCTCGATCCCGCTCGGCGGCATCCTCGCGTTCCTGATGGTGCGCACCGACCTGCCCGGCCGCCGCTGGCTCGAACCGCTGCTGCTCACGCCGGTGTTCGTGTCGCCGATGGTGCTCGCGTTCGGCTACGTGGTCGCGGCCGGCCCGGTCGGCTTCTACTCGGTGTGGTTCAAGGAACTCTTCGGGGTACAGAACATACCCTGGAACGTGTATTCGATCTTCGCGATCACGGTGATCGTGGGCCTCACGCACGTGCCGCACGTGTACCTGTATTCGTCGGCCGCGCTGCGCAACCTCGGCTCGGACGTCGAGGAAGCCGCGCGCGTGACCGGCGCCCGCCCGTTCCGCGTCGCGCTCGACGTGAGCCTGCCGATGACGATGCCCGCGCTGCTGTTCGCCGGCGTGCTGGTGTTCTTCCTCGGTTTCGAGGTGTTCGGGCTGCCGCTCGTGCTCGGCGATCCGGAAGGCCACCTCGTGCTCGCGACCTACCTGTACAAGCTGACCAACAAGCTCGGCGTGCCGTCGTATCACCTGATGGCCGCAGTCGCCGTGTGCATCGTCGCGATCACGTTCCCGCTCGTGCTGCTGCAGCGCCGCCTGCTGAAGACCGCGAGCCGCTTCGTCACCGTGAAGGGCAAGGCCGGCCGCGCGACCGTGCTGCCGCTCGGCGTGTGGCGCTGGGTCGCGCTCGCGATCGTCGCGCTGTGGCTGATGCTGACCGTGATCGTGCCGATCTCGGGCATCGTGCTGCGTGCGTTCGTGACCAACTGGGGCGAAGGTGTCGCGCTCGCCGAAGTACTGACGCTGTCGAACTTCATCGAACTGTTCGAGCAGGACAACCTGGTGCGCGCGATCGTCAACACGCTCGGCATCGGCGTGATCGGCGGCGCGCTCGCGATCGGCTTCTACTCGCTCGTCGCGTTCGCCGGCCACCGCCGCCCCGACTGGGCGACCAAGCTGCTCGACTACCTCGTGCTGCTGCCGCGCGCGGTGCCGGGTCTCCTCGCCGGTCTCGCGTTCCTGTGGATCTTCCTGTTCGTGCCCGGCCTTCGTGAGCTGAAGAACTCGATGTGGAGCATCTGGATCGCGTACACGGTCGTGTGGCTCGCGTACGGGATGCGGCTCATCCAGAGCGCGCTGCTGCAGGTCGGCCCGGAACTCGAGGAAGCCGGCCGCAGCGTCGGCGCGACGCGCAGCCGCGTGTCGCTCGACGTGACGCTGCCGCTCGTGCGCTTCGGCCTGCTCGCCGCGTGGCTGCTGATCTTCATGATCTTCGAGCGCGAATACTCGACCGCCGTCTACCTGCTGTCGCCCGGCACCGAAGTGATCGGCGCGCTGCTCGTGTCGCTGTGGGCGACCGGCGCCGTCGACCAGGTCGCGGCGCTCTCTGTCATCAACATCGCGATGGTCGGCGCCGGTCTCGGCGTGGCCCTGCGCTTCGGAGTGAAACTTCATGGATAAGCTCATCGTCGACGATCTGCACCTCAGCTACGGCGCCAACCCGATCCTCAAGGGCGTGTCGTTCGAACTGAAGGCCGGCGAAGTCGTGTGCCTGCTCGGCGCGTCGGGCAGCGGCAAGACCACGCTGCTGCGTGCGGTGGCCGGCCTCGAACAGCCGTCGGACGGCCGCATCCAGCTCGACGAGCGCGTGTTCTTCGACGGTGCTCGGCGCGTCGACCTGCCGGTCGAACAACGCTCGCTCGGCCTCGTGTTCCAGTCGTACGCGCTGTGGCCGCACCGTACCGTCGCCGACAACGTCGGCTACGGCCTCAAGCTGCGCCGCGTCGCACCGGCCGAACAGAAGCACCGCGTGCAGACCGCGCTCGACCAGCTCGGCCTCGGCCATCTCGCGGAACGCTTTCCGCATCAGCTGTCGGGCGGCCAGCAGCAGCGCGTCGCGATTGCCCGCGCGCTCGTCTACAACCCGCCGGTAATCCTGCTCGACGAACCGCTGTCGAACCTCGACGCGAAGCTGCGCGAGGAAGCGCGTGCGTGGCTGCGCGAGCTGATCGTGTCGCTCGGGCTGTCGGCCCTGTGCGTGACGCACGACCAGACCGAAGCGATGGCGATGTCCGACCGCATCCTGCTGCTACGCAATGGCCGCATCGAGCAGGAAGGCACACCGGCCGAGCTGTACGGCGCGCCGCGCTCGCTGTACACCGCCGAATTCATGGGCAGCAACAACCGGATCGACGCGCGCGTCGCCGCGATCGACGGCGAATGCGTGACGCTCGCCGGCGACGGCTGGGAGCTGCAGGCGCTTGCCCGCGACACGCTCGCGCCGGGCCAGGATGCGCAGGCCGTGATCCGTCTCGAACGCGTGCAGGTCACCGATGGCCCGGGCGCGAACCGCCTGCAGGCCGACCTCGTCACGTCGATGTATCTCGGCGATCGCTGGGAGTACCTGTTCCATTGCGGCGAGATGCGCCTGCGTGCGTTCGGCCATGTACCGCGCGCGGCCGGCAAGCACTGGATCGAATTCCCGACCAACGACTGCTGGGCGTTCGCGAAAGCGGGCTGACCCGAACGCGGCGGCCAGCGTGCCGCCGCCTGTTCTCCACGCCGCCGCCTTCCTGCCCGGCGGACGCTTCCCGGCGTCCGCCGCGGGCGATTGCGCGGTTGCGCGCCGTATCCGTTTCACCCAACCCACAAGAACCAAGGAGACATCGTCAATGAAGTCACGCGCAGAACGTTCGATTCGAACAGTAGTCCTCACCGGTTCAGCCGCGGCCGCCTGCCTCGCCGCGCCGGCCGCGCACGCGCAGTCGTCGGTCACGATGTACGGGATCATGGACGCCGGTATCGAATTCACGAACCATGCGGCGCCGCAAGGCGGCAATTCGGTCAAGCTGAAGTCGGGTAACAAGAACACGTCGCGCTGGGGCCTGCGCGGCGTCGAGGATCTCGGCGGCGGGCTGAAGGCCGTGTTCCGGCTCGAAAGCGGAATCGACCTCGCGAACGGCGCGTCCGACGACGGCCCCGACTCGATCTTCGCGCGCCGCGCGACGGTCGGCCTGAAAGGGAAATGGGGCGAGCTGTCGCTCGGCCGCAACTTCACCGTCACTTACGATTACATGCTGCCGTTCGATCCGATGGGTTACGCGCAGAACTACTCGTGGGCGACCTCGTCGATGGCAACCGGCGGCCGCAAGGACGGCCTGTTCACGCGCTCGTCGAACGCGGTGCGCTACGACGGCGAATTCAGCGGCTTCAAGTTCGGCGCGCTGTACGGGTTCGGCAACGTGCCGGGCAGCATGAAGACCAGCTCGAAATACGATTTCGCGGTGGGCTACGAGACGGGGCCATTCGCGGCGGTCGTCACGTTCGACCGGCAGAACGGCGCGGCCGACAGCGTCACGCCGGCCGATACAGTCAACTACATTCAGGGCATCCACGCGGGCTTGAGCTACGACTTCGGCAACCTGAAGACGATGGCCGGATACCGCAATTACAAGCGCACGTTCCACACCACGGCGGCGAACCAGTTGAGCGACATGTATTGGCTCGGCGGGTCGTACCAGTTCACGCCGACGTTCTCGCTGATCGCGGCCGTCTATCACCAGAACATCAAGGGCGGCACGGATGCCGATCCGACGCTGGTGTCGGTGCGCGCGCAGTACGCGCTGTCGAAGCGCACGGTGCTGTATGCCGCCGGGGCGTTCGCGATCGCGAAACACGACCAGAAGGTCGGCGTGTCGCGCGATTTCAACGGGTATGGCACCACGCAGGTCGGGGTGACGGCGGGGATTCAGCAGCGGTTTTGACGCTGACGTGACGAGCGGCAGCGGTTGATCGGCCGCCCCGCTGCTTTCACGCTACGCGCGGCGGCATGACGGCGAACGTCCGAACGCTGCCGCGCAACTCGACGCTCACGCCGCATCCGGCCCGCTGCCTGGCGATGCGCTGCTCACTCGCCACGCATCGTGAACACCAACCGCACGACGCTGCTCGCATCGCCCCAATGTTCACCGACCGCCGATAGCGGCACCGTGCGCGTGTCGATCGTGAGGCCTGCATCCCCGGCCGCCTCGAACACGCCGCGCACCGACGCCAGCAAGCGCGGCAACGGCACGCTGCCCAAGCCGCTGCCCATCAGCTCGATCGCGGTCGCGCGCAGCACGGCGCCCGGCAACAGCACGTCCGCGCCGCTGATCGAGCCGATCTCCACGAAACGCACCCGCCGTCCGCCGGGGGTCGCCTTCGCGGCGGCAACCAGCAGCGTCTGCGCGCTGGCGCCCCACAGATAATCGAGCACGACGTCCACGCCCGCGCGGAAATGCGGCTCGAGCGCCCGCGCCAGATGCACGTCGTCCTGCTGCAGCGACACCACCGCGTCCGCGCCGGCACTCAGCAACGCCTGCAGCGCGGCCGCGTTACGGCCTGTCGCGATCACCTTCGCCGCGCCGAGATGCTTCGCGATCCGCACTGCGAGCCGCCCCGACGTCCCCGTTGCGCCGTTGACGAGCACCGTCTCGCCCGCAACGAACCTCGCGCGTTCGGTCAGCGCCGCCCACGACGACATCCCCGGAATCGCGATCGCCGCCGCCGTGACATCGTCGAGCGCGTCCGGCAGCGGCACGCACTGCGTATCGGGCGCGATCGTACGTTCGGCCATCGCGCCGAACGGCGCGGGCGCACCGAAGAAGTAGACGCGCCGACCATCGTCGAGACGGCCCACGCCGTCGACACCGACGACGAACGGATAACCGCCAACGGATGAATAATGCGTCCCCGCCGCACGCCCCTGCGCGATGCGGCTCAGCGCGGACGCCGTCACGTCGATCAGGCTGTGGCCCGGCATTGCGCTCGGCGGTTCGAACTCCGTATAGATCGGACGTTGTCCAGCGCCTTCAACGACTGCTGCTTTCATGGTGATTCCTTCAATTCTGGAGGGGTGGACCTTTATCGGGCATCGAGCCATGCGCGCAGCGCGGGATCGCGTACTTCCAGCACGTCGAACAGGCCGAGCGCACGCAGCGCGGGCAATGCGTCGATCGCATCGGCCTCCGCGCGCGCCCTCTCGGCCGGCGCGGCGTTCGGGTCGATCAATACGCGCGCATTGACCAGAAACGCGCCGACGGTCCCCTTGCGGATCGTCGTTCCGCCGGCATCGACTTGGTTGGCATGGTCGGGAAGCATCTGTTCGGCTCGCATCGCGTCTTACTCCGGTTGTCATCGATGGACGCAGTGTAGGCGTGCGAAACCGGCCGATCTCCGGTATAATAGCCATTCGATACCGATATCCGGCCATGTCCGATCCGCTCCTGCCAGCCCGCTTCGTCACGTCCGACGACGGCCCGTTCGTGGTCGCCGCCGTCCTGTCGCAACGCGATCCGCGTATCACCGCGCCGCATTCCCATGCGCGCGGCCAGCTCGTCGGCGCGCTGAGCGGGCTGGTGACGATCGGCCTCGACGATCAGGAGTGGGTCGTGCCGGCGATCCATGCGATCTGGATTCCGCCGCATTGCCGGCATTCGCTGCGCTCGTTCGGGCCGATCGCCGGCTGGTCGGCGTTCATCGCCGAAGCCCGCTGCGCGACGCTGCCGGCCACGCCGCGCGCGATCCGCACGACGCCGCTGCTGCGCGAAGCCGTGCAGCGTGCGGCAAGCTGGGGCGATGCCGATCTGGATGCCGCGCAGACCCGGATCGCCGACGTGATCCTCGATGAAATCGCGGCGTCGGAAGCTGAAGCGCTGGGGCTGGTCCGGCCGCGGGACCCGCGGCTCGTGAAGATCACCGATGCGCTGGCCGCGGATCTCGCGAACGACCGCCGGCTCGAGGAATGGGCCGAATGGGCCGGCATCGGCGCACGGACGATGAGCCGCCGCTTCGTCGCCGAGACGGGGCTGACGTTCGCGCAGTGGCGTCAGCAGGCCAGGCTGCTGCGGGCGCTGGAGCGCATTGCCGACGGCGTGCCGGTGACGACGATCGCGCTCGATCTCGGATACGACAACGTGAGCGCGTTCATCGACATGTTCCGGCGTGCGCTGGGCACGACGCCGGGGAAATATATGGAGGCGGGAAGCCCGGTACAGCGATAGGTGAGGCCATGCTCGGGCATGACGCCGCACGGCGAAAAGCCGGCGGTCGGCACGGGGAAAACCGCCCGGCGCCGCATCAATACGTGCCGTCGCCCTGCTTCACGGCGTCGTCGCCCTTCCGTTTGAACTGTGCGGCGAGCCGCTCCGCGCTCCGTGCCAGCAGCGTCGTATCGACACCGACCGCGACGAACAACGCGCCCGCTTCCAGATAGCGCCGCGCGGCCGCTTCATCCGCGCTCAGGATGCCCGGCGCCTTGCCGGCCGCCTTGATCGCGCGGATCGCGCCATCGATCGCGGCCTGCACGTCCGGGTGCTCCGGATGGCCGAGATAGCCGAGATCGGCCGCAAGATCAGCCGGCCCGATGAACACGCCATCGACGCCGTCGACCCGCGCAATCGCATCGATCGCCTCCAGCCCCGCGCGCGTCTCGACCTGCACGAGCACGGCCATCTCGTCGTTCGCGCGATGCAGATACTCGCCGACGCGATTCCACCGCGATGCGCGCGCCAGCGCACTGCCGACACCGCGAATCCCGTGCGGCGGGTAACGGGTCGCCGCCACCGCCGCGCGCGCTTCGTCCGCGCTCTGCACCATCGGCACGAGCAGCGTCTGCGCGCCGAGATCGAGCACCTGCTTGACGATCACCGGATCGTTCCACGGCACGCGCACGACCGGATGCGACGGATACGGCGCGATCGCCTGCAGTTGCGCGAGGATCGTCGGCACCGTGTTCGGCGCATGTTCGCCGTCGATCAGCAGCCAGTCGAAACCGGCGCCCGCGACCACTTCGGCGCTGTACGGATTCGCGAGGCCGAGCCACAAGCCAATCTGCGCGTCGCCGCGCGCGAGCGCGGCCTTGAAGACATTCGACGGAATCTGCATCGTTCGCTCACCTCACTCGAAGTAGCACTGGATCGTCCCGAGCGGGCCGTAGTCGACGCTGAACGTATCGCCCGATCGCGCCGCGCAGGGCCGCGTGAACGACCCGCCGAGCACGATCTGCCCCGGCTCCAGCGCGACGTCGAAACGCGACAGCCGGTTCGCAAGCCACGCGACGCCGTTCGCCGGATGGTTCAGCACGCCGGCCGCGACACCGGTTTCCTCGACCACGCCGTTGCGCGACATGATCGCGGCGACCCAGCGCAAATCGACGTCCTGCGGGCGCACCGGCCGGCCGCCGATCACGACGCCCGCGTTCGCCGCGTTGTCGGCGATCGTGTCGAACACCTTGCGCGGCCGCTTCGTATCGGGGTCGATCGACTGGCTGCGCGCGTCGATGATCTCGAGCGCCGGCACGACGTAATCGACCGCGTCGTACACGTCGAAGATCGTGCAGTTCGGCCCCGTGAGCCGCTTGCCGAGCACGAACGCGAGCTCGACCTCGACGCGCGGCACGATGAAGCGGCCGGTCGGGATCGTGCCGCCGTCGTCGAAGAACATGTCGTCGAGCAGCGCGCCGTAGTCGGGCTCGTCGATCTGCGACGTGTTCTGCATCGCCTTCGACGTGAGGCCGATCTTGTGCCCCTTCAGCGTGCGGCCTTCCGCGAGCTTGAGGGTCACCCACGCGCGCTGGATCGCATACGCGTCGTCGATCGTGATGTCGGGATGGTCGAGCGAGATCTGGCGGATCTGCGTGCGGGCGCGCTCGGCGTCGTGCAGACGGTGCGCGAGCTGGTCGATGAGGGCGGGTTCGAGCATGGTCGGATCGGGAATGGGGTTCAGCCGGCCCGCTTGTAGCGGGCGTGGATGTTGTTGTGCTTGTACGAGCCGCTTTCGCTGAACTCGGTCAGTTCCATCGACAGCGCGAGGTAGCGTTTCGCGTACAGCTCGGCGAAATGGGCCTTGATCGCGTCGAACAGCGCGTCGCACGCGGCTTGTTTCGTTTCGTCGCTGCGGCCCGCGCCGATCTTCAGCGTCACGTGGACGAACGCGTCGTCCTCCGTGCCGTCCGCGACGCAATAATCGTGCAGCTCGATCGCGCGCGAGCGGATGCCGCCGGTCGGAAACACGCCGCCCTGTGCGATCAGCGTCGCGTTGATCGTGCGCAGCAGCGCGGGAATGCGAGCGTCGTCGCGGATGTTCGCGGTGTATTCGACGACGATGTGTGGCATGGCAACTCTCCGGTCGGATTCGAAGGCGTGGCGGGCGGCAACGCTCAGGGCAGCGGGAAGATCGCGTTGATCTGCCCGGTGCCGGAGCTCGCGAAATAGTCGGTGACGATCTCGACCGGCTTGTCGTAGCGATCCCAGCCGAGCAGCCCGAGCAGCATCGCCGTGTCGTGCATGCCGCCTTCGCCGTGGCAATGCACGTTGTATTCGGGCAGCATCGCGCAGAAGGTCTTGAAATCACCCTGCTTCCACAGCTCGACCACGCGCAGGTCGACCTGCCGGAAGAATTCGCGGCTGATCTGGTGGATCGATTCCTCGGGGCTGCCGTTGTCGTTGAAGCGGTGCGACAGCGAGCCGCTCGCGAGGAATGCGACGTTCGAATCGCTCTTCTCGATCGCCTCGAGCAGCGCCTCGCCGAAGCGCCGGCTTTCGTCGAGCTGATGCCACATGCACCAGCCGGCGATCGACACGACCTTGAAGTGCTGGTCGCCGTTCATGTAGCGCATCGGCACGAGCGTGCCGTATTCGAGCTCGAGGCTGTCGATCTCGTGCGCACGCGTCGCGACGCCGCGCTCGGTGGCCGTTTCCGCGATCAGCCGGCCGAGCGCCGGGTTGCCCGGATACGCGTACTGCATGTCGCGGATGAAATGCGGCAGCTCGTTGCTCGTATAGGTGCCCGCGAACCGCGCATTGCAGTTCACGTGATAGCCGGCGTTGACGAGCCAGTGCACGTCCGACACGACGATCGTGTCGACGCCGAGCGCGCGACAGCGCTCGCCGATCAGCTGGTGGCCGCGGATCGCCGCTTCACGGCAGCCGTGATGCTTGCCGGGCAGTTCCGACAGGTACATCGACGGCACGTGCGTGATCTTCGCGGCGAGGGACAGTTTGCCCATCGTTCAAGTCTCCCTATCGTTCTTGCGACAACACGGCCGGCGCCCGTCACACGCCCCAGCGCGGAACATGATGCGAACCCATCGAGATGCACACGTTCTTGATCTCCGCGAACACCTCGAAACTGTACTCGCCGCCCTCGCGCCCGGTGCCCGATTCCTTCACGCCGCCGAACGGCTGGCGCAGGTCGCGCACGTTCTGGCTGTTCACGAACACCATCCCGGCCTCGATACCGCGCGCGAGCCGGTGCACCTTGCCCACGTCCTGCGTCCAGATGTACGACGCCAGGCCGTACGCCGTGTCGTTCGCGAGCCGCAGCCCGTCGTCTTCGTCCTCGAACGGGATGATGCACGCGACCGGCCCGAAGATCTCTTCCTGCGCGATGCGCATCCGGTTGTCGACGTCGGCGAACACGGTCGGCCGCACGAAGTTGCCGTTGCGCAGATGATCGGGCAGCCCCGCCGGCTTGTCCGCGCCGCCCGCGACCACGCGCGCGCCTTCCTGCTCGCCGATGCGGATATAGCCCGTCACCTTCTCCCAGTGCTGGCGCGTGATCATCGCGCCGAGATTCGTGCCCGGATCGGTCGGATCGCCGACCACCAGGTTGTTCGCGCGGCGCGCGAATTCCTGCACGAAGCGATCGTAGATCGTGCGCTGCACGAAGATCCGCGAGCCCGCGGTGCAGCGTTCGCCGTTGATCGAGAAGATCGTGAACAGCGACGCGTCGAGCGCGCGGTCGAAATCGGCGTCGTCGAAAATGAGCACCGGCGACTTGCCGCCGAGCTCCATCGAATACTTCTTGAGGCCCGCGCGCTCCATGATCCGCTTGCCGGTGACCGTGCCGCCGGTAAACGACACCGCACGCACGTCCGGATGTCGCACGAGCGCATCGCCGGCCGTCGCGCCGTAACCCTGCACGACGTTCAGCACGCCCGGCGGGATACCCGCTTCGAGCGCGAGCCGGCCGAGCTGGTCGGCCGTCAGCGGCGACAGCTCCGACATCTTCAGCACGGCCGTGTTGCCGAGCGCGAGGCACGGCGCCGTCTTCCACGTGGCGGTCATGAACGGCACATTCCACGGCGACACCAGCGCGCACACGCCGACCGGCTGGTACAGCGTGTAGTTCAGCATCTGGTCGTCGACCGGATAGGTGCGGCCGTTCATCTGCACGCACACTTCGGCGAAGAAGTTGAAGTTCTCGGACGCGCGCGGAATCAGCTGCTTGCTCGTCTGCGCGATCGGCAGGCCGGTATCCTGCGTTTCCAGCGCGGCGAGCATCGGCACGTTCTTCTCGATCAGCTCGCCGAGCTTGCGCATCAGCTTCGCGCGCTCCTTCGCCGGCGTGTTCGCCCATTTGGGGAACGCTTCCTTCGCCGCGCGCACGGCCGCGTCGACCTCGGCCTCGCCGCCCGACGCGACGTCGGTGATGACGTCGCCCGTCGCCGGGTTCAGCGTCGTGAAGGTTTCGCGGCTCTCCACTTCGCGGCCGCCGATCCAGTGCTTGATGGTCATGTGCTCTCCTTCCTTGGGCGACGGGCTCAGCCGGCGCGATAGTAGTCTGCCTCGCCGACGATCGTGTTCACGAGCCGGCCGATTCCTTCGATTTCGGTCACGACCTCGTCGCCCGGCTGCGTGTCCGCCAGCCCTTCGGGCGTGCCGGTCAGGATCAGGTCGCCCGGCGAGAGCGTCATGAAGCTGCTGATGTGCTCGATCAGCGCCGGCACGTCGAACACCATGTCGCGCGTGCTGCCGCGCTGCGTCTCCCGGCCGTTCACCGTCGTGCGCAGCGTCAGGTCGCCCGCGTCGCCGATCTCGTCGCGGCTGACGAACCACGGCCCGAGCGGCGTGCAGGTGTCGCGGTTCTTCACGCGCAGGTTCGGGCGGTAGTAGTTCTCCAGATAGTCGCGAATCGCGTAGTCGTTCGCGACCGTATAGCCGGCCACGTAGTCGATGGCCTGCGCGCGGCTCACGTGGCGCGCGGGCCGGCCGATCACGACGGCCAGTTCGCACTCGTAGTGCATGTGCGTGGCGTCCGCGGGGCGCACGGTCAGCGACCGGTGGCCGACGAACGTATTCGGCCCCTTCAGGAAAATCAGCGGCTCGCTCGGCGCGTTGAACGCGAGTTCCTTCGCATGGTCGGCGTAGTTCAGGCCGAGCGCGAACGTCGTGCGCGGCGCGACGGGCGGCAGCCACGCCACCGCGTCCTCGGCCACCACGCGCCCGGTATCGAGGCGGATCGCGCCGTCGCCGGCCGGTTCGGCCGCATGCAGTGCGCCGTTGTAGATCACGCGCGCCGTCTTCATCATGCTTCCTCCGCCATCAGCGTATGCCGCAACGTGCCGATGCCGGCCGCGGCGATCTCGATCGTGCTGCCCGCGCGGGCATGCGGTGCGCCGCCCGCGACGCCGAGCAACAGCACGTCGCCCGCGTCGAACGACATGAAGGCCGTCACGTCGGCGATCAGCGCGCGCACCGGACGAATCAGCGTCGCGGTCGACGCGGATGCCGCCACTTCGCCGTCGATCCGCACCGTCAGGCCGATCGCGTCGACATCGGCGAGCGCGGCGGCCGGCACGATCGTGGGCCCGAGCGGGCAGAAGCCGTCGCGGCACTTGAAGCGCACGGCCGGACGGTAGTAATCGGGATGCGGCACCGACACGTCGCTCGCGAGCGTGAAGCCGTGCACGTAGTCGAGCGCCCGCGCGGCCGTCACGCGCGTCGCGCGCCGCGCGAACACGACGGCCACCGACGCACCGATCTCCAGCGCGTCGACACCGGCCGGCACGACCACGGCGGCGCCGTCGGCCGCATGCGTGTTGGCGGATTTGATGTACAGGATCGGCGCCTGCGGCGGGCGGCCGTAAGGCGGTGCGTTCACCGCATCGCCGAGCGCGTCGAGCGCCGCGCGCTCGTTGAGCAGCGCGCCGTAGACGGTACCGATGGCGACCGGCAACGGCGGCGCCGCGGCGGTCGTGCAAGACAGCTCCATGCGTCATTCCCCTGCCGCGCGTCGCGGCGCATCGTCAATAGTTAATATCTTAAGTAAACAATCGGGCGCTGGCAACCTCGATTACCCTGAGATGCGAAATTCATCAGCTTCGGCTGTTAAGATTGATGCGTCCCCGTCCTCTGCTCATCCCGATGAACCGTACGCTCGACCATCGCAACCTGGCCATGCTGCTGCTCGAGGCCCGCGAAACGCTGATGGGTCTGTTTCGCCCCATTCTCAAGGAATTTTCGCTGACCGAACAGCAATGGCGGATCATCCGCGTGCTCGACGGCGAACCGACGGAGGCGCTCGAAGCCGGACAGATCGCGAAACGCTGCTGCATCCTGAGCCCGAGCCTGACCGGCGTGCTGGAGCGGATGGAGCGCGACGGCCTGATCACCCGCACGCGCGCGCAGGAGGATCAGCGCCGGCTGCTGGTCAGCCTGACGCCGCAAAGCAGGAAACTGGTGACGGAGATCGGGCCGCGCATCGACGAGCAATATCGTCAGCTCGAGTCGCGCTTCGGCCAGGACGGCCTGGAAGACATCTACCGCGCGCTCGACCGGCTCATCGAGCTCGGCAGCCAGGCGTAAAGACGGCGCCCGCCCCCGTCATGGGCGGGAGCGGACGCCAATGCGACGCGGGCGGTCAGCGGGCGATCAGTATCAGTGGATCGCGCCGCGCATCAGCTCGGTCACGGCCACGCCGCGCGACGTGCGCATGCACTCCTCGACGTAATCGATGAACGGCAATGGCTCGAAGTCGATTTCGTCGCGCACGCGGCGATTGTCGAACACGCGATCGACCGTCGCGAATTCCCCGCAGCGCTGCAGGGCCCGGCCGATCACGCGCTCGAGTGCCGGATCGGGGCGCCCCAGCACATCACGCACGACGAGCGGCAGTTCCGCCGGCGCGCACGCCGCGTAGCGCGGCGCCCCGGTCATCCCCGCCGCCTCGTCCATCGCGCGCACGATCTGCGCGACCTGCGGCGCCTCGTCGCCGGCCGACACGTGATAGACGTCGTGCGCGAGCGTCGGCTTGACGGCCAGCAGCATCGTCGCGCGCGCCACGTCGTCCACCGACACGATGTCGATGCGCGTCATCGGCCGCGCGGTGAAGCGGCGCGCCGCATGCGCGAGCCGGAACATCCAGAACGAATTCGGCGCAGGACGCGTCCCGAGCACCGTATGGCCGACCACGTGCGACGGCCGCACGACGACGAGCGGCAGCCCGAGCGCGCGCAGACGCTGCTCCGTCCGGGCCTTCGCATGCAGGTAGTCGGCCGCCAGCACCGCGCCGGGCAGGCCTTCGTCGGCCTGCGGCGCGACGTCGTTCTCCGCGTCGCGTTCCGCCTCTTCCTGCACGATCCCGCCGCGGCCCGCATGCGCGTAGGCCGTGCCGACGTACACGAAGCGCTGCAGGCGCGGCGCGCGGGCAAAGCGTTCGGCGAAGTGCACCGCGTCGGCGATGTCGGCCTGCAGATGCGCGCCGTCGGCCGGCGACGCATGGCCCGCGCAGTGAATCACGTGCGTCGCGCCGGCGAGGCGCGGCGCATCGGCGCCGTGCCACACGTCGCCGAGCGCGCCGACGATCACGTTCGCATCGGTCAGGCGCGACGCCCAGTACGGCGCGAGCCCCGCGCGCAACACCGCTTCCCGCAGCCGCGCGACCGCATGGCCGCGGTCCTGCGCGCGCACGACGCACACGATGCGTTCGAGCAGCCCCGCATTGACGAGCGCCGTCAGCACGGTACTGCCGATGAAGCCGGTTGCGCCGGTCAGCACCAGCCGGCCCACGTTCGCCGCCGCGACCGGTGCGCTGGCCGGCGACACGAGGCTCGTCCGCCAGTTGAGCGACAACGCGGTTTTCCAGATCAGCACGATAGTCTCCTTCGAAGAGTCGGCCGGGCGGCGCGGTGCCCGCGGTTGCGGGCGGCGCACGGCTCACCGGCCGGGCCGGGGCTGACGCGCGCCCCGGCGCCTCCCGATCCGGCGTGCGGCCTGCGATCGCGTCGATCGCGCTCCGGCACGAGGCGGCGGCAGCCGGCGCGGACGGGCGTCCGCGGCACAGGATCGGGAAGTTCCCAGTGTGGGGCCCGACCGCATGCAAGTCTGTCCCGAAAGTTTCGTGAAAGTGTGCCGATTTGTACGCGATTGTCGGAGTGTGTCGTGCCGGCCGCCGCGTCAACACGCTGAAAGGTTCGGTCCGGCTGCATCCGAGAATGCGCCAGAGCGTGTCCTTCGCCCCGCTTTCCGTCGATCGGTCGGCGCGCGACCGATCGCCGCGGCCGGCGGCCCTGTCATCCCATGTCTGGACCGCCGCGCGCGCCGGCCCGGCCACCGCTGGTCGCCGCTATCGCCCGCGTGGGCTGACGCCTCGGGAATGACCATGAATCGTCAGACATCGTTTCATCTGAAACGGAAATAGACTCGATCCGGGTTTATTGCGGATTATCACTTGCGTTTCACACCAGTCTATCTAGACTGTTCAAGTCAAAACGGTCGAATGTGTCATCTTTTTCAGGAGACGATCCAATGCGCCTCACCATTCGGATTAATGGCAGCGAATCGGCAACCCGGCATTCCTTCGCGGTCTTGTGGGTCGATACCGACGAAGGGCTGTGGTCGCGCGAGGCACATCAGGGCATCGATCTTCCGACCTGGGGCAAGGTCCGCGACGTCGAAGGCGCGATGGCGCTGTGCGCGGCCGACAGCGGCAATGCCGTCTGTCAGTTGAAGGGGCTGTCGTTCGATGCGATGCGCCGCGAACAGGGCCCCGCGGTGCTCGCCGGCGAGCATCCCGACGGCGCGTGGCGCCTGCAGGCGGTCGATACCTGCACGACCCAGCCGGAATACCGGGAATTTATTTCCGTTGCGCGGTAGGTATTATTGACGTGAATCGTCTGCGGTTTTCGGGTTTATTCCGGTAGTAGTGATATTCATTTCGATATTCAGCATTAATGGCGCCTCGACTCGAGGCGCTTTTCATTTTCGGGATTAAAGAAATAACCGACGTCCGGGCAATTGATCGCGCGCCGCGGGCGATCGCGATCGAGCGATATCCCGAACCGCCTGCCCGAATCGGCATGCGATGATCGCGCAGGTTTCGTCCTCATCCGCCGCCGCCGAATCCCGCGTTGGCCCCACCTTTCCTGCCGGTTCCCCTCCCCTGTTCCAGATGGCCTGACCTTCGCCTTTTTGAAGGGCCGGAACATACTTTCCCCACACGATGTTTACTCATTTATTACAATCGCATTATTCAGACTGACCCGCCGCCGCCCGGCGGCCCGACCCGGCCATTGCATGAGCGTGAAAAAGAAGACCCACCCTGCCGATCCATACGCGGCGGCGACCAAGAATCCGATGCTCGCGTCGCGCCTGCCGATGTGGCGCTCGAGGCTGATCGTGGTCGTCGTGTTCCTCGCGTTCGCCGCGCTGATCGCGCGCGCTTTCTGGGTGCAGGTCGCGAACCAGGATTTCTACGTCGGTCAGGGCCAGAAGCGCTACCAGCGCACGATCGAGCTCGATGCGATGCGCGGGCGCATCGTCGACCGCAACGGCGCGATGCTCGCGGTCAGCCTGTCGACCTATGAAATCTGGGCGAACCCGAAACAGGTCGCCGACACCGATTACCCGCAGATCGCGAAGCTGCTCGACCTGCCGCTCGTCGAGGTGAAGCGGCGTCTCGGCAACGACAAGACGTTCGTGCTGCTCAAGCGGCAGGTCGACGCCGACACCGCGAGCCGGCTCGACAAGCTCGCGATCGACGGCATCACGCAGATCGCCGATTCGAAGCGCTTCTACCCGGAAGGCGAATCGGCCGCGCACGTGGTCGGCTTCACGAACGTCGAGGACAAGGGCCAGGAAGGCGTCGAGCTCGCGGCGAATGCGCGCCTGCAAGGCACCTCCGGCCAGCGCGAGGTGATCCGCGACCGGCTCGGCCGCATCGTGTCGGACACGCGGCCGCTCGTCCCCGCGCAGCACGGCGCGACGATCGAACTGACGATCGACCGCCGCATCCAGCAGCTCGCCTTCAGCCAGCTCAAGGCGGCCGTGATCGAGAACAACGCGGTGGCCGGCAGCGTCGTCGTGCTCGACGCGCAGAACGGCGAGATTCTCGCGCTCGCGAACTATCCGACCTTCGACCCGAACGACCGCGCCCGACTCACCGGCCAGCAATTGCGCAACCGCGCGGTGATCGACACGTTCGAACCGGGCTCGACGATCAAGCCGCTCGTCGTCGCGCTGTCGATCGACGAGCGCAAGGTCACGCCGAACACGATCATCAACACGTCGCCGGGCACCTACAAGATCGGCCCGGCGGTGATCCACGACACGTCCAACCACGGGTCGCTGACGGTATCGCAGGCGCTGCAGAAGTCGAGCAACGTCGCGCTCGCGAAACTGGCGCTGAACCTGCCCGCCGAAACGATCTGGAACAAATACCAGGAGTACGGGATCGGCCGCGCGCCGGAACTGACGTTCCCGGGCGTCGCGTCGGGGCGCCTGCGCGGCTACAAGCGCTGGCGGCCGATCGAGCAGGCGACGATGGCGTACGGCTACGGGCTGTCGATGTCGTTGCTGCAGATCGCGCAGACCTACACCGCGTATGCGGGCGACGGCACGCTGCACCCGGTGTCGCTGCTGAAGAACGGCACCGACCAGCAGACGATCGACGCGCACCGCGGCCACCGCGTGACGTCGCCGCAAACGGCCGCCGCGATCCGCTCGATGCTCGAGATGGCGGTCGGCGAAGGCGGCACGGGGCGCCGCGCGCGCGTCGACGGCTACCGGATCGGCGGCAAGACGGGTACCGCGCGCAAGCAGGTCGGCGCGAGCTATGCGAAGGGCAAGTACCGCGCGCTGTTCGCGGGGATGGCGCCGATGAGCAACCCGCGCCTGATCGTCGCGGTGATGATCGACGAGCCGCGCGGCAAGGGTTACTACGGCGGCACGGTAGCCGGCCCGGTGTTCGCGTCGGTCACGAGCGGCTCGCTGCAGTTGCTCGGCGTGCCGCCCGATGCACCGGTCGAGCCCGAGAAGAATGCACCGGCGAAGGCCGCCGCGCCGCAGAAGACGGTCGCGGCGCCGAAAGCGGGGGCGCCGGCCACGGCGACCGTCGCGCAGAAACCGTCGGCCCAACTCAAGACGGCTGCGCAATCCAGCCGCCCCGCGCCCGCGAAGATGGCCGCAGCGGGCTGACGACGCCAGGCGCGCCGCCGCGCGCCGTCAATGCGCGGCCGCGACCGGCTTCACCATCCGGCCGAGCACGTGCTCGGTCATCCCACGCGCGAGTTCGGTCTCGCCCATGAACACGGTGCCGATGCCCTCGCTCGACAGCAGCGCGGCCTCGTCGCCGCTGTTCGTGCACAGCACGACCTCGAGCGCCGGGTTGAGCGTGCGCGAAATCTCGACGATCTGCCGCACGTCGAACACGTCGGGTAGCGTGACGACCAGCATCCCGGCGCGGGCGATATGCGCCTGCACGAGCACGATCGGCTCGATCGCGTCGCCCGACACGGCCGCGATGCCGTCCGCACGCAGCTTCTCGACGAGCTCGCGATTCTGCTCGACGACGACATACGCGATCCCGCGCTCGTCCAGTGCATGCGCGATCCGCGTGCCGACCTTGCCGTAGCCGACGATCACGACCTGCCCGGTCAGATGCGTCTGCGGCGTCGACATCGGCAGCGCGGCGAGCGGATCGTCGCGCGCCTCGAGCTTGCGCGCGAACGCCGAATGCTTGCGAATCCACGCGAGCGCCGGATCGATCATCGCGAACAGCAGCGTGTTCATCGCGATCGAGATCAGCGCGACCGCGAGAATCAGGCTCTGCCCTTCGGCCGACAGCAGCCCGAGCGCACGGCCGAGCCCCGCGAGGATGAACGAGAATTCGCCGATCTGCGCGAGGCCCGCCCCGACCGTCAACGCGGTGTTCAGCGGATAGCGGAACGCGATCACGAGCGCGACGGCCGCGACCGTCTTGCCGATCAGCACGATGGCCGCGACCTCGATCACGTGCAGCGGCTCGTCGAGCAGCACCTTCGGGTCGAACAGCATGCCGACCGAGATGAAGAACAGCACCGAGAACGCGTCGCGCAGCGGCAGCGTCTCGTCGGCCGCGCGCCGGCTGAATTCCGACTCGCGCATCATCATCCCGGCGAAGAACGCGCCGAGCGCGAACGACACGTCGAACAGCTTCGCCGCGCCGAACGCGATGCCGACCGCGGCCGCGATCATGCACAGCGTGAACAGCTCGCGCGAGCCGGTGCGCGCGACGAGCCACAGAATGCGCGGGAACACGCGCTTGCCGACCACCAGCATCAGTGCGATGAACGCGGCGACCTTCAGCATCGTGACGCCGAGCGTGCCCCACACGCTGCCGCCGGCCGCATGCGCGTCGCCGGGCGGCGTGCCGCCGAGCAGCCCCGCCACCGGCGGCAGCAGCACCAGCACGAGCACCATCACGAGATCCTCGACGACCAGCCAGCCCACCGCGATGCGCCCGTTGACCGTCTCGACGAGCCCGCGCCCTTCGAGCGCGCGCAGCAGCACGACGGTACTCGCGACCGACAGCGCCAGCCCGAACACGAGCGCCGCACCGAGGCTCCAGCCCCACGTGAGCGCGAGCCCGCCGCCGAGCAGCGTCGCGACGGTGATCTGGACGATGGCGCCCGGCAGCGCGATCTTGCGCACCGCGAGGAGATCGCCGAGCGAGAAATGCAGGCCGACGCCGAACATCAGCAGCATCACGCCGACTTCCGCGAGCTGCTGCGCGAGCGACAGGTCGCCGACGAAACCGGGCGTGCCGGGGCCGATCACGATCCCGGCGAGCAGATAGCCGACGAGCGGCGGCATTTTCAGCAGCGACGCGAGGTAACCAAAGATCATCGCGAGACCGAAACCGGCCGCGAGCAACGCAATCAGGCTGACGTCATGAGGCATCCCCCCTCCCAAGCTCTTGTAACTATTTAGTAAGGTTCAAGAGTGAAAGGATAAGGGATGAGGCGGAAAAATGGCGCGCAGCCGCGAAAATTTCGCGCGGCGGCGCGGGTTGCGGGGCGCGACCCCGGCGAAGGGAAAAGCGTTGCGCACCCGGCCGCACGTGGACGTGGGCCGGGCGGCAGGCGGGGCGGACGCCCCGCCGCTCCCATCAGCGCGACGCTTGCGGGAAGCGCGCGCCCGGCGGCGGCTCGGGCCGCGTCGACGGCACGCTCTTGCGCACCTTCGCGACCTGCGCGGCCGTCACCGGCGCGCCCGTGTTGCCCCAGCTCGTGCGCACGAAGTTCGACACGTCCGCGACTTCCTGGTCCGACAGGCGCCAGCCGAACGGCGGCATCGTGAAGGTCGACGGCGCGGTGCGCGTGCCCTGCAGCGCGCTGCCCTCGAGCACGACGTGGATTAGCGAGGTCGGATCGTCGCCCTGCACGACCGGGTTGCCGGCGAGTGCCGGGAACACGCGCGTGTAGCCGTGGCCGTCGCTGCGGTGGCAGGCCATGCAGTTGTCGCGATAGACGGCCGCGCCCGGCTTGCTCGCGTCGCCGGTCTGCAGCGCCTTCGCCGCGGCCGCGTCGTACACGTGCGGCTGCTCGCCCTGCACGCGCGGCGGCAGCGTCTTCAGGTAGCGCGCGATCGCATTCAGGTCGTCGTCGGTCATGTGCTGCATGCTGTGGCCGACCACGTCCGTCATCCCGCCGAACGCGGCCGTGCGCAGCGTGCGGCCGGTTTTCAGGAACTGCACGATCTCGGTTTCGCTCCACGTGCCGAGGCCCGTGCGCGGCTCGCCGCGCAGGCTCGTCGGCACCCAGCCGTCGATCGCCGCGCCGCCGGCCAGGAAGTCGAGGCCGTCCGCGTCGGTCAGCCCGCGCTCCTGCATCGTCGGCGCGCGCGGCGTATGGCACGCGCCGCAGTGGCCGAGCCCCTGCACCAGATACGCGCCGCGCGCGACCACCGGGTCGGTGTACGACGCCGCGTCGAACGGCTTCGGCGACGGCGCGAACATCTTGCGCCAGATGCCGAGCGGCCAGCGCATCGACAGCGGCCACACGATGTCCACCTTGCGGTTCTCGTGCTCGACCGGCGCGACGCCGTGCATGAAGTACGCGTACAGCGCCTTCATGTCGTCGTCGGTCAGACGCGCGTACGACGGGAACGGCATCGCCGGATACATCGTGTCGCCGTTCTTGCGCACGCCTTCGCGCACCGCGCGGGTGAAGTCCTCGTAAGTCCAGCCGCCGAGGCCCGTCTTCGGGTCCGGCGTGATGTTCGTCGAGTAGATGCCGCCGATCGGCGTGTCGAACTTCAGGCCGCCCGCGAACGGCTTGCCGCCGCTCGCGGTGTGGCAGGCGATGCAGTCGCCTGCGCGGGCGAGGTATTCGCCGCGCTTGACGAGCGCCGCGTCGGCGGACTGGGCGACAGGCGCAGCCGCCGCGCCCGAAGCCGCGGCCGGCGTGGACGCCGGCTGCGCGAACGCGGCGCCGCCTGCCAGACCGAATGCCGCCCATGCCGCGCCGATCGCCAGCGCGCGCCGCAGCGGGGACACCGGACGCGCGGCGTTGTGGTGGTTCATCGTCCTCTTCATACGGTCACCAGCGGGGCGGGATTTTTCAGGTATTGCTCGCGGATCGCGCGTGCCGACCAGTAGGCCAGCGCCGCGATGATGCCGGTCGGGTTGTAGCCGATGCCCTGCGGCAGCGCGGACGCGCCCATCACGAACACGTTGTGCACGTCCCAGCACTGCAGGTAGCGGTTCAGCACGCTCGTCTTCGGGTCGGTGCCCATGATCGCGCCGCCGACGAGGTGGGTCGTCTGGTACTGGCGCGAGTCGAAGTGCTTGCCGAATTCGCGCGTCGACACGCCGATCGCCTTCGGCCCCATCGCTTCCGCGATCTTCTTCATCTGCCCGGTCACGTACTGCGCCATCTTGATGTCGTTGTCCTTCCAGTCGAACGTCATCCGCAACAGCGGCTGGCCGTACGAATCGCGATAGGTCGGGTCGAGATCGAGATACACGTCGCGGTACGACATGTTGGTACCGTGCGCGTCCATCGAGATCGTGTGCGCGTAGTTGTCCTTGACGGCCTTCTTCCACGCCGAGCCCCACTGCGGCGTGCCGGGCGGCGTGGCGATGCCGCTGATCGGCTTCACGCCGGCCTGGTTCACCCACAGCGGCGAGCCGCCGACGAAGCCGAGCGGGCCGTGGTCGAAGTTGTCCGCGTTGAAATCGTCCACCGCGACGCCGTTGCCGCCCGCGCCGATGAACGGGTTCGTGTAGGTGTCCTTGTCGAAGAACGCCTTGATCGTCGACAGGTTCTGGTACGCGAAATTGCGGCCGACCACGCCTTCGCCCGAGATCGGGTCGTACGGCTTGCCGATGCCCGACAGCAGCAGCAGGTGCACGTTGTGATACTGGAACGCGGCCACGATCACGAGATCGGCCGGCTGGTGCACTTCGCGCCCGGCCGGATCGACGTAGGTGACGCCGGTCGCGCGCTTCTTCGTGTCGTCGAGGTCGACGCGCAGCACGTGGCACTTCGAGCGCAGCTCGAAGTTCGGCGCCTGCTTCAGCGCGGGCAGGATGTTCAGGTTCGGCGACGCCTTCGAATACATGTAGCACGCGTAGCCGCTGCAGTAGCCGCAGAAGTTGCACGGGCCCATCTGCACGCCGTACGGGTTCGTGTACGGGCCCGACGTGTTCGCCGACGGCAGCCGGTACGGATGCAGGCCGAGCGAATGCGCGGCATCGAAGAAGCGCTGCGCCGAATACGTATTGAGCTGCGCGGGCAGCGGGAAATTGTCGCTGCGGTTCGCCTCGAACACGTTGCCGTCGCCGACCACCTTGCCGCCGACCTTGTACGCCTGCCCCGACGTGCCGAACACCTTCTCCGCGAAATCGAAATGCGGCTCGAGCTCGTCGTAGGTCACGCCCGTATCCTGGATCGTCATCCCTTCCGGGATGAACTTCTTGCCGTAGCGCTCTTCATAGTGGCTGCGCAGGCGCAGCTCTTCCGGTGTGATCCGGAAGTGCACGCCCGACCAGTGCAGCCCCGCGCCGCCGACGCCTTCGCCCGGCAGGAACGCGGCGAGCTGCCGGTACGGCAGCGCGGTGTCCTGCAGGCCGTGACGGATCGACACGGTCGTCTTCGACAGGTCGAGGAACAGCTTCTTGCGGATGTTGTAGGTCAGCTCGTCGATCGTGTTCGGGTACGCGCCGTCCGGATAGGTGTCGCGATATTCGCCGCGCTCGAGCGCGACGACGTTCAATCCCGCTTCGGTCAGTTCCTTCGCGAGAATCGCGCCGGTCCAGCCGAAGCCGACGATCACCGCATCGACGTGCGGCTTCTTGTCTGCGGCCATCAGCTGCGCTCCCCGTTGATCGAGACGGGGCCGTACGGATACGGCTTGCCGCTCTGGTTGACGAAATCCATGAAATCCGCGCGTGCGCCCGGGAAACCGATCATCTTCCACGCGGCCATGTCGCGATTGCCGCCATGCACCGGATCGCAGAAGTAGCCTTCGCGCGTGTTCTGCAGCAACTGGCCGAGGAATACGCCGGGCGGGACGTCGTCGATCTGCGCGCCGCCCTTCTCCAGCGCGCCGAGCACCGTGTCGCGCGTCGGCGCGTCGAGATCCGCGAACGCCTTGCCGTGCGCCTTCTCGCAATAGCGGTTGAAGGCCGCGATGCCGAGCCGGTAGATGTCGCGCGGCACCAGCTTCAACTGGTAGCCGAGCTCGGGCACGCCCTGCTGGAACGGCCCCTGCATGTACCACGTCGCGCCGTGCGCATACGGCGTCTCCATCTGGCGATCGATGAATTCGGGCACGCCCGCCTCGAGCGCGCCGGGGCCTTCGGCGTCGGCCGGAATCAGCCGGTCGACGGCGGCCTGGACGAATGCCCATTCCTTCGCGTCGAAAAAGGTCGGCTTGTACGGCGCGCGTTCGGCGCTGGCCGATGCAGCGGACGCGTTGCCGGCGGTCGTCGCGGACGGCGACGACGAGTGCAGGTCGCAGCCGGCGACCGACGCGATCGGCACGAGCGCGACCGATGTGCGCAGGAAACGGCGACGCGAATTGGGTTTGTCAGGTGGCGTGGACATGGTCGGGTGTTGATCGTTGGGGATCGGGGTTCGGACGCGCGCATTCCGCATGCCGCGTGCCCGGCACGGCAGCCGTGCCGCAGGCGGCCGGTCGCCCTGTTCTTTCGTGTGTTGCGCACAACCTCGATGCAGGCGCCCGGCCGCGATTCGCGGTGGCGCCGTCATTGCAGCCGCGCTCGCCCCGGTGCCGGCGGCGTTGCGCGGATCGACCTCTTGGCGGGCCCTATCGTCGGACAAATACCGGCATCGGCCGGCATCTCTCCTTCATCGCCCATGACCCTTGTTCAACTTAGACGTCGCGTCCGCCGACGGCAAGCGCAACGTGCACGACCCTCTTTCGGGGCCCGGCGACGAGTGCGGCGAATTATATATGGAACCGGTTCCAGTGCTAGAGGGTTCAATGCAATTCAGTGCATCGAAATTAGCAACAATGGGAAAACCGGATGCCGGAATGTGCAAGGATGAGGTGATGGCGGACAGCGAGGATCGGGCGGCGCCGGAGCCCGGCGCCCGTCATCACGTGCCTCTGTCGGCGGAGATCCGGACGGCGCTGGCCGTCGGCGCATCACGGCGTGCCCGCGGTCCTCGCAGTGGAGGCGCACCGGATGCACCGGCAGGGCCACACGTTCTTCGTCGCCGAAAACGGTGTCCGGCTGACCGATGCCGTGCCGGCCGAATGCCTGACGCTGATCGATACGCGCGCGGACTGAATCGCGCGCCGCGCCCCGCTCACCACGGCCAGAACATCGACGCGATCGACAGCGCCAGCGCCGCACACAGCGGCGAGTAATACAGCGTGTCCATCCGCGCGAAACGCGACCCGCGAATCCGTTTGAAGAAGCCGACGTAGCGAAAATCGCCGACGGCGCGCACCGCGAAGATCAATGCGAGCGCAACGACCGCGAACGCGATCGTGCAGGGATACGCGTTGCGCCCCAGCCAGCCGGCACGCGCGGCGACCACGCCTGCCCCGCCCAGCAGCGCGAGCGCGACGGTCAGCGTGCCGAGCGCAGTCGGCCGCAACAGCGGTACGCCATCCTGCTCCGGAATGGCCGCGCGCTTGCCCAATCGCCCGCCGAACGCCCAGTAGACGTGCACGAACGCGATGGCGCAAAGCGTCGGCACGCTGAAATACGCACCGGTCATGTCGATCAAGGTCCTCGTCTCGTTGTCTCGTCGTTTTGCCGAAAGGTGTTCGGCTCGCGGCCCCGGCCCGCGCCACGCATGACGATACCGAAACCCGGCCACGCGCGCATTGCGACGTCCGGTCGCAACCGACGGCGACGCATGCTGCGTTGCAGTGCGCATGCGTCGTCGCACAACCCGGTCGCTTGACTTCCCTCCGCGCACTACTACCCTGTTATTCCAGTACTGCGGTCGGCAAGGCCCTGTGCAACGGGCTGCCCGCACGACGACGATAACGAAGGCCATGGAGGCGACTCATGCTGATCGGTGTGCCGAAGGAGATCAAGAACCACGAATACCGCGTCGGTCTCACGCCGGCCGGCGCGCGCGAACTCACGCGGCACGGCCATCGCGTGCTGGTGCAGCGCGGCGCGGGCACCGCGATCGGCCTGCTCGACGACGACTACACGGCCGCGGGTGCGTCGCTCAGCGACGGCGCCGAAGAAATCTTCGCGCGCGCCGACATGATCATCAAGGTCAAGGAACCGCAGCCCACCGAATGCGCAATGCTGCGGCGCGGCCAGATCCTCTACACGTACCTGCATCTCGCGCCCGATCCCGACCAGGCCGCCGCACTCGTGAAATCCGGCGCGGTCTGCATCGCGTACGAAACCGTGACGGGCCCAGGCGGCGGCCTGCCGTTGCTCGCGCCGATGAGCGAAGTGGCCGGACGCATGTCGATCCAGGTCGCGGCGACCCACCTCGAAAGCCCGCGCGGCGGCCGCGGCGTGCTGATGGGCGGCGTGCCGGGCGTGCCGGCCGCGCACGTGGTCGTGCTCGGCGCCGGCGTGGTGGGCACCGGCGCGCTGCAGATGGCGGTGGGCCTCGGCGCGCGCGTCACCGTGCTCGACAACAACGTGAACCGGTTGCGCCAGCTCGATCTGGTGTTCGCCAACCGGATCGCGACCGTCTGCTCGAACGCGCATACGGTCGACGAAGCCGTGCGCGATGCCGACGTCGTGATCGGCGCCGTGCTCGTGCCGGGCGCATCGGCGCCGCGGCTCGTCACGCGCGACATGATCGCGACGATGCGCAAGGGGGCGGTCGTCGTCGACGTCGCGATCGACCAGGGCGGCTGCTTCGAGACCTCGCATGCGACCACGCACGCGGCGCCGACCTTCGTGGTCGACGGAGTGGTCCACTACTGCGTCGCGAACATGCCCGGCGCGGTCGCGCGCACGTCGACCTTTGCGCTGAACAATGCAACGCTCGGCCATGCGCTCGCGCTCGCCGACAAGGGCTGGAAGCAGGCGATGCTCGACGATCCGCATCTGCGCGCGGGCCTGAACGTGTGCGACGGCCACATCACGTACGAAGCGGTCGCGCTGGCGCTCGGCCTGCCCTACGTCCCGGCGACCGGCGTACTCGCATGACCCTGCCGGCATGAGCTGAACGCAGCGCGGCCGGGCCGCGTGGCGTTCACGCGCCCTTCGACCGGCTCCGCTTCGCGCCGCCGCCCGCGCTGCCCGCACCGCCCATCGTGCGTGCCAGCAGCGGCCGCAGTTGCGCGAGCGTGCGCGTATTCAGCACGTCCTGCCGCGTCAGCCAGCCGCGCCGCGCCTGATCGACGCCGAACGCGAGATGGTCGAGCTCGTCCGCGCCGTACGCATCCGAACCGATCGCGACCGGCACGCCGGCCTTCGCGGCCTCGCGGCACCAGACGTCCGGCAGGTCGAAGCGCCGCGGCTGCGCATCGAGTTCGACGAAGCAGCCGCGCGCGGCGGCCTGCGCGAGCACGCGCGGCACGTCCAGTTCGCACGCGTCGCGCTCGCCGAGCACGCGGCCGGTCGGGTGCGCGAGAATCGTGAAATACGGATGCTCCATCGCACGCAGCATGCGATCGGTCTGCGCGCCGCGCGGCAGGTCGAAGCCGTCGCGTACCGCACCGACCACGAGATCGAGCCGGCCGAGCATCGCGTCGGGCACGTCCAGGCTGCCATCCTCGCGAATGCCGGCTTCCACGCCCTTGAGCAACACGAAATCGTCGAACGTCGCGTTGATGCGGTCGATCTCGTCGAGCTGCCGCGCGAGCCAGTCGAAACCGTTGCGATCGCCGCCGTCAGGCGGCACGCGGTCGGTGACGGCCAGGTAGGCGAGCCCGCGTGCACGCGCGGCGGCGGCCATCGCGCGCAGGCCGTCGCGCCCGGCCGACGCATCGGTATGCGCGTGCAGGTCGCCATGCAGATGCTTGCGCTCGATGAGCGCCGGCAGCGTCCCGGCGCGCGACGCATCGATCTCGCCGCGATCCTCGCGCAACTCGGGCGGCACCTCGAGCAGCCCGATGGCCGCGTAGACCGATGCCTCCGTCGCGCCGGCAATCCGCTCGTCGCCGCGAAACACGCCGTATTCGTTGATCTTCAGGCCGCCGGCCTGCGCGATCCGGCGCAGCGCGATGTTGTGCGCCTTCGACCCCGTGAAGTAGACGAGCGCCGCGCCGAACGCATCGGCATCGACGACGCGCAGGTCGACCTGCAAGCCGTTGGCCAGCATCACGCTCGACCGGGTCTTGCCGTGCGCGAGCACGCGCGCCACCTCGCCGTAACCGACGAACGCTTCGGTGACCGCGACCGGATCACGTGCGGTAACGAGGATGTCGAGATCGCCCACCGTCTCGCGGCGGCGGCGGAAACTGCCGGCCGGCACGGCCTTGCCGACACCGGCCACCGCACGCAGGCGTTCGAGCAACGGCATCAGTGCGTGCGCGGCATCGGGCAGCAGGAAGCGTTGCGGCTCGCGCTGCAGGCGATCGTCGATCGCTTCGAGCAGATGCGCTTCGGTTTTGGCGCCGAAGCCCGGCAGCTCGCGCACATGCCCGTTCTTCGCTTCCGCGCGCAGCTGTTCGAGCGAATCGACGTGCAGCGCGTCATGCAGCGCCTTCACGCGTTTCGCGCCGAGCCCGGGCACGTCGAGCAGCTCGACGATCGCGCCCGGCAGCGCATGACGCAAGGTTTGCTGCAGCTCGCAGGTGCCGGTCGCGGTGATCTCGCGCAGCTTCGACGCAAGATCGGCCCCGATCGACGGAATCTTCCCGAGATCGTCGCCGTTCGCGATCATCGTCGGGATGTCGCGACCGTAGTCGGCGATCGTCCGCGCGGCGTTGCGGTACGCACGTACGCGAAACGGATTGGCGCCTTGGATCTCGAGCATGTCGGCGATCTCGGCGAACACGGCCGCGCACTCGGCATTGTGGATCGGCATGATTGGCGTGGCTCCCTTCCACGTGGATGGCGCCGCGCGCGGGCGCGACGGCGTCTGCCCGCCCGGCGCCGCATGTCGACGCCGCCGGGCGCCCGTTGGTCATCCTGCGCCGGCCGCGCCGTACGTGCGGCGCGGTGGGAGCCGCAACGTCAGAGCGACGCGCGCGGCGTCGTGGCGTAGCGCCGCTCGTAGAGCGATTGGCAATGCGTGCAGCGTTCGGCGGTCGGGCGCGCCAGCAGGCGCTCGTAGCCGACCGAGCCGTCGCAGTCGATGCATTCGCCGTAACTGCCGTCGCGCATCCGCTGCTGGGCGCGGCCGATCGCGCGCAGTTCGGTCAGCTTCATGCCGATCAACGCATGATCAACGTCGACGAACAGGTCAGCGTTCGCCTCGTCGCCCTCGTCCGGCGCCGCGCCGGCAAGCTCCGCATAGGATTCGGACGCGCGCTGGTCTTCGCTGGTGCGAATCTCCGCCCGCAGCGTCTGCTCGCTCTCGTTCAGCCGCTGCTTGAGCGTCTGCCGTTGTTGTGGGTCGAGCGACATGGCCGTCTCTCCTGTGCCGGGTCCGCGCGAAAAGAGCGGCGCGCGGTATCGCGCGGGTGCGCGGCACGCGGGCATGCCCCGTGCCGTCGCATCCGGATGAGCGGCCGGACGCGCAAAACGCCGGACGCATGCGACGCAGGATAAACCCATTGAACACGCGTGTGTTGACCGGAATCAGCGTGCCGGTCATGCCGCGGCAAAGGAGGGGAAACTGGGGACGGACGAGGAATCCCAACCTGCCGCGCGCGCCGCGAAGCCGGCCGGCGCAACCGCAGCGCAGCAATTGCCGGCGCGGCCACGGCGCTGCTTCCGCGCGCCCGAACCGGCCTCACTGCGTCGGGACGATCGCTCGCGCGGCGCCGCTTCGATCATTCGTCATCCTCAGAACGCATTGCGCCCGATGAAGCCGCGCACCACCGTCAGCAGGATGATCTTGATGTCGAACCAGAAGCTCCAGTTCTGCATGTAGAACAGATCGAACTTCACGCGCGCCTCCATCGCCTCGACCTTGCGCGTTTCACCGCGATAGCCATTCACCTGGGCCCATCCGGTGATGCCGGGCCGCACGCGGTAGCGGTACATGTAGCAGTCGATCAGTTGCCGGTAGAAGTCGTCGTGTTCGATCGCGTGCGGACGCGGGCCGACCACCGACATCTGCCCGAACAGCACGTTGAAGAACTGCGGCAGCTCGTCGAGCGACGTGCGCCGCAGGAACGCGCCGACGCGCGTGATACGCGAATCGTTGCGCGACGCCTGCCGCACGACGCCCGGCTGCGCGCGATGCACGCGCATGGTCCGAAACTTGAGGATATCGAACTCGCGGCCGTCGACCCCCTTGCGGCGCTGCCTGAACAGCACGGGCCCCGGCGACGACAGCTTGACCGCGATCGCCAGCATCGTCAGCAGCGGCAGCAACGGAATCAGCACGCCGAACGCGAACAGCCGGTCGAACGCGAACTTGGCCCACAGCTCCGGCGCGGAACGCGGCGTGGTCGCGAGATTGATCGCCGGCATGCCGAGCACGTCGGTCGCGGAGCGATCGACGACCGCCATCTGCCGCACGTCGGGCAACAGCCGCAACTCGACGAACTCGTCGCGCAGCTCGCGCACGATGCGCTGGATTCGCCACTCGTGCGACATCGGCAGCGTGAGCCAGACCTCGTCGATGTCGCCGCCGCGAATCAGTTCGCGCAACGCGTTCCAGTCGCCGATCACCGGCACGCCGCCGATGCCGCCCGCGGCGGCCTGGGCATCGTCGTCGAATACGCATGCGGCGACGAACGGGCCATTCGGCGCCAGTTGCATCCGCTCGATCGCCACGCGCCCGTACGCCGTTGCCCCGACGACGGCGACGCGGCGCTGCCGCGCCTGCGGGTCGCCGCGCGTCAGCGCGAGCGCCAGCAGCGCCGCGCGCCCGAGCAGCAGCGCCGCGTCGCCGGCCAGCACCGTGCGCACGATCCAGCGGGTCGTCACCGTCCCGCTGCGATTCATGATCCACATCGTGCCGGCCACCGTCAGCACGCTCGCGCAAACGACCGCCACCAGCGTGTGCGTCAGCACGTGCGCGCCACCCTGCACCGCCACGCCGCCGCGCACGGTGCGCAGGTAACGCGGCAGCAGCGCCACCGTCAGCACGCACAGCAGCGCGATCGCACCGCGCTGTGCGTCGGACAGCGCATGCCAGCCGAGACCCGACGCCGCCTGCGCGACGAGCGCGCCGGCCAGCACGAGCACGACGTCGGCCGCCGCGATCGCGGCACGCCGCATCGAATTCGTTCCACCGGACATCGACTGCATCGTCACGCACCGTGTGCGGGGAATCCGCGGTGCCCTTCCGGCATGCGCGGGCGAACCGTCGCCGGCATCGCATTCCCGCGCGTGCCGAGCAACCGCCGATAGTCCGCGCGAATCAGGTCGTAGCATTCGCAGGCGTGATGTTCGAGGCCGTCGCGGTCGAGCACCGTGATGCGGCCGCGGCGCTGCCGGATCAGCCCGGCTTCCTGCAGGTTCCCGGCCGCTTCCGTCACGCCCTCGCGCCGCACGCCGAGCATGTTCGCGATCGTCTGCTGCGTGACCGCCAGCTCGTCGCCGTCGATCCGGTCGTGCGCGAGCAGCAGCCAGCGGCTGAGCTGCTCGCTGACCGAGTGGTGCCGGTTGCACAGCGCGCTGCGCGAGATCTGCGCCATCGTCGCCTGGCAGGTGTTGAGCAGCAGCCGATAGGTCTGCGGCGACCGCTCGAATTCGGCGCGCATCACGCAACTCGGCACGCGATAAGCCATCCCGCCGATCCGCACCTCGACCCGGTTCGACGCCGCGATGCCGCCGACCAGCGTCCCCAGCCCGACCACACCCTCGCGGCCGACCACCGCCACCTCGACCATCGCACCGTCCTCCATCAGGTGCTGGACCGACATCATCGCCGTCGTCGGAAAATGCAGATGACGCATCGGCTCGCCGACCCGGTCGAGCATCCCGGCCTTGATCCTGACCAGTTCGAGATGCGGTGCGATGGTGCGGATGCTGTCCTCCGGGAGGGCAGCAAGAATGGCATTCGCCGAATAGCTCGAGTGAAGATGAAGCATGTCTGTATCCCTTTTATCGTCCGCGCCGCCTGCAACCGCATGCACGGAATTCGTTATCGCGATGCGCGCCAGGACATTGACAGCGGTTGCGGCCCACAACCCTGAATCCGACTGGCCATCGGTTTGTCATTGCCCGATTGAGTCGACTGTCCCGTTCTCTACACGCCAGCCCGAATAAGCGATTTACGTGCCAATAGCCGCCCGTCCTTAATATATGAATCACATCCGATTTAGCGCCCCCGAATAACCGGCCCCAAAAGCGAAAAAACGTCTCATTTCCGGACACTCCTCCATCCGCTGGACACAGCGCGCATTCGACTGATCAATTCCCGCGTATCGGATCAGGGCTGCTACGCGGCGGCCACGACGCTTATCGTTCAAATACTTACGGCCGATTTTCAATTGTTTCCGTGATGTGCAGCGCAGCATTTACCGGCGCCACAGCGCCTCACACGCTCGTTTCAAACTGTCTCAAAATTGAATCGGCATACTCATTCGGCATTCTGTCCGCTACCGCACATATCACCCACAAGCCTTTGATTCAAATGAAAAATCAGGCGATCCCCATTTATTTGTCAAATAATGTTCAATGCCTTTCCGACACTTTCGCTGTACGATGCGCACGTCGTTCGATTGATTCCCTATCGACATCGAATGACAAGCAAGCACACGATTCCATTTCAGGATGATTAATTCTGGCGAAATGAATTCTTAAATCGGCATAACGTTTGCGCTCAATCGCAACCGTCAAACTTTGTAAAATTACAGAATGCGGAATTGGACGATTTCAATTGCGTGCTAGCCTTTTTCGCGAGTATCGTCATTCCGTTTTTGATCCACAAAAGTCCGCACGATCGTGCGAAATTCCGTTCCGGGATTCGCCGAAACGACGCGCGACCGCCAACCTGCGAGGATGCGCCCGTGACTCACCAGGCCGCCGACGCCGTCGCGCATGCGAACGGCATGATCGAGCTTTCCCACAGCTTCGACGCCAACCGGTTTCTCGCGGCCATCGACCGCGACGAACTCCTCACACTGACGCCCCACCTGCAACTCGTTCACCTGAAATCCGGGCAAGTGCTCTGCGAACCCGGCGAAATGCTCGCCGCGGTCTACCTGCCGGTCACGACCGCGATTTCGCTGCAGTACGTGTCGTCCGGCGGCATGACGCTGGAAGTCGCGGAGATCGGCAGCGAAAGCGTGGTCTGCGACGACGTGATCGGCGGCAGCGGCCGGATGCCGTGCCGTGCGCTCGCGTGCCGCGACGGCTTCGTCTACCGACTCGACCGGCGTGTGTTCGCCGCCGCGTTCGATGCGTCGCCGGTGATCCGCCACCTCGTGTTCGTCTGCGTGCGGCTGCTGATGGCGCAGGTGTCGCAGATCACGTTCTGCAGCCGTCATCACGTGCTCAAACATCAGTTATGCAGATGGTTCCTGCTGGCGTTCGACCGCACGCGCAGCATCGAGATCCAGGTGACGCACAGCATGCTCGCGCAAATGCTCGGCGTACGGCGCGAAACGGTCACGGACGCCGCCGGTGAAATCCAGAAGCTCGGCCTGATTCGCCAATACCGCAGCTCGATCGAGCTCGCGGACCTCGACGGCCTCGAAAAAATGTCGTGCGGCTGCCGCGCGATCGTGCGCGACGAGATGAAGCGCATCCTGTCGGCCGACTCGGGCGTGCCGGCCGCGTCGCGTGCGTGATCGGCGCACCGGCCGGGACGGCGCTTCAGCGCCGCCCGCGTGCCGGGTCAGCCGTTTGTAGGGTGGCGAACAGAACGTCGTGTCTGCCAATGGTCTACTGATGCCGGACTGCCGGGGGGATGTCAGCGCTGATCGCGCGTCTGCCCGAGCGGACGACACCACGCACGCCGGAGCAGCACGTGAAAAACGAAATCAGAACCATCCTGAAGCACGTCGCCCACCTCGAAGCCGCGATCGATTCGATCGGTGACGGGGACGACCTCTACGAAGCGGGCCTCTCCTCGCTCGATACGATCCAGCTGATGCTCGCGATCGAAAAGCAGTTCAACATCGAGATTCCCGACGAGATGCTGAACCGCAACCTGTTCCGCAGCATCGACGCGCTCGCGGACACGATCGCCACGCTGCAACGCACCGAGCACTCCGCATGAGCGCGCTGCTTCCCGAACTCGCGTCCGACAGCGATTCGCATCGGCTCGACGAGGCCGCGCATGCCGTCGCGCAGATCGCCGCCCAGCATGCCGATGCGGTCGATCGCGACGCGCGCTGCCCCGTCGAGGCGATCGAGGCGATGCGCGCGCGCCGCCTGCTCGGCGCAATGGTGCCGACCCATCTCGGCGGCGCTGGCGCGTCGCTGGAAGACATCGCGTCGGCCTGCTCGATCCTCGGCCAGGCCTGCGCGTCGTCGGCGATGGTGTTCGCGATGCACCAGATCCAGGTCGCCTGCATCGTCGACCACGCCGCCGACCAGGGCTGGCACCGACTGTTCCTGCAACAGCTCGTGCGCCACCAATGGCTGCTCGCATCGGCCACGTCGGAAGACGGCGTCGGCGGCAACCTGCGTGCGAGCCAGTGCGCACTCGAGATCGACGGCGGTGGATTCCGGCTGCGCAAATCCGCGCCGACGATCTCGTACGGCGACTACGCCGACGGCATTCTCGCCACCGCGCGACGCGATGCGGATGCGCCGGCTTCCGAGCAGGTGCTCGTCACGCTGCTGCGCGACGGCTATACGCTCACGCGCCGCGGCGAATGGGACACGCTCGGCATGCGGGGCACGTGCAGCAACGGCTTCGTGCTGGACGCGCAGGGCGCCGCCGTGCAATGCCTGCCGGTGCCGTTCGCGAAGATCGCCGAGGAAACGATGGTGCCGGTCTCGCACATCCTGTGGGCCGCGGTGTGGATCGGCGTGGCCGGCGACGCGTTTCATCGCGCGCACCAGTTCTTCCGCGCACAGGCGCGCCAGACCGACGGCGCGCCGTCGCCCGCCGCGCGGCGCATCGCCGAATCGCTCGCGCTGATGCAAGCGATGCAGGCCCGCGTCGACAACGTGCTGCGCCTCCACGCGAACGCGTCGGCCCGCTCGTGGTCGGCCGGCATGGCCTGGGCCGCAGAGATCAATACGCTGAAGACCTACGTGTCGGCGACCGCGCTCGAAGTCGCGCAGCAGGCGATGATGATCTGTGGGATGGCCGGCTACAAGCAAGGCACGCCGTTCAGCATCGGCCGCCACATTCGCGACCTGCACGCGGCGCCGCTGATGATCAGCAACGACCGCATTGCCGCCAACACTGCGAGCCTGTTGCTCGCGCTGCGTCCTGCGATGCTGGAGAAACATACGTGAACGATCGCCTCGCCGTGCCCTCCGCCGCCTCCGTTCCCGCCGACGCACCGCTCGACCGCGCGGGCGTCAATCCGCTGCGCGACGCGCTGATCGATGCGGGCCTGCTGGTTTCGACCGGTATCCAGGGCCTGTTCGGTCGCAGCGAACGATTCGAGCGCGTGGTCGAGGCGCTCGACGCGTTCGTCACACGCATCGGCGCCGACCAGCAGGCCGAAGTGCTGCGCTTTCCGCCGGCGATGAGCCGCATGGAGTTCGAGCGCAGCGAATACATGAAGAGCTTCCCGCAACTGGCGGGCAGCGTGCATGCGTTCTGCGGCGACGAGCGCCAGCATCAGCGCGTGCTGCAATGCCTCGATCGCGGCGACGACTGGACCGAGAACCAGAAGCCGACCTACGTCGTGATGACGCCGGCCGCGTGCTACCCCGTCTATCCCGTCGTCGCCCGGGCGGGCGCGCTGCCGGCCGACGGCCGCATCGTCGACGTGTTCTCGTACTGCTTCCGTCACGAACCGTCGCTCGACCCGACCCGCATGCAGTTGTTCCGGATGCGCGAGTACGTGCGGATCGGCACGCCCGAGCAGATCGTCTCGTTCCGCGAGACGTGGATCGAACGCGGCACGCGGATGATCGAGTCGCTGGGCCTGCCGAATGCGATCGATCTCGCGAACGACCCGTTCTTCGGGCGCGGCGGCAAGATCGTCGCGGACAGCCAGCGCGAGCAGAACCTGAAGTTCGAGCTGCTGATCCCGATCGAGCACGACAATCGCCAGACCGCGTGCCTGAGCTTCAACTACCACATGGACCATTTCGGGCTGCTGTGGGACATCCGCACCGCGACGGGCGACGTCGCGCACACGGGCTGCGTCGGCTTCGGCCTCGAGCGGCTCACGCTCGCGCTGTTCCGTCATCACGGCTTCGACATCGACGCATGGCCGCAAGCAGTCCGCGACGTGCTGTGGGGCACGCGATGAGGTTCGTTTCCCGCGACGGCGAAGACGCGTCGTTCGAGAGCGTGCGCCATCGCGCGCGCCACTACCGGCCGCACCCGCTGCACAGTCAGGAGATGGTCTGGAAACAGACCAACTGCTACGTCGACATGTGGCTCGAGGTGCTCCGGTGGTGGGGCCTCAATCCGTACGCAGCGCTGCCGTTTACGATCGCGCTCGATTTCGAGGGCGACCAGTTCACGTTCTTCAAGTTTCCGCACGACGAGCTGGAGCGGCTCTACGGGATCGTCGTGCAGGAACATTCGATCTACGAGCCGCTCGACCAGCACATCGAGACGCAGGTCGCACGCGGCCACCTGATGATCGTCGAGGTCGATGCGTGGTTCCTGCCCGATACGCGCGGCAGCAGCTACCGCACCCAGCACACGAAGACGACGATCGGCATCGACGCGATCGACCGCGCGAAGCACCAGATCGGCTACTTCCACAACAGCGGCTACTACGTCGCCGAGGATTTCGACTACAACGGGCTCGTCGGCAGCAGTTCGCCGATGACGCTGCCGCCGTACGTCGAATGCGCGAAGCGACGCTTTGCGCCGCTCGACGAGCGCGCGCTGTGCGAAGCGTCGATCGCCGCGTTGCAGCGCCACCTGCGGCGTCTGCCGGTCGTCGATCCGATCGCGGCGTTCCGTCGGCAGTTGCAGGCCGACGCGCCCATCCTCGCGGAGGCGCCGCTCGAGCGCTTCCATGCGTATTCGTTCAATTCGGTGCGTCAGCTCGGCGCGAATTTCGAACTGTTCGGCCACTATGCGCGCTGGCTGCAGGCGAGCGGCTGCACCGGCCCGTTCGCCGAGATCCGCGCCGCGTGCGATCGCATCGCGTCGGAAGCGATGGTGCTCGAATTCCGGCTCGCGCGCGCGTGCGCACGCGGCAAGGAAGAGCGTGGCGATTCGACGCTCGAAGCGATCGAGACCGCGTACGGCGACCTCGTCGCGTGCGCGCGGCAGATCGGTGCGCCGCTGCGGCACGTGACGCCCGTGCGCTACGACACGGAGCCCGTGTCGGCCATGCGGTGACGCGCGCGCGCCCCCTGCCCGCGTGGTCGATGCTGGCGACGGCCGCGGGCGCCGTGCGGGACCCGCGCGACCTCCCTGCCGACCACGGCGGCTGGATTGCGGCGCCCGTGCCCGGCACGGTCGCACAGGCGCTCGCGCTGGCCGGCCGGCTCGACGAAGCCGCGTCGCTCGACGAGCGCGACCACTGGTACCGCCTCGAGCTGCGCGGGCGCGGGCCGCGCATCCTGCGCTTTCACGGCCTCGCGACGCTCGCGCAGGCCTGGCTCGACGACACGCCGATCCTCCATTCCGACAGCATGTTCGTCGCGCACGACGTGCCCGTGTCGCTCGACGGCACGCACCGGCTGACGATCTGTTTCCGCGCACTCGCGCCGCACCTGCGCGACGCACGCGCACCGCGCCGGGCGCGCTGGCGCACACGGCTGGCCGAGCCGGCCGGGCTGCGCACGATCCGCACGTCGCTGTTCGGGCACATGCCGGGCTGGTTTCCGCCGTACGTGCCGACCGGCCCGTGGCGGCCCGTCGACGTGCTCGATCCGGCCGACGGGCACGTTCTCACCGATTACAAACTGCAGGCACGCGTCGAAGGCGACACGGGCTGGCTCGATGCGGAACTGACGTTCGCCGCGCCGCTGCCCGACACGTTCGCGGCGCGGCTGTCGTGCGGCGAACATCACGCGACGCTCGAACGGGCTGGCGCCGACCGGCTGCGCACGAGCGTCGCGATCCCCAACGTGCGCCGCTGGTGGCCGCATACGCACGGCGAACCGGCGCTCTACGAGATCGCGCTGCATATCGGCGCTACGCGCCGGCCGCTCGGCTCGACGGGTTTTCGCACGATCGAGATCGATCCCGGCGCCGACGGCAAGGGGTTCGGACTGCGCATCAACGGCGTGCCCGTGTTCGCGCGCGGCGCATGCTGGAGCAGCGCCGCGCCGCTCGCGCTGCACGCGGACGACGCGACCTACGGCCACCTGCTCGGGCTCGCCCGCGACGCCGGTTTCAACATGATCCGCGTCGGCGGCACGATGACCTACGAGGCCGACGCGTTCCACGCGGCGTGCGACCGGCTCGGGCTGCTGGTCTGGCAGGACTTCGGTTTCGCGAACTTCGACTACGCGCTCGACGATCCCGCGTTCGCGGTCAACGTCGATCGCGAGGCGAGCCAGTTCCTCTCGCGCTGCGGCGCCTCGCCGTCGCTCGCGGTGCTGTGCGGCGGCAGCGAGATCGCGCAGCAAGCCGCGATGTCGGGGCTCGGGCCGAAGCAGCGCTTCCTCGAGTTGACGGCCGACCGGCTGGCCGGCCACACGGCCGCACACCGCCCCGATGTCCCCTACGTACCCGATTCGCCCGACGGCGGCGTGCTGCCGTTCACGCCGCGCGAGCGCGTGTCGCACTACTACGGCGTCGGCGCGTACCTGCGTCCGCTCGACGACGCGCGCCGCGCGGACGTGCGCTTCGCGAGCGAATGCCTCGCGTTCGCGAACGTGCCGTGCGACGCGACGCTCGCCGAACTCGGCTGGCCCGGCGTGCACGAGCCGCGCTGGAAGGCGGCCGTGCCGCGCGACCCCGGCACGTCGTGGGATTTCGACGATATCCGCGACCACTATCTGCAGACGCTCTACGACGTCGCGCCCGACCGGCTGCGGCGCGAGGACCCGGCGCGCTATGTCGAGCTGTCGCGTGCGGTGATCGCGGACGTGATGCGCGAGACGTTTTCCGAATGGCGCCGCGCCGGCTCGCGCTGCGCCGGCGCGCTCGTGTGGCAGTTCCAGGACGTGATGCCAGGCGCCGGATGGGGCGTGATCGACGCCGCGCACCGGCCGAAATCGGCCTGGTATGCGCTGCGCCAGGTGCTGCAGCCGATCCAGGTGCTGCTCGTCGACGAAGGACTGAACGGGCTCGACGTGCACGTCGTCAACGAGCGCCCGGCGCCGCTGTCGGCGGCGATCGAGCTGGTCGCGCTGCGTGACGGCCGCACGCCGGTCGCGCGGGCCGGCTGCCCGGTGCGGATCGCCGCGTACGACACGGTGCGGCTCGGCTCGGCCGAGTTGCTCGGCCGCTTCTTCGACTGGACCTACGCGTACCGTTTCGGCCCGTGCGAACACGATACGGTCGTCGCGACCTTGCGCGCCGACGACGGCACGCTGCTGTCACAGGCGTTCCATTTCCCGTCCCGCACGCATCCGGCCGTGCTGGCGCGCCGCGAACCGGGAATCGAGGCATGCGTGTCGCGCACCGGCGAGACCTGGCACGTCGACATCGACACGCGGCACGTCGCCCGCCACGTGCAGATCGACGCGCCGGGTTTCATGCCGGGCGACGACTGGTTCCATCTCGCGCCCGGCACGCCGGCGCGCATCGCGCTGATTCCATTGCGAATCGACGGGAAGCCCGCGGCGGCTGACGACAACGCGCCGCCCGCGGTGGAAATCCGTGCCGTGAACGCGTCACGCGCGGTGCGGGCCACGCAGGCCGGCTAACGCGACGCTCGCGGCGACCGCGAGCGTCGTGCCGCCATGTATCAATCGGACGAGCCCGTCCCGCGCGGCCGCTCGATACCGTACGCCTCCATCCAGCGATACAGCGTCGCGCGCGACACGCCGAGTTCGCGCGCCGAAGCGGCAACGCGCCCGCGCGTCCGCAGCAACGCGGTTTCGATCGCCTCGCGTTCGATCGACTTGCGGATGTCGGCCACCGACGGCGACGCCGCGTCGAGACAGTATTCGAGCTCGAGGTCCTGCGCGGTGATCAGGCGCCCCTCCGTCATCACGACCGCACGGCGCACGCGGTTGATCAGCTCGCGGACATTGCCCGGCCAGTCGTGCTTGTAGAGCGCCGTGATCGCATCCGTCGAGAACCCGCGCACGCGATGGCGCGCGTCGCCGCGAAAGCGTTCGAGCATGTGGTGCGCGAGCAGTTCGATGTCCTTGCCGCGGGCGCGCAGCGGCGGCTGGTCGATGCGCATCACGCAGAGACGATGGAACAGGTCGGCGCGAAAACGCCCTTCTTCCATTGCCTCGCGCAGATCGACGTGCGTTGCCGACACGATCCGGACGTCGACCGGCACCGGATCGCTTCCGCCAAGACGGTGAATCGAACGCTCCTGCAGAAATCGCAGCAGGCTCGCCTGGCTTTCGTGCGGCAGATCGCCGATTTCGTCGAGCAGCAGCGTGCCGCCGTTCGCGGCTTCGACGTAGCCGATCTTGCGCGCGTTCGCGCCGGTAAACGCACCGCGCTCATAGCCGAACAGCTCCGACTGCAGCAGATGCGGCGGGATCGCGCCGCAGTTGACGGCGACGAACGGGCCGTTGCGCCGTTCCGAATGACGATGGATCGCGACGGCCGTGAGTTCCTTGCCGGTTCCCGTTTCGCCGAACACGAACACCGGTGCGTCGGTGCGCGCGAAACGCCGCACCGTATCGAACAGCCGCAGCATCGCGCTGCAGGTGCCGACGATGCCCTTTTCTTCCGATTCGAGCTGTTCGCGATCGCGCGCGAACAGGCATTCCATGCCGTAGGCATGGCCGACCGTATCGGCGATCCGCTGGTGCGACGCCGGCAACGTCACGTAGTCGAAGCAGTAGTCGCGCAACAGCGCCCGCACGTTCGGCGAGGCGGTCTGGCCGACATCCACGAGCGCCACCCAGACGACGTCGCGCATCGACGCGCAGGTCGACGCGATGCTGCCGATCGCATCGGCGTGGCCGCCGCTCAAGTCGAGAATGCCGCAGGTAATTTCGCCGGACGTGTCGCGCAGCTCGTTCGCATGCGCGACGACCGACACTTTCCAGTCGCGGCGCGACAATTCCTTTCGCAGCATCACGGACGGCGACTGCGTCCAGTAAATCAATGGACGCTGCCCGTTACCGCTCCCCACGCCGGCGCTCTTATCGCGCGTTATTGGCATATTCATAACGAACCATCATTTTCTGCACTCCGCGAATCGTACGCGTGCGCTGCGGCCGGCGGCGCATGGCCGCCTTTCCGCGCTGCGTTTCCGCAGCCTTGGCGAAGATCGAAACTGCACACGGCGAGAACCCCCGGAGGTCGAGCCGAATGTCATCCGGCCTCGTTGTCATCGAACTCGAACGGAATGCGCGGCTACGGGAGCCACGACATTCCGGCTTTGAAGCGACCCGCCGTCAGGCGGGGCACGTCGGCAACGGAAATTCCGTCCACATGTGCGTCGCGTCGTACACGACAGTCGCGCCCGATGCTGAACCGGAGGGCTGCCAAACCGCGCCCGGATTGACCGCCCCATTTCATCCGCACCTGAATCTACACCCCGTTTCGCGTTGGTCTTGTTACCAAACGATAAACCTGAATCAGTCGGTTACGCTGGCCGTGGCGCGGCGCCGTGCGCTTTTGACCACTGAGATTTGATTATCTATGACCATTCCCGTCAATCAGTGGCAAATACTACTTTTCCGCAACATTGATCCTGGCGATTGCCCGTGATTTCCATCGAAATCTCCCAAAAATCGCGGCGCCGTGTTCGCCGGGCCGCATAATCCCGCGCGCGGCCCGGTAACCGGATCGCATCGCGGCGGCGCGCGGGCCGCCCGGCCGTTACACGTCGTAATCACCGCGTAATCCTCGACATCGCGCCGCACCGGCTCTTTTCGGCGAATTCGCGCCGCCCGCGTGAGTCGGCGGGAATGCCGGGCGTTGGCGCGCATGTCGTGCGGTGCAGCATGACAGTCATCCTTGGGCGGCCGCGCCAGTTGCACGGCTCGAACGCAAGCCGACGCCTGACAGATCGCGACGGCCGGGCATGCGCGCGAGCGGCAGCGTACCGACGCCGGACGGGTGCACCGCGCAGGTGCGCGCCATTCCGCTGGAACGCGGCGAGATCGCATGAATCCGCCGACGCCCCGCAATCGGCGGCGATCCTGTGTCACGCACTGCCGCGCGCGATCAGCCCAGGATCGCAATTTCCGGTCCCGCCTCCGTCCGTCGTTTGCGTGAGATGTCGTCCGGCGGTGCTTCATTGCAGGCCGCCACGATGAATCAATTATGAAAAGGCACCGGCCCGGACGGTGTGTGCTACCGCACCTTGCGACGCTCGCGCGTCATGCGCATCGCCCCGTATCCGGCGCCGGCGTGCGAATCCCGAGGGTGAGTACGCTTTCGAACAGACCGCCGTACCGCGCATCCGGATGATGAGGATCGCCGCGCTGCACGGAACGATCGCGTCCGTGCGGCGCGGCATGCCGAAGGCATCACGCGAGGACAGCATCATGGAATGGCATTGTTGTGAATTCGAACATCTGAGCGCCGTCGATCTCTATGCAATCCTGCGCGCGCGCAACGCCGTGCTGGTGGTCGAGGACGCGCACACGCATCTCGACATCGACGGCAAGGACGCGGGCGCGCTGCACGTCTACGCGAGCGTGCGCGACGGCGACACGACGGAAGTCGCCGCCTACGCGCGCATCCTGCCCGGCGACGACATCGATCCGGACGTCGTGATCGACAAGGTGCTGACGAGCGAAAGCTGCCGCGACGACGACACGCTCGAACGCCTGATCGAGCGCGCGCTCACCGCCGCGCAGGCCGCGTGGCCGGACACCGCGGTGCGCACGCACGTGCCTGCGCCGCGCCAAGCGTTCTACAAACAGTTCGGATTCCGCAAGGCCTACGGTCCGTATCTCGAACAGGGCGCGCCGTTCGTGGGCCTGGTCCGGTCGGCCGACCGCGCGGCCGGCGCGCTGCGTCAGCTGCTGTCGCGCGCCGTTTCGGTCTCGCGCAACGACGACGCACGCGCCGACGGCCGCGCTCACCCCCGACTACCCGCCGATACCGGAGCGAACCGATGACCCGCACCCTTCGCCCGGTTCCCGAACCCGATCTGCCGAGCATCCTGCCGGTGATTCTCGCCGGCGGCTCCGGCACGCGGCTGTGGCCGCTGTCGCGCGAGCAGTATCCGAAGCAACTGATCGAGCTGGTTTCGAACGAGTCGCCGCTGTCGGCGACGGCGCGCCGCCTGAACGGCATCGCGAACGCGTCGCTCGGCGACACGCTGCTGCTCGTGTGCGGCGAACAGCATCGCTTCATGAGCGCCGAGCAGGTACACGGCCGCTCGGCGCCTGCCCGCATCCTGCTGGAGCCGGCCGCGCGCAACACCGCGCCCGCGCTGACGCTTGCGGCGCTCGACGCGAGCGCGCTCGCGGACGATCCCGTGCTCGCCGTGATGCCGGCCGATCACGTGATCGTCGACGTCGGCGCGTTCCAGGACGCGATCGCGCGCGCGGCGCGTTATGCGCAGGAAGGTGCGATCGTCACGCTCGGCGTGCTGCCGCGCCGCGCGGAGACGGGCTACGGCTACATCCAGGTCGGAGAACCACGCTCGGGCCGCCACGGCAGCCAGGGCGGCTACGCGATCGGGCGTTTCGTCGAAAAGCCCGATGCAACGCTCGCCGAGCGCTACCTGCAATCGGGCGATTACTGGTGGAACAGCGGGATCTTCGTCACGCGCGCATCGGTCTGGCTGAAGGCGATCGGCGCGCTCGCGCCGGGCATCCACGCCGCCTGCGACAGTGCGTGGCGCGCGGGCATCGCCGACGATCCGTTCTTCCGGATCGATGCGGCGGCCTTCGACGCGTGCCCGGCGGATTCGATCGACTATGCGGTGATGGAGCGCCTCGCGGAACACCCCGAACTCGGCATCGAAGGCATCGTGGTGCCGCTCGCGGCCGGCTGGTCGGACGTCGGCACGTGGGACGCAATCTGGGAAATCATGCCGAAGGACGACCAGGGCAACGTCGCGCGCGGACCGATCGTCTTCGAGGATACGCAGGACAGCCTCGTGCGTTCGGAAGGCCGTCTCGTCGCGTGCGTCGGGATGAAGGACGTCGTCGTGATCGAGACGGCCGATGCGGTGCTGGTGGCGAACAAGCACGACGTGCAGCGCGTGAAGAACATCGTCGCGCGCCTGAAGACCGACCAGCGCCCGCAGGCGAGCGAGCACCGCAAGGTGCAGCGACCGTGGGGCCACTACGATTCGATCGATCTCGGCGAGCGCTTCCAGGTGAAGCGGATCGTCGTCGAACCCGGCAAGCGGCTGTCGCTGCAGATGCACTATCACCGCGCCGAGCACTGGATCGTCGTGCGCGGCACCGCGAAGGTGACGCGCGGCGCCGACACGTTCCTGCTGTGCGAGAACGAATCGACGTACATCGCCGTCGGCGAAGTGCATCGACTCGAGAATCCCGGCCGGATTCCGCTCGAAATCATCGAGGTGCAGTCGGGCAACTATCTCGGCGAGGACGATATCGTGCGGTTCGAGGATCAGTATGGGCGGGCGACTTGCGTACCGCCGGAACCGGCGACACAGAAGACGGCCGTGCTTGCTGTGCCGGCGGCCGACGACGCACGCTGACCGAACGGGCGTGACGCCCGCGCGTCAGTGCACGACGACGGCCGTCGACACGACGTTCTGGATGAACGGCTTGCCGACCGCCTTGATGAAGTAGGTGCCTGCCCGGCCGTTCGGCAGCGGCATGCTGGTGGTATCGGCCGGATAGCGGCCGGCCAGGCTGAACGTTCCGTCGCCGAGTTGCTCGTACAGCTCGAGATGGTCGACGGTTTCCGCATGGGTGATTCGCACGGCCACGCTCGCGCCCACGGGCTGTGCGTCGATTGCGGTGCAACTCGCGATGCCGGTTTCGAGTGCGCTGCCCTCCTCGTAGTCGTTCCATGTGATCAGCTGAACGAACGGCAGTTGCCGCTGCACGCTGTAGCGTTCGTTGATGCTCCTGAACGTGTCCAGCCAGGTCCGGCCGCACGACGGCGCAAGAAAGCGCGGCGCCGCGGCGCCCCACGATGCCTTCGTATCGTCGAAGCCGCTCCACACGCCGCCGACCGTGATCGCCCCCGGCGGCTGGTTCCGCGCGATGTCGTAGAAGCGCTCGCGATACAGCAAGTCGCGCCGCGTACCGATCGCTTGCGGCGTGGCCCGCGGCGACGGCTGCGCCCACACATACGCGCCCTTGCTGTACGGAAGATCGAAGCCCTGCGCCAACGTATGAATCCAGTAGATGTCGGGGTATGCGGCGTGAATCCGTGCCCAGTCGGCCTTCCCGACCGCATCCATCCCGAACTCGGACACGACCGGATGACCGTCGTAGCGCAGGTATTGGCTCGACGTGAAGTATTCGCGGCTGATGTACGCGAGGTTGTGCAGGATCGTCTCGGTCAGGTCGCAGCCGCGGCACGCATTGAACTTGAACGAACCGCTGTCGATCATGATCGAGAACGTCATCCCGGGAAACTTCGCCAGTTCGGGCAGCGATGCCTGCCACGCGGTGTCGACGAAATGGCCTGCGCCGTACCAGTCGACGATCACGCCGTCGATGCCTCTCGAACGCATGTCGGCGAAGGTGCGAAACGCCTGGTGGGGATCGTCGGACCGATAGCCGACGTTCACGCCGCGCGGGTCGGGGCCCCACCACGGCAGATAGTGCGCGAGCACCTGCGTGGTGCTGCCCGAATACAGCAGCGTGTGCACATCGATTTTCGATATCGACGACGTGCCGGCGAGCAGCCCGTTCGACGATCCCTTGAAATCGCGGCTGCCGGACGTATTGGCCGGCGCGAGCGCCGCCACCCGCTCGCCGCCATGGCTGGAGCCGGAACCGGCCGACAGCGCCAGCGCCCCCAGCGCGACCGCCGCAATACGTCGCAATGCCCGCATGACCTTTCTCCCGCGTGAGTGTCGCGGCGGCACGCCCTAACCGCCGTGCTGCCCGCCGAGCCCCATCCACGACGCAAGCTGGGCCGCGTAGCGCGACGGCGTGTAAGCCGAACAATCGTAGTGTCGATCGGCGGTGTGCAGGTGGCGCCCCAGTTCATCGAGCGCCCCCGTCAGGCCCGCCGGCGAATTCCGGTACAGGATCTTGTTGCCGATCTCGCTGCCGAACGTCGACAGGCTGCCGATCTCGTGCGCCAGCACCGGTAGCCCCAGCGTGGCGGCCTCGACGAGCACGAGCGGCGCGTTTTCGGCCCAGACGGACGGCAGGACCAGTGCATCGTGGGCGCGCAGCGCATGAAACAGCTCGCCGTGCCCGAGTCGCCCGGCGAAACGCAGCCGGCCGGCCTCGACCAGATCGTGGTGGCGCGTTTCGAGCTGCGCGCGCAAGGTCCCGTCGCCGTAGAGCGTCAGGGTACCGATACGGTGAAACGCCGTCTGCCGCGCCAGTTCGATGAACTCGTGAATGCCCTTCTCCGCGTCGAGCCGCCCCACATAGGCGAGATCGAACTGCTCGCGATCGCCCACGCGCGGCGGGAACGGCTCCGCCAGCGTGCTCACCGGATTCGGCAGCAATGCGGTTCGCGTGATGCCTCGCTGCGCCAGCGCCGTACGCATGTACGGGCTCGGGCACAGGAACAGGTCGAATACGTCCCGCGGATTGCAATACGCGTACACCGCGTGCCAGTGCAGTTTCTTCACCGTGTCGTGCAGCCGCCCGCGCGGGCTCGCCAGTGCGAACAAGCGCGCCGGATTCGACAGCGCATCGACCGGAACCGGCACCGGACGCCCGTCGCGATAGGCGAGCAGGTTCGGGTTGTAGAACACCAGATGGTAGTCGTGGCACGTCAGATACGTGCGGAATCCCTGCTCGCGGCGCCGCCGCGCGAGCACCGGCAGGATCGATTGCGTCAGCAGATTGTGATAGTTGTGCACCAGCACGCGATGCGGACGCACGTCGTCGAGCAACGCCGCCAGCGCGTTCGCCGCGGCGCGATTCCAGCCGCGCGTGAGCGCGCCTGCGCCCGCCGGGAAATTGGTCTCGTCGAACGAGGTCACCTCCACGTCCGGGATGTTTCGCAGCACCTCGATGGAGGTCTGGTAGACCTCCTCCGCGCCACCCTTGCGCGCGTAGTCGTTGACGACGACGATGCGCGTCGCTTCCTCCCGGGAGCCGATTGACGACAAACCGTTCAATTCGATATCCCAAACGTGTGTTGAACCATCCGGTATCGCGACATGCCGCCGCAATCTTCGTGCACCACCGTACTCGCCAGCATCATCGCCACTCCATACCGTTCATTCCATTCGTATCGGCAACGCGGGATCGCCGCGCCGCGTCGTTTCATCCGTCCGCGCGTGTCATCCGTTCCCGACCGGGTCCTGCGTCGCATTGACCGGCCGATTGCCGAGCGGCAGATCATCGCGCGGCCGCGACGCGGTCAGGCGATGCGCGAGCCGCACGCAGGGCGCCTCGCAATACCGGTAGCTCAGGTACGACAACGCAATCAAGGGCACGACCGGAACGATCATGTAGACGCCCAGCGGCCATCCGGTCCATCGGTAGTGTTCGCACAGCCAGTAGAAGCCGAACAGCGGGATCGCGTGAAACAGGTAAATCGAGTAGCTGACCTCGCCCAGCTTCGCCATCCCGCGCGCGCGGACTTTCAATACCGTCGCCATCGCCACGAAGATCGCGATGCCGGCCACGTAAGCCAGCGACGACGGCAGATGGTCGACGTTGTGATGCCGCCAGTCGTTGGCCGCCCCGACGAGCGCCACGCCGACGATCATCGCCGTCAGCAGGCCCGCCACGGACCGGTACGTCAGCGTGATGCCGCCACGCCCTCGGCTCACCCGCACCGTGCCGAGCGGTTGGTCGTAAGCCTGACGAAAGCATGCGCCCCAGAACATGATCGCGAGGTGGTACGGCATGGCCTTGTACTGGCCCAGCGTGTCATCGGGAAAGACGTGCAGCGCGACGGTGATCACGAACACCGCACACAGCCCGATGCAGGCGAACGACAGGTCGCGCATCCGGTGCAGCCCGCCCCACCAGAACAGCACGAGGCAAAGCCCGTAGAAATACAGTTCCGTTTCGAGCGTCCAGTAATGCCCCATGACCGGTTCCTGCCCGAACGCGGTCGGGATCATCGTCGCATTGGCGATCAGCAGCGCCGCGCTCACCGGTTTGCCGAACAACGTCCAGAAGACGACGCAGCCGATCGGAATGGACAACCAGAATGCCGGATACAGCCGCAGGAAACGGCGGATCAGGAAGCGCCGCGTGCCCGGTCCAGCCTGGCCGCGCAAACTGACCGGGATCAGCAGGCCGCTGATGCCGAAAAAGACCACCACGCCGATCCGTCCGAAATTGACCGAGCGCTGCAGCGTGTCGAGCCACTGCTGAGCGCCCGCCAGCGCGACGAACCGCTCGGCGTAGTGTGTCCAGATGACGAGCAGGACCGCGACGGCGCGCATCGCATCGATATGGTCCAGACGTCCGGAGTGTTCGGAATGCATCGTCAGGGTCGCGTAGAAGCCGGGCGGTATCGCCAGAGAACGGATGCGTTACCGTAGCACCGCCTCCGTGCGCCGACTGTTCGACATGTGACACAGCCCGGCCCTGATCGAATCACGCCGGCGACTCCGCGTTGATGATCGCCGCCGCCGTCGCGCGACGCGATTCGAGCCCCTTGACGAATTCGCTGCACAGCCCGACCACCGCGTCGGCGGCATGCGAACCGAACACGCTGTGATCGAGATCGTCGAGCACGACGGCGCGCGCGCCGGCAAATCGCGACAGCCGCTTGCCGCGCGGCCCGAAATACATCGTCACCAGATCGAGGCTGCTGTCGTATGCACCGCAGACGAACAACGCGCTCACCTCCTTGCGCTGCAGCGTACGCAGGATCTCGTGCGGATCGACCGGCATCGTCTCCGCGCACGACCAGCCGGCGATCCGGCGTCGCCACGCGCCGATCCGCACCGCCAACGCCGTGGTCGAGCGCTTCAGCACGAGCCGGACGAACGGCATGATCTTTCGATCGCCGCTCAGCACCTGCTTCCACTTCTTCAGCTCGAAGAACGAGGAGCGGTAACCGGCCATCGAATTGGGGCGATGCTGGCGCAGCGTATCGGTCGAGATGCCGTCGGGCACGTGGAAGCGCTGCAGGTTCACCGATATGACGCCAGACAGCGCGCGTCCCGCGAGCGCCGCACGCAATGCACTGTATGCGCCCGAGCAGATGCCGAACGACACGACCTGTCGATACCCCTGCTCCTTCAACCAGTGCGCGGCCGTCGCGACGTCCTCGACGACGGCGCTCGAATAGACCGGCTGGCGCTCATCTTGCGGCGAACCGGCGCCGTGCACCGGCGAGCTGTCGCCAATCCCACGTCCGTCGAAGCGCAGCGACGCGATGCCGCGACGCGCCAGCTCACGGGCAATCCGCACCGACAACCGGCTGTCGCCGACGTGCGGACTGGCCGACGTGTTCGTGATCAGCAGCACCGGCCCACGGTCGTGCATCTCGTGCGGCGTGCACAGGATGCCGAACAGGCGGCCGGCCACGCCGAATCTGACCGGCCGCTCGCATGCTTCGGGCGTACGCAGCATCAGGTCGGGTTCCCAGTCCGTTTTCAACACGGCGCGCGACGACGGCCCCTGCCGGCCATCGGTGGCCGCGATCCAGTCGACCACGGCATCGAATACGCGCGTCGGCAAGCTGGAGAACGTCGTCTCCTGCATGAACGCCGCATAGCCTTCGAACGGCCTTTGCTCGACTTTGCCGCCCAGCGCTTCGAGCCGCTTATGCAGCGCGTCGGTGCCGCCGGCGCTCATGTCGACGATCAGCGTTCTCGATGCCGGCGCACCGGTGCGGTCCTTCAGCGCGTCGATCGCGTCGAATGCATTGAGCCGCGTACGGAACGCCGCACTGTAGACCTGCCCGAGCACGTTGAGCGGCGCGTCTTTCGGCTGGGCCGCGCGCAACGGCGCCGGCAACTGGTCGAGCCAGATATTGCGCATGATCGACAGTTCGCGCACGTAGCTGCGTCCGCTTGCCACCGGCGCCAGCAACACGAGCTGGTCGACTTCGCATCGGTCCGCCGCCAGCAACGCGAATGCCGCGCCCAGCCGCAGGCCGCACAGCGTCACCCGTGCGACGCCGGTTTCCTCGCGCAATCGCGCGATGGCCGCGCACACGTCGTCGACGGCCGTTTCGAACTGGTCGTTCGCGCCATCGGCCTCTGCGGAATCGCCGGTGCCGCGGTAATCGAAACGCAACACCGGCATTCCGCTCGCCGACAGGCGATCCGCCAGATTCCGCATGCCGCCGTGACTCCAGACGGATTCGTGTCCGTAAGCGTTGCACAGGACGACGCCCCGCGTCCCGTTGCCCGGATGCAGCCATCCGAACCGTCCGCCAAATATGATCGGTCTCATTTTCTATTAGGTATCGGTGAAGAATAGGTACGGCGTCCGACGGCCCGACTACTGAATCGATCGGCCGCCGGACGGCAAATCGCTCGCGGAAGCCTTTCCCCTTTCCGGTATCCATGCCGCACATGCAAGGTCCGGAAGCCGGCCGGCCGCGAGCCGTTCGAATCACACCATCGAGGCCCTCCTCTTCGTTGCGGCGCCCGTCACGACGGGCTACCGGCCGGCGGCGCGATCAGCTCGCGCCACCGACGATCGAATACCGGCATGCTGAAATGCTGCTCGCAGTAGGCGGCGAAGCGTGTGGCCGCCGCCACGACGCGATCCAGATCCGCGGCCGGATCGGCGACGAACCGCTCCAGTCGCGCGTCGCTCATCGCAAGCGCCTCGTCGTGGAATCCCAGCCCCTCGAAGGCGGCTTCGTTGCCGACCGGCACGCAACCGTACGAAACCGCCTCCAGCACCTTCGACTTGATGCCGCCGCGCAGAAACGCAGGACACAACGCGATCGAGCACCCGGTGTAGACATCCGCCTGGGTCGGCGCGAATCCGGCGAATTCGACGTTCGGAACGGGCGCGTACCGGCCGGCCATGCGCCCGTAGATCACGAGCGGCGTAGCCGGCCGGATACGCGCCCATAACGCCACCAGGTATTCGATCGCGAGGCGGTTCTGCAACTGCCGGTCCGAACCGATGAAGACGAACCGGAACGGCGCCGTCGGACGCCGCATCGGCACCAGCGCATGCATCGGCGGCGCGATCACGTGCGTCTTCACGGCCTCGTCGTTCGTGAGGGACCGCCGCAGCGACTGCGCGTCCTCCGTCGAAACCAGCGTAACGGCATGCGACGAGTCGATCGCCGCGCGCTCCTGCCGTTTCAGCGCGAACGCTTCATAGCCGAGGAATGCGTTGCGGACCAGCCTCGCGTTGGCGAGCCTGACGAACGGCCCCGGAATCGACTTCTCCAGATATCCGGCCGACAACGGAAAATCCTGTTCGCGCAGGATGTTCGCGCGGCGCGACATGAGGTCGTCGAAATCCACGACGATCCGGCAGCCCGGCACGCTGCGCCGCACCAGGATCGCGTAATCGACGAGCCGGATGCCGTCGAAATAGATCACGTCCGGCTTGATCGTCTCGACGGCGCGCAGCAGCGCCGTGCGCTTGCGCGGATGCGAGAACATCGCCACCTGAAGCGCACACGGCGCGCCGCGCAACACGCTCCATCCGACCCGCACCGCGGCCCCGATCTTCGCGCGCCAGCCGCCGTCCTCGAACACCGACCGGATCTTGAATTCGGTCACGTCCATGTGGTCGCCGATCGCCTTCCGGATGAAGCTCAGCGTGCGCTCCCGCCCGTTCGATACGTCCTGCGGAATGTCCCGCGTCATCACCATCAGCACCCGGTTTTTCACGAGCGACCTCCCCAACGATTCGAAACCTTCCCGATTCCATGCCCCGCCGGCGCATGCCGGCGCACGCGTGCGGCCCCTTGCCGGCACGGCGAACGACCGCCCGCGCACCCGCTCATGGCCGCTCCCGGTTGAACGCGAAATTGCCGAGCACCACGCACCAGAACACGACAAGCGATACCGCAATGCCCGTCGAAGGCGCATACATCACCAGCGCGCGCGGCATGACGAACGGCGCGGCGACGATCGCCGCGACGATCAGCACCTGCTTGATCATGATGAGCCGGTAGCGGCGCACGGCCAGGAGCCACGTGCTCAGCCCCGCATCGACGAACGTGGCGATCGCGCAGCCGGTCGCGTAGATCATGATCGGCACGCCCTGCACGAACGCGGGCCCGTAGATCATCAGGAACACCTTGCGGCCGACGAAGTAGCTGCCGACCCACGCGATACAGCCGACGAGGCCGAGATACAGGCCGAGCTTCAACGCCTTGGCGCGCACGAGCGGCTCGGTCCGCGCCGAAAAGACCATGCTCGGCGCCAATGCCAGCGCCAGCGTCGTGCCGACCGAATTCCATTGTTCGACCAGCGACGCCGCCGACGCATAGATGCCGAGATCGGCCTTGGACACCAGCACGCCGAGCAGCAGCCGGTCCATGCGCAGTACCAGCACGCTGGCCGCGATGGCCGGCCAGATCCGCAGCCCGCGCACGACCAGCGCTTTCGTGACGGCCGCGCTGCCGCGAAACGATTTCGGTGACTTCAACGCCAGTTCCCGATAGCGGCTGAACGGTGCCGCGGCCGCCACGCAGGCTTCGAGCGGCCACGCGAACGCGGCGACGATCACGCCCAGCGACGCGTGTGCCGCGATGTACAGCCACAGCACGCGCACACAGCTGGCGTACGCCCTCGCCCGCGTGATCACCCATGGTTTCGATTCGGCATAGGCCATCAGCGAACCGAGCGCGATCGGCTCCACGATCAACGCGAAGGCCGCGATCAACGTGAGCTCGGATACGCTCGACGGCCGCATGACGATCACCACGATCCCCATGAACAGCAGCATGACGGCCAGCGTGAGCGTGAGCCGCAGGCGGAACGCACGGTAGACGACCATGTGCCGCAGACGCGGGTGCTTGCCGAGGATCGGCTGGATCACCTGTGCGCCGAAAATCAGCGCGACGCTGCCGATCACGTAGGCCAGCGACAACGCGAACTGCAGCTCGCCGAACAGCCGCGCGCCGTAGATGTTCGCGAACAGGTGATTGCTCGCGATCGCCGCGAGCGCCCCGATGATCTTTTCGCACACCACGCCCGCGAACGACGAAAACAGGAGCCTGATGAACGCGTTCAAGATGTCCCCGTCCGCATCGCATCGGCGTGCATGCGCCGCGCGTCGATGCAATGCCACCAGATCAGCGCGATCGCCAGGTAGAACAGCGTGCGCGCACCGAACAGCGTCCAGTAATCACCCTGCTGCATCGCATAGGTCGCGTAGGCAAAGATCTTCGTGGCGAGCCACAGCATCACGACCCCGCCGCGCATCGCGACCAGGATCAGCATCGCGCTCGCCACGCCGTAGATCGCGCCCGTCAGCGCAATGAAGAGTGCGCCGCCCGCATAGCCGAACCAGTAGACCGGCACTGCCATGTTGCCCATCGTGAACGTCACGTCGTCGAACACGTAGGCCTTCAGGATGTCGGGCGTGCCGTACGACAGCATCAGGTCGCGCAACCCGCTCACCGGCGCGTCGCTGAAGAACGTCGGCTCGGTGAACGAGCCCAGCGAATCGATGAAGCGGCCGAACGCCGCCATGCCCCCGAACGTCGGCGCGCCGAACAGGTGTGCGTCGCCGTCCACCACGTACCACGCCTGCCCCTGCTCGAGAAACCGCGACACCACCGTTTCCGCGATGTCGAGCCCTTGCCCCCGGTACGCGTAGAACACCGACACGCTGCCGATCACGAGCGCGATGACCGAGCCGATTCCCAGGTAACGCATGACCGGCTTGCCGTTCATCGCGTGGATCGCGATGAACGGGATCAGGACCGTCAGGCAAACGTGCAGCACGGCCATGAACTGTTCGCCGTGCAACGCCTCGAGCACCAGATCGACGACGATCAGGCACACGGACGTCCAGCGCACGACCCGGTTCGAACTCGTGCAGAAGGTGCCGAGCAGCACCGCGACGAACGTCTGGTTGTTCAGGAACAGGTTGAACAGCGTGCTGTTCGACGCGTCGTTGCGCAGCGCGTAGCGGTTCACGCCGCTCAGCACCGCGAAGCCGCCGGTCAGGCCGGCCAGCACGCCCGTCGCGAGGATCGCGCCGACCAGCCCCAGCCCGAGCGCCACGCTGACCGGCTGAAGCGTCATCCGCGCACGGATCGGCGGGTGGACGGCGCGCGCGTTCAGAAGCCGGTCGAACGTGAACAGTGCGCACGCGACGAAAATGACATAGAACGACAGCAGCCGGCTGAACGCACCGTTCGCGACGCCGAAGATGTCCGTTTCCCGCAGGAAACCGCCGGATTCGATCCCCACGCCGGCGACGAATGCGGTCAGGCCGATCACGAGCGTGTACAGGATCGACACGGCGAATACCGGGCGCGCGACGATCAGCGCGATCAACCCCGCGACCGCCACCAGCAATGTGCAGGTCGCGCTCGGCTCCATCTCGCCGAGCGCCGGCAGCATCGCGTTGACGCTCAACGCAAGCACGAGCAGCGTCGACACGGCCATACCCGTGAGCGCCGCGGTCCGGCCGTCGGCCCGAATCGTTCGCATCGGCGCCTCTTTCACGCTGGTGCCCGGCCGGCGCGCGGCCGGTCGTGCACGGCTCGCTCCAGCGCATTGTGCAGTTGAGCGCTGACCGCGCCGGACGAAAAGCGCCGTGCGTTCGCCCGCCCGGCGCTCACCAGCGCAGCGCGCAGCGACGGGTCGCCGGCGACGCGTTCGATCTGTCGACCCCATTCGGCGGCATCCATCGCATTGGCGACGGCCACGAACGAGTCGCCCATCGTATAGCGGTACACCGGCAAATCGGTCGCGACCACCGGCACGCCGACGAACTGCGCTTCGATTACGGTGCGACCGAAGCCTTCGTGCAACGTCGGCGATACGTACAGATCCGATGCCTGGAAAAAGTAGCCGAGATCCTCGTCGCCGACGTTCTCGACGAAATGAGCGGAAATGCCCGCCTGGGCGGCGATGCCGCGGCATTCCTCGCGGTTCGCCTGGTTTTGCGCGCTCCCTACCCGCAGCATCATCACGTCCTTGCGTCCGAGCGACGCGAGCGCGCGAAACAGCGTCGCATTGTTCTTGCGCGTTTCGTCCGAGCCGACGTTCAGCACGACCCACGCTTCGCCGGTGTCGATGCCGAAGCGCGCGAGCAGCATCGCGCGCGCCCGTGCACGCACCTCGGCATCGATCGGCGCATAGCGGTCGTCGAATGCATTGGGCACGACCTGGATCCGGTCGGCACGAATGCGCAGATCGGCCAGCGCTTCCTGCGCGGTCACGTCGGACGGCGCGAGCACCACGTCCGCGGTCGCAATCAGCGATTGCGTCAGCCGCATGTACGCATTCTTCAACTGCTCGACGACGCCGCGCACCTGCCCCGGACGCTGCACGTGATGCAGCACGATGCCGACGCGGCCGCCCGCCCAGCGAATCAGCGGAATCATGAAGGCCAGGTCCTCCTGGTACAGCATCACGAAGTGCCCCGCGCGCGCCGCCGCGATCGCACGCAGCGGATACAGCACGAACTGTGTCCAGTAGCGCCGCAACGAACGCGGCTCGGCCGGAATGTCGACCGGCTCCACGTCGAATCCCGCCAATGCCGGGATGAAGTCGATACATTTGAGGCTGTATCGCATGACGCCGTTCCAACTCACCGGCCGCGGCCCGAGAAACCACACGACCCGCACCGCGGGCGCTTCGCGCCGCAGCCCGTCATTGCCTGCCATCGAATCACTCATGCGTTGCGCTCCTCGCCCGATTGCATCGCGTTCCCCGTGCGATCACGCGCGCGCCGCGGCGAAGCCGGCGCCCATCCGGCGAACGCCGCGCAACGGCGACGGCTCGAAACCGTTGAACACCAGCCCGTCGATGCGCACCCCGATCTTGCCGAGGTTGTCGAGCGCGTCCGTCATGCCGGCCGAGTTCGCCGAACCCTGGCGCACCACCAGCAGCGTCATGTCGGCCACCCGCGACAAGGCCTCGATGTCGGCCACCGGCAGCGCGGCCGGCGCATCCACGATGACCATGTCGTAGCCGCTGCGCAGCGACACGACCAGCTTGTCGAGACGCGCGGTGTCGAACCGGTTGCGCATCGACGTGCGCTGGGTTCCGGCGGGCAGTGCATCGAGCTGCCCGGCCACGCGGGTAATCGCCTGGTCGGCCGGCAGCGTGCCCTTGAGTACGTCGGACAGCCCCTGCGTCGCGGTGACCGGCAAATAGCGATGCAACGCCGGCGCACGCAGGTTGGCATCCACGATCACCGTCTTGAGCCCCCTCTCGGCGAACAGGTACGCGAGATTGGCCGCAATCATCGACTTGCCTTGCGCGGGCGCCGCGGACGACACCAGCACGACCTTCGCGTCGCCGCCATAGGCCGCCAGCCGGTGCCGCAACGTCAGCGCCAGGCTGTCCATCGCGTCAGCGAGCGGCTCGTCGGCCGGCGCCTGCGTCGCGAAGAACGCCGGCGTTCCGTGCGCATCCGCGTCGGCCTGGCGGCGCGAATTCGGCAGAATGCCGAGCATCGGGATACCGAGCGCCGCTTCCAGCTCATGCGGATCGCGAATGCGGCCGGCCAGCAGTGCACGGCCCTGCGCCGCGAGAAACCCGAGCACCAGCCCGATCACCGCGCCCGCCAGGATCGCCATCAGGCGTTTCGGCCGGATCGGCTTGTCGCTGACGACCGCCTTGTCGACGACCGATGCGTTGCCGACCGTGCCGGCTTCCGCGATCTGCAACTGCTGCGCATTGTTCAGCAAGCCGACATAGAGCTGGTTGTTGACCTCGACGTCACGCGCGAGACGCAAGTACGTCTGCTGCTGCGACGGCAGGCGCGCAGCCTTGTCCTTCAACACGGCGGCCTGCTTGTCGAGTTCCTTCAGCTTGTTGGCCGCCGCAACGACCTGCGGTTGCCCCGGCACGTATTTCGACAGCAGATCCTGATACTCGAGTCGCGTTTCGAGCCGCGACTTGTCGACGAACGCCAGTTGCTCGACCAACAGCCGGATATCGCCCTGCGCGTCGATCGAACCCTGCTGATTGCGGAACGCGTTCAGCGCCTGCTCGGCCTGTTGCAGCCTGGCCTTGACGATCGGCATCTGCGCGTTGAGGAACGTGAGGGTGCGCTCGGCATCGTCGGCGCGGCGTCTCGCGTTGAAGTTCAGGTAGGCCGCGGCGATCGCATTGAGCATGCGCGCGGCAAAAACGGGATCGGCATCCTCGAAGCTCAATTGCATGATGCCCGACTGACGCTTCGTCTCGGTCACGCCGAGTTTCTTCAGGATTGCTTCGAGACGCACGTCGGTGGCGACGCGTCGCACCCGGAATTCCGCGCCCGGGTGCGCGACGATCCGTGCCACGTCCACGCGATAGCCATTGCTCGCGCTCGGCACGCCGACCACCCCGCTCAGCAGCACCTGGCCGCTGCGGTCCGTCAGCTGGAATCGATTGCCGTCGAGATAATCGAACGTCAGCGCCTTGCCGACCTGCGCGGCCGGCACCTCGAACGCACTGAACTCCAGACGCTCGCCGCCCCATGCCCACGACGACATCCCGAACGGCGCGTCGACGAGGCCGTTCGCATCCTTCGGCAGGAACGACCCGATCAGCCCGCCGACGATCGGAAACCGGTTCTCGACCGACACCTCCGCCTGGGCGGCCGTCGCGTTCATCGCTTCCATGACGACCGAGCGCGAACGGACGATGTCGATTTCGCCGACCACCGCCGAATTCTGGATATCGAGCGCCTTGGAGATCGACGACAGCGATCCCAGCGCGCTGGCCTTGTTCTCCTCGATCTGGATCAGCGTATCGGCCGAATACACGGGCGTGGCCGCCATCGCATAGACGATCGCCAGCAGCAGGCACGCCGCGAACACGGCCGCAAACAGGCGCCCGTTGTCGAGCACGTTCTCCAGCAAATCGATCGGCGACAACCGCGTCGCATGTCCGGCAGCCTGTTTCGGTTCGTTCTGATGCCCGGTCAATGCAGGTCGGTCCATCTTCATGCTGAACTCCAGAATGGAAGATCCGGCTGGCTTCGCCGCTTTACGCGTGTTGTGATTCACGTTCATGTCTTTGAAAATCCGGCTGGAAACCCTTCAGTGCCGCCCGGGAGCGCGTTGCGTCGGGAACCTGGATGCCCCGCGCTTCCCGACCGGCGCAACGGCCGGCCAGCCGTCGTCGAGTCCTCGTTGGTTTCATTCCGGCGTGCCGTCGTCGATACTGCCGCCCGCTACACGCCCGCCGCGGCGATTCCCGTGCGTTGCAGCGCCGCGCCGACGTCCGACAGCCGCGCGACAACCTCGGCCGCCGGATCGGCTTGCGCATGGCCGGGCCGGTCGCCCACGAACAGGAACCGACGCCCGACACCCGCGCGCGCACCGGCATCGAGATCGGACGGCTTGTCGCCGACCAGGACCGACGCGGACAGGTCGAGGTCCAGATCGCGTCGCGCGTCGTGCAGCATGCCGGGCTGCGGCTTCCGGCAGGCGCATGCTTGCCGGTAGCGGCCCATTCCGGCCACCGGGTGATGCGGGCAAAAATAGACGCGGTCGATTCTCGCGCCACGCTCGTCGAACCTGCGTCGCATCCAGTCCATGAATGCGACGAATTGCGACTCCGAAAAATATCCGCGGCCGATCCCGGCCTGATTCGTCACGACGACCACCTGATACCCGGTCGCATTGGCCAGCCGCACGAGATCGAAGATGCCGTCGACGAACACGCAGTCTTGCTGGCGGTGCACGTAGCCGTAGTCGACGTTGATCACGCCGTCGCGATCCAGGAACAGGGCTTTAGGCTTCACTGGTCCCGGTCTCCAGCATCGACGGAATCACCGTCTGCGCGCGCCGATAGTCCGCCGGCACGCCGATGTCGATGAACGCCGTGACCTCGGGGAATACGCGGATGTCGAGCGCATCGACCCGTTCGGCCAGGAAATCCTGCTCGAACGAGAATTTCGCCGGCAGCGCGAAGCCGAGCAGCTTGCGCGCGTTGACGACATACGTCCCTGCATTGATGTAGCCCGGTGCCGGCCGCTTCTCGCGGAATGCCGACAGTCGGTGCGACGTCGCATCGAATTCGAGCGTGCCGTAGCGCGACGCATCGTCGACGCGCGTCGCCGCCACGACGAGATCGGGGCGCATTGCGTGATGGAATGCCGCCAACGCGCGCAGATCCAGATTCGACAACGTATCGCCGTTCATCACGATCATGTCGCGCGCACCGTAAGCATTCAGCGCATGAACGATCGCGCCGCCGGTGCCGAGCGGCTCGTCTTCCTCGATCACGGAAACCGCGATGCCGAAGTCGCGCGACGTCACGAACGACTTGATCGGGTCGCTGCCGTAACCGAGCGACAGCACGACCTCCGTCACGCCCTGCTGCTGGAGCCCGCGCAGCATCCAGGCCAGGAACGGCTCGCCGTCGATCGACGCGAGCGCCTTCGGCAGCGCGTCGCCCAGCACCGGGCGCAGCCGCGTGCCGAGTCCGCCGGCAAGGATCAGGCAGGGCAGCATCGCGCTCATGCAAAGATCCGCTCTTCGACGATGCCGCAAATGATGTGGCCGCACACGAGGTGCCCCTCCTGGATCTTCGGCGTCGACGCGGACGGAATCTCGATGCAGATGTCGGCACGCCTGCGCATCTCGGCGGCGCCGGGTCCGTTGCCGGTGAAGCCGACGGAAAACATGCCGGCTGTCCGCGCCACTTCCAGCGCGCGGAGAATGTTCGGCGACCGCCCCGACGTCGAGTACGCCCAGAAGATGTCGCCGGGGCGTCCGGTCGCCTGAATCTGGCGCTCGAACAGCTTCTCGTAACCGTAGTCGTTGCCGATCGCGGTCATCACCGAGCTGTCCACGGTCAGCGCAAACGCCGCGAGCCCGGGTCGGTCGAAGTTGAAACGGCTGACGAATTCGCCGGCGATATGCTGCGCGTCCGCCGCGCTGCCGCCGTTGCCCGCGAGCAGGACCTTGTTGCCCGTCCGCAGCGCTTCCGTCACGCGTTCGGCCACCTGCTCGACCCGCGCCAGTTGCTCACGGTCGGATACGAGCGCCGTCAGCACCGCGAGCGTCTGGCGAATTTCGCTCTCTGCCCCGATCGTCATTGATTCTTTCTCCACGACTGCGCACCGATGTCGGTGAACGTACAGTTGAGCACCTGGCCGTTGATTCCGTTGTATGCGTCCAGCGCGCGCATCACGGTCGACCGGTCGACCGGGTCCACGAAGAACATCATGAAACCGCCACCGCCCGCACCGGACACCTTGCCGGCCTTCGCACCGGCCCGGACCGCGACCCGGTACAGGTCGTCGATCATCGAGTTCGAGATGTTCTTCGCCATCCGTTTCTTCGATTCCCACGCGTCGCGCATCGACGCGGCGAACGCATCGAAATCGGCGCGCAGCACGGCCTCTTTCATGCGTACGGCTTCGTCCTTGACTTCGTGCAACGCAGCGAGCGAATCGACGACGCCTTCCGTCACGTTGCTGCTCTGTTCCTTGATGATGTTGGCCGACTCGCGCGATACGCCGGTGTAATACAGCACGAGCGACGCCTCCATCTCGGCCTTGATTTCCTGCTTGATCCGCAGCGGATTGACGATCACGCGATCGCCATAGAACTCCATGAAGTTCAACCCGCCGAACGTCGCCGCGTATTGATCCTGCTTGCCGCCGGCAAGCCCGAGATCCTCTCGCTCGATGTCGTGCGCGAGATGCGCGATGTCGTATTCGCCGAGCGGCAACGACAGCAGTTCGCAGAACGCCCTGACCAGCGCGACGACGATCGTCGACGACGAGCCGAGCCCGGACCCCGGCGGCGCCTCGGAGCACGTCGTGATCGTGACGGCCAGCGGATGACCGCCATGAAAATCCCGCACGATCCGGTTGTAGACGCCGACATGCAGCCCGAGCCCGTTCTGCACTTCGAGCACCGGCGACACCGGGCCGATCCAGCGCGTATCCGTATCCGCCGCCACCAGTTCGATCTTCGCGTCGTCGCGCGGCGCGATCGACGCATACGCAAATTTCTCGATCGTCACATTGAGCGCCAGACCGCCGAACCGGTCCGAATAAGGCGGCACGTCGGTTCCGCCGCCGCCCAGACCCAACCGCAAAGGCGCCCTCGAACGGGCAATGAAGCGTGTCATGAAATCTCTCGCAGACAGTGAGTCGGCCGTCGGCACGATGCCGTTCGCGCTCCCGCACATTCGGCCGGGAATGCACGACCATGTTCGTTGGCGCCACTATGCGATAGATGTCCGGCACGCTGCGTGCGATGGCTTACATTAAGCCGCCAGCGCTCAATCGAAGCGTCCAACCTGCGTTACGCTCTGTTCGCGACCGGCACGGCGACGTGCGAACCGGCATCGAAATCGCCGTCACGTCCCCGCCCCCGCATGACGACTTCCTTCCGTCATTGGCAATGTTTGACAATCGATGCCGGAAGCAGCGTCGCCGCGAACGACGCGCGGATTGCCGTGCGCCTGAACGCCGCCCGCGAGCGTCGTCACGATGTGCAGAACGAATCGAGGGTGCGACAAGCGCTTTCGATTCGATCCGGATAACGTATCAATCGATTCAACGATGCTGGATAAAAAAATGAAAATTGCTCAACCGCTGGATTCCGTGGCGCCGGGCCACCCTCGCACAGCCATGCGCCGCATGGCCATGGCATTCTCGTTCGCGACCATCGCGACGCTGTCCGCATGCACGGTGCCAGGGCAGCACATGAGTTCGACCGCGTTGCCGGTCACGACCGCCGACAACGGCGACGTCACCAGCGACATGCAGGTTCCGGTCAAGCAGATCGACCTGACGCAGATCGAACAGATCCGGGCCGAGCAGAAACGCGCCCCCGGTACGTCCATTCCGCCGAACCTGTTCGCGAAGTCCGACATGTACCGGATTGGTGCCGGCGACGTGCTGCAGATCACGGTGTGGGATCACCCGGAATTCGCGACGGCCGCCGGACAGCCGGTGCAGAACACGAAGGCCGCGGACGCCGCGCCCGGCTTCGTCGTCGACAGCAACGGCAACGTGCAGTTTCCGTATGTGCCGCATCCGATCCATGCGGTCGGAAAGACCGTCGCGCAGCTCCAGCACGAGGTCAGGGCCGAGCTCGCCAAGGTGTTCGTCAAGCCGCAGGTCACGGTTCGCGTCGCGTCGTTTCGCGCCACGCAGGTCTATATCGACGGCGAGGTCCGCAATCCGGGCGCACAGCCGATCAACGACATCCCGATGACGCTGATCGAAGCCGTCAGCCGCGCGGGCGGCTTTGCGCCGACGGCGGACCAGAGCCGCGTCACGATCACCCGCAACGGCACGATCTACCCGCTGAACGTCGCGCAGATGATGAAGACGGGGAAAAACCCGGCGGACATCATGCTGAGACCCGGCGACATGCTGCATGTGAGCGCGCGCGACGACAATCCCGTGTACGTGATGGGCGAAGTGGTCAGGCCGCAAGCCGTCGCACCGCTGCGCGACGGCTCGCTCACGCTCAGCGAAGCGCTCACGCAGGCCGGCCAGCTCAACCAGCAGACGTCGAATGCGAAACAGGTGTTCGTGCTGCGCAAGGCCGCCGATAGCGCGCCCGTCATCTATCACCTCGACATGCAGTCGCCGGTATCGATGCTGCTCGCGAACCAGTTCCCGCTCGCGTCGAAGGACGTCGTGTATGTCGACAACACCGGGCTCGTCCGCGCAAGTCGCGTGCTGAACCTGCTGCTGCCGGCGATCAGCGCGGGGTTGACGGGCGCACTCGTCACGAAGTAATCGCACTTTCCGCACGCGGGGAGCGGATTCGCCCGATGCGCCCTCCCCGCATTCGATGCGCACGCAACGAGCCGGTCTCCGCCCGACGCATTCCCATGCAAAACCGCTTGCACCCAGGTACTTCTTACCCGACCAAACACGCCTCGTCGGGAACGATGACCGCCTTTCCACCCCACCCAGCGCGACTACGAAATAAAGATCACACGGATCGGTAGAAACACCGATGCTGTAGTCAAACTACATTCATACCATTGGTCGCAGCAGAGAATCGCTACACCCGATTCGACAGTGCGGGACGGGCTGCGTCGCCGCCCGCATTGACTGGTCGAGCCCAACCGGCCGTAACGATTCCCCGCCTGGCCTGGCATGCCGACGCGCAACCACCCTGCACCGCCAGCCGAATCCGTCCGGTGCGAATCCACCGGACGTGCGCAGCTCCAGACATCATTCGAATAACCGGCAATACGATCAGGAGAGCAACATGCGGGACAAACTCTGGCCGGCCGTCGTGCTGGCAGCGACCCTCTGCACCACTGCCTACGCCGGCGACGCCGATTTCAATGCGCAGGGCGACGCGACCGACGCATTCGCATCGGCCGCCGCGCAACGGCGCGCCGACCTGCTCGTGCGCAAGATGACGCTCGACGAGAAACTTCAATTCATTCATTCGCAATACGAAATGTCCAAGGTGCCGGGCGGTGGCGCCGGCTACATCCAGGGCGTGCCGCGGCTCGGCATTCCCGATCTCAACATGGTCGATTCGGCGACCGGCTCCGGCAGCACGTCGCAGGCCAGCACGACGTTCCCGGCCACGATCGCGGTCGCCGCGAGCTGGGATCGGCGGCTGTCGTACGACTACGGCAAGCAGGTCGCGATCCAGTTGCGCGCGCAAGGATTCGGGATGGGCCTCGCCGGCGGCACCAACCTCGCACGCGAGCCGCGCGGCGGCCGCCTGTTCGAGTATCTCGGCGAGGACCCGCTGCTCGCCGGCGACCTGCTCGCCGAACGCACGCTCGCCACGCAGCGGCAGAAAGTCATCGCCACGATCAAGCACTACGCGGGCAACGAGCAGGAGCACGGCCGGATGGGCGGCAATACGCAGATCGACGAACGCACGCTGCGCGAGCTGTATCTGCTGCCGTTCGAGATCGCCGCGAAACGCGGGCGGCCCGGTAGCGTGATGTGCAGCTACAACCGCCTGAACGGCACCTATGCATGCGAGAACCCTCATCTGCTGAACGACGTGCTGAAAAACGAGTGGGGCTTCCAGGGCCAGGTGCAGTCCGACTGGGGCGCCACGCACAGCACTGCCGCCGCGATCAATGCCGGGCTCGACGAGGAAGAAGACGTCGGGCCGAGCGTGTACCTGACGCCGGCGGCCGTCAAGCAGGCAATCGCGAACGGCTCGGTGTCGTCCGCGCGCCTCGACGACATGGTGCGCCGCAAGCTCGCCGTGATGATCCGCGTGGGCGTGATGGACGATCCGGCCCAAGGCGGCGGCACGATCGATTTCGCGGCCGGGAACCGGTTCGCGCAAGCGGCTTCCGAGCAATCGATCGTTCTGCTGAAGAACGACGGCAACCAGTTGCCGCTGGTCGCGTCGGCACTGTCGCGGATCGCCGTGATCGGCGGCCATGCGGATACAGCCGTGCTGTCCGGCGGCGGCTCGGGCAACACGCGCGACCCCGTATCCGGTTCGTTCGCCGGCTGCGGCGGCCTGACGTTCGGATCGTCGACCGGCTGCAGCTGGTGGCGCAATCCGTGGCTCAAGGTCGACGTGCCGATCGTCGCGGCGATCCGCGCGCTGGCGCCGGCCGCGCAGGTCACGTATGCGGGCAACAGCGACCAGCAGTCGCCGTTCCGCGCGTACACGCAGCAGGAGATCGACCAGGCCGCGGCGCTCGCGGGCCGCTCGGACGTCGCGATCGTCGTGGTCGCGCAGCCGGCCGGCGAGGATTTCGGCGATCTGCAGAGCCTGAGCCTCGCGAACCCGTCGAACCAGGATGCGCTCGTCGAAGCCGTCGCGCGCGCGAATCCGCATACGGTCGTCGTCGTCCAGAGCGGCAATCCGGTGCTGATGCCGTGGAAGGACAACGTGTCGGCCATCGTCGAGGCGTGGTATCCGGGCGAAGCCGGCGGCAAGGCGATCGCGAACGTGCTGTTCGGTGCGGTCAATCCGTCGGGCAAGCTGCCCGTGACTTTCCCGGCGCGCGATCAGGACTCGCCGACGTGGGGGCAAAACGGCGCGTTCGACACCGACCCGGTGTACGCGGAAAAGCTGAACATGGGCTACCGCTGGTATGACGCGCGCAACATCAAGCCGATGTTCGAGTTCGGCTACGGCCTGTCGTATACGCACTTCGCGTATTCGGGTCTGTCGGTGTCGAAGCAATGGGACGGCTCGCTGAGCGTCTCGTTCACCGTACGCAACGACGGGCGCGTGGCCGGCGCGGAAACGCCGCAGGTCTATCTCGGCGTGCCGTACAAGGACGAGCCGCCGAAGCGGCTGGTCGGCTGGGAAAAGATCCGGCTGAATCCGGGCGAGGCGCGGCGGGTGCGCGTGACCGTGTCGCCGCGGATGCAGAGCGTCTGGGATACTTCGCGCAACGGCTGGCGGGTCGTCTCGGGCGGGACTGTGTACGTCGGCGCGTCGTCGCGCGATATCCGCTTGCAAGGCCATTGAGCGAGCGGCGATGAAGCGACCGGGGGCGCCGCGCATCCCATGTGCGGCGCCCCCGCGCCAACCACTACTGTGCTGAAGCGCGTTACCTGAACAGCAGCGCCAGCACCGTCGCGAGCGCCGCGATCGTGACGATGCCCGCCGCCACACCCGCCAGATGCGCGGCAATCACCACGCCGGCCGGCAATCGCGACGCGATGCCGGCCATCACGCGCCACCCGCGTCCAGCGTGTCGAGCAACGGCCTCGCCAGATGCAGGACCTGGTACACCGTGCCCGCGCCGCCGTCGTCCGGCTCATGTTCGGTCACGAGCGTACGCGTCAAGCGCCAACGCAGCGGATCGAGACTGACGGCCGCCGCGACCACGCCCTGCCGAGCCGCCGCTTCGCGATTGCGTGCGATCTCCCGCGCCAGTGCCGCATCGAGATCGACATCCGCCGGAATCTCGATCGTTTCAAGACGCGCGAAACGTCCCGTCGACGCACCGCCCTTGCGCGCGTCGAGCGCAACCTGCGTGTCGATCGGCGCGCGGCCGAAGCTGTCCGTCACGACCCGATAACGGCCATCCGTCACGAACCGCGCGAACGCCTGTTCGTTGCGCCACAGGTAGAACGACGCATAGCCGTTTTCCGTCGCGCCGTGACGGCCGGCCTCGCGCAGCAGGAAGCCCTTGAACAGCAGGTCGGGCGTGTCGTCCCACAGCCGGCCACGCTCGCGCACGCGATTGCGGATGATGTCGAGGTCGTAGTCCGCCGGCAGGCGGTGCACGTAGTACGCGGTCAGCATGATCGACTCCTGGCGAAAGAAACGGACGGCATTCCGGACGGCATGAACGCAGCGTAGAAGACCTTGAATCATTTGAAAAGACGATGGCAGAATATTTCAATGATTCGATTCTGAAATGAACGAGGGTGCGATGAAAACGCTCGACATCGAAGCCGTGCAGGCCTTCGTGCTGACCGCCGATCTCAAGAGCTTCACGCGGGCCGCGGAAGCGCTGGACACGACACAGTCCGCGGTGAGCCTGAAGATCAAGCGGCTGGAAGACGGGCTCGGCCGCCGCCTGCTGGAACGCACGCCGCGGCAGGTTCGCCTGTCGGCCGACGGCACCGCGTTCCTGGAACCGGCGCGCGAACTGGTGGCCGCTCACCATGGTGCGCTCGGCGCATTCGGCACGAGCCAGCGACGGCTGGTGATCGGCGTCAGCCACCATGTCGTCGGCGCCGATCTGCCGATGCTGCTGCGGCGGATGAGCGAAGCGGAGCCGGCGCTGGTGCTGGAGATCCGCGTCGCCGCGTCGCGCGACGTGCTCGATGCGTTCGATCGCGGCCGGCTCGATGCGGCCGTCGCGCTGCAGCACGACAGCCGGCGGCTCGACGGCGAAACCATTCTGTCGGAGTCGTTCGGCTGGATGGCGGCGGCCGATTTCGAATACCATCCGCCGCAACCGCTGCGGCTCGCCACGCAGGCCGAACCGTGCAGCGTGCGCCGCATGGCGGTCGACGCGCTGGACGAAGCCGGTGTCGCGTGGATGGAAGTCTTCGTCGGCGGCGGCGTGGCGACGATCGGCGCGGCGGTGTCCGCGGGGCTGGCCGTCGCGGCGCTCGGGCATCGCGTGGCGCCCGCCGGCACCGTCGACGTGGGAATGCGCTACGGGCTGCCGCCGTTGCCGGCGCGCGACGTGGTGCTCTACTCGAACCTGACCGATGCGCACGCCCGGCAGGCGCTGCGCACGCTGGGCGCGGCGCTGCGGTCGTCGGTCGGCGTGCGTTGATGCCGTGCGCGGCATCGATGAATCGACTTGACCCACGCGCAGGAAACGAAAGCAGCGCATGTCGCGCGCCGGCACCGTGTCCGGTTCAAGCCATGCTCGCCATCCGGACCGCGGTCGCCGGCCAAACTGGATAGCCTCGACGCGCGCCACGGTAAAATTCCGTATTCGCCCCGCGCTCATGCAGACGACATCCCTCGGTCCGCGGGCCAACACCACGAGCATCGACCAGCCATCATCACCTTGATTTCCCTACGCTTTCCTCGTCGCGACGCATGAGTTATTCGCTCGCCACCTCCTACCTCCGCGAACTCGAAATCCGCAAGAGCCGTTTCATCGCGTACGCGGTTCCCGTCGAGGACCGCGATGCCGCGATGCAGGTGCTGCAGCGCCTGCGCGACGAGCATCCGGCGGCCACCCACGTGTGCTGGGCGCTGCTGGCGGGCGGCCAGTCGGGTATGTCGGACGACGGCGAGCCGTCGGGCACGGCGGGCCGGCCGATCCTCGAAGTGCTGCGCCATCACGACCTCGACGGCGTGCTCGGCGCGGTCGTGCGTTACTACGGCGGCGTGAAACTCGGCGCGGGCGGGCTGGTGCGCGCGTACACGGATGCGATCGCGTCGGCGCTGCTCGATGCCGAGCGCGTCGAGCGCATTCGGCACACGCGGCTCGCGATCGAGATCGGCTACCCGGAAGAGGCGCGCGTGCGCCGCTGGATCGAACAGGCGGGTTACGCGCTGGTGGACAGCGCATACGGGATGACGGTGAAGCTCGTGATCAAGCTGCCCGAAACCGCCGAAGCCGCGGCAAGAGCTGAACTGTTCGACCTGACGCAAGGACGCTCGGGCTTCCCCGACCTGTAAGACGGGCAGATTCCCGCGAAAAATCGGATGCGTCCGATAGAAAACCCGCGCACTGAAACTTAATCTCCCCGTGTTGCTCGCGCCCCGTTCTGCAAACGTCCGGCCGGGCATGCAGACATGCGGCACATCGCGCGTCTGCCGACAATCAGAATTCAGCTACGGGGATATCCAACGCATGCAACTTCAACAACTGCAAGCCCAGCTCGCGGAACTCGATCGACGCATCCGGGAAGCGCACCGCCGCGAACGCCAGGCGGCACTGGTGCAGGTACGCCAGATCGTGACGGACCATGCGCTGACCGCGCGGGAAGTCTTCGGGCCGGGTCACTGCGATCGCGCGAAGCGGTTCACCATCGACGCCAAATATCGCGATCCGGCGACGGGCGCCACCTGGAGTGGACGCGGTCGCACGCCCGCCTGGATCGCCGGCCGTGATCGCGCCGCGTTCCTGATCCGGGAGTAACGCGCGCCGCGTTGCACGGCGCGCCTCCGGGGCCGGTCCAGCCGCCCCGAACCGCTCAATACACGTCCGGCACGATCATGTTGTCGGGCACCGGCCGGCGAATGTAATCCTCGTGATGCTCGCGCTGCGGCAGATCGATCGTCGGGCGCGGCACCTCGTGATACGGCACCTGGCCGAGCAGATGGTGGATACAGTTCAGCCGCGCGCGCTTCTTGTCGACGGCCTGCACGACCCACCACGGCGCCTCCGGAATATGCGTGCGCTGCAGCATCTCTTCCTTCGCGGCCGTATAAGCCTCCCAGCGGCGGCGGCTTTCGAGGTCCATCGGGCTCAGCTTCCACTGCTTCAGCGGATCCTCGATCCGGCTCTGGAAGCGCAGTTCCTGCTCGTGATCGGTGATCGAGAACCAGTACTTGACGATCTGGATGCCGCTGCGCACGAGCATCTTCTCGAACTCGGGCACCGACCGGAAAAATTCCTCGTACTCGTCGTCGGTACAGAAATTCATCACGCGCTCGACACCCGCGCGGTTGTACCAGCTGCGGTCGAACAGCACGATCTCGCCGCCTGCCGGCAGATGCGCGACATAGCGCTGGAAATACCATTGCGTGCGCTCGCGGTTGTTCGGCGCGGGCAGCGCGGCCACCCGGCACACGCGCGGGTTCAGGCGCTGCGTGATGCGCTTGATCGCACCGCCCTTGCCCGCCGCATCGCGCCCCTCGAACAGGACGACGAGCCGGTGCCCGGTGTTCACGACCCAGTCCTGCAGCTTCACGAGTTCGCCCTGCAAGCGGAACAACTCGCGGAAATACGCCTTGCGCGCCTCGCGACGCTCGGGCGAGAACAGCAGGTCCTCACCATTGTCGAAGCGGCGGTCGTCGAGTTCCATCTCGAGCTCTTCGTCGTAGGCGTCGACGAGATCTTCCTCGAAACGGCGCTGGCGCTCCTCCATCGAGCGCGTCTCGGTGCGGTTGTCGGTCTCGGTGCGGGTATCGTTGTCGCCCATGGGGCCTCCTTCCATCATTGACGCAGCCAAACTCGACCATTATCCCAGCGTCGCGCGTCAAATTCATGAAAATGGCCGGCTGCGCCGTCAGAAGCGGAAGTTCAGCAGGACGGTGGCCAGCACCGGGTTCGCCGAAATATCGAACGTATTCGACGCCAGCAGGCGGTTCGGCTGGTTGATGTCGAGCGTGATCCGGGTGCGCAGCGGGATGTAGGTCACCATCCCGGTAATCCAGAACCGGCGCGTGATCTGGTAGCTCGCGCCCACGGTGAACACCGGCTCCCAGACGCTCTTCACCTTCGCCGACACATTGGTCCGACCCGACAGCAGCAGGTCACCGCCGGCATCCCAGATCCGCTGGAACAGCGCCGGATCGAGCAGCAGCGACTGCAGGCTGCCGATGTCCGCGCCGGCCGCGAGCAGTCCGCCGAGCGATGCGAGCTTGCGCTGGAACACGGGGTTCAGGTTCGTGTTCGTGAAGCGCGTGTAGCTGACGCCGATGCCCGCGAACGGGCGGAAACGGTCGTCGCGCTCGCCGAGGTAGTACTTGAACACGACCGAGCCGAGCCAGGCCCGCGTGGTCGCGAGCGGGTTGCTTTGCGTGTTTCCGAGATCGATCAGCGGAAAGCGCCCGTGGACGCCGGCAAAGATGCGGTCGAGCGGCAGCGCGATGCTGCCGTGCCCGCGCAGCGTCAGCACCGGCGGAATGCCCGCGCCCAGTTCGGCCGCCCAGTGCTCCGAGACAAAATGCGTGAACGTGAACGCCAGCGTGTTCGTATTGCTGAGCGACAGGCTCGAACCCGCGTTCTGGAAACTGTTCAGGCCGAGCGCGTCGGTGCGCGTCGTCACGGGCGTCGAGCGGCCGGTCGTCCCGACGAAGTGCCAGCCGAGGCCGACCATGTTGCGGTCGTCGCCCATCAGTTGCTCGAGTAAAGGCGGCGCCTGTGCTGCCGGCAGATCGGGCAGCCGCGACGGATCGACCGGATGCAGTTCGTACGGCATCCGGTCGGCATGGACGACGCCGCGCGCCGCTGCGTCGTCCGTCGGGGCAGCGTGCGTGGCGGCCGGATCGCAGCCGCCGCCGGCACGGCCGTCGTCGAAGCCGATGCCGTCCGCGCCCGCGTCGCCGGCGGCCGCGCAGCCGCGCGCTGCCGCGCCGGTTCGCTGCCCGAGCGTGATCTTGCGCGCGGTCAGCGGGATGGTATCGGGTTGCCGCTCGTCGCCCGACGCTTCGTTACGTGCGCCGCGCGCCGGCCCCGCATCGGTCATCCATGCGCTCGCATCGAAGCCCTCCGCATCGCCGCCCGGCCAGAAGCCGATCCCGTCGGCGCCGGCCTGCCAGCGCGGCGCGGCGTCGCCGTCGGGCTGCGGCGCGGCGTGCGCGGCGGCCGCGCATGCGAACAGCGTCGCGCCGAGCCAGCGCGACAGCGGACGCACGGTGCCCGGCCGCGCGCGGCGGCAGCGTGTGGCGCGATTGCCCATCGGCTCAGGCCGGCACGCCGAACAGGCGCTGGCGAATCCGGTACAACGGCTCGAACAGCCATTCGAGCAGGCTGCGACGCTCCAGCACGATGTCCGCCTTCAGCATCATCCCGGCCCGCAGCGACAACGGCCGCCCGTCGAACGACGGCGTGCGGTCGGCGAGTTCGACCCAGGTCTTGAAGTACGTCTGCGGCACGGCCGCATCGCCGGGCAGGTTCAGTTCCTTCGCCGAGAACGCGACGGGCGAGATCGACAGCACCTTGCCGCGATACGTGCCGAATTTCTCCACCGGATAGCTTGCGTACGCAACCTTCACCTCCTGCCCCTTCTTCACGAAGCCGGCTTTCGACGACGGAATGTAGACCTCGGCGATCAGTCCGTCGGCCTTCGCGGGCAGGATCTCGACGACGCGCGTGCCGGGCGGGTCGATCACGCCGCCCTGCACGACGTCGAGCCGCACGATCTGCCCGTCGGCCGGCGCGTACAGCACCTGGTTCACGTTCTCGTCGATGTTGTATTCCTTCGCGTTCAGCTCCTCCTGCTTGATCTTCAGTTCCGCGTTCGCGCCGTCGTACTTGCTCTGCATCGTGTCGAGGTCGCCGCGCAGCTTCATCGCGTTCTTCGCGAGTTCGGCGCGGCGCAGCAGCAGGTCCTGGTACGCCTGCCCGGCCTGCAGGTACTGCGTGTTGACCTGGTTGTACTGTTCGAGCGTCACGACCTGTTCGTCGAGCAACTGCTTCACGCGCGCGCGCCGTTCGCCATACTCGTCGACGATGCGCTTCTGGTCCTGGATCTGCCGGTCGATCAGCCCGCGGCTCTCGCCCTGCGCGGCGATCTGCTGATTGATCTGCTGCACCGACGACCGGTATTCGAGCCGCGCCGCATCGATCTGCTGCGTCACCTCGACGCGCTGCCGGTCGAGCGCCGCGCGCATTCCCTGCACGTTGTTCGCCTGGCTGACGAAGCTCGTGTCGCGCGTCACCGCGAGCAGCCGCTGGCCGGCCTTCACGTGCTGGTCCTTGCCGACGTAGATGTCGCGTACCGCCCAGCCCGGCGGTGCACCGACGCCGATCAGCCCCGAGCGCGGCGTCAGCATCCCCGACACGCTCTCGGTGTTCGCATAGCTCAGTTCGACGAGCGCGGTCACGAACATCGCGAACATCGCCAGCGACAGGTAGCAGAAGAACCGCATCGACACCGGCACGTCGACGACGCCGTGAATCACGGTGCCGAAGGTCGTGCCGCGCGCGAGCTTGCGCGACGGCTTCTGTTCTCGGAGGGCGGAATTCCAGGTCGGCATGGGGCAGGCTCGTCAGGAGCGACGCCGCGCGGCCGCATCGAGCAGCGGCGTCGGCATCAGGTAAGGCGTGAAGTGTTCCCAGAAATGCCACTGCTCGGGCTGACGCACGAGCGCCTGCTCGAGACGGTCGACGATGCGCTGGTGCGTCGCGCACACGGGCGACGCGTCGTCGTCGGTACCGAGCATCGGCGCGAGCGGGCTGGCCGCGAGCTCGGTGAAATGCACCGCGCAGCGATCGCGGAACGGCACGCCGGTCGCATACGCGACGAGCAGCGGAATGCCCTGCTCGACCGCGAGCTTCACGCCGCCGCCGGCCATGCGCACCCAGCGCCCGCCGAGCCGGCAGCGATTGGTCTTGCCGAACTTGCCGTGCAGGTCGGAGAACAGCAGGAACACGGGCGCCTCGCGCCGCAGGCTCGTGATCAGCCGCCGCAGATGCACGCGCTCCTCGATGTCGATGAATTCGACTTCGCCGGCGCCGTACTCGGCGACGAGCCGCAGCGCATCGTCGAAGAACGCGCCCGGCGCGTCGCGGTGCAGGATCACCATCAGCTTGCGGTCGTCGGGAATCATGAAGCGCAGCTTCGTGACGAACAACATCAGGTTGCCGAAGTGCAGCCCCGCGAGCATCAGCGGGCCGCCGCGTGCGAGTGCTGCGCGCAACTGGTCGTCGCCTTCGCACGCCATCCCGTCGATCATCGTCTTCATCGATGCGAGGCTGTGCGTGCGCAGCTTGAGCCCCGCGAATTCGGCCTCGAACAACTCGCGCACGATCGCGGCCGACACTTCCCGCACGCGCCGCGGATCGTCGTTCAGGTGCGCGCTCAACATGTAAGCGACCGCGCGCTCGATCGACTCGCGGATGCACGGAAAGCAGCGCAGGCACGCGCCCGAGCACCAGCGCATCAGCCAAAGCCCGCGCGCGGGCGACGTGCGCAGCGCGATCGCCCGCACCGCGCGGCGTAGCAGGAACGCGTACGAGAACGGATTGAGCAGGAAGAGCCGCCCGAGCATCACCGCGCCTCCTCGTTCGTGCGCCATGCGTCGGTCGCATCGGTCAGCACGCCGTCATCCATCCGGTAGATCCGGTCGACCATCGACAGGATCGACGCATCGTGCGTGACGAGCACGATCGTGCACGGCAGCGTCAGCACGTTGCGGCAGATCTCGTGCGTGGTCACCTGGTCGAGGTTCGACGAAAATTCGTCGAGGATCAGCAGGCGCGGCTCGCAATACAGCGCCCGCGCGATCAGCAGCCGCTGCATCTGGCCGGCCGACAGGAATTTCTGCGTATCGCCGAGCGGCGTGTCGTAGCGATGGTCGAGCCGCTCGATCTCGTCGTGGATGCACGCGAGCTTCGCCGCGTCGAACATCGCGCCGATCCGCGGCGCGGGCGCGAAATTCGTGATGTTGTCGCGGATTGTCCCGCGAAACAGCTGGTCGGACTGCGTGACGGCCGCGAGATGCTTGCGGTATTGCCGCAGGTTCACTTCCGCGAGATCGACGCCGCCGACGAACAGCGTGCCGGGCTCCGGCCGCACGAGCCCGCAGATCAGGTTCAGCAGCGTCGTCTTGCCGCTGCCGGTACGGCCGACGATCGCGATCTTGCTGCCGGCCGGCACGTCGAGCGCGACATTGCTCAGGATCGGCCGATGGCCGCCCTTCGGCGTGTACGACAGCGCGCGGATCGACAGCGCGCCGTCGAACCCGTCGACCGGCCGCACGACCGCGTCCGGCGCCGGCTCCTCGGTCTCGGTCTGCAGCACGTCCGCGACGCGATCCATGTGCACCTGCAGCACCTTGCGCCGCACGTAGAGCTGGATCGAATCGATGAACTTGTCCGCGAACAGATTCTTGTACTGGATGAACGCGTAGATCACGCCGATCGTGCTCTGGCCGTGCATCACGAGCCATGCGCCGTACGTGACGATCACGAGCTGCTCGACGTGCACGATCCCCTTCGAGATCGCATCGAACAGCAGTTGCAGCCGCTCCTGCTGGCGCATCGCCTGCAGTTTCTGCGTGAACGCGTTGACCCACAGGCTGCTGCGCGCGGTCTCGGCCGACAGCAGCTTGATGGAATGCGCGGACCGGATGTTCTCGATCAGCAGCGCATCGGCCTCGGCGCCGCGCGTGAGGATCTGCGACATCGCGTCCTGCAGTTGCGGCTGGATCGCGAGCCGGCTCAACGCGAACAGCACCATCCCCGCGAGGCTGATACCGGCCAGTACGGGGCTGTAATACAGCATCAGCACGAGCGTCAGCGTGCAGGTGACGAGGTTCAGCAGCCCGCCCACCAGCCCGTCGACGAGAAACCGCCCGACTTCCGACACCGACGACACGCGCGAGATCGAATCGCCGGTGTTGTGAAACAGGAAATAGCCGATCGGCAGCCGCGCGAGATGGCCGACCATGTTCGCCGACAACTGCTGCGACACGATGTTGCGCAGGTAGCTCTTGATGTTGCCGACCAGGTTCGCGTAGAGCGTGTCGAACAGGAACACGATCGCGAACAGGATCGTCAGCAGGTACAGGATGTCGACGTCGGTTTTCTTCAGCGCCTCGTCGATCGTCAGTTGCACGTAAGACGGGCCGAGCAGCAGCAGGAGCTGCGCGGCGACGCCGCCCGCGATGCCGATCGCGAGGCTCTTGCGGATGCCGGTCAGCCCTTCGAGGTAGTCGCGCAGCCGGATGCGGTCGGCCTGCCCCGCCCGCGTGAAACCGATGTCCGGATTCAGTTCGAGCGCATAGCCGGTGATGTGCGTGAGCGCCTGCGCGAGCGGCAGCCTCGTCTCGCCGAGCGCGGGGTCGACGATGTGCACGCTGCCGTAGCCGACCTTCGTCAGCACGACATAGTGGTTCATTCCCCAGTGCAGGATGCACGGCGTCTTGAGCGCGTCGAGCTCGCCCGCGTCGAACTGCAGCCCGCGTGCGCGCAGGCCGAGATCGTTCGAGATCTCCATCAGGTCGAAGAACGACAGGCCGGAGTCGATCCGCACCGGATAGCGGTTGCGCAGCGTGCGCAACGTCGTTTCGCGCCCGTGCCACGACGCGATCATCGCGAGGCAGGCCAGGCCGCACTCCGTCACTTCGTCCTGCAGGACCGGACGGACTTTACGCGTATTGAAGATCATGTCGGGCACCCGGGGCGCGACGACGCACCGCCCGGGCCAGCCGGTGCGGGCCCGTGGCGGGTCGTGCGCGAGTCGCATGGGCGCAGCCGGCGCTACCGGCTGCGACGGAAGATCGGTGTTGCCGGCCGCTCGGCGGGCCGCTCAGCGCGACGAGCCGAGCGACATCCGGAACTGTTCGACGGCGTGGGCCTGGTACTGGGTCATCAGGCCCTGCAGCGTGGTCCCGATCGACTGATTGACGAGATCGACCGTATAGGCGGCCGAATTGGAGTAAAGCGACGCGCCGCCGCGAATCTGGCGGGCCTGTTCTTCCGTGATGTCTCGCATTTGTGGTGGCCTTTATATTGTCGGAATGCCAACAGCTGTCAGCCAATTGCAAGCCCGATGGCCGTTCACTTTATTACGTGATAATCCGGCACTCCAGTCTCCTGATAATCGCCCGATTTCGAAATAATGCATTTCGAAGTCACTTTATTTGCACTGCGGCGATCGATTCTTTTCCTTCTGTTTCGCAGCATCTGACGCGGGGGGCGCCTCCCCGCGCACGGCGGTTACTTGCCGGTGTTATTGAACGTCTTCGGGTTCTGCAGGTAATTGCCGAGGCTCGGCAGGAACTGGCCGAGCGCGGTCACCACCGGCGCGGCGTCAACGGCGAGGCTACCCAGCGAGCTGATCGCACCGCCGCCATGCACATTCCTGATCTGTTCCGTCGTCATGACCTTCATCATTCTCTCCTCGTAAAAAATAAAGATGATGCAAAGAACCTTCATTGAAAGACAAACGGCTTTTAATCCCGAGCGACTCGTTAATCTAATAATCACTGCGATTACCAGCCGAAATCAGGCTATCATGCGGGCGCATCGGAATTCAATGGAGGACACACTCTTACAGCCGCATTTTCCGATGCACGGCGAGTAGCAGGCATTCATGCTGTTTGAATTTCAATTTCAAAACGTTTAAATCCCGCCGCAATGCATTGCGGCACGGACAGGAGACGGAGACGGCCATGTTTGAAACGAGGCGCACGAATTGCGGATCGGCGACACTGGATGCGGGTATTTCCCTATCAAGATTTTCGACTAGGTGGAATCCCCGACTTGCAACCATGACATTGTTCGCTGTAACGATAGCCGGCGTGGCGGCACACGCCCGTGCGTTCTGCCTCGATACCGCCTACCAGTACGCGTCCGTGCACGATCCGCGCTACCTGCAGGCCCGCAGCGAATACGATGCGGCCCGCCAGAAATTTCCCGAGGCGCGTGCGCAGATGCTGCCGCAGGCCGCCGCGCAGCTCGAGTGGGGGCGCTACGGCACGCACGCGAACCTGTTCGGCATCGACGTCAGCGGGTCGAGCAACGCGGCATACGGTTCCGCGCAGGTCACGCAGGCGCTGTTCAACGTGCCCTACCTGTACGACATGCGGCGCGCGACCGAGTACGAGGAAGCGGCGAAGCAGAAGCTCGAGGTCGCGAAGCAGGATCTGATCCTGCGCGTCGCGAACGCGTGCTTCGATCTGCTGAGCGCGCGCGAGAAACTGCAATCGGCCGACGACGAAGTCAGCGCGCTCACGCGGCTCGAAAGCGATACGCGGCGCATGGCGCAACTCGGGATGAAGACGATCGGCGACACCGCCGAGATCGAGGCGCGCCGCAGCCTCGCGCAATCCGACGAAGCGCTCGCGCAGACCGACGTCGACGCGCGGCGCGCCCGCTACGAGACGTTGCTCGGTTCGACGATCGATTTCTCGCGCTGGCCGCGGCTGGCGATGCGCGGGTCGTCACCGCGCATTCCATCCGGCGACTATGCGCCGCAGGACAACCCCGCGTACCGGCAGGCCTATCGCGACGTCCAGGTCGCGCGCCTTGCCGCGAAGCGCGTCAGCGCCGAACACTTGCCGACCGTCGACCTGTTCGCGTCGTATTCGCGTGGGCTCAACCCGAACCTGCGCGGGCTCACCGATCGTTCGGACTTCCATCAAAGCGCGGTCGGCGTGCAGGTGACGATTCCGATCTTCTCCGGCGGCAGCGTGTACTACCGGCAAGTCGAGGCCGAGCACGTGACCGAGCAGTACCGCAACCGGCTGCGCGAGGTCGAGGAGCAACTGGGCACCGATCACCGCGAGGCGTTATCCGCGCTCGAATCGGTCGGCAAGCGCATTCGCGCGCTGCAGCAGTCGCTGCAGGCCGCGCGGCTCGCCTACGATGCGTCGATGAAGGCACATCAGGTCGGCTACAGCACGACGTACGAAACGCTGAACCTGCGGCGCGACATCTCGGGCATCCGGCAGAAGCTGTTCGACAGCTATCTCGATGCGCTGAAGCTTCAGTTGAAGCTGAAAAGCGTGCTCGGCACGCTCGACGAACAATCGCTGATCGCGGTGGACAGTTTCCTCGAAAGCAACGCGGCGAGCGATCGGGGGTGAACGCGATCACATACGTCGGTATCCCGGGCAAGGTTGCGTACACAACCTTCAAGAAAAATGTCGATGTGCCAGCCGGTCGGAAGTTCGACGGCGGCGCATCGCGATTCCCGCTCGTCGCTTACCGCGCCCGTGCGCAGCCGCATGCGTGGCTGAAGCGGTGATACTCATTGATTCGAGGTACATCAATCGGGTGGCGGCAGCACGACCGTGTCCTCGGGGCCGAGCACGCGGCCGTCCTGCGAACGCAGCTCCAGCTTCCTGACCGGCAACCCGGTCTTCCGGTCGACCAGCAGCACGTGCGCCTCGTCCGGTTCGAAGAAGAAATCCTCGCCCCACTGCCGCAGCGCGACCAGCAGCGGAAACAGTCCGCGGCCTTTCTCGGTCAGCACGTATTCGTGATGCGCGCCGCCATCGGCGGCCGGCACGACGTCCATGATTCCGTGCGCGACCAGGTTGCGCAGGCGCGCGGCCAGGATGTTCTTCGCGAGGCCGAGATTCTTCTGGAATTCGCCGAAGCGGCGCAGGCCATCGAACGCGTCGCGGACGATCAGCAGCGACCACCAGTCGCCGATCGCGTCCAGCGGGCGGGCGACACCGCAAAGGGAATCTTCGTGCGTGGTGCGTCGGTTCATCGATGCATGTGGCGACGGCCGCGACCGGGATAAGGGCTCGACGGTGATCGCTTTCGTTGAAATGAATGGTTTCAATATAAAACCAAATTCAGAAAAGATCAATGCTGAGTTGCCGACTGTTCGGGATCGATGAACGGAATGACCGTTCCAGCCGGAATTGGCATATGAATTCATACGTTACAGCCAATAAATCCATACATTGGAGGCCTTCATCACGCCGCCCCACTTCATCGGCCCCGCATTCGGCAACTGCCCTCATGATTTACGAGGTTGCAACTTGGAACCGGATTATCTACGCTCGAATCAGTTTCAACTTGAAACCATCCTGTCCAACTCCCGAAGGAGCATTCGATGATCCGGTCCGATGCCACGTTCGACGGCACCTTTCCATTCGCCCCGCATTTCGACGACGCATCCGGCTTCCGGATGCACTACGTGGACGAAGGTCCGCGCGACGGCGAAATCGTGCTGTGCCTGCATGGCGAACCCACATGGGGATATCTGTTCCGTCACCTCGTGACGGCGTTGAGCCCGACATACCGCGTCGTCGTACCCGATCACATGGGCTTCGGCAAAAGCGCGACGCCGCAGGACCGCAGCTACTGGCTGCAGGATCACATCGACAATCTCGAGCGTTTCGTGCTCGCGCACGACCTCGATCGCATCACGTTGGTGATGCACGACTTCGGCGGCCCGGTCGGCATGGGGCTCGCCGCGCGGCATCCGGACCGGATTCGGCGCATCGTATCGGCCAACGGACCGACGCCGTTCGGGCAGACCGATCTCGCCGAACGCCTGACGGCGAATGGCCGCGATGCGCCGTGGTTCCAGTGGATCATGCGTGCGGCGGCCGACGGTACGCTCGAAACGGTGCTCGGGCAGCTCGGCTTCAACATCCTGAGCACGTTAAAGTTGAACGGCTTCGAGAACCACGCGATCATCACCGACACGTGGATCGCCGCATACGGCGCGCCGTTCGCGCAACCGGCCGACTGTCTCGGCGCGATCGGATGGGCACGGGGGTTCGCGGCCGGCGCACACCGGTTCGAGGAACCCGATGCGGCGGCGCTGCGCGCGATACGCAGCAAGCCCGCGCTTGCGATCTGGGGAGACGCTGATCGAACGCTCGGCGCCAAACACTTCCTGCCGCTCTTTACCGCGCTGTTTCCGTCCGCGCCGATCGAGCGGCTGGCGGGCGTCGGGCACTACTGCTTCGAAGATGCGCCGGATGCCATTGCCACGCGGATCGCTGATTTCATTCGAACGACCGGCTGAAAAAATTCGGCAGCCGGCTCGAAACACCGGCTGCCGAACGGCGTGCGCGGTCGCTTTCGCGCACGCGTCGCTTCACGTCAACATCAACGTCACCGAATGACCCGCGTCACCCCCCGCCCGCGCGGATCGGCCATCGCCTCCGGCGTCTTGCCGTCGATCTTGATGACCTGGATGTCGCCGCTGAAGTCCTGCCCCTTCAGCGTATAGCCGCGCGCTTCGATCTGCTTCGCGAGTTCGCCTTCGATCGGGTGGTACGGCTCCCAGAAGATCGTGTTCGGCGGCAGCAACTGATGATGGAACCGCATCGCGCCGACCGCTTCCTTCAACGGCATCTTGAAGTCATAGATGTTGTTGATCACCTGGAAGATCGACGTGAAGATGCGCGAGCCGCCCGGCGTGCCGATCACCAACGATACCTTGCCGTCCTTCGTCATGATCGTCGGCGACATCGACGACAGCGGGCGCTTCTTCGGTTCGATCGCGTTCGCGTCGCTGCCCACCACGCCGAACATGTTCGCGACGCCCGGCTTCGCGGAGAAGTCGTCCATCTCGTCGTTCAGCACGATGCCCGTGCCGTCGGCGATCACGCCCGAGCCGAAATAGCCGTTGATCGTGTACGTGTTCGACACCGCGTTGCCCCACTTGTCGACCACCGAGAAGTGCGTCGTTTCGGCCTTCTCCGGCATCGTCGTGCCGAGGCCCGGCTGCACGCTCTTCGTGTCCGACGGCTCCTTCGGGTTGACCTCGGCCGCACGCTTCGCGATGTACGCGTCGTCGGTCAGCTGCGCGATCGGCACCTTGTAGAAGTCGGGATCGCCGAGATACTGCGCGCGGTCGGCGAACACGCGCTTCTCGATTTCCGCGACGAGATGGATGTACTGCGGCGAGTTGAGCTTGACGCCCTCGAAGTCCTGCTTGAGGTCGGCCTTCATCTTCAGCAACTGCACGAGGCCGATGCCACCCGAGCTCGGGGGCGGCGCGGTGATCACGTCATAGCCGTTCCACTTCGCCTGCACCGGCTGGCGCCACACCGCGCGGTACTGCGCGAGATCCTCGGTCGTGATCAGCCCGTTGCCGTCGCCGGTCTTCATCGACGCGGCGATCAGCTCGGCCGTCTTGCCCTTGTAGAAACCCTCCGCGCCGCCGTCGGCGATACGCGTCAGCACGTCGGCGAGATCGGGCTGCTTGAAGTTCGCGCCGGCCTTCAGCCCGGAGAAGTACTTGTCGAAGTTGGTCTTGCCGCCGAACTCCTTCGATGCGTCGACGCCGCGCTGCGCCAGTTGCTCGTCGACGACGAAGCCGTCGCGCGCATAGTGGATCGCCGGCGCGAGCACCTGTTTCCACTTCAGCTTGCCGAAGCGCTTCTGCGCTTCCCACATGCCCGCCACCGTGCCCGGCACGCCGACCGCACGCGGGCCGTACAGGCTCATGCCCTTGACGACGTTGCCGTCCTTGTCGAGATACATGTCCTTCGTCGCGGCGAGCGGCGCGCGCTCGCGGTAATCGATGAAGTACGGCTTGCCGTCCTTGTAGATCGTCATGAAACCGCCGCCGCCGATGTTGCCGGCTTCCGGGTACGTGACGGCGAGCGTGAACGCGATCGCGACGGCCGCGTCGATCGCGTTGCCGCCTTCCTTCAAGATCCGCTCCGCGGCATCCGCGCTGTACTTGTCGGCCACCGCCACCGCGGAGCTCGTCAGGACCGCGGGCTGCGGCCCTTTCGCGTAGGCGGGCGCGTTCGGCAGGAAGCCGATGCCGGCCACCGTCGCGAGCACGGCTGCGGATGATTTGAAGCGATTCAGCGTAGTCATTGCATGTCCCCCATGTGGATCTCCTTCAGGCACGACGAGTACCTGATCCGTTGAAGGCCGCGGGCGCGCCGACGGCCATACGCCGGCTTCGTAGTATAAGGGGACAAAAAGGGTCGAACACGCGGGGTGCGACGAAAGCATGGCGATTGTGTGCGCGCGGTCACGTTGCGCTGCCGCGACGTGCGCGCGGATCGCTCGACATCGTCACGGCGCGCGCGGTCGCGCAGTGCACAAATCCGAAAGTTGCGAACCGCGCGGCAAGCCTCGCCGCGCGTGCAAAAAAATCTGCGAACGCCCCGCCCGCGGCACAGCCCGATCTGCGAAGATAGCGCCCCGTTTGCGCGCCGCATCATCGTTTCGTGCACGCGCCGCTTCACGTTGCTTCGTCTCGCTCCCTATGGCATCACACAATGCACATCACGCGTCCGGCTTCGCAGCCGGCGTCGCCGCCGCCGTCCTCGTCGCACAAACCGGCGCAACCGGCCCGTGGCACTCGGGCATGCTCGCCGCGTTCGCGGCGGGCGTCGCGGGCGGCACCGCGCCCGACTGGCTCGAAGTCGCCTGGTGGAGCCGCAAGCGCCGCCTGTGGATCACGCATCGCACCCTCACGCACTGGGGCATCGGCTGGGTCGCGCTGCTCGCGCTCGGCTGGCACGGGCTCATCCATCATCCGCATCCGCTGTGGGCCGCACCGCTGTTTGGCTTCGCCTGCGGCGGCGTGATGCACCTGCTCGCCGACTGGCCGAATCCGCTCGGCGTACCGTGGATCTGGCGGCGTCATTCGCTGAACCTGTGGAACAGCGGGCATTGCGACCTGATCGTGGTGGCGGCCGCCTGGGGCGGCACGCTGTGGCTCGCGCAATCGCTGTGGTCGCGTGCGCCGCTGATCGAACAGTGGGTCGGCTGGCTGCATCGCGTCTAGTTGCAATTCGACGCAATTCGCCACGATTGGGCACGCGATCGACGTGCCGAATCGCACGCAACTTTCCGTCCATTGAAAGTGCAGCGCAGGCCCCCACCTGAGTGTGAATCGTCGGCACGCATGCCCGGCACACACCCGTGACGTCTGGCACACTGACGATTCGATTCGCGTGCGATGCATCCGCGCGCTCGCACCCCGCTCGCACCCTATTTCAACACTCCGATGGACGTCACCGCTACCCGCCCTGCCGCCCGTGCGCTCGACGTGTTCCACCCGGCCGTCGCCGCGTGGTTCACACGCACGTTCGCCGCGCCGACCGGCGCCCAGGCGCTCGCGTGGCCGCACATCAAGGCCGGCCGGTCGACGCTCGTGGCCGCGCCGACCGGCTCCGGCAAGACGCTCACCGCGTTCCTGTGCGCGCTCGACGATCTGGTGCGCGATGCGCTCGCGCACGACGGCACGCTGCCCGATGCGACGCTGGTCGTCTACGTGTCGCCGCTGAAGGCGCTGTCGAACGACATCCACGTGAACCTCGACGCGCCGCTCGCCGGCATCGCCGAATCGCTCGCGCAGCTCGGCCTGCCGGTGCCGGCGATCCGCACCGCGGTGCGCACCGGCGATACGACGCAGGCCGAGCGCGCCGCGCTGCGCAAGCGCGCGCCGCACATCCTCGTCACGACACCCGAATCGCTGTACGTGCTGCTGTCGTCCACGTCGGGGCGGCAGATGCTGTCGAACGTGCGCTCGGTCATCGTCGACGAAATCCATGCGCTGGCGTCGTCCAAGCGCGGCAGTCATCTCGCGCTGTCGCTCGAACGCCTCGACGCGCTGGCCGGGCGCGCGCTGCCGCGCATCGGGCTGTCGGCCACGCAAAAACCGATCGACGCGGTCGCGCGCTTCCTCGTCGGCGGGCCGGCCGACGCGCCGCGCGATTGCGCGATCGTCGACACGGGCCACACGCGCGAGCGAGACCTCGCGCTGGAACTGCCGAACGTGCCGCTCGAACCGGTCATGGCCACCGACGTGTGGGAACAGGTGTACGACCGCATCGCCGGGCTCGCGGCCGCGCATCGCACGACGCTGGTGTTCGTCAACACGCGGCGTACCGCCGAGCGCATGGCGCGCCATCTCGCCGACCGGCTCGGCAAGGACGCGATCGCCGCGCATCACGGCAGTCTCGCGAAGGAGCACCGTTTCGACGCCGAGCAGCGCCTGAAGCGCGGCGAACTGAAGCTGCTCGTCGCCACCGCGTCGCTCGAACTCGGCATCGACATCGGCGACGTCGATCTCGTCTGCCAGGTCGGCTCGCCGCGCGGCATCGCGCCGTTCCTGCAACGTGTCGGCCGCTCGGGGCACCATGTCGGCGGCGTGCCGAAGGGGCGGCTCTTTCCGCTGTCGCGCGACGAGCTGGTCGAATGCGCGGCGCTGCTCGATTGCGTGCAGCGCGGCGAACTCGATGCGCTGCGGATTCCCGAGGTGCCGCTCGACGTGCTCGCGCAGCAGATCGTCGCCGAAGTCGCGTGCGCGGAATGGCAGGAAGACGCGTTGTATGCGAGCTTCACGCGCGCCGCGCCGTACGCCCGGCTCGCGCGCGAGCGCTTCGACGAAGTGATGAAGATGCTCGCCGAGGGATTCACGAGCCGTCGCGGCGTGCGCGGCGCGTACCTGCACCGCGACGTGGTCGGCGGCACCGTGCGCGGCCGCCGCAACGCGATGATGACCGCGACCACTTCCGGCGGCACGATCCCCGACATGGCCGACTACGCGGTGCTGCTCGAACCGCAGGGCATCCAGGTCGGCACCGTCAACGAGGATTTCGCGATCGAGAGCCTGGCCGGCGACGTGTTCCAGCTCGGCAACCAGTCGTACCGGATCATTCGCGTGGAAACGGGCCGCGTGCGCGTCGAGGATGCGCAGGGTCAATCGCCGAGCATTCCGTTCTGGCTCGGCGAGGGGCTGGGGCGCAGCGATGAACTGTCGGCGGCGGTCGGCCGGCTGCGTGCGCGGCTCGACGGGCTGTTCGCCGACGGCGACCGGCAGGCGCGGACCGACACGGCGAAGCACGCGAACGTCACCGAGGTCGGCAAGACGACCACCCGCGGCAAATCCCGAAAAGCGGCCGCCGAAACTGACGCGCCGCCCGCCTCGCCCGACTACGCGCTCGGCGGCACCGCGCCCGCCCCCACCGAAAGCCGCCTCGCGCCCGCGTTGCGCTGGCTCGTCGACGATCTGCGCCTGTCGCCCGACGCCGCGCGCCAGATCGCCGACTACCTCGCCCGCACCCGCGCCGCGCTCGGCGCATTGCCGACGCAGGACACGCTCGTGATGGAGCGGTTCTTCGACGAATCGGGCGGCACGCAGCTCGTGATCCATTCGCCGTTCGGCAGCCGCATCAACCGCGCATGGGGGCTCGCGCTGCGCAAGCGCTTCTGTCGCAACTTCAACTTCGAATTGCAGGCCGCTGCAACCGACGACGCGATCATCCTGTCGCTGTCGCTCGCGCACAGCTTCGCGCTCGACGAGGTATGGCGCTACCTGCGGTCGGCCAGCGCCGAGCACGTGCTGATCCAGGCGCTGCTCGATGCGCCGATGTTCGGCGTGCGCTGGCGCTGGAACGCGACCACCGCGCTCGCGCTGCCGCGTTTCACCGGCGGCCGGCGCACCGCACCGCAACTGCAGCGGATGAAGAGCGACGATCTGCTCGCGACGGTGTTTCCCGACCAGGTCGCGTGCCTCGAGAACATCGTCGGCGAACGCGAGATTCCGCATCACCCGCTCGTCGACCAGACACTCGACGATTGCCTGCACGACGCAATGGACACCGACGGCTGGCTCGCGCTGCTGCGCCGGATCGAAAGCGGCGCGATCGAGCTCATCGCGCGCGACTTGCCCGCGCCGTCGCCGCTCGCGGCCGAGATCCTGAACGCGAAGCCCTACGCGTTCCTCGACGATGCGCCGCTCGAGGAGCGCCGCACACAGGCAGTGCAGTCGCGCCGCTGGAGCGATCCCGAATCGGCCGATGACCTCGGTGCGCTCGACGCCGACGCGATCGACGCGGTACGCGACGAAGCGTGGCCGCTCGTGCGCGATGCCGACGAAATGCACGATGCGCTGCTCACCCTCGCCTGCGTCGCCGACGACGAGGCGCACGCGCACGCAGGCTGGCCCGAGCGATTCGCGGAACTCGCGGAACGCCGCCGCGCGACGAAACTCGCGACGCCGGGCGGCGCCGCGCTGTGGGTGCCGGTCGAGCGGCTCGTCTGCCTGCGTGCGCTGCATCCGGACGCCCGCGCAACACCCGCGCTCAAGGTGCCGGCCGCGTGCGCGCAGCCGTGGGAAGCCGATGCGGCGCTCGTCGACGTGATCCGCGCGCGGCTCACCGGCTTCGGGCCGCTCACGCTCGATACGATCGCCGCGCCGCTCGGCCTGCCGCCCGCGTCGATCGCGACGGCGCTCGCCGCGCTGGAACGCGAAGGCTACGTGATGCGCGGCCGCTTCACGCCGGGCGCGACGACCGACGAATGGTGCGAACGCCATCTGCTCGCGCGCATTCATCGCTATACGGTGAAGCGGCTGCGCCGTGAGATCGAACCGGTCGAACGCGCCGATTTCATGCGCTTCCTGTTCCACTGGCAGCACCTGACACCCGACACGCGCGGCACCGGCCGCGACGCGCTGGCAGCCGTGGTCAAACAGCTCGAAGGCTACGAGGCCGCGGCGAGCGCGTGGGAAGACGCGCTGCTGCCCGCGCGGCTCACCGACTACACGGCGGGCGGCCTCGACGAGCTGTGCCGCTCGGGCAAGCTGGTGTGGACCCGCATCGGCGCGCCGGCGCGCGCGGCCGGCACACCCGTGAAGACGACGCCGATCGTGCTGCTGCCGCGCCGCCATCTTTCCGCATGGCAGGCGCTGCGTGACCCTGATGCGCAACCGGCACTGTCCGCGCGCGCCACGCAAGTGCGCGACGCGCTCGCCGCGCACGGCGCGATGTTCTTCGATGCGCTGCTCGACGATCTGCACATGCTGCCCATCGAGCTCGAACAGGCGCTCGGCGAACTCGTGTCGGCCGGCCTCGTGAATGCGGACAGCTACGCGGGCCTGCGCGCGCTGCTGAAGCCGGCCGTCAAGCGCAGCGCGACGTATGCGCCACGCACGCGACGCGGCGGCGCGCTGATCGGCGGGATGGACGACGCCGGCCGATGGGCGCTCGTGCAGCGTCAGGCCCCGCCGGACGATGACGCGCCCACGCCGAAACGCGGCCCTGCCACGACCGATCCCGACGCGCTCGAACATATCGTGTGGACGCTGTTGCGCCGCTACGGCGTCGTGTTCTGGCGATTGCTCGAACGCGAAGCCGACTGGCTGCCGAGCTGGCGCGAACTCGTGCGCGTGCTGCAACGCCTCGAAGCACGCGGCGAGATTCGCGGCGGACGCTTCGTCGCCGGGCTTGCGGGCGAACAGTTCGCGCTGCCCGAGGCCATCCCGATCCTGCGCGAACTGCGGCGGCAACCGGGCGACGGACAATACGTATGCGTGACGGGCGCCGACCCATTGAATCTCGCCGGCACGCTGCTGCCGGGCGACAAGGTGCCGGCGCTGGCCGGCAACCGCGTGCTGTTCCGCGACGGCGTGCCCGTCGCCTCGCTGGTATCGGGTACGTTCCACTACGCGCCCGACCTGCCGCCCGCCGCGCGCGAGGACGCACGTCTGCGGCTCGCGCGTTCCTGCTGACATCGGCTGACACGCAAGCGGCACCGGACTACTGATCGCCGCTCCGCGCGAGCGTCATCGTTCGGGTAGCATCGAACGATCGACCGCGCGAACTTCCGCTCCTCGCCCATACAAAACAACACCTTCCGGAGACTGCCGCTCATGCCTTCGCATGCCGATTCGCCCGCTGCCCATCACGCGGGTTCGCTGACCATTTTCCAGGGCGCCGCGCTCTATATCGGCGCGGTGCTCGGCACCGGCGTGATCGCGCTGCCCGCGCTCGCCGCCGAAGTCGCCGGGCCCGCCTCGCTGCTCGCGTGGGCCGCGCTCGTCGTGCTGTCCGGGCCGCTCGCGGCCACCTTCGCCGCACTCGGCGCCCGCTATCCCGATGCGGGCGGCGTGTCGACCTACGCGCGGCGCGCATTCGGCCCGAAGGCCGCAGCCATCGTCGGCTGGTGCTTCTATTTCGCGGTGCCGGCCGGCGCGCCGGCCGCCGCGATGTTCGGCGGCGCCTACGTCGCGGCCGTCACGGGCGGCGGACATACGACGGTCATCGTCACCGCCGCCGCACTGATCGCGACCGTGTCGGCCGCGAACGCATTCGGCGTCACCGTGTCGGGCCGCATGCAACTCGTGTTGTCGGCACTGCTCGTCGCGCTGCTGCTCGCCGCGGTGCTTGCGTCCGCGCCGCATGCGCGCGCCGCGAACCTGCATCCGTTCGCCCCGCACGGCTGGCTCGCGGTCGGCCAGGCCGCCGCGCTGCTCGTGTGGAGCTTCGCCGGCTGGGAAGCCATCACGCACCTCGCCGCCGAATTCCGCCGGCCTGCGCACGACATGCCGCGCTCGGCCGGCATCGCGGTCGTGGTCGTCGGGTTCCTGTATCTGTCGGTTGCGGCCGCGAGCGTGACGGTGCTCGGGCCTTCCGCGGGCGCCTCGGGCGCGCCGCTCGCCGAACTGATCGCGGGCGGCATCGGCGGCCATGCGCAAGTGCTGGCCGCCGCCGCCGCGCTGCTGCTCACGCTCGGCACGATGAACGCGTATTTCGCCGGCGCAGCCAAGCTCGGCGCCGCGCTCGGACGCGACGGCGCGTTGCCCGCGTGGCTCGCGCAGGGCAGCCAGGTCGGCGGCGTGCCGCGTCGCAGCCTCGGCGTGATCGCGGTGCTGGCGGCCGTCGCGCTGGCCGCCACGGCGCTGTCGGACGTCGGGCCGAAGCCGCTCGTGCTCGTGACGTCCGGATGTTTCGTGATGGTGTACGGGCTCGGCGCGGCAGCCGCGCTGAAGCTGCTGCCGCGCGGCGGCATCGCGTACCGCTGCGCGTGGATTTCGCTGATTGCGGTCGCCGGATTGTTCGTGACGACCGGCTGGTATTTCCTGTGCCCGCTGCTGCTTGCGGGCGGTGCACTGCTTTATTTGCAGATCACCGGCCCGCGTCGATGACCGGGCAAGCGCCCGCGGGTCGACGCCCGCCAGCTCGCCACACCCGTCGCGCGAACCATCACGCCGATCCGGCTGCCGCGCGTCGTTCGTTCGCGCCGCTCAGGCCGGCACCAGTTCGAAGCTGAGCCGTTTGCCGAGCGCGGCGGCCGCGCTCGCGAGCGTCGCCAGCGTGAGGCTCGTGTCGGTTTCGTCGAGCAGGCGGTTGAGTGCGGCGCGGCTGGTTTTCATCCGCGCGGCCATCGCGGTTTTGGTGATGTGCTGCGCCTTCATTTCCTGCCCGATCTGCCACGCGATCACGCGCTTGATCGCGGTGGCGGTGGCCGCTTCGAGATTGCCGTCCGCTTCGAGGAAGGCGTCGAAATCGCTGCCGATATGCGGATTGTTCGTGGTCGTCATGTCGTACTCCAGGTGCATGGCGTTGCCGGCCGCCCGACCGTCGGAGACGGTGCGTTCCGGCACAACCGGGGAATTCAGATGGCGCGCGTCAGCGTTTTCAGGCGCGCGACGGTCACGTCGAGATCGTCCGACGGCGTGGCCCGCGACTGCTTGAAGAAGCCGTGCAGCAGCACCATCGTGTCGCCGACGACCGTGAACAGCACGCGCGCGCTTCGCCCCGGCACCATCACGCGGATCTCCCACAGATCCTTCGCCATCTTCCGGACCAGCGGCATGCCGAGCGGCCAGCCGAGTTGAACGGTCTTGATCTCTTCGCCGATCGCCCTTCGCTCCGCTTGCCCGAGCGCATGGAGCCATTCGCGCACCGGCTCGTGGCCGCGGGCCGTCCGGAAAAACCGCACGCCGAGCGTGACCTGAATCTGCTGTCTCGCCATCGTCTTGTCGTCCATCGTATCAAAAACGGTACGATATGCCAAGCACCCCGACGACGGCTACTGACCGGATGGCCAATCCTGCGGCAACGAAAGAGATCGTCCCAGACCCGACGGATCAACGCTTGCCGCGAGCAGGCTTGCGTGCCGCGCGAGACGCCCGGTGCGGGCGTGCATCGCCGAACCGCGACCGCGCGATGTCGCGCACCGCGTCGATCAGCGTCCGCGCGACCGGCGACGGCTGCGCATCGGTACGCAGCACGAGCCCGACCGGCTCGTCGGTGCCCGCCGCCGGCAGCGGCAGGCGCGCCAGCTCACCGGCCGACAGATCGTATTCGGCTGCATAGAGCGGCACGAACCAGACCGCGTCGTTCTCGAGCGCCAGCGCGCGCGCGACCGATACCGACAGCACCTCGATGAACGAATCCAGCGGCGGCGCGCCGCATGCGCCGAGCAGTTGTTCGGCGGACTGGCGGATCAGCGTGCCGAACGGCGGCAGCACGACCGGATAGCGCGCCAGCTCGGCGGCCGGCGCCGCGCTCGCGAGCAGCGGATGCCCGGCGCGCACGACCGCGACGAGCGGCTCGTTGTACAACTGCTCGAACGCGAGCCCGATCATCCGCTCCGGCTCCGACAGCCGCCCGATCGCGCATTCGATCGCCCCGGCTTTCAGACGCTCGAGCAACTCGGCGTTCGCGGCCGTCGCGATCCGCACGACGATGCGCGGCCAGCGCGCGGTCAGCGCCTTCATCAAGGCCGGCGCGAGCGAGGCCGCGACGGTCGGCAGCATGCCGATTTCCAGCGTCGCGGCTGCCGCGCCGCCCTCGCGCGCCAGCAGCCCGACGCCCTGCCGCAGCGCCAGCACGCACGCATTCGCGTGCGGCATGAACAGTTGCGCTTCGCGAGTCGGCTGCGCGCCGTGCCGGCCGCGCTCGAACAGCTTCACGCCGAGGATCGCCTCCAGCTCGGCGATCGTCTTCGACACGGCCGGTTGCGTGATCGACAGGCTTTCGGCCGCCTTCTGCACGCCGCCCAACTGCGCGACCGCGAGAAAGCATTGCAGGTGCCGGAACTTGACGCGGCCGTCGGCGATACGGTTATTCATAACGAGTAGTTATGCGAATGGACGATGAATCGCCATTTTGCATAACTTTCCGGAAAGGCCCAAGCGTTCGGCGCCGCGTCATCCGTGGCGCCGCAGCGCGTGGAATCCCGTCGGCTCCCATATCCGTTTCGCAATCAGCAGGGCCGTGCCGTGCTTCTGCCCGAGCGGCGCGGACGACGACTCCGCATGCAGCGCCGCCGCCTTGCTGGCGAGCCGCCGCAGTTCCTGTTCGAGCTCCGCGGCAGCCGCGTCCGTCAGCATCCCTTGCAGGAACGTCATCGTCTCGCCGGGGCCGTCGAAGCGGCTGCCGAGAAAGTCGTCGAGCACGTGCGCGTGGAAGTAACGACGGATCGGCCCACCCGGCAGCCAGTCGAAATCGCGCGCGACCCGCACGCGAATCCGGTCGCCGGGCAGCAGCGCGATCACGTTCATCCGGTCGAGCATCAGCAGGTATTTCACGCATTCGGCCTGCGTGAGCCGATAGGCCGCCACGATGTCCTGCACGGTCCAGTAGTTGATCGCGCAGACGGCGACCAGCAGCAGCTTCTCGTCCGACACGAGCAACGCCTCCTGCTGCTCGGTCAGTACGCGCAGGCGCGGCGCGGATGCCGACGCTTCCTGCACGAGCTCGGCGAGCGTATAGCCGAGCAGCTGCGCGATCTCCGCGACGCGCTCCAGCGTGAAGCGGCCGCTCGCGAACAGCCGCTTCACGCTCGTCTCGGAGACGTCGAGCGCGCGCGCGACGTCCCGGTAAGTCATTCCCTGCGCCTTGAGCTGGCGCTTCAGCGTTTCGATGAGTTGGGCGGTCTCGGTCATGTCGGTATCAAAAAATGATGCTCGAGGTCGGATATTAGGCTACTCACGCATCCATATCAGCACTTTTGGATACTTGTCTGCATAATCCGCTCCGTCCTGTCATGCAACGACGGAGCCGAAATGACCACCCGAATCGACACAGCCGCCTGCGAACCACACCCCACCGCACCGCGCGATGCACGCGACACCGATCGCACGATGCCGCTCGCCACCGTGCGCACGCTGGCCGCCGGCGCGCACGTCGGCGATCTCGTGTTCATCCGCGAGCCGGCCGGTGCACCGGATGCCACGGCCGGCGCGACCGGCTCAGCCGGCACGTGGGCCAACCGCTTCGGCATCGTCGTCGATACGTCGGGCGACGAACCGCTGATCGCCGAGCCCACGGTGCTCGCATGGACGAAGCTCACGCCGCTGTCTCGCTTCGTCGCCCGTACAGACGGCGGACGCATCGCGCTGGCGCGCCGCGTCGCGGCAGCGTCGGCCGACGCGCAACGCCGCATCCATGCGCTGGCCGAGCAGCGAATCGACGCGCTGCTCGGCAGTCGCTTCAACCTGCGCGCGCGGCGCGGCTTCTGCGCGCAGTACGTGACCGACGTGCTCGGTGCCGGCCACGCGGCGACACCGTCGGCCGTGCTGCGCGGCGGCACACTGGCGCTCGAATTCGACGGGATCGTGTTCGATCCCCGCCATCCCTGACGACGGGCACGCTCGGGGAGACCGGATAACAACGAGAACGAACGACAAAAACAGCGACGGGCTGGCTGGAGGGCCGTGCACGGGGTCGTCACCGACGACGCGAAGCCCGATCGCTTTTTTCCGCCGGACAGGCTTCCTGTCCGGCGGATTTTTCATTGCCCGGGCGAACATAACGAATGGTTATGCGATTCGCGAGAAAAGGTCATTTTTCATAACTTTCCGGATTGGCTAAAGTCGTGCCATCCACCTCGCCCAATACTTACCAGGAGACGCCCGATGGATTCCCCCACGATCCTCACGCCGCGCGACTGGCCGTCGCATCCGGCCTATGTCCACCCCGAGTACCGTTCGTCCGTGAAGCGCGGCCCGACCCGCCCGCTGATCCCGCTGAAGGAAAAACTGCGCGACCAGTACGCGCCCGTCTACGGCGCGGAAGATCTCGGCGCGCTCGACCACGACCTGACAAAGAACGCCGTGAAGAACGGCGAGCCGCTCGGCGAGCGGATGGTCGTCACCGGCCGCGTGCTCGACGAAGGCGGCAAGCCCGTGCGCAACACGCTCGTCGAGGTGTGGCAGGCCAACGCGGCCGGCCGCTACGTGCACAAGGTCGACCAGCACGACGCGCCGCTCGACCCGAACTTCCTCGGCGCGGGCCGCTGCCTGACCGACGACGAAGGCCGCTACCGCTTCCTGACGATCAAGCCCGGCGCGTATCCGTGGGGCAACCATCCGAACGCGTGGCGCCCGAATCACATCCACTTCTCGCTGTTCGGCGATTACTTCGGCTCGCGTCTCGTCACGCAGATGTACTTCCCCGGAGATCCGCTGCTCGCGTACGACCCGATCTTCCAGGGCACGCCGGAAGCCGCGCGCGAGCGCCTGATCTCGCGCTTCTCGATGGACATCACCGAAGAAGGCTATGCGCTCGGCTACGAATTCGACATCGTGCTGCGCGGCCGCGACGCCACCCCGATGGAGCGCTGAACCATGACGACGCTGAAGCAAACCCCTTCGCAGACGGTCGGCCCGTACTTCGCGTACGGCCTGTGCCCGCAGCAATACGACTACGACCTGAAAAGCCTGTTCACGCCGACGATCGTCGCACCGCACGCCGAGGGCGAGCATGTGCTGCTGGTCGGGCAGGTGTTCGACGGCGACGGCAACGTGGTCGGCGACGCGGTGCTCGAATTCACGCAGGTGGATGGCGCGGGCCGCTACCCCTCGTCGCGCGACGACATCGCGAAATCCGGCTTCACGGGCTTCGCGCGAGTCGGCACGGGCACCGACCCGCAGCAGCGCTTCGTCGTCGAGACGGTGAAGCCGGGCCGCGTCGCCGCCGACGAAGCGCCGCACATCAACGTGACCGTGATGATGCGCGGCATCCTCACCCATGCGTTCACACGCGTGTACTTCGACGACGAAGCCGCCGCGAACGCGGTCGACCCCGTGCTGAACGCGGTGCCGGCCGAGCGCCGCGCGACGCTCGTCGCGAAACGCGACGCGCAGCCGGGCCGGCCGGTCGTCTACCGCTTCGACATCCGCATGCAGGGGCCGGAAGAAACCGTGTTCTTCGACGTTTGACGCACGCACGCGCCGGCGCTTGACGGCTTCGGGCGCAACCGCTTCACCGTGTGGCGCGATACCGACGGGCATCGCGCCACACGGCGTTTTTGCGCACGACGCCGCCATCATTCGATGGTGCACTGCATCGTGACCAACGGGGCTGCGGATGCCTGTCGTCATCGGCTTCCCGCCCCGATATCGAACGCGCCATTGAAACGCATGCTGCGACAGCACATCAATCGGCGGGTCGACACGATATCGTTTGCGCGTTATGCGGCGTATGCTTCGTTATCCGCAACGAGCTGACAGGATTAAATCAGACGAAGCAACAATGACATGCATCATGCGCGACGCTGCCCCTCAGGCGGCCCGCGCATTTTTTTCAGACAGAGTGCCTTTAAACGCGTCTGGCCGAAGTTGGCGGACGCGTATTTTTTGGCGGCGACCGGCTAGCGACGAATCTCGAGATAGCGGCTCGGCGTGTCGCCGAGAATGCGGCGAAACGCCGACGTGAACGCACTCGCGCTCGCGTAGCCGAGATCGAGCGCCACGCGCGTCACCGGTTGCCCGTCGGTCAGGCGGGCAATCGCCGCGAGCATGCAGACCTGCTGGCGCCAGGCGGCAAAACTCACGCCCGTCTGCGCGCGAAACTGCCGCGTGAACGTGCGGCGGCTCACGCCTGCGTCGGCCGCGACCCGGTCGAGATCGGCGTCGATCGACGGCGCCGCGAACAGGTGCCGGCACACCTTCGCCAGCCGCGCATCGGCCGGCAGCGGCGCATGCAGCGACAGGCGCGGCATCGTCGCGATTTCCGCGACCAGCAGATCCATCAGCTTGCCCGCGCGACCGTCGACGTCGTACATGGCCGGCAGGTCGATCGCATCGTCGAGCAGTTGCCGCAGCAGCGGCGACACGCCATACACGCCGCACTGGGCCGGCAGCCCGGCCGCCTGCGCGGCGTCGGCGGACACGAACGCATTGAGCATCGTGACCGGCCCGGTCATCGTCATTTCGTGCCGCACGCCGGCCGGCACCCAGCACGCGCGCTGCGGCGGCACCAGCCAGCGCCCGTGCGGCGTCGACACGCTGATCGTGCCGCGCGACGCGAACGCGAATTGCCCGCGCACGTGCGCGTGATCCGGAAACGTCGTGCCCGCCGCAAAGTCGTTGGCGAGCACGACCACGCTCCGGGGAATGTGTTCGTAGGGATCTAGCAGCGTATTTCTCACGGCCCGAATTCCATCATCAATGACCCGATATCGAAGGCGGGTCGCCTTCGAACGATCTACGATCCGCTCCACCGTTGCGCGACCTCGCGGCCGCGACACCCGCCGGCCTGGTCGGCCGGATGACAACCTCATCGGAGCGGACATGCCCAATACGTTTCATCGCGTGGGGAAAGGCCCCCACCCTGTTCTCGTGCTGCACGGCTGGTTCGGCGACGCCCGCGCGTTCGAACCGCTCGAAGCCTGGCTGTCGCGCGAGCACTTCAGCTATGTATTCATGGACTACCGAGGTTACGGCCGTATGCGCGACGCACATGGCAACTACACGATCGACGAGATCGCCGCCGATACGCTCGTGCTCGCCGAGGCGCTCGGCTTTCCGACCTTCAGTCTCGTCGGCCATTCGATGGGCGGCATGGCGATCGAGAAGATCGCCGCCATCGCGCCCGAGCGCGTGCGCGCGCTGGTGGCGATCGCACCCGTGCCGTGCGGCGGCCTGCCGTTCGACGCCGCGCGACGCGCGCTATTCGAGCGAGCCGCCGACCACCTCGCCGATCGCCGGACCATCATCGACCGCAGCACCGGTAACCGGCTGCCCGCCGCCTGGATCGAGTGGAAAGCCGCGTATTCGGCAGCCTGTTCGTCGGCGCGGGCATTCGCCGCATACTTCCGCGCGTGGGCCGATACGGATTTCAGCGAAGCGATCACGGGCATCCATCCGGTCAAGGTACTGATCGGCGAGCACGATCCGGCGTTCGACGCGGCGCTGATGGCCCGCACCTACCTGCGGCGCTATCCGCTCGCCAGCGTCGACGTGCTGCGCAATGCCGGCCATTATCCAATGAATGAAACCCCGCTCGCGCTGGTCGCGGCGATGGAAGCATTCCTGCTCGCCGCGACGGCCCGCCCCGTCGCGATCGGCTGACCGGCCGCGCGCCGGCGGCATCATCGCGGCACGCATCACCGCAGCATGAACGACATCGCCGACAGGCTGTTCAGCATGCGCACCACGTGCTCGACCGACGGCCCGTCGAAGCGCAGCGTCACCGCATCGACGCGCTCGAGCGACGGTAGCACGCAGAAAAGGTCGGCGAGCGCAGCCGTCTGTACGCGCAGCGTGCAGGCGGCCGGCACGGGCCGATGGGCGCCCGCGCGCCGGCCGGACGACAGCGCCTGCGCGACCGTCTCGCGCGCCGCGGTCGCGATCCGGGCACACGACGCGGACGGCGTGAGCGTCTCGCCGCTCGATGCGCCGCCGGCCGTCTTGACCGTCTCGAAACGCGCGTCCGGAAACAGCGGCTGCGTTTCCTCGGCGAATACGTCGTCGCCGGTCGCGAGCGCGACATGGGCACCGTATTCGCGCGCCAGCGCGCCACACAGCCCGGCTTCGCCGAGCTCGACGCCGTTCAGCCACACCTGCGTGAACGCAAAGCTGTTGATCGTATGTGCGAGCACGCCGCGCGTCTGCGATTTCGCGTGATAGCCGATCATGAACACGAGATCGGGCTGCTGTTCGAGGCCCGCCATCATTCCGAGCGTGCGCGGCTTGCCGAGCACGACGCGCGCCCGCGCATCGAGCCCGTCGGGCAGCAGGTTGCGATAGCCGCCATGCGAATCGTTGACCCACACGGCCTGCGCGCCGCCCGCGAACGCGCCTTCGATCGCCGCGTTCGCCTCGGCGGTCATCCAGCGGCGTGCGCGTTCGTATTCCGGATTGCCGGCGCGCGTCTGCTCGGTCGCGAATACGCCGGCGACGCCCTCGATGTCGGTCGAGATCAGAATCTTCATGACTGGGTCGGATGCCCTTCGTTATCTTCGTTGAACAACCGGTCGAGATCGGGCACCGCGTCGCGCAGCGCTTGCCGCACGTGGCCGTCGCGCCCGGCGACCGTCACCGCCTGCAGTAACGCGTCGGCGATCGCGTGCTCGACGCTTTCGGCCGCGGCCATGAACAGCGGATCGAGCGCCGCATCGGCCACGAGGGCCGGCAGCGCGATCGTCGATGCGTCGTGCGCGATCGTGTAGGCGGTCGAGAAAGCGAGCGCGATGTCGCCGCTGCCGTGCCCGTAGACGGAACCCGTGCGGGCCAGCCCCGCCCCCGCGCGGCGCGCGAGCCGCGACAGTTGCCGCGCGTCGAGCGGCGCATCGGTGGCCAGCAACAGGATGATCGAGCCCTGCTCGGGCGGCGCCGCGTGAACCGCTTCGGCTGCGCGCCGTTGCGCGACGATGCGCCCGAGCGGCACGCCGCCGAGCGTCAGCATCGGCAGCCGGCCGAAATTCGCGAGCACGAGCGCACCGACCGTATAGGGCCGGCCGGCCGCGACGGCCACGCGCGACGCGGAACCGATCCCGCCCTTCAGGTCGAAGCACGACATCCCGCGCCCGGCGCCCACCGCGCCGCGTGCGACGTCGCGCGACGCCGCGCGGCATGCGTCGTCGTAGTGCGCGGCGGTGACCGCGAACGCCTGGATGTCGTTCAGGTAACCGTCGTTGCATTCGAACACGAGCGGATTGACGGTCGACCAGTCGCGGCCGATCCGCGGATTCGCCGCGATCGCCGCGCGGATCTGCGCCTGTGCGACCGCGCCGACGCCGAAAGTATTGGTCAGCGCGATCGGCGTATCGAGCGTGCCGAGTTCGTCGACCTGCACGAGCCCGACGCTCTTGCCGAAACCGTTGATCACGGCGGCCCCCGCCGGCACCTTGCTGCGGTACACGTCGCCCGGATGCGGCTTCACGACGGTCACGCCGGTCTGCACGCTGCCGGCATCGAGCGTGCAATGGCCGACCGTCACGCCCGGCACGTCGGCGATCGTGCCGCGCGCCCCGGCCGGCAGCGTCGCCGTCCACATCGGTGCAGCCGGCATCAACGGCGCTCCAGCTTCGGGTCGAGCGCGTCGCGCAACCCGTCGCCTAGCAGGTTGAACGCGAGCACGGTCAGGAAGATCGCGAGGCTCGGGAACACCGCGATGTGCGGCGCCGTCACCATGTCCGCGCGCGCCTCGTTGAGCATCGCGCCCCACTCCGGCGTCGGCGGCTGCGCGCCGAGCCCGAGGAACGACAGGCTCGCGGCGGTGATGATCGACGTGCCGATCCGCATCGTGAAGTAGACGACGACCGACGACACGGTACCCGGCAGGATGTGCCGCATGATGATCGTCCAGTCGGACGCGCCGATGCTGCGCGCGGCCTCGACGTAGGTCATGTGCTTGAGCACCAGCGTGTTGCCGCGCACGAGCCGCGCGAACGCCGGGATGCTGAAGATCGCGACCGCGCAGATCACGTTGACCATCCCGTTACCGAGGATCGCGACCACGCCGATCGCGAGGAGGATGCCGGGGAACGCGAACAGCACGTCGGCGATGCGCATCGTGATGCGGTCCCACCAGCCTTCGTAGTAGCCGGCCAGCAGCCCGAAGAACGTGCCGATCACCGCGCCGAGCGCCACCGAGAAGAAGCCGGCCGCGAGCGAGATGCGGGTGCCCGCGACGATCCGGCTGAAGATGTCGCGGCCGAGCGAATCGACGCCGAACCAGTGCATGGCCGACGGCCCCGCGTTGAGCGCGTCGTAGTCGAAATAGTTTTCCGGATCGAACGGCACGATGTGCGGGCCGACGAACGCGAGCACGACGAGCGCCAGCACGAAGCCGCCCGCGACGAGCGCGACGGTCTGCTTGCGGAGCTTGCGCCAGAATTCGCGCCACGGCGTGCGGATCGCGGTCGGTGCGGCCGGCGCCGCGGGCTGGACAGTCGCGTTCATGCGCGCCTCACTTGAACCGGATGGTCGGGTTGATGACCGCGTACAGCACGTCGACGGTCAGGTTGATCAGGATGAATTCCAGCGAGAACAGCAGCACGATCGCCTGGATCACCGGGTAGTCGCGCATCGTCACCGCATCGACCAGCAGGCGGCCGAGCCCCGGCCAGTTGAACACGGCCTCGACGACGATCGAGCCGCCGAGCAGGAAGCCGAACTGCAGCCCCATCATCGTGACGACTGGAATCATCGCGTTGCGCAGGCAGTGCTTGAGCACGACCATCGGCTCGTGCACGCCCTTCGCGCGCGCGGTGCGCACGAAGTCCTCGTTCAGCACCTCGACGAACGACGCGCGCGTGAAGCGCGCCATCACGGCGGCGACCGCGGCGCCGAGCGTCAGCGACGGCAGCACGTAGCTCTTCCACGTGCCGTCCGGCACGACCGGCAGCCAGCCGAGCTTCACCGAGAAGATTTCCATCAGCAGCATGCCGAGCGCGAACGCGGGAAACGAAATACCCGACACCGCGATCGTCATCCCGAGTCGGTCGGGCCAGCGATTGCGCCACACGGCCGACGCGATCCCGATCGCCATCCCGATCGCCGTCGCCCACACCATGCTGACGAGCGTGAGCAGCAGCGTCGGCATGAAGCGCTCGCCGATCTCGGTCGACACTGGCCGCTTGCTGCGCGTCGAGATGCCGAAATCGCCGTGCGCGATCTTCACGAAGAAGCTCGCGAACTGGGTCGGCATCGGCTTGTCGAGCCCGAGATCGGCACGCACGAGCGCGACCGTCGCGTCGTCGGCTTCGGGGCCGGCCGCGAGCCGCGCCGGGTCGCCGGGAAGCAGGTGCACGAACAGGAACACCAGCACCGCGACGATCGCGAGCGTGGGCAGCAGGCCGAACAGGCGTTTGACGAGAAAATTCAGCATGGGGCACCGATCGGGTCAACGCGCCGGCGGATTCCGCCGCCGGCGCCGCGTGGCGGGTGAACCGCCGTCATTTCAGCGAGATTTCGTCGAAGTTGAACGAGCCGTCCGGCATCACGTACATGCCCTGCAGGCGCTTGCTGCGTGCGTAGACGATCTTCTCCTGCACGAGGAAGATCCACGGCGCGTCGGCCCAGATCTGCTTCTGCGCATCGGCGTAGAGGCTGGCCTTCTTCGCGCGATCGGTCGTGGAGAGTGCCTGCGCGAGATCGTCGTCGACCAGACCGTTCTTGTAGTACGCCGTGTTGTACAGCTTCGGCGGCGCCGACTCCGACGCAAGCAGCGGCGACAGGGCCCAGTTCGCCTCGCCCGTCGACGCCGACCAGCCGCTGTAGTACATCCGCACCGGCGCCTTCGCCGCATCCTGGGCGCTCTCCACCCGGGCAACCCGTTCGCCGGCCTCGAGCGCCTGCACCTGCACCTTCACGCCGACCTGCGCGAGCTGCTGCTGGACGAACTGGATCACCTTCTGCGCCGTCGTGTGATTGTAGGCGGACCACAGCGTCGATTCGAAGCCGTTCGGATAGCCGGCCTCCTTCAGCAGCGCGCGCGCCTTCGCCGGGTCATACGGCCAGGGCCCGAGTTTCGTTGCGTATTCGACACCCGTCGGCGCCACGCCCGTCTGCGGTGTCGCGTAACCGGCGAACACGACCTTCGCGAGCGCCTCCTTGTTGACCGCGTAGTTCAGCGCTTCGCGCACCTTCGGATTATCGAACGGCTTTTGCCGCGTGTTCAGCGAAATGTAGCGCTGGATGATCGACGGCGCCTCGATCAAGTCCACCTTCGGATTGCTCTTCAGATCGGTCGCCTGCTCGAACGGAATCGTGAACGCGAAATCGGCCTCGCCGGTCTTGATCAGCGCGGCGCGCGTATTGTTGTCGACCACCGGTTTCCAGTCGATCGCGTCGACCTTCGGATACCCCTTCTTCCAGTAGCCGGCGAATTTCTTCACCTTCATGTCGTCGGTCTGCTTCCATTCGACAAACTCGAACGGGCCGGTGCCGACCGGATGCAGCGACACGTCACGCCCCCACTTCTTCAGCGCGGCCGGCGAAATCATCACCGCGGACGGGTGCGCGAGCGTGTTGATGAACGCCGAGAACGGCTCGCGCAACGTGAATCGCACGGTGTTCGGATCGACCACTTCGGTCTTTTCGATCACCCGGAACAGGCCGTACCGCTTCAGCTTGTTCGCCGGATCGGTCACGCGATCGAAATTCGCCTTCACCGCGGCGGCATTGAAGTCGGTGCCGTCGTGGAACTTCACGCCCTGGCGCAGTTTGACCGTGTACACCTTCGCGTCCGGCGACGCCGTATAGCTGGTCGCCAGCACGTTGACGAGCTTCATGTTCCGGTCGAAACCGAACAGGCCTTCGTAGAACGACTTGACGACAGCCTGCGACACCGTGTCGTTCGCGTCGTACGGGTCCATCGTCGTAAACGTCGAGTACACGGCGACCACGACGTTCTGCTGCGCGAACGCGGGCACCGCGACCGACAGCGCGAGCGCGCCGGCCCCCGCGGCGAACAGCGCGCGCGGACGGAACATCGGGAACGAATACGACTTGTTCATCTTGTTGGGCTCCTGTGGATGATTCGGTAACGCGTGGTGGAAATCGCGGCGTGACGGCACCCTTTCGGGAAAAAGACGCCGTTGCCTTGCTCGTGCGCAGCTTCGGTCCATATGCACCCTCCCGCGCGTTCAATACGCGCCGCCGACGCGATGCGTCGCGACGTAATGATCGGGGCCGACCGCGACGAGCGGCGCGACGACCGGCTCGTCGCCGACCGCGCGGATCGGGCTCGGAATCTCGTCCGCGGCAAGCTGGCGCGGCGCATGCCGGCGCGCGGGGTCGGCCACCGGCACCGCGCTCATCAGCTTCTTCGTGTACGGATGCTGCGGCGCCTCGAACACCGCGCGGCGCGGGCCGATCTCGACGATCTGACCGAGATACATCACCGCGACGCGATGGCTGATGCGCTCGACGACGGCCATGTCGTGCGAGATGAACAGGTACGCGACGCCGAGCTCGCGCTGCAGGTCGAGCATCAGGTTGACGATCTGCGCCTGCACCGACACGTCGAGCGCCGACACCGATTCGTCGGCGATCACGACCTTCGGGTTCAGCGCGAGCGCACGCGCGATCGCGATCCGCTGGCGCTGGCCGCCCGAGAATTCGTGCGGATAGCGGCGCGCGGCCTCCGGCGGCAGGCCGACCTTGTCGAGCAGCCAGTCGACGCGCGCCTGCGCCTCGGCGCCGCTCGCGACGCCGTGCACGAGCAGCGGCTCCATGATCGAGAAGCCGACGGTCAGGCGCGGGTTCAGCGACGCGAACGGGTCCTGGAAGATGAACTGGATGTTGCGGCGCAACGCCTGCAGGTCCGAACCCTTCAGCGCGCTGATGTCGCGGCCGTCGAATTCGATCGAGCCGCTTTGCGATTCGACGAGGCGCAACAGCGAACGGCCGGTGGTCGACTTGCCGCAGCCCGATTCGCCGACGAGCGCGAGCGTCTCGCCCGCGCGCAGCTCGAAGCTCACGCGCTCGACCGCATGCACGTACTGCGACACGCGGCCGAACACGCCGCTCTTCACCGGAAAGCGCGTGACGAGATCGCGCACGCGCAGGATCGGCGGCGCGGCGTGATCGACGGGCGGCTGCGCGTCGTTCGCGGCGGACGCCGTGGTCGGCGCCGCGGCCGTCGCGCTGGTGCCGTCCACCTTCAGCAGCGGGAATTTCTCGGGCGCGTCGGTGCCCTGCATTGAGCCGAGCCGCGGCACGGCCGCGAGCAGCGCCCGCGTGTAGCGATGCGCGGGCGTCGCGAAGATGCGGTCCGATTCGCCTTCCTCGACCTTCTCGCCGCGATACATCACGAGCACGCGGTCGGCCACTTCGGCCACCACGCCCATGTCGTGCGTGATGAAGATCACGCCCATGTTCATTTCGTCCTGCAGCCCGCGCACCAGTTGCAGGATCTGCGCCTGGATCGTCACGTCGAGCGCGGTCGTCGGCTCGTCGGCGATCAGCAGCGCGGGCCGGCACGACAGCGCCATCGCGATCATCACGCGCTGCCGCATCCCGCCCGACAGCTGGTGCGGATAGCGCGCGAACACGCGGCGCGCCTCGGGGATGCGCACGAGATCGAGCAGCCGCAGCGCTTCCGCGCGGGCTTCGGCCGCGCCCTTCGACTGGTGCAGCGCGATCGCCTCGCTGATCTGGTCACCGACGGTGAACACCGGGTTCAGCGACGTCATCGGCTCCTGGAAGATCATCGCGATGTCCGCGCCGCGGATGCCGCGCATCGTCGCGGCGCTCGCCCGCGCGAGATCGACCAGCGCGCCGCCACGGCGCCGGAACGCGATCCGTCCGCTCGTGATCTCGCCGCCGCCGTGCTCGACGAGCCGCATCAGCGCGAGCGACGTGACCGACTTGCCCGAGCCCGATTCGCCGACGATCGCGAGCGTCTCGCCACGATCGACGTGAAACGACACGTTGCGCACCGCGTCGAACGTCGCGCCTTCGCGGCGGAACGTGACCGACAGGTCGTCGACGGCCACCACGCGCTGCTCGGGCAGCGCCAGGGGCGACGGGTTACGGCTCGAAGTCATGGCGTATCTCCTCGTGCGATCGGGAATCAGGCCGCGTCGTCGCGGTAGATGCCGACGACCGGCGCTTCACCGACGCGTGCGTAGCCGCGATACATCCCTTCGGTGTTGAACGGCATCGCGACGTTGCCGTGCGCGTCGACCGCGATGATCCCGCCGCGGCCCGCGAGGCGCGGCAGCTTGTTCATCACGACGTCGTGCGCGGCGTCGGCGAGCGACGCGCCGCGATACGCGATCTGCGCGGCGACGTCATGCGCGGTCGCGAGCCGGATGAACATTTCGCCGGTGCCCGTCGACGAAACCGCGCAGGTCGCGTCGTCCGCATAGCAGCCGGCGCCGATGATCGGCGAATCGCCGACGCGCCCCGGCTGTTTGTTCGTTATGCCGCCCGTCGACGTCGCCGCCGCGATGTGGCCGTTCAGGTCGCACGCGACCGCGCCGACCGTGCCGTGCTTGCGGTCCGGATCGAGCGGCTCGGCGGGTTGTGCGGCAGCGCCGAATGCGAAGCTGGCCGCGTCGTGGTCGAGCATCATGCCGGCCGCCGCGCGCGCCTTCACCCACTGCGCATGCCGCGATTCGGTGTCGAAGTAGCCGGGTCCCGCGAGTTCGAGCCCCTGCGCGGCCGCGAACGCATCGGCGCCCGCGCCGGCGAACAGTACGTGCTCGCTTGCCTCCATCACGCGTCGCGCGGCGAGCACCGGGTTGCGCACGCGCGTCGCGCAGCAGATCGCGCCGGCGCCGAGCGTCGCGCCGTCCATGACCGCCGCATCGAGTTCGTGCTTGCCTTCGGCCGTATAGACGGCGCCGCGCCCGGCGTTAAACAGCGGGCAATCCTCGAGCATCCGCACCGCGACGGTGACGGCGTCGAGCGCGCTGCCGCCCTCGGCCAGCACCTGTTGCGCGGCCTGCAGGATCGCGGTGAGTTCGGCGCGGTACCGACGTTCGGTGTCGGTATCCATCGCTTCGCGCAGGATCGTGCCTGCGCCGCCGTGAATCGCGACGATCGCGGGTGAAGTCATGATTTTTTGGGACGTGGGGAAGAAGGGTTGGCGGCCGGCAGCGCCGCTTGCGGCTGCACGAGCCACGGCAGCAGGAATTCGGTCATCTCGGCGGCGGATTTCGCGGACCGGTGCGTGCGCAGCGCGACCGCATCGATCAGCGCCTCGATCATCGTGAGCACCGCGGCTTCCGACGTGGCCGCGAAACGCCGCTCGGCCTTCACGTACAGGTTCAGCGACGCAATCGGCGCGAGCGGCGATTGCGGGCCGTCGGTGATGCCGAGCACGCGCGCGCCGCGCGCCGCCGCGCGGCGGGCCAGTTCGATCGTGTCCTTCACGTAGCGCGGACACGCGAGCGCGATCACGAGATCGCGCGAGTCGGCCGTATACAGGCGCCGCGCCGCATGCGACGGGCCGCCCAGCAGCGCGAGCGATTGCACGTTGTCGTGGCACACCGACAGCCCGTGCTCCATCAGCCCGGCGAGAAATGCGCTCGACCCGGCGCCGAGAATCAGCACGCGCCGTGCACCAACGATCGCCTCGACCGCCGCCTCGACATCGGCCGCATCCAGTTGCGCACGCGTGCTCTCGATGTTGGCGGCAGCCTGGTCGAACACCGCGTCGATCCATGCGGCGCCGCGTACGCCGGACTCCTGCTCCTGCGCGGAACGCAGCCGTTCGACCGGTCCGAGCGTGGCCTCGAAGCCGCGCACGAGCGCCGCGCGCATCGCCGGATAGCCGTCGAAACCGAGCGCCTTCGCGAAGCGGTTCGCGGTCGCGATCGACGCATTCACCGCCTGCGCGAGCTCGTCGATCCGCATCGTCGCCGCGCGAAACGGGTTCGCGAGCACGAATTCGCCCATGCGCCGGTGAATCGGCGTCATCAACGGCATCGTCGACGCGATCCGCTCGGCAATCGCGGGTTCGTCGCGACTGACATCGGGCGGAACGAGAGGCGTCATGCGAAGGGTTGTTGCAAGGTTCGATGAAAATGAATTTACACAATCCGATTCCCGAAAAGAAATAAATTTTCATCAGGGTTGTCACGCCCCATCCGGCGTGCGTCGTCCCTGCGGACGATCATCCGGCCCCGTCGCACGGGCCTTTGACGGGCGGCCGTCCTGCGCCGCCGCGCGAGCGATTGCCTTCGTTCACCGGGAAAACCCCGAGTACGTTCGTTCGAATGCAGATTCACGTTGACCGGATTCGTATTCGAACATAGGATGTTCGAAAATGATCAGTCGTCAGATAACATTTCAGTTCGACGACGACGAAATGTTCGCTCGAACACCGTGATTTCGATATAGCCCGGTAAAACCGACGCGCATCAAGATCGGACATCGTACGAATAAACGAAACAAGCCGTCCCGAACGGATGGCCCTCACGGACCGGGCAGGCGCCGCGCGCCCGCCCTCCCTGACAGGAGACAGCAGTGAAGACAGTCAAGGCGTTGCGCTGGTGGATCATCGTGCTCGTATGTCTCGGCACGATCCTCAACTACCTCGCACGGAATTCCCTCGCGGTGCTCGCGCCCGAGCTCAAGCAGGTGTTCGCGATCTCGACGCAGCAGTACTCGTACATCGTCGGCGCGTTCCAGATCGGCTACACGATCATGCAGCCGGTATGCGGGTTCATCGTCGACCTGATCGGGCTGCGGCTCGGGTTCGCGCTGTTCGCGATGCTGTGGTCGGTGGTCGGCGTCGCGCATGGCTTCGCGTCGGGCTGGCTGTCGCTCGGCATCCTGCGCGGTTTGCTGGGCCTGTTCGAGGCCGCCGCGATTCCGTCGGGAATGAAGGCCGTCGCCGAATGGTTTCCCGATCGCGAGAAATCCGTCGCGGTCGGCTACTTCAACGCGGGCACGTCGCTCGGCGCCGCGATCGCGCCGCCGCTCGTCGTGTTCCTGTCGATGCGGTTCGGCTGGCAGGCCGCGTTCATGGCCACCGGCGCGCTCGGGTTCGTCTGGGCCGCCCTCTGGTACACGCAGTACCGGTCGCCGGCCGACCATCCGCGCATCACGCCGCAGGAACGCACGCTGATCCGCGACGGCCAGGCCACGATGCCGCCCGTGTCGAAGCGCCGTATCCGCGACGTCGTCACCGCCCGACGTTTCTGGGCCATCGCACTGCCGCGCTTCTTCGCGGAACCCGCGTGGCAGACCTTCAGCTTCTGGATTCCGCTGTACCTCGCGACCGAGCGCCACATGCCGCTCACGCAGATCGCGGTGTTCGCGTGGATGCCGTTTCTCGCGGCCGACCTGGGCGGCATCGCGGGCGGCTACCTGTCGCCCTACCTCGCGAATCGCTTCAAGCTGCCGCTCGTGTGGTCGCGCGTCGCGGGCGTCGCGCTCGGCGCGCTGCTGATGCTCGGGCCGGCGATGATCGGGCTCGCGTCGTCGCCGTACACCGCGATCGCGCTGTTCTGCGTCGGCGGCTTCGCGCACCAGATGATCTCCGCGCTCGTCAACACGCTGTCGGCCGACGTGTTCGACCCCGAGGAAGTCGGCACCGCGAGCGGCTTCGCCGGGATGGCCGCGTGGATCGGCGGTCTCGGCTTCTCGTTGCTGGTCGGCGCGCTCGCCGACAAGATCGGCTATGCGCCGCTGTTCGCGTGCCTCGGCCTGTTCGACATCATCGGCGTCACGCTGCTCGCGCTGCTGATCCGCGGCCAGTCGAAACAGGAACGCCTGCTCGCGCAGCACGCCTGACATCCGTTTTAACCAGGAACCGCCTTCATGACTTCGCTCCTTCATCCGCCCGTGTTCCGTGTCGACAGCCACCACGCGAACCGTGTGCTGCTCGCGTCCGATACGGGCGCCACCGTCGAAATCTTCGTGCTCGAGGACGACATCGTGCGGGTACGCGTGCTGCCCGACGCGACGGCGCGCACGCCGCGCACGTGGACGATCGCGCCGGGCCTCGACGACGTGCCGCTCGACGGGCGTGACCGCCTCGACCTGGGCGGCTTCGCGCTGCCCCACTACGACTTCGCCGAGGACGACGACGCCGTGCGCATCGAAACCGCGCAGATCCGGCTCGCGGTGCGCCGGCAATGCGGCCATTGCACGTGGTCGATGCGCGGCGCGGACGGCGCATGGCGCGTCGCGCTCGCCGACCGCGCGACGCAGGCGTACAACTTCGGGTGGTGGGACGATCGCGCGTATCACTACGTCGCGCGCGAGCGCGGCGACCAGGTGTTCGGCCTCGGCGAACGCGCGGGCGAACTCGATCGCACGGGTGCCCGCTTCGAGATGCGCAACATCGACGCGATGGGCTACAGCGCGAAGCACACCGACCCGCTGTACAAGCACATCCCGTTCTACATCACGTGGTCGCCCGATGCGGGCCAGGGCTTCGGGCTGTTCTACGACACGCTGTCCGACTGCGCGTTCGACATGGGCCGCGAGCTCGACAACTACCACGGGCTCTATCGCTACTTCGTCGCCGAGCACGGCGATCTCGACTACTACTTCATCGCGTCGCCCGCTACGCCGCTCGCGGCCGCGCGGCGCTTCACGTGGCTCACCGGGCGCCCCGCGCGCACGCCGAAATGGGGGCTCGGCTATTCGGGCTCGACGATGAGCTACACCGACGCGCCCGACGCGCAGCAGCAGATGAACCAGTTCGTCGAGCAGTGCGATGCGCACGACATCCTGTGCGATTCGTTCCACCTGTCGTCGGGCTATACGTCGATCGGCGCGAAGCGCTACGTGTTCAACTGGAACCGCGACAAGTTTCCCGATGCGAAAGGCTTCGTGCAGCACTATCGCGACCACGGCATCCGCCTGTGCGCGAACATCAAGCCGTGCCTGCTGCGCGACCATCCCGCCTTCGACGACGCCGCGCGGCGCGGGCTGCTGATCCGCTCGGCCTCCGGCGAGCCCGCATGGGTGCAGTTCTGGGACGAAGTCGGCGCGTACATCGATTTCACGCAGCCGGACGCCTACCGCTGGTGGCGCGAGCAGGTCACGTCGGCGCTGCTGGAATACGGGATCGAATCGACCTGGAACGACAACAACGAATACGAGATCTGGTCGCCCGACGCAATCGCGCACGGCTTCGGCCAGCCGTTCCCGGCGCGCGAGGCGAAGGTGCTGCAGACGATGCTGATGATGCGTGCATCGCGCGACGCGCAGCGCGCGCATGCGCCGGCGCGGCGGCCGTTCCTCGTGTCGCGCTCGGGCGGCGCCGGCATGCAGCGCTACGTGCAGACGTGGTCGGGCGACAACTACACGTCGTGGGAAACGCTGCGCTACAACCTGAAGATGGGCCTCGGGCTCGCGCTGTCGGGCGTGTCGAACATCGGCCACGACATCGGCGGCTTCTCCGGCCCCGCGCCGTCGCCCGAATTGCTGCTGCGCTGGGTGCAGTTCGGCATCTTCATGCCGCGCTTCAGCATCCATTCATGGAACGACGACGGCACCGTCAACGAACCGTGGATGTACCCCGAGATCACCGTGCAGATCGCGTCGCTGATCAAGCAGCGCTACCGGCTGCTGCCGTACCTCTATCACCTGCTGTGGCTGTCCACGACCCGCTACGAGCCCGTGCTGCGGCCGACCCTGGCAGATTTCCCCGGCGATGCGCGCTGCTACGACGCGTGCGACGACATGATGCTCGGCGATGCGCTGCTGGTCGCGCCGGTCGTCGAGCCCGGCCAGACCGAACGCACGGTGTACCTGCCGTCGGGCGCACGCTGGACGTGCTGCGCGAGCGCGCAGTCGTTCGACGGCGGCGCGAGCGTGACGCTCCCCGCGCCGCTCGACACGCCGGTAATGCTGCTGCGCGAAGGCCGCGTGCTGCCGCTGAACGTCGCGGAACAGCATTTCGGTGCGCGCGCCGATACGCGCGGCTTCCTCGTCGCACCGCGGATCGAGGATGGCGTCGCGTACGGCGAATGCGTGGAGGACGATGGCGAGACCGAAGCATGGCGCGACGGCGAATACGGCCTGTGGCGCATCGAGACCGGCCGCGAGGCATCTGGCGTGCTCGGCGTGTCGGTCCGCTGGGACGGCCACCCGGCACGTCCGTCCGACCGCGTCGAAATCCTGCTGCCCGCGTCGCTGCAGGGCGCGATTGCCGTGCGCGGCGCGCGTGTCGAGCAGGATGCGCAGGACGGCGCGTGGCGCCGCCTCGTCGTCGCGTTCGATCAATGAACCACTGAAGCCAACCCGATCAGGCGGGCCGTTCGCGCGGCTCGCCGCCTGCCACAGAGGAGGCATTCAGCCTCCCGCCCCCTTGAAAAGATGAAGAGACCTGGAGATCGAGCATGAAAGCATCCATCAACCGTTCTGCAATCCTGATTTTATCGACCGCATCGCTCGGCACGACTGCCGCCCATGCGCAGAGCAGCGTCACGCTGTACGGCGTGGTCGACGATTCGCTCGCATACGTGAACAACCAGCAGGGTCACTCGAACATCTACATGCGCGACGGCAACCTGTATGCGTCGAAGTTCGGGCTGCGCGGCGACGAGGATCTCGGCGGCGGCACGCACGCGATCTTCGACCTGCAGGCCGGTTTCAACCTGAATACGGGCGCGCAGGCCGCCGCCGGCACGCTATTCAATCGCCAGGCCTTCGTCGGCCTGCGCAACGCCAGCTACGGTACGGTCACGGCCGGCCGCCAGTACACGCCCTACTTCCTGTTCGTCGGCCCGTACGCGTCGAGCAGCTGGCTGACCGGCGCCACCGGCGCGCATCCGGGCGACATCGACGGCCTCGACACCACGATCCGCGTGAACAATTCGGTTACCTATACGTCGCCGACCTTCGCGGGGCTGACCGCGAGCGCGATGTACGCATTCGGCGGCATTGCGGGCGCGACCGGCAAGGGCAACACGTTCAGCGCCGCGCTGCGCTACGCGAACGGGCCGATCGGGATCGCGGCCGGCTACCTGCGGATCAACAGCTCGGGCTCGTCCGCGGGCTTCCTGAATCCGGCCACCGCATCGTCGGGCAGCTTCGCGGTGTCCGTGCTGAACCAGGGTTACCTGAGCGCGAAAGCGGTCGAACAGGTGGCCGCGGCCGGCAACTACACGCTCGGCGACCTGACGATGGGGCTCAACTATTCGAACGTGAAGTACCTGCCCGGCAACGGCTCGGCGTTCACCGACACGGCCGTGTTCAACACCTACGGCGCGCTTGCCGCATACCGCTTCACGCCGACGTTCTCGGTGGCCGGCGCCTTCGCGTACACGCTCGCATCGAAGGCGAACGGCGTCGCGAGCGCGGCCCGCTATCAACAATATTCGCTGAAGGAGTCGTACAGCCTGTCGAAACGCACGACGCTCTACGCGCTGCAGGCGTACACGCATTCGAGCGGGCAGACGCTCGGCGCGCAAGGTGCCGGCCACATCGTCGACGCGGCGCCGATCGTCGGCGATTCGCAGCAGCTCACGCCGTCGACGACGCATGACCAGTTCGTCGGCATGGCCGGGATCGCCGTCACGTTCTGAACCCGCCTGGCGACGCCTTCCGCGCGCCGCCCCTTGCCCGGACGATGCGCATGCCGCGCATGCGCCGTCCGGGCGTCCGTCGCTGCGTTTTCCCCGCCCCGCCGGCCCGCCGCGCACACCGCGCGGGTTTTCTCGATCGCCCCGATATCTTACAATTCGTCAGGTTTACCCTTCTGCATGCCCCTTCTTGCAGTCCTGACACCGCGGTACACTCGACGCACGCCGTATCAGGATCCGACGCGCACCGTCCGCGCCGGGCGGCGTCGCGCCTCGTTGCGCCCACAACTGGATGCCCGCCATGCCGGATTCCCGTCCCTCGCCCCGCACGACATTCAAGCCGCAGGTCGTCCTGCCCGCGCTCGCCGTGATCGGCGCGCTACTCGTCGTGTGCGCACTGCACCCGAGCGAAGCCGGCGCGCTGTTCTCCGCCGGCCAGCAATGGGTCATCGCCCGGTTCGACTGGTTCTACGTGCTCGCCGTCACCGGCTTCCTCGTGTTTCTCGTGCTGATCGCCGCCAGCGACTTCGGCAATATCCGGCTCGGCCCCGACGATGCCGAACCCGAGTTCAGCTTCGTGTCGTGGACGGCGATGCTGTTCGCGGCCGGCATGGGCATCGGCCTGATGTACTTCGGCGTCGGCGAGCCGATGCAGCATTTCCTGAAGCCGCCCACCGTCGACCCCGGCACGCCCGCCGCCGCGCGCGAGGCGATGCTGATGACCTTCTTCCACTGGGGCTTCCATGCGTGGGCGGTCTACGGGCTGATGGGGCTCGTGCTCGCGTACTTCGGCTTCCGCTACAACCTGCCGCTGACGCTGCGCTCCGGGCTGTATCCGGTGCTGCGCGAGCGCATCAACGGCTGGATCGGCCACACCGTCGATGCGTTCGCGCTGGTCGGCACGGTCGCCGGGATCGCGACGACGCTCGGCTACGGCGTGATGCAGCTGAGCGCGGGCCTGCATACGGTCGCCGGATGGGACACGGGCAGCAACCTGTTCCGCATCGGGCTCGTCGCGGTGGTCGTGATCCTCGCGGGCGTATCGGCCGCGACCGGCCTCGACAAGGGCGTGCGCCGGCTGTCCGAGCTGAACCTGCTGCTCGCATTCCTGCTGCTCGCCTTCGTGGTGGTCGCGGGCCCGACGGCGTTCCTGCTGCGCGCGCTCGGCGACAACATCGGCCAATACCTGTCGAACCTCGTCGACCTGTCGTTCCGCACCTATGCGTACGCGCCGCCGCGCGAGGAAGGCTGGTTCGGCGGCTGGACGATCCTCTACTGGGCGTGGTGGGTGTCGTGGTCGCCGTTCGTCGGCATGTTCATCGCGCGCATCTCGCGCGGCCGCACGATCCGCCAGTTCGTGATCGGCGTGCTGCTCGTGCCGACCGCGTTCAACCTCGTGTGGATGACCGTGTTCGGCAACAGCGCGATCTGGCTCGATACGCACGGCGCGGCCGGCGCGCTCGCGCAGACGGCGACCAACGTCGATGCGCTGCTGTTCCGCTTCTTCGATTTCCTGCCGTTGCCGCAACTGCTGTCGATCGTCGCGATCGTGCTGATCGCGGTGTTCTTCGTCACATCCGCCGATTCGGGCGCGTTCGTGATCGACCAGATCGCGACGCGCGGCAATGCGCATTCGCCGGTCTGGCAGCGGCTGTTCTGGGCCGCGCTGCTCGGCGTGACGGCCGCGGTGCTGCTTGTCGCGGGTGGGCTGGGCGCGCTGCAGGCGATGACGCTGATCGCCGCGCTGCCGGTCGCCATCATCATGCTCGCGCTCTGCTACGGGCTGTGGCGCGGACTCGCGGCCGACCGCGCGCACTACTCGCAGGACGTTGCGCCTGCAACGAGCTTCTGGACCGGCCAGCACTGGCGCCATCGCCTGACGCACATCCTGCGGCAGACGACCGAGGCCGAGGCGCGCCAGTTCGTCGCGGAAACGGTCGAACCTGCACTGCGCAAGGTCGCCGACGAGCTGCGCGCGAGCGGCGTCGATGCGCACGTGCAGCGCGACAGCGACGATGCAGTGCGGCTCACCGTGCCGACCGCCGAACACCGCGATTTCGTGTACGGCGTGCGCGTCACCGCGAAATCCGCGGCCGCGTTCCTGGTGCGCGAGGCGGCCGAGCCGGACGAGACGCGTGCGCATGTCCATGGCATCGTCACGTTCTTCGAGGACGGCCGGCTCGGCTACGACGTCGAATACTTGCGCGGCGACGAAGTGATCGCCGACGTGCTGCGCCAATATGAACGCTACGTGTCGCTCGCGGCAGACACCCGCACGCATCTGCTGAGCCGGGCACCGGGGCACGCGACGGAGGCCGAATGAGCGGGCTGCTGCAAAGCCGCGCGGCCGACATCATCGCGCTCGGCACGCTCGCCGTGCTGTACCTCGGCGGCGCCGGCATCGCGCTGTGGCGCATCCGCGCCGCGGCACTGCCCGGCAAGATCTACTGGATCGTCTGCGCGGCGCTGCTCGCCGGCGGCGCCGTCGCGATGGCCGGCAATCTGGCGCCGGTGCCGAACAGCGGCGACATGCCGCCCGGTTTCGCGCTCGGCGCCGAGGCCGTCCTGCTCGGCCTCGTGCTGGCGGCCGGCGGCTACGCTTGGCTGATGCTGCGCGCGCGGAAGCGCTGACGCACGCAGGTCGCATGGCCCCGCTTCGTCACGCGGGCACGGCCACGTGCGGGGCGAACGGGCCGCCGCCCCGGCCTTGATCCGCTGCTTTCACGTTACGCGTCATGCGAACGGCGCGCGCGCCGTCACGAGCCAGCACGCCGCCTCGAAGCGCACCTCGGCGCCGTGCACGTACCGCTCGAACGCGGCGCGTATCGTGTCGATCACGCGCCGCCGCTTCGCTTCGTCTACCTCCAGCAATGCAAAGCCGACCGGGCCCAGCCGGCCAATGTAGTCGTCCAGCGCGGATTCCGGCAGCACGCACATCCGGTCGACCGGCTCGATCGCAACATCCGCCCAGCCGCTATCCGACAGCACCGACGCGATCCGCTGCCGGTCGCCGAACGCGAACTGACCCGGTGCGCCGGGCTGCCGCACGGGCAGGTTCGACAACAGCGGCGCGGCCGCCCGCTCGGCCGTCGTCATGAAGGGATTGTCGGCCGCGCCGCGCCACGCGACGAACCGCATCGGCGCGCCCGGCCGCGCCGCCTGCCGCAGGTTCGCGAACGCCCGTACCGGATCGTCGAAGAACATCACGCCGAGACGCGACACGATCAGGTCGACGCTCGCCGGCTCGAACGCATGTGTCTGCACGTCCGCGCACACGAACCGGGCGGGCACGCCGCCGCGTTCGGCACGCGCCCGGGCGGCATCGATCATCCGCGCCGAAATGTCGATGCCCGTGCACTGCGCGCTCGCACCGAGCCGCCGCGCGATCGCGAGCGTGACCGCGCCGGTGCCGCAGCCGACATCGAGCACGCGCGTGGCAAACGATGCTGCCGCGGCCTCCGCCAGCAGCGTTTCGAACGGCTCGAACATCCGGTCCAGCGGCGCCTGCGCATCGACCCACGCGCGCCCTGACGGACCGTTCCAGAGCGCGGATTGCGCTTCGTTGGGCCGGTTGGCTTCCATCGTCGATCCCCTTCCGATTCATTGATGACGAATCGCACTGTGCTGCTTCAAGCCGGCTTGAAGTCAAGGGCGGCCGGCGCGCGCCCCGCTTTTCACATTTCTTACATTCGCGCTGCGTATCGTTGACGACTTTCCTACGGTGCCTCCCCTCCCATGCGACGACTCCTCACGCGCGCGCTGCTCGTGCGCTGCGCTCCCCTTGCCGCCCTCGCCGCGCTGTCCGCGTGCTCGAATCACATCGATACGCCCGACGATCCGGCCAGCGCCTCGGCCAACGTCCAGGCCGCGTGGGTCGAGATCGGCGACGCGAACCAGGCGATCGCGCGCGTGATCACGAATTACACACCCGCGTCGGCCAGCGATCCGCTGTGCCCGCAACTGACCGTCGACGGCAAGCTGTCGCGCATGACGCTGCGCGCGGGCGCCGCGACCGTCGCCCAGCGGCCGACCGCCAGCGATCCGGCCGATTCGAAGCCGTCGAGCTTCCCTGTGTCCGTCTGCGAGGCCACGCTGCCGGCCGACGCGCAGGCGGCGAGCGTCGCGGGCCGCACGCTGCCGCTGCCGAAAGCGCAGCCGCAGCGCATCGCGATCATCGCCGACACGGGCTGCCGGATGAAGAAGGCCGACAACGCATGGCAGGCGTGCAACGATGCCGCGGTCTGGCCGCTCGACACGATCGCGGCCAGCGTCGCGAAGCTGTCGCCCGATCTCGTGCTGCACGTCGGCGACTATCACTATCGCGAGAACGCGTGCCCGCCGGACATCGCCGGCTGCAAGGACAGCCCGTGGGGCTACGGCTGGGATACGTGGCAAGCCGACCTGTTCCGCCCGGCCGCGCCGTTGCTCGCGAAGGCGCCGTGGGTCGTCGTGCGCGGCAACCACGAGGAATGCGCACGGGCGGGCCAGGGCTGGTTCCGCTTCCTCGACCCGCGCCCGTATTCGGCCGCCCGCTCGTGCGACGATCCGGCCAACGACAACAACGCGAACTATTCGGAACCCTATGCTGTGTCGCTCGGCGGCGGCTCGCAGGTAATCGTGTTCGACACCGCGAAGGTCGGCCGCACGCCGCTGAAGACGACCGACGCGCAGTTCGGCATCTACCAGAAACAATTCCAGACGGTCGCATCGCTCGCGTCGAAAGCCGGCATGACGACGACGATCTTCACGAACCATCACCCGATCCTCGCGTTCGCACCGATCGCCGGCAGCACGCCCGCGCCGGGCAACCTCGCGCTGCAGTCGGTGATGTCGAGCCTCAACGCGCAGGCGTACTACCCGCCGGGCGTGCACGTCGCGCTGCATGGCCACGTGCACGATTTCCAGGCGATCAACTTCTCGTCCGGGCACCCGGCGACGATCGTGTCCGGCAACGGCGGCGACAACCTCGACGTCGCGCTGCCCGACCCGTTCCCGGCCGGCCTGACGCCCGCGCCAGGCGCCGTGATCGAGCGGCTGTCGCACAACAACAGCTTCGGCTTCCTGATCATGGAGCGCAACGCCGCGCCGGCGACGGGCTGGGTGTTCCATGCGTATTCGGCGGCCGGCAAGCTACTGGCGTCGTGCAACCAGTCGGGCAGGACGCTCGCCTGCGACAAGACGGGGTTCATCGCGCCGTGAGTGAAGCAGTTCGATATGAGGGCCGCGGGGGGCATACCCGGCAGACGTTGCGCACGCTTGTCGCACCCCTGCTCGCCGGTCTGACGCTGGCGGCCCACGCCGCGCCGGCCGAAACGGTCCTGCTTCCCGGCGCGCCGCCATCGCGCGTCGTCGACACGATCGGCAACGGCACGCCGCAGGTGACGGGCAAGATCGACGCGGCCACCGCGCGCTTCGCGCCGGACCCGACGCTCGTCGCGCTCGGCCGCCGCATCTTCTTCGACCCGCGGCTGTCCGAGCCGCGCGGCATGTCGTGCGCGGGCTGCCACGATCCGGGCCGCGCGTTCGCGCCGACGCTGTCGGCCGCATCGCTCGCGGGGCCCGGCGTGCCGGAAGGCAGCCGCCCCGGGCGCTTCAGCCAGCGCAATGCGCCGTCGCTGCTGTATGTGCGCTACGTGCCGCGCCGCCACTTCTACCAGGACGACGACGCGCCCGCGCCGTCGCCGTTCGGCGGCCTGTTCAGCGACGGCCGCGCGGATACGCTCGCCGAGCAGATCCGCGGGCCGCTGTTCGATCCGAACGAGATGAACAACCGGTCGCCGGCCGCGCTGCTGCGCAAGGTCAACGCGACCGAACTCGCGCCCGATCTCGCCGCGCGCTTCGGCGCGCCGGTGCGCCGCGACCCCGAGCAACTGGTGCGCGCGCTGGGTTCGGCCGTCGAAGCCTATCTGCAAAGCGACGAGATGGCGCCGTTCACGTCGCGCTTCGATGCGTTCCTGCGCACGCGCAAGCCGCTCGCGCCGGCCGAGATGCGCGGCCTCGCGCTGTTCCGGAATCCCGACAAGGGCAATTGCATGACCTGCCATACGCTGTCGGACACGTCGAGCCGCTCGGAGCGCTCGCTGTTCACCGATTTCGGCTACGACGCGATCGCGGTGCCGCGCAATCGCGCGCTGCCCGCGAACCGCGATCCGCGCCATTTCGACAACGGGCTGTGCGACACCGCACGGCGGCTGCGCTGGCCCGAACCGACGCAATGGTGCGGCTACCTGCGCACGCCGGGGCTGCGCAACGTCGCGGTCAAGCAGACGTTCATGCACAACGGCGTGTTCACGACGCTGCGCGACGCGGTCGCGTTCTACAACACGCGCTCGACCGATCCCGGCTTCTGGTACCACGGCGCCAAGACGTTCGACGACGTGCCGGCCGCCTATCGGGGCAACATCAACGTCAACTCGACGCCGATGAACCGCCGGCCCGGCACGCCGCCCGCGCTCACCGACGCGGAAATCGACGACATCGTCGCATTCCTCGGCACGCTGACCGACGCGCGCTATACCGGCCGCGCCGCCCCGGCCGCCGCCGCGGCCCGGATCACGCGAGCCGCCGCGCCGGTGCGCTGACCCTGGCCGAACGGCCAGCCGACGCACGCCCGCTTGCGGTCGGCGCAAACACTGGTTATATTTACAGTACTGTATTTATGAACAGTGAGGTGCGCGATGGAACATCTGGTCCGTATCGTCAACGAAACCGATCGCCAAGTGCTGGCGTGGCTTCGAGCCCAGGTCGGCGATGCCCGCGTCGAGCGCGCGGCGCGTCAGCTCGGGCATACGCGCAAGCCCTTCCCGTCCGCCGTGTGCCGGTATCTGGGCATGAGCGCGCCGGCCACGCTGCGGCCGGTCGCCACCCGGCCGCGTGCGGCACGCGATTTCTCGGTCGGCGATCGTTACCTGTCGCTGATTCGCCAGCACCTCGCCACGCACTCGGTCGGCCGATGAAATGGCGACGGCTTGCCGCTTCGGTACCGCGTCCGGCCGGAGCACTCGCGTATTCGGAAGTCCGGCCGGCCGCCGCCGTCGCGCTTACGCGGCCGCCATGGCTTCCCGTACGAGGCGGGCGAGTGTGTCGAACGCTGCCTCATGCGCCGCACCGGATGCGTCGGACACATCGGATACGCGCTTGCAGGCGAGCCGGATATAGCCGTCGAAACGGTCCGAATTCGAGGAAACCGAACCGGGCGCGATCTTGACTCCATGCGTCAGCGCGGCGTCAGAACAGCGCATCGAAGCACACGTCTGCCGACAACGCGAGCTACGGCAGCATCCTGCCGCTTACCGAATCGGCAATCGGACCGCCCCGCCTTCGATCAGGCCTGCCGGCCCGCCATCCCGTCGGCGGTCGCCACGCGTACCGCACCGGCGCGAACCACGCCGAGTGCCAGCACCGCGACCGCCGCGATCACGCATGGCGCGGCAACGACGGCGAATGCGGTCGACAGCGGCACGCCCATCGCCAGCATCGCGCCGCCCGCCATCGAGCCGACCACCGAGCCACCACGACCGATCCCGTTCGCCCAGCTCACGCCGGTCGTCCGGCACTCGGTCGGATAGAACGCGGCCGACAGGGCGTTCGCCCCGACCTGCGAGCCCGATACGCAGAAGCCGGCGGCGAATACCGCGAGCGCCGCACCCCACGGCGACGCGGCGAACACGCCGATCGCCGCGACGCAGGCGCCCGCCGCCGCATAGCTGCAGGCCAGCACGCGATGCGGATCGAAGCGGTCCATCAGCCAGCCCAGAACGATCGCGCCGAGCGTGCCGCCGACCTGAAACATCGCGGTCATACGTGCAGCCGTCTGCAACGTCGCGCCGGTCGTGCGCAGCAACGTCGGCAACCAGCTCGACAGCAGGTAGATGACGAGCAGGCTCATGAAGAACGTGAGCCACAGCAGCAGCGTGCCGCGCAGCAGGTCGACGGCGAACAGCCGCCCGAGCGGCGACCCGGCCGGCTTGCCGGCGGGCGCGATGAACGACGCATGCGCGAGGTGCGAACCCGGCGCGATACGACCGAGCAGCGTCGCGATCCGCGCGGACGGCGCGCCCTGGTTGACGAGATAGCGCACCGATTCCGGCAGTCGCCACGCGAGCAGCGGCAGGAGCAGCAGCGGCGCCACGCCGCCGACGACCAGCACCGCACGCCAGCCGTGGTGCTCGATCAGCGACGCGGCCGCGAGCCCGCCGAGCGCGGAGCCGATCGTGAAACCGCAGAACATCGTCGTCACGAGCAGCGAGCGACGTCGCGCCGGACAGTATTCGGACGTCAGCGTGATCGCATTCGGCATCGCGCCGCCGAGCCCGAGCCCGGTCACGAAGCGCCACACGATCAGCTCGGTCAGGCCGCCCGCGCTCGCCGACGCGGCGCTCGCGATGCCGAAGCACGCCACGCATGCGAGCAGCAGCCGCTTGCGGCCGAACCGGTCGCCGAACGGCCCGAATACGAGCGCGCCGGCCATCAGCCCAGCCAATCCCGCGCCGAATACCGGCGCGAGCTGCGCAGGCGACAGGCCCCATTCCGCGCGGATGACCGGCGCGATGAACCCGATCGACGCGGTATCGAATCCGTCGATCGCGACGATCAGAAAGCACAGGACGACGATCGCGGCCTGAAACGGCGCAATGCGATGCCGGTCGATCCATTCGCTGACGTCGATGGACAGCGTATCGGCCATGATGGTGTCTCCTCCAGGAAGGCGGCGCACGTCGTCTGTCGTTGAAATGCGCGCCGCCGGAATCGGGCTGAACGGGTGCGTCATGCGACCGTATTCAGGCAATCCTCCGCACGCCAGCCGTGCAGCCAGTCGAGCGCGTCGTAGAACTGCGCATCGGTGCGCCCGACCCACAGCCCGTTGCGCACCTGCCGCTCGACGCCCTTCGCGTGATAGATCCGCCCCATCTCGCGCGCCGAATACAGCACGCGTGCGGTGCGCGGAATCCGCACGCTTTCGTACAGCGCGAACGCGGCCTCGAAATCGCCGCCGGTCTGCGCAACGGCCGCGCCGAGCGTCACCGCGTCCTCGAGCGCCTGGCACGCGCCCTGCGCGATGTATTGAGTCATCGGATGCGCGGCGTCGCCGAGCACCGTCGCGCGGCCCGCGCTCCAGCGCTCGACCGGATCGCGGTCGGCGGTCGCCCAGCGCTTCCATGACGTCGGCCTATCGAGCATCTGCTTCGGCAGCGGATGGACACCGTCGAAGTACGACAGCACCTCTTCCTTGCTGCCCTCGCGCACGCCCCAGGTCTCCTGCTCGCGGCTGTGGAACGTGACGACGAGGTTGTACTGCCGCCCGCCGCGCAGCGGATAGTGAACCAGATGATAATGCGGGCCGGCCCACACGACCGGCGCATTGATCCGCAGATCCTTCGGCATGTCGTCGACGTCCACCACCGCGCGATACACGACGTGGCCCGTCACGCGATGCGCGTCGCCGATCAGCGCCTGACGGATCGCGGATTTCACGCCGTCGCAGCCGATCACCGCATCGGCACGATAGCGTTCGCCGTGCTGGTCGATCACGGTCACGCCGCGGCCGTCCTGCTCGAAGCCGCACACTTGCGTGCTCGTCCGGAATTCGATCAGCGGGTGATCCTTGACCGCCTCGTAGATCGACAGGTGAATGTCCGCGCGATGGATCACCGCATACGGATTGCCGAAGCGCTCGCGATACGCGGCGCCGGTAGCGATGCGTGCGACCTCGCGTGCATCGATCGCGTCCATCAGTTGTAGCCAGTCGGTCAATACCGCCCGGCCGCGCGCCGCCTCGCCGACACCCAGCGCATCGAGCGCATTGAACGCGTTCGCGGCGAGCTGGATGCCCGCACCGATCTCGCCGATCCGTTCGGCCTGTTCGAGCAGCTTCACGCGAATGCCCTGCCGCGCGAGCGCCAGCGCCGCCGCGAGCCCGCCGATACCGCCGCCGATCACGAGTACGCGCCGGCCTTTGTTGATTGTCTCGTCCATGTTCGTCTCCTGCTTCTAGTACGCGATTCGTGTTACGCGACGTAATCCGGTTGCCGCTGCGGTTGCGCGGCCTCGAACGCCGGCTCGTGCCGCGCGTGCTCGACCACCGCGAGGCAGCGCGGATACGCGCTCAGGTCGCAACCCATCCGCAACGCGTTCGCGACCTGCGGCACCAGACACACGTCGGCCAGCGTCGGCGCATCGCCGAAGCACCACGGGCCGTCGTCCGCGCGGGCCAGCAGCCGCTCGACGCCGGCCATCCCTTCAGCGACCCAGTGCCGGTACCACGCGGTCTTCTGCTGCGGCGTGACCTTCAGTTCGCTGTCGAGATAGCGCAGCACGCGCAGGTTGTTGACTGGATGGATGTCGCAGGCGATCAGCGTCGCCAGTTCCAGCACGCGCGCGCGGCGTCGCGGTTCGAGCGGGATCAGCCGAGGCGTCGGCTGGATCTGGTCGAGGTAATCGAGGATCGCGAGCGACTGGCCGAGACGGAAATCGCCGTCGGTCAACGCCGGCACCGCGGCCGACGGGTTCACCCGCGCGACGTAATCGGCGTCGCGATGCTCGCCGGTGCGGATGTTCACCGGGAGCGTGTCGTACGGCAGCCCTTTGAGCGCGAGCGCGATGCGCACCCGGTAGGACGTCGAACTGTTGAAGAAGCTATGCAGTTGCACGATGTGACCTTTCGAGGAAATCGACGAACGCGCGTCAGACCACGCGCACGGTCAGTTCGCCGAGACGCTCGACGCCGACCTTCATCACGTCGCCCGCGACCACCGCGCCGACGCCTTCGGGCGTGCCCGTAAAGATCACGTCGCCCGGTTCGAGGCGGAAGAACTTCGACAGGTCGGCCACCGTCTCCGCGACCGACCAGATCAGGTGCGACACGTCGCTCTTCTGCCTGGTTGCACCGTTGACGGTCAGCCACAGGCCGCCCTGCTCGAAATGGCCGACGTCGCTAGCGGGGTGCACCGGCCCGATCGGCGCCGAACGGTCGAACGCCTTGCCGATCTCCCACGGCCGGCCCATTTCGCGCATCTTCATCTGCAGGTCGCGGCGCGTCATGTCGAGGCCGACCGCGTAACCCCACACGTGGTCGAGCGCGCGCTCGAGCGGAATGTCCGAGCCGCCCTTGCCGATCACCGCGACGAGTTCGGCTTCGTAGTGATAGTTCCGGGTCTGCGACGGATAGGCGAGCTCGAGCGTGTCGCCGTACGCCACCGGTACGATCGAATCGGCCGGCTTGCAGAAGAAGAACGGCGGCTCGCGATCGGGATCGAAGCCCATTTCGCGCGCATGGGCCGCGTAGTTGCGGCCGACGCAATAGACGCGGCGTACCGCGAATCGGGCGTCGCTGCCGGCGACGGGCAGCGCCACCGGCGCTTCGGGCGGGAATACGAAAGTCATGAACGGCTCCAGCGTGGGCGTGAATGAAGGGGCGCGCGCCGCGACCTCGGCGGCGCACGGGAAACGGAGTATCGAAAGCAGCCGGCGTCAGTCGCGCGCTTCGCGCAGCAGGTTCAGCGCGGACAGCACCGGCCGGTCGGAATAGCTGAACAGCACGCTGTCGCGCGACGCCGACAGCCGCACCGGCGTCCACGACGGCGCGACGAAGATGTCGTGCGGCTCGAACGCGAATGCCTGGTCGCCGATCGATGCGGTGCCGCTGCCCTCGACGACGCAATAGACCGTCGCGTCGGTGCTGCGGTACGGGCGGCCGTCGAAGCCGGCGGGCAGGAACTGCATGAAGGTGGCGATGGTCGGCATCGGCCAGCCGCCCGTCGCGGGGTTCACGTAGCGCAGCTTCACGCCGTCCCACGCATCGAGTTCGCCGTTCCGGTACAGCGCGTCGAGCGCCTCGCGGCTGCGTGCATACGGATAGCTGAACACCGGCGACGTCGGATCGCTCACGCGATGCCGCACCGGCACCATGTTGTGACCGAAGCGCGCGAAGCTGTCGCCTTCCGGACGATTCACCGGCTGCACGGCTTCCGGATAGTTCTCCGCGAAACCGGCGTCGAGGTTCGCGAGCAGCGGGATATCGAGCCCGTCGAGCCATACGACCGGCTCCCCGCCGTCTTCCACCGACGGATTGCCGTGGTCGTGCCACGCCCACGACGGCGTGATGATGAAGTCGCCCGGATGCATCGTCGTGCGCTCGCCGTTCACGGCCGTCCACGCGCCGCGCCCCTCGACGATGAAGCGCAGCGCCGACTGCGTATGACGGTGGCTCGGCGCGATCTCGCCCGGCAGGATCAGTTGCAATCCTGCGTACAGGTTCGGCGTCATGCTCGACTTGCCCGGCAGCCCGGGGTTCTCCAGCACCAGCACGCGGCGCACCGCTTCCTCCGCGCTGATCACGCTGCCGGCCTGCATCACGAGGTCGCGTATCTGCGCGTACCTCCAGATCGCGGCTTGCGCCGCCGGCTGCGGCGAGGTCGGCACGAGGTTGTGCAGCGATTCCCACAGCGGCGCCAGGCGCTGCTCGGCGATCCGTGCGTAGTAAGCGGCGCGCGTCGCGTCGGGATGGGTCGTCATGATGTCTCCCTCGGGGCGGCCGATCGGCGTCGGCGCTATGTCGGGTCGGGGACCGTGCTGCAGTCCGTCAGCAGATTTATATTCGACGCAGACATACCCGGTAAAATGGTCAAATCATCTGATCCATATATTTCTGGATATACATTCTCGCGACGAGGCATGCAATGGACTGGACCCACCGGCTGCGGCTGCGGCACCTGCAGGTACTGTTGAGCCTTGCCGGCACCGGCAATCTGAGCCAGTCGGCGGTCGCGCTCGCGACCACGCAGCCGGCGCTGTCGAAATGGCTGAAGGAGCTGGAAGAGGACGTCGGATTGCCGCTGTTCGAGCGGCATGCGCGCGGGCTGCGGCCGACGCCTTACGGCGAAGCGCTGATCGAGCATGCGCGACGCGTCGAAGCGCAGCTCGACATCGCGCGCGACGACATGGCCGCGTTGCGCGAAGGCGGCAGCGGCCTCGTGACGATCGGCACGTCGGGCGTCGCGGCGGCCGACACGGTGCCGTTCGCAGTGTCGCAATTGCTGAAACGGATGCCGCGCGCGCAGGTGCGGCTCACCGAAAGCACGATGAACCAGCTGATGCCGCAGCTCGCGCGCAGCGAACTCGATATCGTCGTCGGCCGCTCCGGCTCGACGTCCGTCGATCCGCTGCTGCATGCCGAAGCGCTGTACGTCGATCCGGTCGTGTTCGTCGCGCGGCCCGACCACGCGCTGGCCGGCGCGACGTCGCTCGGCTGGGACGACGTGCTCGCCTATCCGTGGATCGTGTGGCCGGCGGGCACGCCCGTCCACAATGCGCTGGAAGCCGCGCTGCACGCCGCCGGCCGTGTGCAGCCGCCGCACTGCGTCGAATCGAATTCGTCGATCCTGAACCTCACGCTGCTGAACAACACCGACCTGCTCGGTGTCGCGTCGCACCGCGCCGCGCGGCGCTTCGCGCAACTGAACGCGATCCGCATCCTGCCGATGGAGCTCGAGGGCCGGGGCGCGGTGTCGATGTACTGGCACCCCGACAGCGCGAACCGCGCGGCCGTGGCCGCAACGATCGAGTGTCTGCGCGCCTGTGCGGCGCCGCAGGTCGGCGGATGGGAGAAAGTGAAGGTGGAGTGAACGGCGCGGCCCGGCGCGAACCGGGCCGCCGCACACATCACGCGCCGTCGCAGAATTCCGTACCGTCGAGCATCAGCGTGCCGACCCGCGCCGGCACCAGCGGCGTGCGCGGCGCTGGCGGTGTCCAGCCGAACAGCGCCTGCGCGGCCGCGCCGCACACGCGGCCCTGGCATGCGCCCATCCCGCAACGCGACTGCAGTTTGGCGGCCGTCCAGCCCGGTTCCCGTGCGACCGCATCGAACCGCACGTCTTCGCAACGACACAGCAGCGTGTCGGGCCGCGCGAGCCGGCGGATCGGCTCCCGGATCGCGAAGCGCTCGCGTACGGCATCCGCGAACGCCTGCCAGTGCGCGCGGCGTGCGACCAGCGCGGCCAGTCGGTCGGTCTGCCCGGTCGCGGCATAGCCGGCGATTTCGCCTTCGACCATCGCCAGCTCGCTGCCGCCGACGCCCGTGCACTCGCCCGCCGCGAAATACCCGTCGCGGCTCGTGCGCTGGTGTGCGTCGACCGCCACCGCGCCGTGCTCGATCCGGCAGCCGAGATGACGCGGCAGCACGGTATTCGGTACGAGGCCGAAGCCGCACGCGAGCCGGTCGCAGTCGACGTCGAATTCGCGATCGCCCTGGCGAATCCGCACACGTTCGAGCCGCTGGTCGCCGAATGCCTCGACGACGTACGCAGCCGGCCGATAAGCAGGCGTGACGAGCTTCGCGGCCTGCGCGAGCTTCGACGGCCAGCGCCACAGCCCCGCGCCGAAGCCGGCGACGTCGCCCCATGCGGCCTGTTCGAGCACGTGCGACACGCGTGCGCCGGCCTGCCGGGCCGTCGCCGCGCTCGCCAGCAGCAGCGGCCCGCTGCCCGCGATCACCGTGCGCTGCCCGCGCACGTCGAGCCCGTACTTGATCAGCGCCTGCAAGCCGCCCGCGCCGGTCACGCCCGGCAGCGTCCAGCCCGGAAACGGCAGCAGCAGCTCGCGCGCGCCGCAGCAGAGAATCAGCGTCCGGAAATCGAGCAGCCGCCCGCATTCGTCGTCTTCGAGCAGCAGCGTGCCCGGCTGCGTTTCGGCGACGATGCGCGTCGCCGCGAGATGCGTGACGTTCGGCTGCCGCAGCACGGCGAGGCGTTCGGTCGCGGCCGGCGTCGGTGCGGCCGCGGCCGGCTGCCGCCAGATCTGTCCGCCCGCGCGCGGGTTGTCGTCGACGATCGCAACGGTCGCGCCGCTGCGCGCGGCGGCCCGCGCGGCCGACAGGCCCGCCGGGCCCGCGCCGACGATCGCGACGTCGATGCTCAGTCGTTCCTGTTTCATCGCGTGCGCTCCACCTGCATGCCGTCGCGGCACAGCGTCTGGCACGCCAGCCGGCGCCGCCCGTCGATCGTCATCCGGCATTCCTGGCAGATGCCCATCCCGCAAAACGGCGCACGCGCCGCACCCGTGCACGACACGCGCGTCGTGTCGTCGCCGCTCGCCGCAACGGCGGCCGCGACGGTCGCACCGTCGGCCACCGTCAGCGCGCGGCCGTCCAGATGAATGATCATGTCAGCCTCCGCCGGGCCGCCCCAAGGAGGCTGACCGCCCCCGCGGGGGGCAGCGAACAAAGTGAGCGTGGGGGTCGTTTCATCTCAGCCTCCGCCGGGCCGCCCCAAGGGCATAGCAGGGAATTCGCAGAGCATCGCTCTGCGCCTGCGTAGCCGGCCGGCTTTGCAAAGCCGGCCGTGGGCGACTGACGGCCCCTCGGGGGGCGCCTTGCATGGGACCGGAGTAAGCGCTGAAGCGCCAACTCCGGTCGACAGCGAATGAAGTAAGCATGGGGGTCGTTTCACGTCAGCTCTCCGGCCAAGGAGGACGCGGTCAGGAAGCGTCCCGGCAAATACGGTTCGATATCGATGGGCGGCCGCTCGCCGGCCATCAGCGCGGCGACGAGCCGCGCACTGCCCGGCGCGGTCGTCACGCCGAGCCCTTCGTGGCCGACCGCGAGCCACACGCCCGGCCGCGCCGGGTGCTCGCCGAGCAGCGGCAGGCCGTCGGGGCTCGCGGATCGGAAACCCGTCCATGCGCGAATGCCGTTCAGGTCGGCCAGATCCGGCAGGTAGCCGACCGCGCGGCGCAGCATGCGCGCGAGCACGGGCGGCTCGACCTGCGCGTCCTCGGTGTCGAACTGGCGCGATGAGCCGATCAGCAACTGGCCGGTCGGCCGTGGCTGCACGTTGAACGCGACCGACGTGCCGTCGCTCGCGTGCGCGCTCGCCGCATAGCCGAGCTCGACGAGTTGATGCGACACGTGGCCCGGATAGCGGTCGGTAATCAGCAGATGGCCCTTTTTCGGGCGCAGCGGCAGTTCGGGCAGCAGCGTGCGCGCCGCGACGCCGTTCGCCACCAGCACACGTTGCGCGCGCAGCACGTCGCCGCTCGCGAGCGTCACGCTCGGGCCATCGACCGCGACGGCCCGCTCGCGGCGCAACGTGATGCGCGGCGCGCGCTGCAGCAGCCAGTTCGCGGTGACGGGCGCATAGAGAATCGCGTCGCCGGGAATCTTCAGCGCGCCGCCGAGGCCCGCGCGCAGCATCGGCTCCAGTCGCGCGAGCGTTGCCGCGTCGATCAGCTCGCCGGCCACGCCGTGCGCGGCGAGCGTCGCCTGCTTGGAGCGCGCCAGATCCATTTCGTGCGCATCGGCCGCGAGCCACAGCGTGCCGCAGTTGCGGTATGCGCAGCCTTCCGGCATCTCACCGCTCAACGCGCGCCACAGGTCGATCGAGTAATGGCTCAGCGCGAGCTCGGCCGCGTTGTCGTCCATCGCGACGAGGTGGCCCATGCCTGCGCCGGTCGCGCCGCCGCTCGCGTCGTCGACGACGAGCACGCGCAGCCCGCGCTGCGCGAGTTCGTGCGCGCAGGCCGCGCCGACGATGCCGGCGCCGATCACGACGACGTCGGTCTTCGTTTCGCTCACGACCCGATGCCCCAGCCGAACGGATCGTCTTCGTCGATCAGCAGCGTCGCTTCCGCGCTCAGGTGCGCGCTGCCGCGAATCGTCGGCACGATGTCGCCATTGGCCAGCTCGTAGCTCGCATGGAACACGCTGCCGATCACGCTCGCCTGCCGCCACACGGCGCCCGGCGCGAGCTTGCCATCGGCCGCGAGGCACGCGAGCTTCGCGCTGGTGCCGGTACCGCACGGCGAACGGTCGTACGCGAGGCCCGGGCACAGCACGAAGCTGCGGCTGTCGTGCTCGGGATCGTCGGCGAACAACTCGATGTGATCGATTTCGCCGCCGTTCGCGCCGGTGATGCCCGCGCGTTCGAGCCCTTCGCGCACGGCCGACGCATACGCGGTGAGCGCCGCGACGTTGTCGCCGGCGACGCGCTGCCCGTGGTCGCTGATCAGGAAGAACCAGTTGCCGCCCCATGCGATGTCGCCCTTCACGGGGCCGTATCCCGGCACGTCGAGCACGACGCCCTGCGCGTGACGATATGCGGGCACGTTGCGCACGCTGACCGACAGGTCGTCGTGCAGCGTCGCCTCGACGGTGCCGACCGGCGTCTCGATCCGGTGCACGCCGGGCTCGATGCGCCCCATGTGATGCAGCGTGCGCACGACGCCGATCGTGCCGTGCCCGCACATCCCGAGATAGCCGCTATTGTTGAAGAAGATCACGCCGGCCGCCGCGTCGGGCGCCACCGGGTCGCACAGCAGCGCGCCGACCATCACGTCGCTGCCGCGCGGCTCGAGGATGCACGCGGTGCGGTAACGGTCGTGCTCGCGCGCGAGCACGTCGCGCCGCTCGGCCATCGTGCCGCGGCCGAGCGACGGAAAGCCGGACACGACGAGCCGAGTGGGTTCGCCGCCCGTGTGCGAATCGATGATCTGGATGCGCTTCATCATGAGCCGTCCGAAGTGGGGAAAGGAGCATAGCTTCCTCCGTCGCGCGTCCGTCCGCTTGTGGCTTTTCGATGAGGACGACGACGAAATCGGCATAGTGCGACGCGCCCTTCGCGCCCCTGCCGGCCGCTGTGCCGATTTCGTCATTTTGCTCCGCGATACGACTCAAGCGTGATGGGCGTTTGCGCGGCGATACTGGTTGCCACACCGACACACCCGTCGGCCGACCGATACGAACGTAGGAGATTTCAGTGAGCCGCAAAGCCATTCAATGGACCGGGGTTTTCCCGGCCGTCAGCACCCAGTTCAAGCCGGACTTTTCCCTCGACATCGACGCCACGCACCGCGTGGTCAAGAACCTGGTGAACGACGGCGTGTCGGGCCTCGTGGTCTGCGGCACGGTCGGCGAAAACACGTCGCTGTCGACGAGCGAGAAGCTCCAGGTGATCGAGGCCGCGCGCGACGCGGCCGGCGGCAAGATTCCGGTGATCGCCGGCATCGCCGAATTCACGACCGAATTCGCGCGCAACACGGTGCGCGAAGCGCAGCGCGTCGGCGTCGACGGCGTGATGGTGATGCCCGCGCTCGTCTACTCGGCGAAGCCGCACGAAACCGCCGCGCACTTCCGCGCGGTCGCGACGAGCACCGACCTGCCGGTGATGGTCTACAACAACCCGCCGATCTACAAGAACGACGTGACGCCCGACGTGCTGATCGCGCTGCAGGATTGCGAGAACATCGTCTGCTTCAAGGATTCGTCGGGCGATACGCGCCGCTTCATCGACCTGCGCAATGCGGTCGGCGATCGCTTCGTACTGTTCGCGGGCCTCGACGACGTCGTGGTCGAGAGCATCGCGGTCGGCGCCGAAGGCTGGGTGTCGGGCATGTCGAACGCGTTCCCGAAGGAAGGCGAGACGCTGTTCCGCCTCGCGAAGCAAAAGCGCTTCGACGAAGCGCTCGCGCTGTATCGCTGGTTCATGCCGCTGCTGCACCTCGACGCACGCCCCGACCTCGTGCAGTGCATCAAGCTGTGCGAGGAGCTGGTCGGCCGCGGCAGCGCGATCACGCGTCCGCCGCGCCTCGCGCTGCAAGGCGACACGCTCGCGGAAGTGAAGGCCATCGTCGCGAAGGCGCTCGAAACGCGCCCGGCGCTGCCCGACGTCGGTCTCTGATCGACGCCCCTGCGGCGGCGCGCGGGCATTGCGCCTGCGCACCGCCGTCTCCGGTCCGGCATGGCCTGCGGGCCCGTTCGCCGCGGCGCCAGAGCGTGCCGCGCGTGAATGCCCCGCAGCCCGCCCCGGTCGCTCGAACCGGGCGTCGCCGGCCGACAGGCAGGCGCCGCTGCTCCGTCGGAGCGCGGCGCACCTCAAGCCTGTGCCGATATTCCCTCCAGGAGACACGCCCATGCCAGGCCAAGGCAACGCACACCCGTCTGTCCCGCTTTCCCGTTCCGGGCACCCCGGCGCGGGTGACGGCAAGTTCAAGAAACAGCTGTCGCTGACCGATCTCACGTTCATCGGTCTCGGCGCCATTTTCGGTTCGGGGTGGCTGTTCGCCGCGAGTCACGTATCGACGATCGCGGGCCCGGCCGGCATCTTCTCGTGGCTGCTCGGCGGCTTCGCGGTGCTGCTGCTCGGGATCGTCTACTGCGAGCTCGGCGCCGCGCTGCCGCGCGCCGGCGGCGTGGTGCGCTATCCGGTGTTCTCGCACGGTCCGCTGCTCGGCTACCTGATGGGCTTCATCACGCTGATCGCGTTCTCGAGCCTGATCGCAATCGAGGTCGTCGCCGCGCGCCAGTACGCGGCCGCGTGGTTTCCGGGCCTGACGGTCGAAGGATCGAGCGACCCGACCACCGTCGGCTGGCTCGTGCAGGCCGCGCTGCTGTGCTTCTTCTTTTACCTGAACTATTCGAGCGTGAAGACCTTCGCGAAGGCGAACAACATCATCAGCGTCTTCAAGTTCATCGTGCCGCTCGCGGTGATCGGCGTGCTGTTCACGTTCTTCAAGCCCGCGAACCTGACCGTGCACGGCTTCGCGCCGTTCGGCATGCCGGGCATTGAGATGGCCGTGTCGGCCGGCGGCATCATCTTCGCGTATCTCGGGCTCACGCCGATCGTGTCGGTCGCGAGCGAGGTGCGCAATCCGCAGCGCACGATCCCGATCGCGCTGATCCTGTCGATCCTGCTGTCGACGTTGATCTACGTGCTGCTGCAACTCGCGTTCATCGGCAGCATTCCCACCGACATGCTCGCCGCAGGCTGGCACGACGTGAGCAAGGCGTTCTCGCTGCCGTACCGCGACATCGCGCTCGCGCTCGGCGTCGGCTGGCTCGCGGTGATGGTCGTCGCGGACGCGATGATCTCGCCGAGCGGCTGCGGCAACATCTACATGAACGCGACGCCGCGCGTGGTCTACGGCTGGGCCAAGACGGGCACGTTCTTCAAGGTGTTCACGCGCGTCGACGAAGCGTCGGGCATCCCGCGCGCGGGCCTGTGGCTCACGTTCGGCCTCGCGATCTTCTGGACGCTGCCGTTCCCGTCGTGGGAAGCGCTGATCAACATCGTGTCGGCCGCGCTGGTGCTCAGCTATGCGGTCGCCCCGGTGTCGGTCGCCGCGCTGCGCCGCACCGCGCCCGACCTGCCGCGGCCGTTCCGCGCCAGCGCGTTCGGCCTCACCGGCCCCGCGTCGTTCGTGATCGCCGCGCTGATCGTCTACTGGTCGGGCTGGAGCACGGTGTCCTGGCTGCTCGGGCTGCAGATCGTGATGTTCGTCATCTATCTCGCGTGCCGCCGCTGGGTACCGACCGCGCACCTGAGCCTCGCCGAGCAGGTGCGTTCGTCCGCGTGGCTGATCGCGTTCTATGCGGCGATGATCGTGCTGTCGTATCTCGGCGGCTTCGGCGGCACGGGCCGGCTCGCGCATCCGTACGACACGGTCGTCGTCGCGGCCGTCGCGCTCGTCATCTACTACTGGGGCGCGAACACCGGCGTGCGCGCCGACAAGCTGCAACTCGACGACGACGAGGACTGACGCGCCCGCGCCCTTTTCCCCTTCCATCGGCCGGGCGCAGTACGCCCGGCCCTGCCTTTTCCGAGGAAACCCATGCAACTCACAGGTCAGCTCCTGATCGGCCAGTCGGCCGTCGCCGGACAGAACGGCACCCTCCACGCGCTCGCCGCCGCGACCGGCGAACCGCTCGAACCGGCGTTCGTCGGCGCGAGCCTGCACGACCTGGAAACGGCGTGCTCGCTCGCCGACGACGTGTTCGACACCTATCGCGAAACGTCGCTCGAAGCACGCGCCGCGTTCCTCGACGCGATCGGCCGCCACATCATGGCGCTCGGCGACGACCTGATCGAGCGCTGCGTCGTCGAAACAGGGCTGCCGCGTGCGCGCATCGAAGGCGAACGCGGTCGCACGGTCGGCCAGCTCGCGCTGTTCGCGTCGCTCGTGCGGGAGGGCGGTTTTCTCGATGCGCGCATCGATCCGGCGCGGCCCGAACGCAAGCCGCTGCCGCGCGTCGACCTGCGCCTGCGCAATGTCGCGGTCGGGCCGGTGGCGGTATTCGGCGCGTCGAACTTCCCGCTCGCGTTCTCGGTGGCCGGCGGCGACACGGCATCGGCGCTGGCGGCCGGCTGCCCGGTGATCGTCAAGGCGCATTCCGCGCATCCGGGCACGTCCGAACTCGTCGGCCGCGCGATCCAGCAGGCCGCGCGCGAATGCGGGATGCCGGCCGGCGTGTTTTCGCTGCTGTTCGACGCGTCGCGCGAGATCGGCCAGGCGCTCGTCGCCGATCCGCGCATCAAGGCCGTCGGCTTCACCGGGTCGCGCCGCGGCGGCGTCGCGCTGATGCATATCGCGGCCGCGCGGGCAGAGCCGATCCCCGTCTATGCGGAAATGAGCTCGATCAATCCCGTGCTGCTGTGTCCGGCCGCGCTCGAGGCCCGTCACGACACCATCGCACCGCAGTTCGTCGCGTCGCTCGCGCTCGGCGCCGGGCAGTTCTGCACGAACCCGGGCCTCGTGCTCGCGGTCGACGGCCCCGCGCTGCGCGCATTCGAGGCCGCGGCCGCCGATGCCGTGCGCGCCGTCGCCGCGCAGACGATGCTGACACCGCACATCCACGCGAGCTATGCGCAAGGCGTCGCGGCGTTGCGCGATCACTCGGCCGTCGAATTGCTGGCCGAAGGCGTCGGAGGCGGCCGTCATCAGGCGCGCGCGGCGCTGTTCGCAACCTCTGCGGACGCGTTCATCGCCCACCCCGAATTGCGCGACGAAGTATTCGGCCCCGCGTCGCTGATCGTGCGCTGCCCGGACGTCGACACGCTGCATCGCGTGCTGAAATCGCTTGAAGGCCAGTTGACCATCGCCGCGCACATCGCCGATGGCGACGCGACGCTGTTCGCCGCGCTACGCCCGACGCTCGAACGCAAGGCCGGCCGTATTCTCGTCAACGGCTTCGGCACGGGCGTCGAGGTCGGCCACGCGATGGTGCACGGCGGCCCGTTCCCGGCGACGTCCGATACCCGCACGACGTCGGTCGGCGCCCGCGCGATCGAGCGCTTCCTGCGCCCCGTGTCGTACCAGGACCTGCCCGACGCGCTGCTGCCGGACGCGCTACGCAACAGCAATCCGCTGCGCGTACCGCAACGCATCGACGGCGTGCTCGTTTCGCGTGAGGTGAACCATGGCTGAGCCCACCACCGAAGTCGTCCTGTCGCTCGACGAAGTCCACGCGCTCGCGTTGCGCGTGCTGACGCACCACGGGATGTCCGACGCACATGCGCGCGCCATCGCGAACGTGATCACGCAGGGCCAGCGCGACGAATGCCATTCGCACGGCGTGTACCGGCTGCTCGTCTGCGTGCGGTCGCTGAGGAAAGGCAAGGTCGATCCGCAGGCCGTGCCGACGCTGCGCCGGCTGTCGTCGTCGATCATCGCGGTCGACGCGCATCGCGGCTTCTCGCTGCTGAGCTTCGAGACCGGGCTGCCCGTGCTGGTCGAGATGGCGAAGCAGCACGGCATCGCCGCGATGGCGATCAACCACTGCTATCACTTCTCCGCGCTGTGGCCCGAGGTCGAGGCGATCGCGGTCGAAGGGCTGGTCGGCATCGCGATGAACCCGAGCCATAGCTGGGTCGCCCCGGAAGGCGGCCGCGAACCGGTGTTCGGCACCAACCCGATCGCGTTCGCGTGGCCGCGCCCGGGCGGCGAACCGTTCGTATTCGATTTCGCGACGAGCGCGATCGCGCGCGGCGACATCGAGCTGCACGCGAAGCAAGGCAAGGCGATTCCGCCGCACTGGGCGATCGACGCGGACGGCCAGCCGACCACCGACCCGAAGGCCGCGCTGCAAGGCGCGATGCGCACGTTCGGCGGCCACAAGGGTTCGGCGCTCGCGGCGATGGTCGAGCTGCTCGGCGGCGCGCTGATCGGCGACATGACGAGCCGGGAATCGATGGACTTCGACGAAGGCGTCGGCGCGACGCCGTGCCACGGCGAACTCGTGATCGCGTTCGATCCGAAGGTGTTTCTCGGCGACGATCTCGACGCGGGGCTCGCGCGCGGCGAGCGGATGTTCGAATCGATCGTCGCGCAGGGCGCGCGGCTGCCGTCGCAACGGCGCTTCGACGCCCGCGCGCGCAGCATCGCGAACGGCGTGCGGATTCCGAAGGCGCTGTACGACGAGATCCTGACGCTGCTCGACTGACGCGCGATCGAGCGGCACGGCGCGGCTTCATCGTCGGCAGAACGGGCAATGAAGCCGCCGGCGGGCCTGTGGCGATGGACTGCTTCGGGCGTCGGGCGTCGGGTCGGGCTTGGGGCTTGGGGCTTGGGGCTTGGGGCTTGAAGAATAGTGG